>Ga0224508_10000452_pt1 | contig 40973 bp, 36 predicted proteins | sample SF_Jan12_sed_USG_4_FD_170157 | JGI IMG/M metagenome (GOLD analysis project Ga0224508, IMG submission 170157) | Sediment microbial communities from San Francisco Bay, California, United States - SF_Jan12_sed_USGS_21 | ecosystem: Environmental > Aquatic > Marine > Sediment | place: USA... | reverse complement strand
TCTTTAAGCACGCCTCGGGGATCAATCACCGCTCGCGAGCGATAGGGGGCTGACTTATACCAAACTGGTGGTAAGCCGAGCACGGTCCACGGATAACAGGAGCACAGGGTACAGACGACCAAGTTGTGCACGTTGGCTGTGTTCTCGACCACCTTTATGTGCTCACCCTGGCGACCGGTATATCCAAGTGAGGCGATGGCGGCCGTCGGCTCATCGAGTAACCATCGTTTGAATTCAGCATCGGCCCACGCCTTGGCTACCACCTTGGCGCCATTTCGCGGCCCGACTTTGTGCTCGTAGATATCGATGAGTGCATCGAGCGCCTCAGGGTCGACGAGCCCTTTGTCGACCATCAATGACTCGAGTGACCTGACACGCAGCTCGAGATCGGAGGGCGGCTCCGTGTGGTCGTGCGGATGATGTCGATCTGCGCTCATGTGCTACTCCAGGGAAGCTACTATACTCGACACGTCGCGTCTTATCAGCCTTCGGATCTCGCCAACTTGGACAGATCGAGTGGCAATATTTGTCCCATCCACATCGCGTGTTTAACGTGATCCTTTAAATCATCCCCTGTTTCAGTATGGACAACGATCGTTGCCCCTCTCGATTGAGGGCCAGCCAGGGGATGACGTCGCCCAACTTCTCCGGCGGGAAGGCCAGCTGACAACTCTAACAAGGATGTGGTCCGACCGGTTTTTTGTGCATGCGCCCCATCGTGAGCGAGAAGCGATCGCGCGCGGCTTCAAATAACCGATGCGCTTGATCCAATGGTTCCTCGCTGAAACATACATGCGCATGAATACCATGAATGTTAGCCATACCCATACCTGCCCCCGATGTTAATCTATTGTGGTCTAGAGGGAGATCAAGCTAACCAGAATTGTGCCACATACGCGTTAGATCTGGGCCAGATTAGTCAAACGGCGCTTTTCGGTCTGTTGTCCTGTTGTCTGATAGCTTTAGCCAATTGTAAGCACTTGGGCATTTGTGCGGTCTAAAGTAGAAATTGGCCCTTAGGAGAACGACATGCATGCGCGTACAAGGACTATCAGTCGACGAGACTGGTTGCGGGGCGCGGCCGCTGGTGGTACGGCGGCGGCCATCAGTAGCCTTGGGTTAGGGACGCAAACCGCAGTGGCACAACTGGGTCCACGTTATGGGATTGTCGGCAACAAGGCACCTGAGCTCGAGGTCGGTTATTGGATTGATGAGCATGGCGAACCGAGCCACTTTAGCGTGGCGCGAGCACGCGGGAAGTGGATTTACCTCAAGTGCTTTCAGAACTGGTGTCCGGGGTGTCACGCGCATGGCTTTCCAACCCTGAAGCAGGTTGCCGATGCTTTCTATGGCGACGATCGGATGGTAGTGGTTGGCGTGCAAACCGTATTCGAAGGATTCAGTACCAACACCCAAGCGGCGGTGCGAGAGCTGCAGCTGCGATACGAACTGCCGATTACCATGGGCCACGACCCCGGTGATCCCGCTGGTGATCATCGTCCCTCGACGATGCGAGATTACCGCACCGGTGGTACTCCGTGGATGATCGTTATCGATCCGTCCGGTACCGTCGTCTATAACGACTTCGGTATCGACGCCGACAAGTTTATTTCGCACATAAAATCACACTCGCTTAAATGGTTGTCCAAGGCGCCCTTAGTTTTCATCATCTCTCTTCCTTTATTCTTAGGGTTCGATGTTGACACTCGTGCCGATCAGGAAGCCGGCAATCGCACCTATGTGGCCGCTAGCGAGTACGGGCAGTTTTACGCCAAATCCATTCCAAATGGGAGGTATGGATTAAAAGGCGTCACCAAGGTGTACCAAGTCGGTGAAAAAGAGGACACCTTAATACAGACTTATCCTTAGTATTCACCACGAATTTTTTTGGAAGGGTTTGCGGGGACGCAAACGGTATACGTGGTTCAATTGGGACCATGGCACCGCGGGCGTAAAGCGAGTCATGAGCATCATGCGATTGCGTTCTATAAGAATGACACCTTACTCAAAAAGTATTCGACACTGGATATCGTAGGCAGGGCGGAGAGCGTTTCTTTTTCGGTGTCTCATTATACTGTCTTTGCCAAGGTACTGGGGTTTCGGCGTCCTTTCGGCAATCAGCTGATCTTCGATGTTCAAGACCATAACGGTGAACTCCTTTCTTTTGATACGGAAACCGGCGCACTACTCACCAAAGCCGAACAAGATGTAGCGAAACGGCTCTATCAAGCCCGAACAAAGATCGGACAGATCAAGTGGCGGTGGTACGAGAAAAACAAAGGAAAAATGGCAAACATTAATGAGTTTGTGATCACGGAAGAAATACTCAGGCAGTTTGCGCCAACAGATTTCCCGGATTTGCCGCAGGGATATCGATACCTACCTGGTACAATGTGGAAGCCGATTCGGTTCCAAGGAGAACAGAACTAGGCCTGTTTCTGCCATACCCGCCAGAGAACAACAAAAACAGTTGAATACTAAAGCGCCTAAACACCCCGTCGTTGTCGCCACTCTGTGGATGATGGGGCGCTACTGTCGTTTATGGCCATGGCCGTCGGGGGACGTGAATTGTCGACCGAGCTCGGTACCTTCGAGATCCTTTTCTTCCGCAGCCTGATTGGTGTATTCATTGTTGGCGCGCTGCTCGCGCAAAGCGGTTGGCGACAGATATTGAGCAAGCGTTTAGGCGTGCACACCGTTCGCAACCTCGCTCACTTCGCTGGCCAATTCGGTTGGTTTTTTGGGATCGCCCTTATACCGTTGGCGGAAGTGTTTGCTATCGAGTTCACAGTACCGGTGTGGACCGCTATTTTGGCGCCCCTCCTGCTCTCGGAAAGACTAACACGCGGTGGCATTACTGCCATCGTGCTTGGGTTTATCGGCATGCTCATCATTCTTCGGCCTGGTATAGCCGTAATTAACCCGGCCGCACTCGTGGTTCTGGCCGGCGCTGTTGGTTACGCACTCTCGCATACACTCACCCGGCGTCTGGCATTGGCCGACACACCACTTTGCATACTTTTCTATATGACCGTTATCCAGCTGCCCTTAGGCTTGATCCCCGCAATTGCTGATTGGGTCACGCCCTCGATGCTGATGTGGCCGTGGCTTTTTGTAGTTGGTATAACGGCGCTAAGTGCCCATTACTGTATGGCGCGGGCGTTGGCAATCGCGGATGCTACCGTGGTTGTACCCTTGGACTTCTTACGGTTACCACTTATCGCGCTGGTTGGGTTTTTATTCGATGCCGAAGCCTTGGATTGGTTCGTCCTCGGCGGTGCGATGGTCATGCTGGTGGGAAACCTAAGCAACATATGGGGTGAGGAAGCGGCATCCGAAAAACGCTCAGATTGCAAGCAGTTTTCTTAAACTGTCACACGGCTAGCCCATCCTCATACCCCGGGGGATATACAAATCTTGCCGATCACTTTATGCTGCCGCCTTAGAATAAAAACTACCGGCCGCACCAACCGCCTGCGGCCGCAGCGTAAGTTGGAGATTGCTATGGCACCTAAAGCAGTCCTTGATGTCGCGTTCTGCCGGCGTCATTTCCCAGCCATCGATGGGGATTGGGTGTTCATGGAGAACGCTGGCGGCACATTCGTCCCCAAGCAAGTGATAGAAAGGACCCGGCACTACATTGCAAACTGCCAGGTCCAACCGGGCGCTGCCTACCCGGCCTCCGCGTCGGCAAGCGAGCACATCAGTGTCGGTGCCCAGGTGTTAGCTAACCTGATAAATGCGGATTCAAACGAGATCGTTGTCGGACCGTCAACGACGAGTAACGTATACGTATTGTCGCACGCCCTGCGCCCGCTAATGGCGAACGGTGACGAGATCATCGTCACCAACCAAGATCACGAGGCGAATAATGGCGCCTGGCGCCGGCTTGAACCTACCGGTATCGTCGTCAAGGAATGGCGGATGAACGGCGATACCGATGATCTCGAGATCGAGGACCTGGAGGCATTGCTCACAGACAAGACGCGACTTGTTTGTTTCACGCATTGCTCGAACATCATTGCCTTAATACACGACGTCAAGGCGATCGTAAGGAAGATACACGACGCGGATGCGCTGGCTTGCGTCGATGGTGTTGCCTATACACCCCACCGCGGTGTCGATGTCAAAGAGCTCGATGTCGATTTCTATCTCTACAGTCCCTACAAAGTATTTGGGCCTCATATGGGTGTGTTGTATGGCAAGCACGACCTTCTCCTGAAGGCGGTTAGTCAAAACCATTACTTTATCGGCGACGACGACTTCAAGCGCAAGCTTTGTCCTGGCGGTCCCAACTACGAGCTCACCGCGGCCGCGGCTGGCATCGGTGAGTATTTTGACGAGGTTCATGCGCACCATTTTCCCGGCGCCAATATCGGGCATTCGGAACGTTTGCAGCAGGTCTATGACTTATTCTCCGCGCACGAAGATTCGATGACCCAGCGGGTCAGCGATTACCTTCGTTCTAATCCCCGCGTTCGGTTGTTCGGAAACGGAGAAACCGCCAAACGTGAACGAGTGGGTGTGTTTTCATTTCTCGTGAACCACCGTGACTCGCGAGAGATTCCAGAAAAACTACTGCGCCATAAGATTGCAGTAGGGGCGGACGACTTTTACGCCGCTCGCTGTATCGATGCGCTGGGAGCCAGACCGCAAAACGGTGTTGTCCGAGCATCGATGGTTCATTACAACTCTCACGATGACGTTGACCGGTTGTTGACCCATCTGGATGGCATCATCGATGAGAAGGTAGCAACATCTGAAAGCGTAGCGAGCGTTTAGAACAAGGCCAGACAGCTATACCGTCCGGCTAACAAATCGAGAGGACCATTGCGAGGCGCCGCACCTGATTTGTAGTTGTGCCGGCGCTTTTTCAGCGATTTTTGTGCCTCGCCGGTTTGCCCAGTGGTGCATGCCCGTTGTGGGCATGCGTGCGTGTAATTCGAAGCGATGGAGGTTAACTATGAAAGCAAAGCAAATGCTGGTTAAAGCGGTCGGTGCGTTAGTGCTTGCCGCCGTCTCGACTGCGTTCACAGTAACTGCGTACGCAGAAACACTTCGTGTCGGTACCGAGTGTACTTATGCGCCATTCAACTACCGCACCGCGGAGGGTGAGCTCACCGGATACGACGTGGACGTTGCCAAAGGAGTGGCCAAACTTATCGGCGCTGAAGTTGAGTTCGTTTGCCAGAAGTGGGACGGCATGATCCCCGCCCTTATCGCCAATAAGTTCGATCTCATCGTCGCGTCTATGTCGATCACCGACAAGCGGAGAGAGAAGATCGATTTCTCCGGACCCTACCGCATCTCCGTCGGCCGGCTGGTTGGCAAGAAAGGCCACAACTTGAAGCTGTTTAACGCCGATGGTTCAGTCAATGCGGCTGGATTCAAAGGTGTGAAAGTTGGCTTGGAGCGCGCAACGACGTATGAGAACTGGTTTAAGGCCAAACTTCCGGATGCGGATATCCTTAGGTACGACAATAATGAGGCCATGTATCTGGATCTGCAAAATGGCCGTACCGATGTCATCATGACCAACCCGATGAAGGCCTATCTGAAGTTCCTCAGTAAGGAGGATGGCAAGGGCTATGAATTTGTGAGTCCTGCCATCGAGGAGAAAGAGTATTTTGGAATAGGCGTAGGTATTGGCCTTCGCAAGGGTAATGAAGCTGTACTCAAGCGTATCAACGTAGCGCTCGAGACCATGACCAAAGATGGCTCGTTGGAGAAATACAGCCTGAAGTACTTCCCGTTTGCTATCCACCCGGAGAAGTGGGTAGCACTTTCCGAGTAAGCGGGCATGAACGCGACGGGGTCGACCGCTGGCGGCCCCGTCATCTCGTGTCGGCACACATCACGCCAATAGGTGAGATGCCGTGTCCGAGCTAAGTGGCTGGTGGGACGACTACTTTTGGGGCGCAATGGTCGTTCTAAGAGTCTTTGTCGTTGCATTGGTCATGTCGGTGGTCTTCGGGTTGATTGGCTCGGCCATGAAGCTGTCAAAGAGCCGAATCGCTCAGAGACTTGCCAGCGCCTATACGGTCGTCTTTCGTGGAACGCCAGAACTTCTGGTTCTGCTGATTATCTACTTCGGTGCGGCCGTCACCTTGACGTCGATCGTCCAAATCGCTGATCCCAACGTCAAGTTCGTTGATATACCACCCTTTTGGGCCGGCGCCTTTGCGATCGCGCTAATTGTCGGTTCTTACATGACGGAAACCTTTCGCGGCGCGTTTCTTGGCGTCGATCCGGGGCAGCTCGAGGCGGCACGGGCGCTTGGGATCTCGAATTTTAAGACTTTTATATATGTCCGCATCCCACAGATGTGGCGCCTGGCTTTGCCGAGCTTTGGCAATCACATGCTCTCGCTTATGAAGGACACGGCGCTTATCTCGGTCGTTGGACTCGAGGAGATCGTATTCGTGGCTGAAATGGCCACCTCGGTGACGGTCAAGCCATTCACCATGTACATCATCGTGGCCTTGATTTACCTCGCCATTACCACTGTGATCACGCTTTCGGTGATGGCGCTTGAAAAATACGCCAACCGTCATTTGCAGGGTAGCCGATGAGTTTTGATGTCTCTCTTATCATTGACAGCCTCCCGAAGATGTTGCGCGGCTTGGGGCTGACACTGCAACTCTTGTTTATATCTTCCTTTATCGGACTAGCCCTTGCCGTCGTTATCTTACTCATGCGGATCAGCGGTCGTTGGTTCTTATCGGCACCGGCCGCTGTATACATCTACGTGTTTCGCGGCACCCCGATTCTGGTGCAGATCTTCGTTATCTATTACGGGCTCCCCCAATTTGAGCTGATACGGGAAAGCATATTCTGGCCGATTCTGCGCGAGCCATTCGGCTGTTGTGTGGTCGCGCTGAGCCTGAATTCGGGCGCCTATGTGTCGGAGATTCTTCGCGGCGGTGTTCTCGGGGTGGAAAAAGGGGTATTGGAGGCTGCCTCGGCGGTTGGTCTGTCCAAGCGCCAACGGTTCATCTATATCACCACACCGATCGCTGTGCGTCTCGCGATTCCAGCTTACAGTAATGACACCATCAGCATGCTAAAGGCGACGGCGCTTGCCAGTACGGTTACTTTGCTCGAAGTGACCGGGGTGGCGCGAACGATCGTGGCAGAGACGTTTGCCCCCTATGAGATCTTTATTGCCGCGGCGATCATTTATGTGACGCTCGCCTCGATGTTCCAAAAGGGTTTTGGCCTGTTCGAGAAACGCATGAGCCGATATGTGAAGGATGCGTGACCCAGTACGCGAACGGCAATAAGAACATGACCATGATATGAGCGAAGACGGACAGCAACCGATTATCGTGTTGGAAGACGTGTGCAAATATTTTGGCGACTTTCAGGCGTTAAAGAATATTAATTTCCAGGTACAGAAAGGCGAGAGGATTGTCGTCTGCGGGCCTTCGGGATCCGGCAAGTCGACGATGATCCGGTGTATCAACCGACTGGAAGAACACGACAGCGGCAAGATCATTGTCAATGGCCACGAGCTGACAAACGACGTTAAAGACATTGACGCCGTCCGTCGTGAGGTCGGAATGGTATTTCAGAGCTTCAACCTATTTCCGCACTTGAAGGTGATCGATAATCTGATGCTTGCGCCCAAGCTCGTACGCAAGACGTCCAAGGCGGAGGCACGGGAATCGGCAATGCGCCTGCTCGAGCGCGTGTATATTCCCGACCAAGCAGACAAGTATCCGAGCCAGCTTTCCGGCGGGCAACAGCAGCGTGTGGCTATCGCCCGGGCGCTGTGTATGAATCCCGAGGTCATGCTTTTCGATGAGCCGACGTCCGCATTGGATCCGGAAATGATCAGCGAGGTTCTGGATGTCATGGTTGAGCTTGCGGAAGAAGGCATGACCATGGTTTGTGTCACCCACGAGATGGGTTTCGCGCGGTCGGTTGCCAACAATATTGCTTTCATGGACCGCGGCGAAATCGTCGAAACCAATCCGCCGAACGAGTTTTTTAATAACCCGCGGAACGAGCGAACGAAACTCTTTCTCAGTCAAATACTCTCACATTGACAGTAGCGGCTGCCAACAAGAACCAATGGATAATTTAATTCATTTCGCGAATCGTCTTGCCGATGCAAGCGGCAATATTGTGCGGTCTGGATTCCGTGCTAGCCGTGATGTGGTCATCAAACCCGACCAGAGTCCAGTTACCGAAATCGATCGAAAAGTGGAGACCGAGCTTCGCCGGGTGATAGAGAAAGAGTTCCCAGATCACGGCATCATTGGCGAAGAGTTTGGTGACGTGCGTACCGAGGCCGAATATGTCTGGATTTTGGATCCCATCGATGGCACCAAGCAGTTTGCAGCGGGCCTGTATGACTTCGGTACACTGATCGCGCTCGCCAAAGCCGGTGAGCCTGTCATCGGTGTGCTTGATCAACCCATTACCAGTGAGCGTTGGTTGGGGGTACGGGGTCGTCCCACGACCCTCAATGGTAAGGCGATCGAAACGCGCGCTTGCCACCGCCTAGCGGATGCGACTATGGCAACCAGTGCGCCCGATTATTTCTACGATGGTGGATGGCATGCGTACGAACAGCTTAATAAGATCACGCGATGGACGGTCTACGGTGCAGGTTGTCACGGCTATGCCATGTTGGCCTCGGGTTTCATCGATGTGGCCATCGAGGCAGGTTTGGGCCCATTCGATTACTGCGCCCTTGTTCCTATCGTGGAGAACGCCGGCGGTGTGATAACGGATTGGGACGGCGCCCGGTTAACTATACATTCCGGCGATCGCATCGTCGCCGCGGGCGATGCGCGCATGCATCGCAACACCTTAGCTGTGCTTCAATCAACATCCGACCGTCATTCCAACACCTAACAATACGAGGATACAATGTTATGTCAATGGCAATCGAACTCGTGTGGAGGAAAGAAATGAAAAGACGAATTGCGAACCTATGCTTTGTTGCCATGCTTTTGTTCTGTGGGACATCGCTCGCACAGGCTGACGCCAAGCGAAGCATCACCAAGATCGCCGGTGATCTTTACCGATTCCAGAACAACTTCCACTACTCGGTATTTCTCGTTACCTCCGACGGTATCATCGTCACTGATCCTATTAATGCAGATGCAGCGCGCTGGCTCAAGGCCGAGCTTGCCAAACGATTTAATAAACCAATCAAGTATCTGATCTATAGTCACGATCATGTTGATCACGTCGCCGGGGGTGAGGTATTCGCCAACACGGCGATAGTGGTCGCACACGAAAACGCCAAAACAGACATCATCGCTGAGCAGCGCCCGACCGCAGTGCCCGATATTACCTTTTCAGATCAGATGACCATCGAGTTGGGCGGTAAGCGTGTGGAATTGAGCTATGTCGGCCGGAGTCACTCGGACAACATGATTGTCATGCGTTTTCCGGCAGAACGGGCGTTGTTCGTGGTCGACTTTATTCCAGTAGAAACAGTAGCATGGAAGAACATGACCGACGCCTATATTCCCGATTGGATAGATGCGATCGCGCGGGTGGAGGCCATGGATTTTGATATTTTGGTGCCGGGGCATGGTGCCCCTGGCACCAAGGCCGATGCCACCGCCTTCCGTGGTTACATGGAAACACTATATGCAGCTGTCCTTAAAGGCGCCCGCGAGGGCAAGTCCCTGGAAGCTATGCAACAAAGCGTTAGGTTAGAAAAATACAAGGATTGGTATAACTACGATACGCAACTACCGCTCAACATTGAGGGCATGTACAACCAGATCAAGCTGCATCGTCGCGGCAATTGACATGTGGGCAGCACCCCAGTAATTTTTGACCTTATGGTTAAATATATTTTGTAACCTTTTCGTTCTCGGTCGCACGCTAGTATCGGAATAGGGAGGCAACAATACACAACATGACCACACTTTCCATCCCATCCGCGGTCGAAGGCGCCTCGCAAATCACGTGCCGGTGCAGCTGTGTTCCCCGAGATTTGAGAGCACGGTGTCTACTGTAAAACCTGTGGAAATTAAACGATCTAGCTGGCGCACACCGCTGGTCATTCTGGTGGTTGGTTGTCTGATCGCCATCATCGGTTTCGGTGTGCGATCGGTGTTCGGGCTCTTTCTGGAACCCATGACGGTGGCCAAGGGATGGAATCGCGAAACCTTCGCACTGGCCATGGCAATCCAGAATCTGCTTTGGGGAATAGGGTTGCCCTTTGCCGGGGCGGTGGCCGACCGCCTGGGTCCAGTACGCGTTATCGCGGGTGGCGCCGTCGTTTATGCCCTCGGCATTTGGGGTATGGCGGGGGCCGACGCTGCGTTTGCACTGCATCTCTTCGGCGGACTCCTGACTGGCATCGGAGTTGCGTTTACCGCCTTTTCGCTTGCACTTGCGGCCATGGCACGCGTTGTCGGGCCGGAAAAGCGTTCGCTTGCGCTTGGACTGGGCACCGCGGCCGGTTCGTTAGGCCAAGTTATTTTTTCTCCGTTGAGCCAAGGTTTCATCAGTGCCTTTGGTTGGCATAGCGCATTGCTCTTTTTATCCGCCAGTACTTTGTTGCTGATCCCGTTAGCGTTTGTACTGCCAAACGACGCGCAACCACGCGGCGAGGTTGTAATGGATCAAACGCTCGGTGAGGCAATACGTGAAGCACGCGGTCACCGGGGTTTCGTATTGCTCACCAGCGGTTTCTTTGTGTGTGGTTTCCACGTGGCGTTTATCACTGTGCATTTCCCCGCCTACGTCAAGGACCTCGGACTGGCCGCTGAAGTGGGAGCATATTCGATTGCTCTGATTGGGATGTTCAACATCGTAGGCTCATTCCTGTCGGGGATTGCCGGCCAACGCTGGAGTAAGAAATATGGATTAAGCGTGATCTACTTTTCCCGCGCGGTCGCGATAACGGTTTTGATGTTTGCACCAATTAGTAACTCTACTATCTATGCGTTCGCTTGTGTCATGGGCGTACTGTGGCTGGCTACCGTTCCCCTTACCACAGGTATAGTCGCGCAGGTATTTGGTGTCCGCTACATGGCGACGCTATTTGGCATCGTTTTCCTGAGCCACCAAATTGGCAGCTTTCTTGGCGTGTGGTTGGGCGGGTGGATCTACGATGCGACCGGTTCTTACGACCCCATGTGGTGGGCAGGCGTTGCCTTCGGGCTAGCGGCCGCGGTCATCCACCTACCGATTGACGAGCGACCGCTTCCAAGGCTGCAATCGGCCCGCCAGCAAACACTCTAACTTCCTCTTCTATTTCGGAAAATCGGCGAGAAACACCCCAAGCTGGGTGTTGCTATATTGTCACTACGCAGTGATATTCTCGAAAGGGCGTGGCAGTGCATTACGTCATTGGATTACTAGGCACCATCGGTACAGTGTTATTTGTGCTCTAACGCATGCAAAGAGCCGGGCTCGACCTAAACTCCTTCAACCCGTTTCTGTGGTATCGGCGCGCAAGGTGGCAAAGGCGATATGCGACCAAGCCCCTTTATACCCTCGAGGAACCGATGGATGTTGCCGCTTTGCTTATGTTGGCTACGGCAAGATGCGAAGGTGAAGTTAGTGCAGAGCAAAAAGCGTTCTTGCTAAAGTGCTTTGAGAATGAATTTCACCTGCCTGAAAACGAGGCCTCGGCGTTACTTTTGTCGACCGCCCATCTGCTTCGGCATGAAACCGATATCACCGACCAGTTAGACAAGGTTTTGGAAGCTAGCAAGCAACGATTCACGTCTGAACAGATTGAATCCACCGTGGAGTTAATGGAAAAGATCTCCTGGTTGGATGGCGCTTCTAATGTCTACCAGGCCGAGCTGATCACAAAGACAAGAAACATCCTGCAAGCTATCCATCAGCCTCGAGGCAAGTGGGGCTAAGGTTCGGGTTGCCATGCCTCGCGAAATGGTCTTTGCCCAGGTAATTGGTGTTGTCGGTACCGTCCTTATCGGGTTCGGCCTTTACGGTTATTTCTTGGATGGATCTCACCTCCATCCCTTACTCAACAGTTCCGACGTTACCCCTTACGATGATTATCGTGGGTGTCGTATTGTGGGCAGCAGAACTGAGGCTGTTGATTCCGATCCTGCTCCGAATGGCGAAACAGCAGGGCCGCAAATAACACTTAGCTTGTTAGCTGAAAGATCAACGCGCCTTTAGACTCGTTCTCAGCGCCGGCGCCACAAGCCGTGGGCCATCATACCCTTCGACTTCGCCAAAGTAGCGATGTGCTTCCCAGTTATCGCGTGCTTGTGAGATTTCTTCGGTAGTGCGAGCGACGAGATTCCACCAGAGAATGATCTGTTCGCCGAACGGTACGCCACCAATTATCGCAAAGCGGGCCGGTGACTCGTTGCTGATGTTAAGCACCTCACGCCCTATCCCCAAGTAGTAGAGGGTGCTGGGGGTCATAATTTCACTATCGATTGTAATCATCCCATCGGTGAGCAGTACTGCGTGCTCATACAATGGATGTAATTCAAATGCGCGGGTGCCGCTGTCGGTGAGGGCAATATCGTAACCAACGATCGGTGTAAACGTACGCGCCGGCGATTGTTCACCCTGGCCTTTACCCACCAGCAAAGTAATGTCCATACCATCACGCTCGATGCGAGGTAACGTCGAGTGGTGCGCGAATGCGGGTTCGGTGTGGCGATCGGTATCGGGTAGCGCCACCCAAAGCTGCAAGCCGTGAACGCGATCGCTATGTTCGCTCGATGTTTCTTCAGAATGCACGATGCCGCGTCCTGCCGTCATGATGTTGAGTTGGTCTGGGCGAATGAGTTGTTGGTAGCCCAGACTGTCGCGATGAAAGACTTCGCCCTCGATCAACCAAGTCACCGTTTGTAATCCAATATGTGGGTGTGGGCCCACTCGGATACCGTGGCCGTTACCGATTGCAAGAGGCCCGAAGTGATCCAAGAAACACCACGCGCCAACCATGCGGCGTTTGTGTTGCGGAAGCGCGCGACGTATCTTTATGCCTTCGCCCAAGATAGAGTCGCGGGTAGGTAGGCCTCGACACAAGATGCTTTGGCGTGACCTTCGGACGAGATGACTTTAGTGGGTTGATCGAGGTTGCTCATAGTGGTTCTCCCAGGATGTCTTGTCAGCCTCGCTTTTTTAGAATTGGCTGGGTCAGCTCGGATAGGCGTGTCCGTTGTTTGCCGTTCTCGTCGAAGTTCGCTGGATCCAACCAACGCGAGAAGGCGTTATCGAGATCGGACCATTCCTTATCGATAGCAGCATACCAAGCGGTGTCTCGATTGCGGCCCTTGTAGGTTGTGGCTTGGCGAAACACACCCTCAAACGATAGCCCCAGCCGCTGTGCAGCTGCGCGCGATCTAGCGTTAAGTGCGTCGCACTTCCATTCGTAGCGCCGATAGCCAAGCTCGAAGGCGCGTTTCATCATGACATACATGGCCTCGGTGGCAGCCGGCTTTTGCTGCAAGAGCGGTGAGAAATTGATATGGCCGACCTCGATCGACCCGTTGGCAGGATTTGTACGTAGATAGCTTGCTACCCCCACTGCCTTTGCGGTCTTGATATCTATGATGGCGTGAAACATCGGGTCGCTGCCAAGACAGGTCTCGCGCATCCACGTAGTGTAGTCAGCTAGGTTGTCGAATGGACCATAAGGCAGATAGGTCCAAATCCCGTGTTCTGTATCCTGCGAATTCGCATCAAACAGATCGGCGGCATGTCGATCGGGATCAAGCACTTCTACACGGCAAAAGCGACCTACTATCGGATCACGCGGTGGCCGGCTGGGTGGTGTCCAACCTTCTAGGGCAAAACCGACCGGCTCGCCAAGCTGATTCCAGTCATGCATCAAATACACTTCCTGTTCTAATGACCACGTATTTACCAATGGTATAGACACTTTAGTATTGGGAGCAATAGTTAATGGGGCCCGAATAGGATTTGAGCAGCACCCAAAATGCGGTGCTATGCTAAAGCATAGGTAGTGATCCTGAAGCAAGCATGTCGTCTGTTACCGAGTCTTTTCCTCCGGCATGCCGATCAACACAAATAAGGTATCAATATGAAGCATGTTCTCCTGGCTACTCTTGTCGCGCTGTTTTTTTCCTCATCCGTGAATGCCCTTACAGAGCAGGAACAACAAGAAAATCTTTGGCGAGCCACCTTTAGCTATGCCGTCTGCAGCGGTTGGTATAGATTCAATAACGGTCCGGCAATGAAGAAGAACACCGAAGCCCTGCGCTGGCGTCAAGACACGCTCCGAACCGCGGGTGGCTTTGCACACCGCGAAGATCTTGCCCAAACGCTTGAACAGTTGGAAGCGGATATCGCACAGACCTTTGGTGAGCAAGCGGATGCAATGAAGGCTGAAGCAGCGCAGCTCTGCCCGGAATTGGCGAGGGCGGCGGTAAAGGATTTGGAGAATTACAGAAAGAAGTTAGAGGAACAGGGCAAGAAGACCGAGGCAGAACCGAAAGACTATTAGCGAAGACGACATTCGCTTCATCGTTGTAGGTGTTGGCAATGAGCAAGACAGCAACATCTCACGAGCTTAAACAATACAAATGCCCGAAATGTAGCGAATCCATGACACATGGATACATTGCCGGTTATACGACGCGTCTGCGTTGGACAGAGAAGGAGAAAACTAAGACCTGCGGATAAGCGGTTGAAGAAGAAGATCGATTTGCGGGATGCACCGACGGTTGAGGTAGTGCGCGGCGAGAGCTGTAAGATCGGTATTTTTAGGTACGATTACTAAGCGCTAAATCAAGGAGAGGAGAAAGCAATGGGCACCGAGTCGGCATATGCCATCCATACCGATGTGAGGTTTAACCCACTTGAACTTATCGATATTCGAAAGCTAAGCGAAGAGTGCAAGGAAGATTGGTTTAACCAGTCATTATGCGAGGTAAACGACTGCGTTGTTCGGCTCGGTGTAGTAAATGGCGAATTCCACTGGCATAAACACGATGAAGAAGACGAGTTCTTCTACGTGATTGAAGGTAAATTTCTTGTTGATTTGGAGGATCAAGCAGTCGAGTTGGCACCCGGGCAGGGTTTCACAGTGCCTAGAGGAGTGCTTCACCGGACGCGGGCACCAGAGCGCACCGTTATCCTCATGATAGAAAAAAGTACAGTGACACCAACCGGAGATTGAAGAGGACAGGCGGGAGCCATATCTGTTACGACGAACCATTGCGATAGATCGTCAAGTCGCATATCAGTATAGTCTTTGGTACTGCGATAGATCTGTATGTCGAATTGATTATGGGACAGGGTATTAGGAGATACGGTAGTCTGATATTTGGACTTCCTTACCGTAATCTGCGAAATCGCCTTGTTGACGACGCCAACGAAACTCGCCCCAATTGATATGCGTGTACCTTGGTGGCGACGTGCCGTTGGTCAAAACGTCAAGCGGATAGTACTCAGTATCATAAGAGGGGTTGTAGAAAAACGGTAGGCTATATCGGGCTTGGCCTTCGCTTGCGAGCACACGATGCAATGGCGCCTTGTACAGATCGTTGGTCCAAACTTGCACGATGTCACCGATATTGATCACTAACGCACCAGCGACCGGCTCCACGGGAAACCACTGCTGGCGGCGGAACACTTGAAGCCCGCCCACCTGATCCTGTAGGAGCATGGTCAGCGCCCCGGCATCACTATGGTGATGGACACCTAGGTGGCCGCTAGCGGCAGCTTTCACCGTAGCTGCCAATGGGTCGTGACTAGGATAATAATTTAGCCGCAAGAGACTCGTGTGTTTGTCAATGAAGTTTTGTGTCAGGTAGCTGGACGGCAACCCAAGGCCCTGGGCGATGACTTCCAGCAGTTTCAATGCAACGATCTCACAAGTGTGGTAATACTCCATCATCGTCGACTCGAAATCGCGAAGGAGCGCCGCGTCCGGCCATTGGTTGTGGCCATCACGGGTTAGATTTACGGGATCATCATCTGAAAGTTCTGGATACGGCTTGTGTCCAAGATCGAATACCTCCTTCATGTCCCTGCTGTTCTTGGTGAGCTCGCGATTGTAGTAACCTCGTGGATTGTCTTTGCTACGGGCCACGGTTTCCTTGACATCTAAGGGGAGCGCAAAGAAGGCCCGTGTGTTCTGCCACACCCGACTGACCATGGTATCCGGGATGCCATGGCCCAAAACCTGGAAGAACCCCCACTCGCAGCACGCGGCGCGGATTTTTTGCACCGGTTCCTGAGCGTGTGCACGATCACAGCCGATAAGCGGCGCAATGTCGATGATTGGCACTGAGTTCTCGCTCATACAGTCTTATTTTCGCATATTTTGCGACTGACCCCGCGAAAGAAAGAAGTTCACGCAGTTGGTACCATAGATTGTGGACATGTCTGACTATATCTACGGTTCGGCAACATCATTAGCGAAAGTTATCCGCGACAGACCACTGTCGGCGGCGACCCCGACTAGGTCACTACGGCCGGTGAATGACTCATTAGTCGTCTCGGGTCAAAGGGCGAGAGATCGACCGTCTTCGCGTAGCCGTCTACGATTAGCTCGGTCATCGCAAGTCCACTCGCCGGCGCGTTTAGAATACCCCAGCAATTGTGACCGGTAGCAACGAAAGCGCCGCTCACACCAGGTATATGCCCCAGCAGCGGTAAGCTATCGATAAATATCGGACGATAGCAAGCTTGGTTTCGAGTTCGTTTCGCGCTTGCGAGCGATGACGACAGATTGGCGGCCATCCTGTGTAATGCATCACAGGCGGGTAAACTAGGCGCAACTTGATCGGCGCTTTCCGGGACAGGTGTGTCGTCGGACATGCCACAGATATAGACTTCGCCATCTGGGCGCGCAAAGATTTCCGGTGCGTGCTGTTTGCCCCGTTCTGTTCGGTAGTCAACAAACAGCGCATGGGCCGGGATTCGACCAGTCGGACGCAAAGTAATGCTCTGACTCTTGGCACCGCCAACCGGCGGAAACGGCAACCACTTCGCAGCTGTGTTCGACCAGGGCCCCATGGCGATCACTACCACATTCGCTGGTACGGGTGTTCCGTCAACTACAACGCTACGTACGGTCTGCGGCGTTCCGGATAGCGATATACCTTCGATGCAACCGATTCGCAGCGTTGCGCCGCGTTCAATGGCGGCATCTACCAACGTGCGTGTGAATTTTTCGGGGTGTACCTGTGCTGTGGTTGTCGAGGTGCCCAAAGGGTAACGCACGGCACAATTGCCGTTCAGCCATTTTGGATTTCCCCGGCGGTTTGGAATAGAAGAGTCGCGCTCGGTGCTTTCAACCAGATAAGTATCTAGGCGCCGGTAGTCATACTTTTTACCTAATAAGGTAGCGAGTTCCGCATGCAGCGCAAAGCTGTTTCGTGCCAGCTGTTCCATCGGCGAGCCATCACACCAGTCGAGCGCGAGAAATCCGCCGGATTTTCCCGAGGCGGCGACGGCCACCCCGCAGCGATCAATGATGGTTACGGTGATGCCCCGTTGCGCCAGAAAGTAGGCAAGCGATGCGCCGATGACACCGGCGCCACATATCACGACCTTCATTCCAGCACTCCTAGACCCGAAATCGTGATCTTCATCATAGTCCGCAAAGGCTACCTGACTAGTCCTTTTCGGGGTGTGGCTTGTGTGGGTGCCACCGGTAGTTTACCTTTGCAGCCTTGTGGCGGTTGTAGACCACTGGGCGGAGCCTGCCAGGTACAGATCCCCGGAGAGGAGCCTTGAAGATTCTTTTCGCTGATAAGTTTCCTGCGCCGTATCTTAAACAAATCCAGGAAATGGGTCACGTGTGCACTTTGAATCCCGACCTGGCGGCGGGTGACCTACCGGCCTCAATCAATGATTTTGAGACGCTGGTCGTGCGCAGCACCAAGGTTACGGCCGACACCATCGATGCTGCAAAATCGCTTAGGCTGATTATTCGCGCCGGGGCCGGCACCAATACCATCGATAAACAGGCGGCGGCAGAGCGGGACATCTATGTGTGTAACGTGCCTGGCAAAAACGCGATTGCGGTGGCCGAGCTCACGTTGGGATTACTGATCTCCATCGATCGAAATATTCCTGACAACGTCGCTGATTTGCGCAACGGCGAATGGAACAAGAAGCGTTACTCTGACACTGTTGGGCTTTTCGGTCGCTCGATTGGCATCGTCGGGTTGGGGGCAATCGGCATCGCCGTTGCCGAGCGTGCCCGTGCGTTTGGCCTCAAGATATACGTAATACGTAGGTCAAACCGAGCGAGTGAAATGGAGTCGCGCCTCGCCGGCCTAGGTGTTCGATACGCCAATGATCTCAATGAGCTCGCCGACAATTGTGACATTCTTTCGTTTCATGTGCCGGCGGCCGATGACACAAAAGGCGTCATTGGACGTGAACTTTTGGCGCGTCTAAGGCCTGGTGCCATTATCATAAACACCTCGCGTGGTGATCTTGTCGATGAGCAGGCGCTGATCGAAGCAATGAATGACAAAGGCATTCGTGCGGGTCTCGATGTATACGCTGATGAGCCTGGTAGCGGACAGGCTAAGTTCGACTCGGCGCTTGCCCGGCATCCGAATGTGTATGGTACCCACCACATCGGCGCTTCGACGGCTCAGGCTCAAAATGCTGTGGCTGAGGGTGTGGTAGAGATCATCGAAGCATTGTCCGATGGTCGGGTTTTACACTGCGTTAATATGAAAACATAGGTTTAGCGAGGAATCGGCGCGCCAAACCGCAGGAGGAATCGATGACTGTTCGCGTGCACAATTTCTGTGCGGGGCCCTGTACGCTGCCGCTCGAGGTACTTGAGGAGGCCGAGAAAGAATTTGTGGATTACCAGGGCGCCGGCATGTCGCTCATAGAGATGAGCCATCGCGGTAAGCACTACGATGCCGTCCATAAAGAGACAACAGATTTGGCGTTAGATGTGTACGGGGCTCCTGACGACTTCGCCGTTCTATTCATTCAGGGTGGCGCCACACTCCAGTTCGCCATGGTTCCGATGAACTTGTTGAAACCGGGTCGGCGAGCTGCCTATGTCAATTCTGGTTCTTGGGCCAAAGGCGCCATTACTGATGCCAAGCCTTACGGTGACATTTACATCGCATGGGATGGTGCCGACTGCAACTATACACGCATGCCTCGCTCCGAGGAGATCGAGCTGAGCGACAACACGCGCTATCTGCACATCACTTCCAATGAGACCATCGGCGGCATCCGTTTTCCGCAATGGCCCGAAGTAAGCGTTCCACTAGTTGCGGATATGTCTTCGGATTACATGTCTCGTTCCATCCCATGGGAGCGTTTCGATATAGTGTACGGTGGTGTGCAAAAGAATCTCGGACCATCGGGAATGGCTATGGTGTTTATTCGTAAATCGATTCTCGAGGAAACTAATCGAGACATCGGCCGCTATCTGCGGTTCGATGTGCACAACGACAAGGAATCGCTTTTCAATACACCACCGGTATTTACAATCTATATCGTTGGTAAGGTGCTCAAGTGGATGAAGCGGAAAGGCGGCCTATCGGTGATCGAGGGCGAGGCGGCAGAGAAGGCTGGTTTGCTTTATCGAGTGATCGACGAAAGCGATGAGTACTATCGTTGCCCGGTGGATCCAGTGTGTCGTTCACACATGAACGTGGTATTCAGGCTTCCTAGCGAGGACCTCGAGGCGAAGTTTTTGTCCGAGGCAGCAGCGGCGAATTTCGTAAATCTCAAGGGACACCGAAGTGTCGGGGGATGTCGGGCCAGCATTTATAACGCGATGCCAAAGGGTAGCGTAGCAGCGCTGGCCGAGTTTATGGACTCATTTCGAGGCAGCAATTAGTTCCGGTAGCCATAAGGCGTTCCAGCCGGGGATCCAAATGCCAGCGATCAAGTCCTTCAGCGGATATCTAGTAGATCCTGCGCAGGCCCAGGAAGTGGTTTCGCCCGGATACGACGCCTTCACACCCCAGGAGCGCTACGAATTCACGATTAGTCACCCGTGCAACTATCTCAATGTGACACGTTCGCAGGATGAATTTCCTGAAAACGAGCGGCCAAGCCTCGAGCAACTATTGGCCTCTAATGCCGCAAACCTAAAGAGACTGATTGATGAAGGGGCCTTTGTCTACCAGGAGCGCTCCTGTCTTTACCTCTATCGTCTCGCCGTTGATGGTCACGAGCAAACGGGGGTTGTCGCGCATATTTCGATCGAAGAGTACGAGCAAGGACGGCTGAAGCAACATGAAAATACGCGTGCTGAACACGAGGATCGGCTGGTACAGTATCTAGAAGGGGTTGGTGCCACTTCTAGCCCCATATGTGTGGCCTATTCTCAACGTGACGAGATCGATGAGCTGGTTGACACCCTATCCCGCGAGTCGCCGATCCTCGATTTTGTTGCGCGTGATGGCGTGACGCATACCATCTGGCGTCTCGAGGATGACCGACTGACGACACGTCTGGTCGAGCAGTTTGCCGCGGTCCCGGAGTTATACCTTACGGATGGTCATCATCGGTCAGCCGCCGTTTGTCGATACGCCGCGAACAGGCGTGCCGAAAATCCTAATCATACGGGTGATGAACCGTACAATAATTTGTTGGTTGCAATGTTTCCACACGATCAGCTCAAGATTTCGCCTTTTAACCGCTGTGTACGTGACCTTTACGGCCATTCATTATCGGAGTTTGTCAGTAGCCTTGAGAAGAGTTTCGAGGTCAATGAGCTCGGGAACGATGCCACACAAGATCCGAAACCGACTATGCAAGGTGAGATATCCATGCTTATCGATGGATCCTGGTATCGGTTAAAGGCCCGTCCCAATGTGGTGCCGGTTGATGACCCCGTACGCGCCTTCGATGTAGTCATTCTTCAGGAGCAGATCCTGGGTCCGGTGCTGGGTATACATAATCCGCGGTCCGATCCACGGTTAGAGTACATTCCGGGTGCCTTCGATAGGCGTGCAATGGAATCTGTTTGTGATAGTGGTTGGCGTGTCGCCTTTGCGACGCATCCCGTTGCGATGGAAGACTTGATGAGAATCGCCGATGCGGGGAAAGTAATGCCGCCAAAATCGACTTATTTTGACCCGAAGATGCGCTCCGGCATCTTTCTGTGCATGCTCTAGATGTGGAACAGTGGCATCTTTATCTGGTCAGGACGCGAGCTGGGGCGCTGTACACAGGTATTGCCAAAGATGTAGATCGACGACTAGTTGAGCACGAAGGTACAAAAGGAAAAGGAGCAAAGTATTTGCGTTCGAAAGGGCCGTTTAAGTTGACCTATCAGGCAAGAATAGGTAGTCGCGCACTTGCTCTTAAAGTGGAAGCTGGCGTCAAGAAATTGTCAAAACAAAAAAAAGAAGAACTCGTGGTCGCAAAACCGAAACGCGGAGAACTTCTAAAGATTCTAGCTATTCAGTCGTCAACCTGCTAGGGTGATTTATCGATGTGGAAGATGGTAAGCATCGATGTCGGAGTTCTAAGCTAATGACGAAATCTCGACCGGGCATCGAATTCCTTGAACCATCCGAGAGCCATTTCCGTGTGCCTTTTGACGGCACATTTCGCGTGAAGAAAGCACCCACGCGACCACCGCGTAAAGCAGACGATAATGGAGAATGCAAAAAGCAACTAAAACGTGTTATCGATCGTCTCGACGAACATCAACGTGTGCTTTACGCGCAGGATCATCACGCGATTTTGTGTATTTTTCAGGCGATTGATGCCGCTGGTAAAGATTCGACCATCCGTGCCGTGACCAGCGGCCTCAATCCGGCGGGGTTTCAGGTATTTTCCTTTAAGGCCCCCTCAGCGGAAGAACTTGACCACGACTTTCTTTGGCGCACGACCCGCCGACTACCCGAACGCGGCCGTATCGGCATCTTTAATCGAAGTTACTACGAAGAAGTACTGGTTGTCCGTGTACACCCCCAATTTCTCGACGGGCAACGTTTACCTCAGCCTCATGACCACAAAAATATATGGAAACACCGTTTCGAATCGATACGCGAACATGAGAGGCATCTCGCGCGCAACGGCACAGTGATTCTCAAGTTTTGGCTTAATGTTTCTAAAGACGAACAGCGGCGTCGTTTTATCGATCGTATACATAAGCAAAAGAAGAACTGGAAATTCTCGGAATCAGATGTTGACGAACGCCAACACTGGGACGCCTATATGCAGGCATTCGAGGAGTGCCTGAATGCAACCTCTACCTCCTGGGCGCCGTGGTACGCGATCCCCGCTGACAGCAAGCCGTTCATGCGTCTCACCGTCGCGCAAATCCTTGAAAGGACGCTTACATCCATGGGACTTAAATACCCAACGCTTAATGCTGAGCAGCGTGAAGCGCTTCAGAATGCGCGCCAGCGTCTCGAACGCGAAACTTAAGCTTGCGCTTGGTTGGTAATGGGTATGAGACCTGTGTTGCTCGCCGTGATGCTGCTGGTTGTTAGCAATCCAGGTGTTGCGGACTCCCATGTGCAGACAGTCCAACTGCAGGGCGGCGGTGAGCTGAAGATCGAATCGGTAGAATTTAACAGGTGGATGCCCCATATCTACTATGATCAGGCGACCGATTCCTTGCCGTCACTGCATCCAGAGCTGGTTACACTTGCTGCACACAGATTGGGTACGGTAGGCAGTACGCTGTACTCACTGATTTGCTACAAGACTGCGCGTGATTCCCCCGAGATCTTGGTCACGGGCGCGGCGGTCCGTGACCAGCAGGCGTGGCGTATAGATGTTATATCTTCGCGATCGTCATATGGCGAACTGTTACTGCGGGTCGTAGAAGTCATCTCTAGAATATCTCCAAACTGATTGATCTATATAGGTCTGCTCAAAGTTTTCATATGGGCTAAGCTTAGTTGAGGTGGGCGCGCGGTGCCCTATCAGTTTCATGTCACTCTTCTAGGTATTCGTATGAAAAAGTTAGCCCTACTGATATCGATGTTGCCGAGTATGCTCTATGCAGCCGATGTCGTTGTGCTGGAATGCGTTGGAACGCAGCTCTCCGACGACGTCGACGTTCAGTTGGTTTTCACCCTCGATACGGCGAAAGAATCCGTGAAAGACAACCACGGCATTAACTACGGTGTATATGCCTGGAGTGAATACGCCATTGCTTTTGGTCTGGAGGACTCTACCGACGAGCAAGGACAGCCCCTAACCTGGGACGCGGAGAGGATAAATACCAAGATAAAGATATCACGGGAGTCCGGTGCAATGGTTATCATAAATGGGCGTGACCTAACCCACAAAGGCACCTGCGAGGTTAGAAAGAAACTGTTTTAGATTATGCAACCGGAGTACTGGTGGTTCTGAGGATTGCCAGGCATGCAAATGATTGAGCTTTGGGGTAGCATGATGTGTTCTTACATCGTGCGCCTGAACCGCGCTCTCTTGAAAACATGCCAAGCGATAATGAAAAACCGATCCAACCTGTAAGCGGTAAGGTCGTACCACGTTATGCCGGGCCTTCAACCTTCGCGCGACTTCCCGAGCTGCGTGACGTATCGCACTGTGATGTGGCGATCCTTGGCATACCTTTCGATGCCGGTACAAGCTATCGACCGGGGGCACGTTTTGGGCCCCAGGCGATTCGACAAGCGTCTCGTCACCTGAGGACGCAATACCACCCCGCCTATGACGCCGAGCCCTTTGTGAAGCAACAGGTTGCAGATGCCGGGGATGTCGCCTGCAATCCGTTCAACATCAATGAAGCGGTAGAGCAGATCCAGACCTCGGCCACCGAGCTGCTGGGAAAGGCGGGCAGTGTCGTTAGTTTGGGCGGCGATCATACGATCGCACTACCGCTGCTGCGGGCGGTTAATCACCATGTGGGCCCGGTAGCGCTAGTGCACTTCGACGCCCATCTTGATACCTGGGACACGTATTTTGGTGCACCCTACACGCACGGTACGCCGTTTCGCCGTGCGGCCGAAGAGAAACTATTCCTAGATCATGCCTCCATGCACGTGGGCATCCGGGGTCCGCTGTACAGCACCGATGATCTTAAGCAAGACGAGGAGTTAGGTTTTAAAGTGGTTCATTGCGATGACTTTGAAACCGAAGGCATACAGGGGGTCGTCAAACGCATCCGTGACCGTGTCGGCGATAACCCATTGTACTTGTCGATAGATATCGACGTGCTCGATCCGGCCCATGCCCCCGGCACCGGCACCCCCGAGATTGCCGGCATGACGACCCGTGAGCTGGTCAATGTGTTGCGTGGACTTTCGGGCCTCAGTATCGTTTCCGCCGATGTCGTCGAGGTGGCCCCCGCCTATGACCACGCAGAGATCACCTCACTCGCCGCGGCCACCTTGGTGTACGAGCTGATCAATATGTTTGCCTGCCGAAAAGAAGCGCCACCTCGAAAGTAACCGCGCCAACTCATAGATGCGAATTTGGGACATCAACCCAGGCTACCTGAACGATAAGAGCCTGTTAGGCGAACACCGCGAGTTGCATGGGATCGTCTCTATCCTTGTAAATGACAAAAAAGGTTACGCTAAACACCCCGAAACCCTGCGTTGGAAGGGCTGTAACGGGGCCTTGGCGCAACGTCATGCGATGTTGCAGGCAGAAATGTCACTGCGTGGATTTAGGGAACAGTCTCCAGTCACTATTGTGGGGGAAGTCGACCGTTGGCCATCACGCTATATAGATCCGCCAGCGGCACAATTTGCGTTGCTGGCAAAGAAATATCGAAACAAACGGCCGGGTAGAATCCCACTACCGGTAAGTACCCAAGAGCTCTGGGCCCAGCATAAATATTCTGTCCTGGCGCGCGACCCGGAAAGATGCAAGGCACTAGGTCAAAGTCTCGCCGCTGCGAAGAAGCTAGAGATGTTTGATGATGTTGCCTTGGAACTTGTGGAGATCCTTCGTTGCCCGCCATCATCTGGTCGCCTTGCCAATGCCTTGCAACATATGTGGGGTCACGTATCACGGCATGTTGAGGACGCGAGTGGTTATGTCAATGACATGAAGCCGAAGAACATTCTGTCTACTATGCAGCGAACATCGTTGATTTGTGGATGTAACTATCTGATACACTCGACCGCTTTAGGCGAGCTTAGCGTCTGGCTGGCTGAGGCAGAACACTGATGGCAAATCAACCAAGATGGCAGTCGATGCTTATGCTCGTGCTGTTTGTAGTGATCTGCTTTGGCGTATCAGCCGTTGGCGCTCAGTTTCAGCCGGGCGAGTGGTACCAACAGTTATACAAGTCGCCGCTGACACCTCCGAATTGGATATTCGCGCCAGTGTGGGCGGCGCTCTATCTTGCGATGGCGGTCGCGGCGTGGCTAGTGTGGCGAAGCGCAACCGCGAGCCGAATCCTTCCGTTGTCGCTATTCGGCCTTCAGTTGTTTCTCAACGCGATATGGTCGTGGTTGTTCTTTGGACTGCATGAGCCTGGCCTCGCCTTCATTGATATCATCCTCGTGTGGTGCGCTATCGTGGCGACGGCGGTTGCTTTCTGGAAGGTTAATACGGTTGCCGGGGTATTGTTTCTGCCCTACATCGCTTGGGTCTCCTTCGCTGGGTATCTGAATTTCGAGATCTGGCGATTGAATCCCTAGTTTTTGTTTCCGACCGAATCTTGTTCCAACTGTCCGTGGTGACAGGTTCCAGTCGCGTTGATCGTCGACCGCGTTTGTGATCATCGCCCGGCCCGCTCGAGGAGGGCGACTGGGAAATTGGCCAGGAGCTCAGGCACCGCCAGGCAGGCATCGCCATCGTGTTCTTTCGTTTTGACCGCTTCCTGTGTGAGCACGTTGGTGTAGGCTGCATCCGTGTCATTGAATGGCGCCTCCACCCACGTGTCTGACCAGACGGTCTCACCCAAAGGCAATTCATCAGGCGGGGTCAGTTTTGCGAACCACCTTGACACAACAGTGATGACAACCGATCGCCTGTGCAGACGCGCGAACGCACAGAGATGATCGGCTCGGGGGCCATGGATGGCTAGGGGCCGATATTCACCCATCTCGAAGACGTCCTGATTCTGTTTGCGCAGCGATAACGCACGCCATGTCAGATATAGCTTGACACGGCCATCCTCCATCGACGCGAGTAGACCGCGTACCCGCGGCGCCAGACCTAGGTCTGGCGCGTCGACCAATGTTTCCAACTCTCGCAGCAATGCCTGTCTACGCGCGTAGTCGACCGGCCGGCGATTGTCCGGATCGACGAGACTGAAGTCCCAAACCTCGTTACCTTGGTAGATGTCGGGCACGCCAGGCGAGGTGAGCTTGAGCAACACCTGGCTCAGACTATTAAACATTCCTAGCCATGAGACGCGTCTTACGAACGGGATAAAATCGACAAGGAATGGATTTTTTTCTGTTGACGACAGTAGCACGTGCACGAAATGTATGACCGCATCTTCGTAATCCGTGTTCGGATTGATCCAACTCGTGTGGATCTTAGCCTCTTTTACTGCCTTGAGCATGTAGGCTTCGATGCGTTCGCGAAATGCGGTCAGGTGTGCCTCGTCCATTTCGTGCGATGGCCAGGCGCCGACCAGCGTCTGGTACAGTAAATACTCGTCGTTGGCACTGGGTGCCCATTCGCCATTGAGCTTGCGCCTCCGCCTTCGGTTCACCCGACGCCAGCGACCTACATGCTGTCGCCACTCATCGGGGATCTCAGAAAGCACATTGATACGCGCACGTACGTCCTCGCTGCGTTTTGTATCGTGGGTAGAGGTGCAAAGCATTGTGTGCGGCCAACGTTGCGTATGCTCTTGGTTGGCGCGGTGGAAGGCGGCTACGGAGATGCCGAAGCGGCGCGGGTCCCCGCCGACCTCGTTAAGCGACACTAATCGGTTGTAGATGTAGAAGCTGGTGTCCTCCAGTCCCTTGGCCATAACCGGGGCCGTGTATTGCTGGAACCGCATGGCGAATTCGACCACCGGCTGGCGGTAGCCCAACGGGCGTTGTTCGAGCCCATTTAGTAGCAAGATGTCCCGAATGAAGTCAAAGATACTTAAATCGACGGCAAGGCTATGTTTCTTTGCCTGCGCGATGGCCCAGTCCACATAACGACAGTCTTCTGCGCTTACTCGGTCGGCTGTGACATAAGTCCGGTATACCGGAAAACAGACTACCACCTCCATCAATGCATTGCGTAGCGCCGTCAGCGTGAAGTCACGCGTGCACCGGTCTGACTCGGACACGCGATTAAGTTGGTTCGCGAGCACGTTAAGCTCACTCGCGAGCGTGGTTCTTACGATAAGTTTCTTACGCTCATAAAGAAGCTCATCAAAGTCGATAATACGGCCGACGAATCGACGATAAATGCGATCCATCTCCCGCTGCGACGGCGCGTGTACTAGCAAACCGTTTACTAGATTCGCGAATTCGTAACCGGTTGTGCCGTCAATCGGCCATTCCAGCGGCAGGTGTTCGTGGCTTGCGAGGATTTTTTCGGCCAACACATACGGCCGTCGAGGCGGTATGTTAGCGTCGGTACCGTGGCTGGACGAAGATAGATTCTGCTGTTCGATCATTATACTGTCTTGTAAACGTGCAAAGTATTGCGCTGGGTCGTAAAAGCCGTCGGGGTGATCGATGCGCAGTCCGGTCACTGTTCCCTGTTTAACGAGATCACGGATAAACGCGTGTGTAGCATCGAACACCAGAAGATTCTCCATCCGCAATCCGGCGAGCTCATTGATATCGAAGAAACGACGGTAATTAATCTCGTCGGCAGCAACTCGCCAATAAGCCGGTCGATAAGCCTGTACGTCGAGCAGCGCGTGCAGCAGGTCAAAACTTGCTGGATTGCCCGCTACGCCGTTCAGGGTATTGACGTTCGCCTCTATAAACTCACGAATTGCTACACAGCGAACACACAGAGCAGCCAAGCGTGCCTTGTGATTGTCTTTGTCGCGACGGCGCACCTCCAGTCGGACCGAATCGACTTCGTTCCGCCCAGGCAGGCTGTCAAAGTCATTGATCAAGGTCTGGAGCGCCTTTAGGTGCGGGTGGGCGCGACCCAGGGACTGTTCCAGTCTGGGAACATCGTGGGCCAGTACATACGGGTAAGTCTTGGGGTCGATAGGGAAGCGATGGTCGTAGTAGCGAACGCTGAACGCACCGAATTCGGCCTCGAAACCAAGCTTGAGTCCGCCGTTTTCCAGTACCTGACCGTAGTGCTCTCCCAGTACGGGTAACAGCACCTTGCCGCGCATTTCGTCTTTGGTTGGATACCAATCGATGTCGAAGAAACACGCATAAGTTGAAGACGGACCGTTTTCTAGGACATCCAACCACCAGTCGTTGTCATCGCCACCGACTCCCATATGATTGGGGACGACGTCGAGGATCTGGTGCAATCCGTTTTGCCGCAATGTTTTTACGAAACGTTCGTAGTCTTCGACGCTACCGATTTCCGGGTTTAACGCGTTATGGTCGACAATATCGTAGCCGTGATGACTGTCGGCACGTGCCTTGAGATAGGATGAGCAGTAACAATGGCTGATGCCGAGATCGCGCAGATAAGGGACCAATTCTGTTAGAGCGGCAAACGTGAAATCTCGATTAAGCTGTAAGCGGTACGTGGCTCGAGGAATTAGGGTTGATAGCGGTTGCGCGCGGGCCTTCTTAAGAGTAGTACCCCGCTCGCGGGACAGTGCCGACGCTATATTGATCATCCGGTCGTCGCGCACCAAGTCTTCCAGATCGAGAGTGAGTTTATAGCGCCAGTTGGGTCGTTGATCGGTGGTGCCAGGAAGATTTGCCTGTTCGCGTTGGCCCAGCACGTCTTCTAACTGAACCATCATTAGTTGGGCGGGACTGCGGGCCATATAGACGTGCAGCGTCTGCGCCAGCGCCGAAGACATTGGCGGCAGAGAGGATGAATCGTATGACAAACTATCAGGCAAGAGTTGTTCCTTATCCAGCGCAAACAACATACGGTGTCGGTCCTGCATGCGGGTGCATGTCAGTTGCTGTCGCGCCTCATCCGAAGGAAACAGGTTGTGTTCGGCGCGTTCCTCGAGGTCACGCTCTGCCCAAAATCCGGCCAAGGTAGGCAGGTCGTGGGTGCTGATGGCGACGACGGCCTGGCGAGGATAAGCAGCCGGTGGTTTGAACACACCAGCATTGTCCTTCTCGAAGTAGGCTACACGATAGGACAGCACGCCAGCAGCCTTAAGTGCGATGCGTACCTCGTCCGGAACGGTGCCGAGATCCTCGCCGATGACGAGACAGCGGTTACGATGACTCTCGAGGGCCACGATGCCGAGCAGGTCCGCAAACGGATAGCGCACGTAAGCACCCTCGGCAGGCGGCGTGCCTGCCGGTATCCAGAACAAACGCATGAGGCCCATGACATGGTCAATGCGCAGTGCACCGGCGTGACGCATGTTAGCGCGTAGCGTAGCAATGAAAGATGTATACGCCGACTCGATGAGCGCTTCTGGAATGAAGGGTGGTAAACCCCATTCCTGGCCATTAAGATTAAAATCGTCGGGCGGGGCACCGATGCTTACATCAGTCGCATAAAGGTTTTGATTGGCCCAAGCCTCAGCCCCACCCCGGTCGATGCTTACTGCGAGGTCTGTATACAAACCGATAGCCAGGCCCAGATTCCGAACCTGGTCTTCGATAGCGGCGAGCTGCTGGTCGAGGTGCCACTGTAAGTACTGAAAAAATTCAATGCGCTCGTTATTAGCGCTAGCAAACGCAGAGACTTCCTCGGAGTCCGGATTGCGATAAGCCTCAGGCCATACCGGCCAACCCCATACCGTGGGGTCCTGGCGAAAAAAGTGTTCCTGTAATGCTTCGAAAACGCAGTGACGAACTAACGCATCGCTGGCGCTCGCCTGAAAACTTTGAAACGCCTTAGCGTATGCCGTGTCGGGCAGCGAGTGCTTTTTTCGGAAATGTTTATACAGCTCTTCCAACACCGTTCGTCTTGCCGTGGCTACGCCGACATAATCCACCAACGGCGCTTTCCGTAGTGCTTGCAGTCGTGCTTGATGTTCGGTGGATCGAGCAAGGTGTTGGGCGGTTGGACAGTCGGCGAACTCGGGCATCGCCTCGATGTCGATATAAAGGATGTTCATGAAAAGCCGGCTTGAAGGGCTGTAGGGACTCGCGTGTGCTGGGTTATGTGGAAACAAGGCATGCAGTGGATTCACACCGATGATGTCAGCGCCCCATTCGGCGCAAGCCGCTGTTAGTGCCCGCAGATCTGTTAAATCGCCGATTCCCCAGTTGCGCTTGGATCGCAACGCGTACAGTTGGATAGCCAATCCCCACACACGTCCGTCATCAGTCAAGGCAGGCGGACGATAACAGTGCTCCGGCGCGACGATGAGTCGCAGCGTACCATGCTCAATCGGACCACCGTCGGCGTTCGTGATCTCGAAGCAGTGGTAGCCGAGACCAGGGTTATGCGGTAGCAAAAAGGCGATTCGTACACTGGGCACTTCGTCGATGTGCGCTTCCTCTATTCTTGGAAGTGAGGCGGGGCTCACCTCTCCATCGAAGCGTTCACCGCTCTCCAATAAAAGCGACCAGCGAAGCGGTTCTCGCGCGCGCGCTTGCGGAAGCGTGATAGGGATGGTAACTGGTGAGGAAGCCTGGGACACGACCTGCACCGGTGCAAGTAGACGACGCCAAGCTCGGATTTCACGGTCTGCCAACGCGGCGCGAAGCGAGGCCTCGTCGTTCACCATTACACCCATCGCGGTGAGCAACTTATGCTTTATTTGTTCGGGGGCGCGATGGAGCTTACCCCAGATATCCGTGTATTCCGGCTCGATGCCGCAGAGTCGACATAGACGATCAAGTGTGTCGTGATTGTTCATGCGTTAGCTATCAATGCTGGATATAACCAGAAAGAAGGCTTTTGCGTAGCCGAAACTAAGTTGTCGTTAGCGGCTCGAGAGACCAAACAACCGACCACGGGGGCAACGCGGCTTGCCTCTTATTTTTCGCTAGGTCCTTGTACGTTTCGTAGAGCAAGTTTCCTCTGATTGCTAAATCCCGATGCGCCAACCGCTGTGAGCCGAGATTGGCAACGAGGTGTAAATGAGATCCATCTCCCAAGCGCCAATGGACTTTGATAGCCCGCTCACTCAGCAACTCATAGCGGCTGGCATTGCCTTGGAGATTTTTTAGTCGGGGGAAGATTTCGCGTGCGCGTATGCCGAGCAGCGTGCGATAGAAATCGAGTTGCTCGCGATGAGGGCTAACCTCGGCGTCCTCCCAGTTCAACACCGAGTTCGCGAACGTCCCGCGGGAATTAGGATCGGGAATGCGCTCGCGTGACTTGGGATCACGAAATTGCCGAAAACCGGCAAACTCGCGCCGCCGTCCGTCGCGCACGCTCGGGGCCAGCTCGGGACCAAAGTTGCAGAAAAAGAGGAACGCCTGACGTGCCGCCCATTCCTCACCCATAAATAGTAAAGGTGGAGACGGTGCGAGCAGTATGATCGCCATGGCCGCTTTCACCGCCTCCGGTGGGGCAAGCTCGGTGATTCGCTCACCGAAAGCGCGATTGCCGACCTGGTCGTGATTCTGCAAGAACGACACGAAGGCGGTCAGCGGTAACTGCGCGCTCGGTTCACCCCGCGGCTTGTTACCCCGATAAGGCGAAGGGTCGCCCTGGTACGCGAACCCTTCTGCTAATGTCCTCGCCAGATGGGTCACTGGCTTGTCGGTATAGTCTCGGTAATAGCCTCCTTCCTCCCCAGTCGCGAGCACGTGTAGGGCGTGATGCATATCATCGTTCCATTGTGCGACATAGATGCACGGTCGATTGTGTTTGTCACGCACGAGGTAGCGCGCCGCATTGTCGTCGTTTTCCAACACTAGATGAACGTGGCGTTTCGGATCGATTCGACTGCTGACCCTCTGCGCGAGTTCCATCAGAATGTCGAGGTCCGAATCGTCACAGATGGCATGAACGGCATCTAGGCGCAGGCCATCGATATGATACTCGTTGAGCCAGTAAAGCACGTTTTGAATAAAGAAATCGCGCACGGTGTGGCAGTGAGGCCCATCGAAGTTGATTGCTGCGCCCCAGGGCGTTGAATAGCGGTCGTTAAAGAACTGCGGCGAGTAACAGTGTAGATAGTTTCCTTCGGGGCCGAAGTGGTTGTATACCACGTCGAGAAATACCATAAGGCCTTTAGCGTGCGCTGTGTCGATCAGAGACTTTAGCTCCTCGGGCCGGCCATATTGGCTGTCGGGTGCAAACGGCAATACGCCGTCATACCCCCAATTGCGTTTTCCCGGGAAGTCCGCTACTGGCATGAGTTGGATCGCCGTAACGCCGAGGTCGACGAGATAATCGAGGTGCTGCTTTACACCGGTGAACGTGCCTTCCGGGGTGAACGTACCCACGTGGAGTTCGTACAATACAGCTTCCTCCCAGGGCCGCCCTTGCCAATGTCCGTCACTCCAGTTAAATGCACTTGGGTCGATGACCTCGCTTGGACCGTGCACGTCTTGCGGTTGGTAGCGTGAAGCGGGATCGGGCACGCGTAGATCGCCGACGCTAAATCGATAGTGAGAACCTGGACCAACTCGATCAGTAGTGAGCCCAAACCAACCTTCCTCTTCGTGCTCCATCGGTATAAGGACCTCGCCTCTTTTCTGTTCCAGCGACAAAACTATCTGACGCGCCGCCGGTGCCCACAGGCGAAAACGGGCCCGTCCATCCGTCAGGATTTCCGCACCGAAGGGCATTGGGTGTCGCCTAATCGTCATGAGACGCTGCAAGGTCAACCGACGCTGGTCATGTTGTCGAGCGATCGTTACGAATCGGAGCCGATGGACGCCTCTATGTCAGCACAGTCAACGGGCAGGCCATTATTAGGTTCCAGTGGCGTTCGATTGTTCACGCTGGACCCAGAGAACAAAAGAACGCGGCTTGACCGTGTAAACATCGCCGCCTGCAAACCTTTGGTCCGTGCCTATGGCGTTCTCAAGGCTGGTATCAATGAGTAGCTCCCAATGATTCTTGCTGGAGAGCGCTTGCAGCGTATAGGGCACTTCTTCATCATGAGCATTCATGATCACCACAAAGGTGTCGTCAGGCTGCGGTTCGCCGAGCGCGGTCAGAAAGTGATTACCAGCTTCACCGCAGAGAAGAAAGCTCACAAATCTGGTGCTTGCTGTCTTCCAATCGGCCTCTGTTTGCTCTTGGCCGTCTTGTCGCAACCAGGTGATGTCGCAGAGTTCGGTTCCCGGAATCAGGCGCCCATGAAAGAACCGGTCGCGGTGGAAGACGATGTGTTCACGTCGCAGGCGGATAAGCGACTGGACAAAGCGCAAAAGCTTCCATCCTTCTTGGTCGATATCGTTCCAATTAACCCAGCTGATCTCGTTGTCCTGACAGTACGCATTGTTATTTCCTTTTTGTGTACGCCCCAACTCGTCGCCGGCTAAAAGCATCGGTACGCCCTGCGACAATAATAGGGTTGAAAGTAGGTTGCGTTTCTGCTGCAGTCGCAAGCGGTTGACAGCGGGATCATCGCTTGGCCCTTCAATGCCAGCGTTCCAACTGTGGTTATTATCCGCTCCATCGCGGTTATCTTCGAGATTCGCTTCGTTGTGTTTCTGGTTGTAGCTCATGAGGTCGTGCAGGGTGAAACCGTCATGGGCGGTAATGAAGTTGATGCTCGCCCACGGGCGGCGTCCCCTATTTTCGAAGATGTCGCTCGAGCCGGTAATACGCGAGGCGAGCTCGCCTACGAGCCGGTCGTCACCCTTCCAGAATCGGCGCGCCGTATCGCGGTATCGATCATTCCATTCGGCCCAACCGGCGGGAAAGCTGCCGAGCTGATAACCACCTTCACCGACGTCCCACGGTTCGGCAATAAGTTTGACACGCGACAGCACCGGATCTTGACGTACGGCATCGAGAAATCCGGAATGACTATCGAACGCCTTGCGTTCCCGCGCGACGGTGACAGCAAGGTCGAAACGAAACCCGTCGACGTGCATTTCTTCCACCCAGTAACGCAGCGAGTCCATGACGAGCTGAAGCACGCGAGGATGGTGCAGGTTTAGCGCGTTTCCCGTACCCGTGAAGTCCACATAGTGGCGCTCATCACCCGGGATCAGGCGGTAATAGGAGACGTTGTCGATGCCGCGGAAGCTCAGGGTCGGCCCCATGTGATTGCCTTCGGCCGTGTGGTTGTACACGACATCGAGAATCACCTCTATGCCGGCGTCATGGAGAAGTTGGACTAAGGTCTTGAACTCCCCGAGCGCGCCACTCCTCAAGTAACGCGGCTCAGGTGCGAAGAACGAGATCGGGTTGTAGCCCCAGTAATTTCTAAGGCCCTTCTCGAAAAGGTTTCGTTCATCTGCGAAGGCATAGATCGGCAATAGCTCGACGGCCGTGATGCCAAGCGCAGCTAGATACTGTATTACCTGTGGTGTGGACAGGCCGGCAAAGGAGCCGCGCATTTCTTCAGGAAGCTCGGGGTGGAGCATGGTAAAGCCGCGCACATGCATCTCGTAAATGATGCTAGCATGCCATTCTGTACGCGGTGGTCGATCATCACCCCAGGTAAAGGCCGTGTCTACGACCCGACACTTCGGCATCCATCGTGCATTGTCACGTTTATCGAATGAAAGGTCGTCACGTTTATCACCGACGCTATAAGCAAAATGCGCATCGTCCCATTGCAAAGTGCCGTATAGTGCCTTGGCGTAGGGGTCGAGTAAGAGCTTATGCGCGTTGAAGCGATGACCGAGCTTGGGCTCATAAGGACCGTACACCCGATAGCCGTAGAGCTGACCTGGTCGCACGTCAGGCAAGTAACCATGCCACACCTCGTCCGTGTACTCTGGAAGCTGAATCCGCTCGAGTTCGGCTTCTCCCGCTTCATCGAACAGGCACAACTCTACTTTCTCTGCGTTTTGGGAGAACAACGCGAAGTTGGCACCTTTGCCATCCCACGTTGCCCCCAGCGGGTAGGGTTCGCCCGGCCACACACGAACAGACTTGGTAATCATATAAGACGCTCGTTCTTGTATTTATTTTCTATATGGTGCCGGACGGGAGTCCGGCGCAGACAGATGCTCGATTGTGCCACGGTACGCCTTTTGTTTACATCTAGGCGGGGCCTAGATCGACGGCCGGGAGTTTCAACCTGGTTCCCCGGTTGTTTCCTCGGTCTGAAGCAAGGCCAAAATGCCTCTCAGCGGAATCTTTGCCCACTCTGGACGGTTATTGAACTCATAGCGCACTTCGTAAAAGGCTTTCTCCATGGTAAACAGATCGATAACACTGCGCGCCTGCTCTGGATCTTCCGGAAACACCTGGCAACCATCGATGGCGTGCTCATATCCGTTTAAGAACGCTTGCGCTGCTTTGCGCTCCCACTCGTTTGCGAAAGGTTCGAGCACCGGTAGGTCGTTTGGATTTTCCGCAGTTACTTCATAAAGCGTAGCGTATGCAGCATAGTTAAACGAGCGAAGCATGCCCGCCACGTCTTTAAGCGCTGAATGCTTAGTGCGGCGTTCGCTGAGAGGACGCGCCGGCTCACCTTCAAAATCGATAATGACAAAGTCGTTTTCTGCCAGCAGCACTTGTCCCAGATGATAGTCGCCGTGGTAACGTGTTTTGATCGCGTTTATGCGCGTTGGCGTAGATTCTATACGCTTTAAGATGTCTTCACGCAACTGCAACAGGGCTTCCACGCCCGCTGCCGCTGTGGACGAAATGCCTTCACCATGCGCCGCCAGCATATCCATCGTGTCGATGGCCTCGTCTCGTACCGCGGTGACTAAGACCGCCATATCATCTTGTGTTATGGGTTCAGGATCGAACGCCGCGTCGCCGGTCTGCGTCGCCAGCGCTTTGTGCAGCTCGGCGGTGCGTACACCAAGCGTAGTGATCAATGTGAGGTAAGCACCGTGTATCTCTTGCGGTTCTTCACCCGTAGTGGGGAGCTCGGGAGGACCGGCTCGCCGCTCTTCCAGGAAGCGCTTGAGGTAATTCATCGTAAAGGACCAGCCGTCTCCCTGGTTATTAACGTAGCCCTGGAGCAACGCCAACGTCATCTTAGTGCCATCTGTCCCTTCATACTCTAACGCACCGGCCACTGGCACGGTGTTGGCAAAGCCCACCACCTCAGTCAGGAATCGGCCAATTTCAAGCTCGAGACTAATTCCCTCCTGCAGCCGCCGATACCCCTTAACGAAGAGCCTGTTGCCGAAAGCCACGGTCGTGTTGCTTCCAACGGCGCCGGGGGTCGCGATCTCGAGGGCAGGTACATCTTCGCCTCCGAGCTCGGCGAACGCGCGGGTCGCGGAGAAGCGCAGGCGCCCGGTGCTACAAGCGATCTCCCGCTCGTTACCCATTGCTTGCACCAGCGCGCGGCAAAAAAGCTCATCGCCGTAAGCGTCGCCCAGGATGCCGATGCGTGCTTTTTCGCGCACCTTCGCTATCGTGAACGGGAGTAAGCCGCGCATACGCGCCTCGTCACCGTTTTCCCACACGAGCGACAGCGGCACGCAGTACGCCTGGGCGGGAGCGTCGCCTTTACCTTCTGCTTTGATCAGTGGCAACAACCAGGTCGCCCTCTCTGTTTGCCATTCGGCGCAGTCAAAGATGGCAGCGCGCTCGATCGGTTTACCCTTGGCCGCATACCATCTCTGTTCTGACAGGAAGGCGGGCAGAAGCTCGTTTTCCAATTGCGCTCGCGCTTTATCCGCCAGCGCAATGCGCCGCGGGTCGACCCGTTCGCGGAAGAAGCTGCGCCAACCATCGAATAGTACGAGTACGGGCCGGTCTTCCGGCGGTAGCCGCTCCTCGTGCCATGCGGGCACCTGTTGCACGCTACTCAGCAGAAACCAGTAGAAGCCATAGCCGGAGAGGGTCAACAGGTAAGGGAGTTCGCCGATCGGTGGAAACGGCGTGCGTCCCATCAGTTCCAACGGCACACGTCCCTTGAAACGGGCGAGGTCTAGCTCGACCGGTTGGGCGGAGCGTGAAAGATTGGCGACGCAGAGGATGATGTCGTCAGCACCAAACTCTCTCAGGTACGCCAGAATCTTTCGGTTGCCGGGGCGCAGAAACGCCAACCGGCCACGGCCAAAAGCGCGATGACCGGTGCGCACACCGAGCACGCGCTTCATCCAGTTAAGCAACGATGACGTGTCACGGAGCTGCGCTTCGACGTTCACCGCCTCGTGGCCGTACAACGGGTCCATGATGGGGGGCAAGTAGAGGCGCTGGGGGTCGGTCCGGGAGAAGCCGGCATTGCGATCGGGGCTCCATTGCATGGGCGTGCGCACGCCGTTACGGTCACCGAGATAGATATTGTCACCCATGCCAATCTCATCACCGTAATAAATAATTGGTGAGCCCGGCATGGAAAGAAGCAAGCTGTTCATCAACTTGATCTTGTCCGAATTGTTGTCCATCAGTGGGGCAAGCCGCCTGCGGATGCCAAGGTTGATGCGCATGCGTCGATCGGCCGCATACATCTCGTACATGTAGTCGCGTTCTTTGTTCGTGACCATCTCCAGGGTGAGCTCGTCGTGGTTGCGCAGAAAGATGGCCCACTGGCAAGTTTCCGGGATCTCCGGGGTCTGGCGCATGATATCGACGATGGGATGCCGGTCTTCGAGCGCGATCGCCATGTACATGCGAGGCATAAGCGGAAAGTGATAGGCCATATGACATTCATCGCCAGCGCCGAAGTAATCGCATACGTCCTCTGGCCACTGATTAGCCTCCGCCAGAAACAGGCGATTCTTGTAATGCTCATCGACCACTGCCCGCATCTGCTTAATCACCGCGTGGGTCTCGGGCAGGTTCTCGTTGTTCGTGCCATCACGCTCACATAGATACGGAATCGCATCGAGACGCACCCCGTCGACGCCCTGATCGAACCAGAAACGCATCAACCGGGTCACCGCCCTCACTACCTGTGGGTTATTGAAGTTCAGATCTGGCTGGTGGGAGAAAAAACGATGCCAGTAATAAGCCTTCGCTTCATCGTCCCACGCCCAATTCGATTTCTCCGTGTCGGTGAAAATAATACGAGTCTCTAGCCATTTCTTGTCGGTGTCGCTCCACACATAGAAGTTGCGCTTCGATGAATCGGGCGGCGACCTGCGGGCTGCCTGAAACCACGGATGCTGGTCGGAGGTGTGATTCACAACCAGCTCGGTGATCACCCGTAACCCCCGGCGGTGCGCGAGACGCACGAAGGCGCGAAAGTCTCTGCGCGTGCCGTAGTCCGGATAGATGTTGCGGTAGTCGGCGATGTCGTAACCATCATCGCGCATTGGTGACGGGTAAAATGGCAGCAGCCAGATGGTATTGACGCCGAGATGTTGAATGTAGTCGAGCTTTTGAATCAGGCCGCGAAAGTCACCGATGCCGTCGTCGTTGCTGTCGTAGAATGCCTTGACGTGGAGCTGGTAGATGACCGCGTCCTGGTACCAGAGTGGGTCATCGGCAATTCGTGAACCCGTGCTATCGGGAGCCATAGGATTAACTCGTGCGCTACAAGAAGTAATCGAAATCCTGCTCGGTACGGATCCGGCGTCGCAGTCTGAAAATGTGGGCCGGCATGACGTCCGGATTCAACTCTACGTAGTTACGCGCGCCGTTCCACATGTAGCGTGCATCGGAGATCAGATCGTGGACTTGATAAGGCTGCTGTGGATCCAAACCGAACGTATCCATCGGCAGCTCCACCGAGCCAGATTGCGTATGATGCGGGTCCAGATTGACCACCGCCACGATTATGTTATTCAGATCCTCGGTCGACTTGCTGTAGCAGATCAATTGCTCGTTATCGACGGGATGAAAGCGCAAACTCCAGTCGCTGTGTAGCGCCGGATTCTCGCGGCGGATACGGTTTACCCGCGCAATCAGATCCCTGAGACTATCCGACCGGTCGAGATCCCAAACCCTGATCTGATATTTCTCGGAATCCAAGTACTCTTCGCTGCCCGGCTCGCGGGCCCGATTTTCACACAGTTCAAACGCCGGTCCGTACATGCCATAGCTGGCACCGAGGGTTGCAGCGAGGATAAAGCGTGTCATGAACGCCGGTCTTCCTCCAAACTGAAGGTAGGCGTGCAGAATGTCCGGCGTGTTGGGCCAGAGATTGGGCCGCAAGTACTCGCGCACCTCTGTTTGCGTTAGCTCTGTAAAGTATTGAGCCAACTCCCAGTTGGTATTACGCCAGGTAAAATAGGTATAAGACTGCGTAAAGCCGAGCTTCGCCAATCGGTACATCATCCTCGGGCGCGTGAAGGCTTCCGACAGAAATATCACATCCGGGTACTCGCGCTTGATCTCACCGATCATCCATTCCCAAAACGGCAGCGCCTTGGTGTGGGGGTTGTCGACGCGAAAAATCTTGACCCCGTGGCCGATCCAGAACAGCACGACGTCTTTGAGCTCCTCCCACAGCCCTTGCCAGTCTTCGCTCTCGAAATAAATCGGGTAGATATCCTGGTACTTCTTTGGCGGATTCTCCGCGTACTGGATGGTGCCATCGGGTCGCTGCCGGAACCACTCGGGATGCTCCTTCACGTACGGGTGGTCTGGCGTGCACTGATACGCAATATCCAGCGCGATCTCAATTTCAAGCGCGTTGGCCCTGCTTACAAATTGCCGAAAGTCCTCCAGCGTTCCCAGCTCTGGATGAACGGCGCTGTGGCCGCCTTCGTCCGCACCGATAGCCCACGGGCTGCCTACGTCATCGGCTGTACATTCCAGAGCGTTATTCTTACCCTTCCGATTCGTGCGCCCGACCGGATGAATCGGCGGCAGGTAAACGATATCAAAGCCCATTTCGGCGACGTATTGCAGACGCGCCTCGCAGTCTTTGAAGGTTCCGTGACGCGATGCGTCGTTTGTACAGGATCGTGGGAAGAACTCGTACCAACTGCTGAAGCGTGCGCGTTCCAGATCGACCACAACGGTGAGTTCTTTTTCGTATCTGCAAACGTGCTTGCGTTCCGCATAACGTGCCATCAGCACCGCAAGCTCCTCCTCTAAGGCGATCAGGCGCTTTTGCCTCTGCTCGCTATCGCTTGCCAATGCCTCGGAAGCAGCCTTGAGCCGGGCTGCACTTTCGCCTTTTGCCCGCCGAGCGGCTTCGGCGATAAGGTTGGACCCGATCAGAAACGCGACCGGCAGGTCCTTGTCCGTCTCCGGGCGCTTCGCCAGCTCGTGGCGCCAGGTTTGAAAGTGATCTACCCAGGCGGCCAGGGTGTAGTAGTAGTGGCCGAGCTCGGTGACAGTGAACGTCGCGCGCCACCGATCGTTACCGAGCGCGGTCATAGGCGTCTCGATCCAGTCTGCCTCGGCCTCACGTCGATGCAGTAGCACACAGGTAATCTGATCGTGGCCATCGGTAAAGGCATCCGCTTCGACCACGATCTTCTCGCCGACGGTGCGCTTTATGGGAAAGCGGCCAGCGTCGATCTCGGGCTTTACGGCTTCGAGCGCGACCCGCTTCTGCCCGTCAACCTCTTTGCCTTTTATCCTGGTTTTCCGTGCGCTCATTTGTTGTCTCTATAATTAACGCTGGCTTTCGCGTTTCAGAAAGATGACACCGAGTGGTGGCAACATCAGCGACAGCGAGTGATAGCGCCCGTGTGAGGGTATCGGCGCGCTCTCCACGCCTCCTAAGTTTCCACGGCCAGCGCCGCCGTAGATCTGTGCATCGCTGTTGAGCGCTTCCCGCCAGAACCCGGCCCGCGGAACGCCTATGCGATAATTACTGCGCGCAATAGGGGTCATATTACAAACGACCAGAATCTCGTCGTCGGGCGCTTTGCCCTTTCGAATGAACGCGATGATACTTTGCTCCCAATCATGTAAGTCCGCCCACTCAAATCCGGCGATCTCGAAGTCTTGTTCGTAAAGCGCCGGTTCTGTCCGATAAAAGTGGTTGAGGTCCTTCAACCACCGCTGTAATCCCTGATGCGATGCGTGTTCCAGCAGATGCCAGTCCAGACTTTGGTCATGACTCCATTCTCGCCATTGTCCGAATTCGCCTCCCATGAAGAGTAACTTTTTGCCTGGGT
>Ga0224508_10000451_pt1 | contig 41057 bp, 45 predicted proteins | sample SF_Jan12_sed_USG_4_FD_170157 | JGI IMG/M metagenome (GOLD analysis project Ga0224508, IMG submission 170157) | Sediment microbial communities from San Francisco Bay, California, United States - SF_Jan12_sed_USGS_21 | ecosystem: Environmental > Aquatic > Marine > Sediment | place: USA... | reverse complement strand
GAAATCCTGATTGCCTACGGCAGCGTTCAGTTCGCATCGAAGGCAGGCACGCTCGCCGGCAACCATTTCGCCACGATCACTTCCGATCTGGACAAGCTGCGCGAGATTGGCATCGCCACGCTGTGGAAAGGCGCCAAACCGATCCTGTTTGAAATTTGACTTTGCCCGGCGCCCGTATCGTAGAAATAAAGACCACGCTTGCGGGTGAGCGCAAGGAATTTAACTGTGAGCTGCTGAAGCGTGCCAAGGGCGAGATCGCCATGATATATCGAATGCCTCGCGACATACAGCTTGAAGACCTGCTGCTGCCGAAAAACTCGATCAGCATCGGATATTTCTGGGAGGACCGGGCCTACAACGCCTACCACTGGATTGACCACCAATGCCAAACGCTGGCGTTATACTTTAATATCTGCGATAACACCCACATATCCACTGATCAGGTCGCGTGGCGCGACCTGGCCGTGGATGTGCTGATTTCGCCTGACCTGCGTTGCCGAGTGCTGGATGAAGACGAATTGCCCGATGACCTTGATCGCAACCTGCGCGCCTATATCGAAACTGCGCGCGATGCCCTGTGTGCGGATCCCGGCAGGCTGTTATCCGAGTTTGAAGCACGGCGGCGGGAGCTGTTGCCGGAGGCCTGATCATGCCGCTTGAACTCTGGCTAGCTTATGTCGCCACCAGTACTGTCGTACTGGCGATCCCGGGCCCGACCATCCTGCTGGTGTTGAGCTATTCGATTGCGCATGGGCGTAAGGCCACATTACCTGTGGTCGCCGGCGTAGCGCTTGGCGACTCGGTCGCAATCACGCTGTCATTGATCGGCGTGGGTACCCTGCTCGCAGCATCGGCTTTCTGGTTTACGATCGTCAAGTGGATCGGCGGCCTCTACCTGATCTACCTCGGTATTCTGCTGCTGCGTGCTGCCGGCAACCCGGTGCCCGAACAGGTCCAGCAAACTCCGGAGGTGGCAGCGCACAAGCTTTTCGGCAACGCCTTTGTCGTCACCGCCCTGAATCCCAAGAGCATCGTGTTTTTTATCGCCCTGCTGCCGCAGTTCATCAGCGCCGCACACCCGGTGATACCGCAATTGTGGATTCTCGGGGTAACCTTTGTCGTGCTCGCCACCATTGGTGCGACCAGTTACGCCCTGTTTGCAGCGTCAATTCGACGCCTGCTCGCGTCCCCACGCGCGCAAAGAATCTATAGCCTGGTCGGTGGTGGGCTGTTGTTTGGTGCCGGGATTTGGGCACTCGGTGCAAAGCGTGTAATCTCTGCGGCATGATGCGATTCCGTCTTATCAGCTTTCTGACCTGCTGTTGCCTGTTGCTGGTGCTTTCCGGCTGCGGTAACAAGGGCGCCCTGGTATTGCCCGAGGAAGAAGAGAAAAAGGCCAAGAATGTTAGCGGATAGGTATGGATCATTTCGAATATAAACAGGGTGAACTCTATTGCGAAGACATCGCGATTACCGATCTTGCCGCTAACTACGGTACCCCGCTGTTCGTCTATTCACGGGCTACGCTGGAGCGCCATTGGCATGCCTTCGATAACGCGCTTGACGGGCACGATCACCTGGTCTGTTACGCGGTCAAGGCAAACTCCAATCTCGCCGTATTGAACCTGCTGGCACGCCTCGGCTCGGGCTTCGATATTGTTTCCGGTGGTGAACTGCAGCGCGTGCTGCAGGCTGGCGGCAAGGCGGAGCGCATCGTCTTTTCCGGGGTTGGTAAACTGGCGCATGAAATCGAAACCGCGCTGGATCTGGATATTCTCTGCTTCAACGTCGAGTCCGCGCAGGAACTCGATCGCACCAATGAAATTGCCGGGCGCAAAGGCAAGACGGCGCGGGTTTCGTTTCGCGTCAATCCCGACGTCGACGCCAAGACACATCCCTACATTTCCACCGGGCTCAAAGAAAACAAGTTCGGCATCCCTTTCAGCGATGCCGAGCAGATTTACCTCGACGCATCCGCGCTCGATAACATCGATGTCATCGGTATGGACTGTCACATCGGTTCACAGTTAACCGAAATGTCACCGTATATCGATGCATTTGATCGACTGCTGGAGTTGATCGATCGCTTGCGACAACAGGGCGTCAATATTCATCACCTGGACCTCGGTGGCGGCCTCGGAATCCGTTATCGCGACGAGGAGCCGCCGCTACCTGCCGAATGGGCCAGCGCCCTGCGTGAGCACCTGCAAAAGTTCGATGGCACTATCATCATCGAACCCGGTCGCGCTATTGCCGGCAATGCGGGCATCCTGGTCAGCCGGGTCAACTATCTGAAGCACGGGCCCGACAAAAACTTCGCCGTAATCGATGCGGCGATGAACGACCTGATCAGACCTTCGCTCTACGGTGCCTGGCAGGAAATTATCCCGGTCAGGCAAGACAGCTCTGCTCGCGAGCAGACTTACGACGTGGTCGGCGCAATTTGTGAATCGAGCGACTTTCTCGGCAAGGATCGCAGCTTGAGCCTCGAGCAAGATGACTTGCTCGCAATTCGATCGAGTGGAGCTTACGCGTTCGGCATGGCGTCAAATTACAATACGCGAGCACGTGCGGCCGAGGTTATGGTCGATGGCGACATGCATTTCTGCGTGCGCAAACGCGAGAGCTTTGCCGACCTGATTCGCGGTGAGTCCCTGTTGCCGTGAAATTGAGATTTGCGAAGATGCACGGTCTCGGTAACGATTTTGCCGTTATCGATGCGATCAACCAGCATTTTGAACCGCGCCCCGAACTGGTGAGGCGTTGGGCCGACCGCTACGATGGCATCGGTTTTGATCAAATGCTGATCGTTGAAAAACCCGATAACCACGCCGCTGCATTCAAGTACCGGATCTTTAACGCCGATGGCGGCGAAGTCGCGCAATGCGGTAATGGCGCGCGCTGTTTCGCGCGCTTCGTGCGTGAACAGGGTCTGACCACGCTCGACGTTATCCCGGTGGAAACGAGCTCGGGCCTGTTGAAACTCGAAGCGATCGATACGACCCGTTACCGCGTCGATATGGGCATTCCGCGATTTGACCCGGCCGAAATTCCATTGCGGGCAGAGCGACGGCAGGATCTCTACCAGACCGATTACGAGGGCCATGAAATCAGTTTCAGCGCAATGTCGATCGGAAATCCGCACATGGTTATCCAGGTTGACGATGTAGATACCGCGGGCGTAGAGACCATGGGACCCCATTTCGAGGCAAACCTGTTATTCCCCGACAGCGTGAACGTCGGCTTTATGCAGATCCTTGCGCGCGATACTTTCAAATTGCGCGTTTTCGAGCGCGGCGTGGGTGAAACCCGCGCTTGCGGCAGTGGCGCCTGTGCCGCGATGGTTGCCGGGGTGCAGCTCGGCCTGCTGGAACCGGTCGCAAAAGCGGTGCTAGTAGGCGGCGAACTCAAACTGGAATGGCAAGGTGACGCAAACCCCGTTATGATGACGGGCGAAACGGCTATGGTTTATCAGGGCGAAATCAATTATGAGTGAAGTATCCGCTGAACAGCAGCAATCCGATCCAACAGACGAGACAAAAGTGGTTCAGTACCTGCGAGACAATCCCGAAGTGCTGATGTCTTACCCGGAGGTTTTTTCCTCCCTTGTGATTCCGCACAAGACCGGTGGCGCAACTTCGCTGGTGGAACGCCAGCTCAAGTTACTGCGCGAAGAAAACCAGACACTGAAGGCCAAAATCGACGAGCTGGTCGGTATTGCCCGCGAAAACGAGGAGCTGAATCAGCGTTTTCATCGCCTTGCACTGGAGCTGATGAATACCGATCAGTTGCACGACATACTGTCGATGGTGCAGGACCAGGTGCAAACCTTCTTTTATACCGATTTTGTCTGTTTCCGCTTTCTTCCGGGTGTTAGCGAGACAGAAAATATTCTTGACGGGCTTTATCTTGATAGCGAAAGCGGCATCGTCGATAGTGTCAAACCCTGGATTGAAGCGCGCAAACCGGTCTGTGGCCAACAGGACGAAAAGATCAACCGCGAGCTATTCGGCCCGGATATCCGCATTGGTTCGAGCGCATTGATCCCGCTGTACCACACTGGCAATCTCGGGCTATTGTGCCTCGGCAGCGTTAACGCCGATCGTTTCGGTGTCAGCATGGGTACTATCTTTCTTCAGCAGTTGGGCGAACTGGTCAGTACGCGTTTGCAGAGCCTGCTGCAGGCGGAGTAGCCCGGATGGACCAGGATCTGGACCTGTTCATCCAGATGTTACGCAGTGAAAAGTATTACTCACCGCATACCTGCACAAACTACCGGCGCGATCTGAATCAGTTCAGGCAATACCTGGCTGGCCAGGGGATTGAAACCTGGGCGCAGGTCGGCCATGCGCAGGTCAGCGGTTTTGCCGCCAAACGCCATCGCCTCGGGCGCAAGAGCCGCACTATTCAACGTGAACTATCCTCGATTCGCAGCTTTTACCAGTTTCTGATCCGCAGCGCGGTGGTTACAAAAAATCCGGCGCTCGACGTGAGTGCGCCTAAAAGAGACAAGCCCCTGCCCAAAACCTGCGATGCCGAAACCATCGACCGCTTGCTGTCTATTCCCGATGACAGCAACGCAGTTCAGGTTCGTGACGCGGCTATTTTCGAATTGATTTACTCCTCGGGCCTGCGACTCGCCGAGCTGGTCAATATCAATCTCGATGACATTGATTTGTCACAGCAGCAACTGGTGGTTACCGGCAAGGGAAATAAAACCCGTTACCTGCCGGTCGGCTCAAGGGCCGTTACCGCGGTAAAGCGCTGGCTAAAACTGCGCCAGGATTTCACCCAGGACAGTCAACAGGTGGCCCTGTTTCTGAGCAAGCAGGGCAAGCGTATCTCGCCGCGCAACGTGCAAAGCCGGCTCAACCAGTTGATCCAGTGCCAGGCACTCGATCAGCATTTGTCACCACACACGTTGCGCCACTCTTTTGCCACCCATATGCTCGAATCCAGTTCGGACCTGCGTGCGGTGCAGGAACTGCTCGGGCACGCGAATATCGCGACCACCCAGGTATACACGCATCTCGACTTTCAGCACCTGGCCAGGGTATACGACGGGGCACACCCACGCGCCAAGCGCAAATAAGGTCGGCCAGGCGCCAAACCTGTGGCGATGACCCTGAAAACTTGTATTTATTTCCGTTCGCCCATATATCACAATGTCCATAATGAAATTGCCGGGGCGGGATCTTGGAACAGTTCGAAGGCACTACGATATTATCGGTGCGTCGTAATAACAGCGTTGTGATTGGCGGTGACGGCCAGGTCAGCCTGGGTAACACCATCATGAAAGGAAACGCACGCAAGGTACGCCGGCTTTACCTGGATAAAGTCGTCGCCGGATTTGCCGGGGGTACTGCCGACGCATTTCTGCTGTTCGAGCTATTCGAAGGTAAACTCGAGAAACACAATGGCCAGATGGTTCGCGCCGCGGTCGAACTGGCGAAGGAATGGCGCTCCGATCGCGCGCTGCGACGCCTCGAAGCACTGCTTTGCGTCGCCAATGAAGAGGCTTCACTGATTATCTCGGGTAACGGAGACGTCATTGAACCGGAAGATAGCCTGATGGCAGTCGGTTCGGGCGGCGCCTATGCCCAGGCAGCCGCACGCGCGATGCTTGACACGACCGAGATGAGTGCACGCGAAATTGTCGAGAAGGGATTGCAGATCGCCGGCGAAATCTGTGTATTTACCAATCTCAATCATACTTTCGAAGCTATCGATTACTAGGTTAAAGCCTTGGATACCAAAACCATTACCCAGTCGCCGATGACCCCGCGCGAGATTTCGCAGGAACTCGATAATCATATCATCGGTCAGGACAAGGCCAAACGTGCGGTCGCAATCGCGCTGCGCAACCGCTGGCGACGCCAGCAAGTCAGCGAAGAGCTGCGCAACGAAATTACGCCCAAGAATATACTGATGATGGGACCCACCGGGGTTGGTAAAACCGAGATCGCGCGTCGCCTGGCGCGACTTGCGAACGCGCCTTTTATCAAGGTTGAAGCAACCAAGTTTACCGAGGTCGGTTACGTCGGCCGTGATGTCGAGTCCATCATCCGTGACCTTGTTGATGTGTCGATCAAGCAAATGCGCGAGTCGGAAGTCGGCCGGGTGCGCCACCGCGCCGAGGATGCCGCCGAGGAGAAGGTGCTGGATGCATTACTGCCCCGTCCGAAAGACATTACCGGGGAAGAGGATGCCAGCAGTGACGGCACGCGTCAGAAATTCCGCAAAATGCTGCGCGAGGGCAAAATCAACGACAAGGAGATCGAAATTGATCTGCAGCTGCCGTCGCTTGGTGTTGAGATTATGGCGCCCCCTGGAATGGAGGATATGACCAACCAGCTGCAGGGCCTGTTCCAGAACCTGGGTAACCAGAAAACCAAGACACGTAAATTGCGCGTCGAGGATGCGCTCAAAATGCTGACCGACGAAGAGGCCGCAAAGTTAATCAACGAGGATGAACTGAAACTGACAGCACTCGAAAACGCGGAACAAAACGGCATCGTTTTTATCGATGAAATCGACAAGGTTGCAAAGCGGGGCGAAACCAGTGGCACCGACGTATCGCGTGAGGGCGTGCAGCGCGACCTGTTACCCCTGGTCGAGGGCTGCACCGTAACTACCAAAGCCGGCATGATTAAAACGGATCATATTTTATTCATCGCCTCGGGCGCCTTTCACGTTGCCAAGCCCAGCGACCTGATCCCGGAACTGCAGGGGCGTCTGCCGATACGGGTCGAACTCTCGGCGCTGACCGTGAACGATTTCGTGCGCATCCTGCGTGAGCCGAACGCCTCGCTGACGGAACAGTACACTGCGCTGATGGAAACCGAAGGTGTCGGCCTGGTCTTTACCGATGACAGTCTTGCACGCATTGCCGAGGTTGCCTGGCAGGTTAACGAAAAGCAGGAAAATATAGGTGCACGCCGTTTACATACGGTGATGGAGCGACTGCTCGATACTGTCAGTTTCGAGGCTTCGGACATGGTCGATCAAACCATTACTATCGATGCCGAATACGTTAACGAGCATCTCGGTGAGCTGTCACTGGATGAAGACCTGTCACAGTACATACTCTGATGAAGCCGACCGAAATAAATTTGCATAAAATGTCGCGCGTGCTCGAACTCAGCTTTGAGGACGGTTCAAGTTTCAAGTTGCCGGTCGAGTACTTGAGGGTCTACTCGCCTTCCGCGGAAGTGCAGGGTCATGGTCCCGGTCAGGACGTGCTGCAGGTTGGCAAGGAGGACGTCAATATCAACAATATCGAACCGATGGGCCATTACGCGATCAAGCTGGCTTTCGACGATAATCACGATACCGGCATTTACAGCTGGGACTACCTGTACGAACTCGGCGTAACCTACGAAGAAAGATGGCAACATTACCTGGAGCGGCTCGAAGCCGAGGGCCACAAGCGCAAGCCAGGCGCTTAAAGAGCAACAATCTCGTGTGATCGGGAATCGTGTGAACCCTAAAGGCGCGGCCGGGGACTCCGTGTGGCGCAGCTAAAAGGGATGCGGCCATGGCGTTACCGGCGCGGGAATGACGCAATCGATGTCACGTGTTATGGTTCGATGATGCGCGAAAAATCTACCACAGACTTTGGTTTCGAAGAGATCCCGGTCACGGAAAAGCAGGGCCGGGTGGGTGCCGTGTTCAGTTCGGTCGCGCAAAAATACGACCTGATGAACGACGTCATGTCGCTGGGCGTGCATCACCTGTGGAAGCGCTTTACACTTGAAATGTGTGGTTTGCGACCCGGTCACAAAGTGCTCGACCTCGCCGGTGGCACCGGCGACCTGGCGTTTAAACAGGCACAGATGGTCGGTAAAGACGGTCTTGTTGTTCTGGCTGATATTAACGCCGAGATGTTACACCGGGGGCGAGACCGGTTGATCGACAATGGCGTCGTTAGTCGAGCCGAAGCCGTGCAATGTAACGCCGAGTTATTACCATTTGCTGACAATTATTTCGACTGCATCACCATTGCCTTTGGTCTGCGCAATTTCACTGACAAAGCTGCAGCACTGGCATCGATACAGCGCATTCTGAAACCCGGTGGTCGTCTTTGCGTGCTCGAGTTTTCCAAACCGCTTTACCAGCCATTGGATAAGCTCTACGATTTTTACTCCTTCAATATTCTGCCGCGCATGGGTGAATTTATTGCCGGCGACCGCGACAGTTACCAGTATCTTGCCGAGTCGATTCGAATGCATCCGGACCAGGAGGCGTTGAAACAAATCATTATCGAACAGGGTGGTTTTGACGAAGTCGAGGTGCATAATCTCAGCGGCGGTATCGTTGCCCTGCATCGTGCTTTCAAGTACTAGGTGGTCATTTCACCGTGCAATCTGCAGACAGCTTAAATGCAAACTTCCTCGAATCGATACAGAATTCGCTCCTCGTCGCAGCCGAAATCGGTGCCAATCGCCTGCTCGGTCTGGACGAGGATGCGCTCGCGGGTTGTCAGGAATTGCAAGGGTACTGCATTGCCATCGATATCACCGATCTCGATTTCCAGCTCTATTGTCATCCGGGATCCTGGGGTATTCGTCTGAGTCGAAGCGCGGGACCGCTCAATCCACCGGACGCGACGATTTCTGGACGCCTGATCAGCCTGGTCAACCTCGCGTCACTGGATGACAAGGTTTCGACATCGATGCAGGAACGCGTCAGCTTCCGGGGTAACGTGGCGCTGGCACAAAAAATGCAGAAGATTCTGTCCGACCTGGATATCGACTGGGAGGAAGCGCTGGCACGACGCACCGGGGATGTAGTGGCTTTCCAGGTCCATCAGCGCTCACGCGCGCTCGGAACCTGGTTGCGACAAAGTGCTGACTCATTGCTGCAGACCAGCAGTGAGTACCTACGCGAAGAGGCGCGTCTCAGTCCAACGGTGACCGAGTTCGAGGATTTTCAATCCCGGCTTACCGAGCTCAAGCATGATGTCGCGCGCGCCGAGGCCAGGCTGCAGCAGTTGCTCACAAAAACTGATCCGCGGTGATGCGTAACCTGTCACGCCTGATCTCGATCAACTTCACGCTAGCCCGTTTCGGGCTCGACGAAATCGTTTTATCGATGCATTTCTACCGCCCGCTATACTGGCTGGGCAAGATTAATCCGTTTAACTGGTTTCGAGGCAACGACCGCAGCGAGGCCGTGCGCCTGCGCTTATGCATAGAGTCGCTGGGGCCGATCTTCATCAAGTTCGGGCAGATGATGTCAACACGACGTGATCTGTTCGGTGATGAAATTGCCGACGAACTCGAGAAATTACTCGACCAGGTACCACCCTTCCCCTGGCACCAGGCACGCGACATTATCGAGCAACAACTGGGTATGCCGCTGGAGCGGGCGTTCGGCAAATTTGATGAACGTGAAATCGCCTCTGCCTCGATTGCGCAGGTATATGGCGCGCAACTGCCTGACGGCCAGGACGTCGTTGTCAAGATCGTACGCCCCGGCATCGAACAGAAGATTCGCCAGGATATCGAGGTGTTGATGCTGCTCGCGAAAATGGCCGATCGCTATTGGCAACAAGCCAGGCGGGTTAAGCCTATCCAGATAGTGCGCGAATTCGAAACCACTATCTTCAATGAGCTCGACCTGGTTCGGGAAGCCGCGAACGCCAGTGAACTGCGCCGCAATTTCGAGGATTCACCCGACCTCTATGTGCCATCTGTGCACTGGGATTATTGCCGCTCCCGCGTCATGGTCATGGAGCGCATCAGCGGTATCCCAATATCTGATATCAAGCAGCTGCAAAAACACGACATCAACCTCGAGGTTTTATCACGCAAGGGTGTAGAAATCTTTTTTACGCAGGTATTTGATCACAATTACTTCCATGCCGACATGCACCCGGGCAATATTTTCGTTGCTGCCAGCAATCCCCAGAACCCAAGGTATATCGCGGTTGATTTTGGCATCATGGGATCCCTGTCAACCAGCGATCAACGCTACCTTGCGGAAAATTTCGTTGCATTTTTCAATCGCGATTACCGGCGTGTCGCCGAACTGCATGTCGATTCGGGCTGGGTCGATCATGGCACCCGTATCGACGAATTCGAAGCCACTATCCGCAGTGTTTGCGAGCCCATGTTTCAACGCCCGCTGGCAGAAATCTCGTTCGGCCAGCTACTGCTGCGCCTGTTCCAGACAGCACGTGCATTTAACATGGAAATTCAGCCCCAGCTGCTGTTACTTGAAAAAACCTTTCTGCATATTGAGGGAATCGGCCGGCAATTGTATCCCCAGCTGGATCTCTGGGACACGGCCAAACCCTTTATCGAGCGCTGGCTTTCCGAGCAGCTGGGTACCGGCGCCCTGATCAAGGGCATGAAAAAAAACCTGCCTTACATCGCCGAACACTTGCCGGATCTTCCCCAGCTTGCTTTCAAGGCGCTTGATCGGATTGCCAACGATGAACTCCGGGTGGAACTGCGCTCGCAACAGATTGACGCGCTAAAGCACGAAATTCGCCGGGCAAACCGGCGCAGTATCCGCGCCGTTATCGGCGGCAGCTTTGTGATCAGCGCCAGTATCATTATGGGGCTCGACGGTATTGCTCCGATCATGGTGGGAAGCGGGCAAATCATTATGCCACTGCTGAGCGCGGCCCTGGCAATACCCGGAATTTACCTGCTAATCAGCAGCTATCTCGACGATTAGCACTGTTCCCTGGTCAGGTTTTTATTGAGGTGCTTGCCATGCTTGAAACCCTTCCAGTAGGCCGATTTAACTTCTTCGCGGAATTCTTCAGGAATGGATTCGAGATATTCGTTGTAATCTCGGTTGAAGACTTTCTCATCCTCGCAAAACTTGCGCTTGTAGGCGAGTTGGCCGGTCAATTCGGCGATACGTAAATGCCGGAATTTCGGGTCTTCGGGTGGCAGCTCTTCCTTGACTTCCTCGGCCTCGGATTCCGCCTTGGCCGTACTCTTGTCTTCGATCACATTCGCTTCGTCGGTCGGCTCACTTCGAACCCGTGAACGTGTCAGGCGCTCACATTCATCCGTCGACAATAACGGGGTTTCCTCTTTGCTTTTATCGAAACCTTCCTGGAAAGCATCACGCATGGGATCACGACTTTCTTCGGGCATCAATTGAACGCGCTGGGTAAATTCGGCCAGCACACCGGCTTCGCCGCACTGCAGGCGCGAATAACTTAGCGTACCAAGCGTTCTCGACAGGTTGACAATGGTGCTGGTGGCATTTTCGAGCGCCGCGGCATCCGCTTCGACACTGTCTCCGGTAGTTTGTTGGCCAAGTTCGACAATGGCCTTATCGATAATCTGCATGATCGAATTCAAGCCCTGATCCAGTAACTCGGCTCGAGCAGAAAACGACTGGCTCGACAGGATAAATAGTACAAGCAGTAATTTTATAGATTTCATGGCTTTACCGTAATCTGCTGATATGCAGGATTAAATCATGGATCACCGGGTTCATCCAGTGCCCAGCGCGCTCGATTTTTGCGCTGCATCACAAATTCGAGGATAATGCGGCCTCTTCCAGGCTGTATCACCGAATTGAAACACCAAAATAATCACTCATGGTACTGCCACAGGGTCATTTTCAACAACCCCGGGCACCGCGATTGCAGCCCGGCCGCGTGCTCGTTGTTCAGAACTGATAGCAAATCACTGCTGGAAAGCAAACTTTTTTTACCTTGCCTGATCCTGAAATGAAACCGACGTCGCCCCGAATCGGGTTTGTCAGCCTGGGATGTCCGAAAGCGACCGTCGACTCGGAACAGGTTATTACGCAGTTGCAGGCTGAAGGCTATGACATCGTACCTGAATTCGATAACGCAGATATGGTTATCGTAAATACCTGTGGATTTATCGATAGCGCCGTCGAAGAGTCACTCGACACGATCGGTGAGGCGCTGCTCCACAACGGCAGGGTCATCGTCACCGGCTGTCTCGGCAAACGCGCCGACTTGATCAACGATCGCTTTCCTTCGCTGCTCGCCGTCACCGGCCCCCACGCCCGAGATGAAGTCATGCAGGCAGTGCATCAACACTTGCCGGCGCCTCATGATCCGTTCCTGGACCTGGTACCAAAACAGGGCGTGCGCCTGACGCCGCGGCATTATGCCTACCTGAAAATATCCGAAGGCTGTAATCATCGATGCAGCTTTTGCATCATCCCATCACTGCGCGGTGACCTGGTAAGCAGACCCATCGATGAAGTCATGCATGAAGCACAGGTCCTGGTCGATGCGGGAATTCGAGAGATACTGGTCATTTCGCAGGACACCAGCGCCTACGGCGTGGATTGCAAATACACCACCCGATTCTGGCAAGGTCAGCCACTGCAGACCCGGTTTCTCGACCTGGCCCGCGCGCTGGGTCAGTTAGGTGTCTGGATTCGCCTGCACTACGTTTACCCCTACCCGCACGTCGATGACGTGATTCCGCTGATGGCTGACGGCGCTATCCTGCCTTACCTGGATATCCCGATGCAACACGCAAGCCCGCGCATCCTGAAGTCCATGAAAAGGCCTGGAAATCGTGATCGCATGCTCGACAGAATTCTGAAATGGCGTGAAATTTGTCCTGAAATTGTTATCCGCAGCACCTTTATCGTCGGGTTTCCGGGCGAAACCGAGGCCGATTTCGAGCAACTACTAGAGTTTCTCGAACTCGCGGCGCTCGACCGTGTCGGCTGTTTCACCTATTCAGCGGTCGAGGGCGCAAGCGCGAACGCATTTACCAACCCGGTACCCGAATCACTCAAGCAGGAGCGTTTTCATCGCTTCATGCTCAAACAGCAGGCGATCAGTGCGCAGAAATTGCAGCAGCGCGTCGGCCAACAAATGTCCATATTGGTGGAAACGGGTAGCGAGAATGGTTATATCGGGCGCAGTTATGCCGATGCGCCCGAGATAGACGGCGTGGTTCATATTGAAACGGATAGCAATTTACCCCTGGGTGAATTCTGCCATGTCGAGATTAGCGCCGCTGATGAGTACGATCTCTACGCGTCACTGAGCAAGTAGACTTTTTCACCTTGTACCCTGATCGGCAGGGACTCGAGGCTTTCCCCCGGACAGGGCCCCAGAACACATTCCCCGGTATCAATCAGAAAGCGTGCGTCGTGCACTGCACACTGGATCAACCTGCCCTCAATATCGAGGAACTGGTGATCAACCCAGTCCAGCGGTGAACCGGTATGCGGGCAGCTATTGCGATACCCAAAGCATTCACCGTCACGCCTTACCACGAATCCCTCGACAGTCTCTCCCGCGCAGTCCAGTGAAAATCCGTAGGAACCCGGATCGGACAACCTTTCCATCGTGCAAATAAACAATAAATTTTCCATATTTTTACTTATAAATCCTCGCTCAAAGCCGATAACGTGGGAGCCACAATAACAGGGCAAGAATCTGCATTCACCCCGGACCCGTTAAGGGAAGGGACACGGATACTGAACCGATGTTGCACGAGGTCGAACAAAATACCGACTGGGAGTCGAGATATCAAGACGCACTCAAGGATCTTGAGGCGCGCGAACAGCAGTGGGTGCAATGCGAGACGCTGCTGCGCATGGCGATCAGCCGCCTGAGTATTGCCGGCCGAGGGCTCGATGCCGGGCTCGACAAGCAGTTACGCACCATACAGGAGCTGTCGCGGGATAAGCATGACGATGAACTTGCCGCGGCACTACCACAGCTCGCTAAAATCGTAGCGTCGCTCGGAAATCCAAAAGCAGGCGCCAAATCGCGTCGTTCTGATCCCGTCATGCTAATGCTTGAATTGCTGCAGAACATTCACTTTAACGCAGCTCAACGTGGCCAGTTGAAGGATATCTGCTCGGAATTGCTGATCTCGGTCGCCAACGGTCATGATCGTGACTCGGTAAGCGCTTACATTCAGAAGCTTTCCGTGCTCATCAACGAAAATTTCGGCAGTAACAACATCAAGGGTACATCTTCCAGTTCTATCCTGCCGTTACTGCAGTTACTCGATCTCGACGAATCCACTTTAGAAAAGGCACGCGCATTGACGGGTGATACCGGTGAAGTAAGGGAGCAGGAACTGAATGCCCTGGCCAGTTTGATCAACACGCAAATCAACTCGAATTCCACCGGCGCTCAGTCCGATCAGATGATGACCACTCTGCTCGAAAAACTTGCGCTTATTCAAGGCGCAGACAGCGCCACCCAGGAGATCCAGACCCGCGTACACGAAGGCGTTGACGATGAACAATGGACCGATACTCTGAACGACATCGTTAACTCGATTTCGAGCTCACTTAAAAATCTCGAGCAGGAAAAACGCGGGCTTGAAAACTTTATTGTCAAGGTCACCGAACAGCTGGGTGATGTAACCCAGGCCATCAATGAAGATCAGAAGGACCAGGAGTCCAATTACGAGGATGCCAAATCGTTACAGGGTTTTGTGCAGGAAGGCATCGAGCTAATTCAGAAAAACTCCCGATCCAGCAATGACCTGCAGGAGTTGAAGTCCGAGATTTCAAAAAATATTGACGATATCAGTGGTGGCGTCGATGATTTTGCGGAACGCTTTGACGAGCGCCACGAGGCAACCGCAGAGCGCAACCTGAAGCTCACCGAGCAGCTCTCCCAGATGGAACAGGAGACTCAGGAATTACAGGTCATGCTGCAGGAGAACCGCACCAAACTGCTTTATGACGCGCTCACCGGTGTTTATAGCCGTATGGCCTACGACGAGCGTATTCAGCAGGAGCTCGCGCGCTGGACCCGTTACCAAACGCCGTTCAGCTACGTTATTCTCGACATCGATCACTTCAAACGGATCAATGATACCTATGGGCACAACGCGGGCGACAAGGCATTGAAACTTGTTGCGCAGCTGATGACGACCTATGTGCGCCAGTCGGATTATGTATTCCGCATCGGCGGCGAAGAATTCGTATTGTTGCTGACCAGCACCGCGCAGGACAATGCGAGCAAGTTGGTGGAAAAAATGCGTGCCGGCATTGCCGCCAGTAGTTTTCATTTCAAGGGCGAGCCGGTAACCCTGACATTGTCAGCAGGCATTACTGAAACCCGCGACGGTGATGATGTCGAGTCGATATACGAACGCGCCGATAAGGCCTTGTACAAGGCCAAGAATTCAGGGCGTGATTGCCAGTTTATTGCCGATTAGCCAGCCTCGGCAGCCGTCTTAGCAACAATGGTTAATGCATGCAATTCACCGGAAGCAATTTCATTGTTGACACAGGCGTAAACCAGCTGGTGACGTTTGATCGGGGACAGGCCCTCGAATGCATCGCTGATGACGTTGGCAACAAACTTGCCTTCGCCACCGCTGACTTCAACGGCCGCATCCGGCATCTGTGAGGCGATTAACTGTTGAATATGTTCTGGAGTCATGACCGGGGCACTTGAAGCGAGAATTTAATAAACAAACTATATTACATGAGAGGTAAGGAATAACCATGCAAAAGCTAATTTTAAGCGCAACGATACTAATGATGGTATTCGCCCAGGTAAATGCAGCAGATGACGAGGCAGAAGCCAGGGCGGCCTCGGCCTATATTTCACTGGGTGATCCGATGGTACTTAACCTGAGCGGCTCCAGGCGGCTCACTTTTCTGCAGCTCAGCGCCGATGTGCTGGTCAGTGATTCGGACGCAGAAGAGACCATCAAGACACATGTGCCGGCGATTCGGCATAGCCTGATCATGCTGCTCAGCGAGCAAAAAGCAGGCGATATCAAATCACCCGCCCGGCGCGAGGAAATCCGTCTGCAAGCGACATCACAGGTGCAGGCCTTAATTGCCGACCTTTCCGGCAGTGCGGTGGTCAGCGAAATCCTGTTCTCCAGTATTCTCGTTCAGTAATCCATTCGCGGCCCAACTCCACAAATTCCTACTGTAGGCTCGCGCGCAACTTCCCTGCTGCGCAGCGTCCCGCAAAGATATCCCGATACCCGCACCGTTAATGCCGTGTTGATCGATGGGACTGCGAATGGGTTATTTGGGATCGAGCTTAAGCGCTTCGTTATCCACGCTGATGATGGACTGGCCGTGCATAAATTCGAGCAACTGCTCACCCGCCATCGAAAAACGCCAACCCTGCATCAGGCGACTGCTTTTATAGTTCAGAATCAGGTTATCGATATCCTTGCGGGTTGCCAGCGTTGCGAGTGCAATCTGGTTCTGATCGGCGATCATCCTACATAAAGCCATCAGGCAGTCGCCCAGCGCCAGCTGTTGCTTGTTCAGACTTTTAAACCTGTCATGCTGTGGCCACTGTGCCGGGTCAACCTGAGCAGCATGCGCGATTATCTGCAATATCTCGTCGCCATAGCGCTTGGCGGTTTTATCACTCAACTCGGGAATTTGCACCAGGGCTTTAAGGTCAATCGGTTTCTGGCGCGCTATTTCAATCAGCGCATCATCCTTGGCGATCCAGCGGCGGGGTCGGTTCTGGCGCTGCGCCAGTCCCTCGCGCCATTGGCACAATTCACTCGCAATTTGCAGCTTTTCACCCTTGAGTTTCAACACCCCTTTGAGCCGCCGCCATAACCCCGCCTTGTCGACCTGGTAGGTTTTCGGGTCGCTCATAGCACGCAAATCTCTTTCGATCCAGCTGCTGCGCCCCGTCGACTCGAGCTTCTGGTTTAGTTCCTCGTAAACCGCCAACAGGTAGCGTACATCGTCCATCGCGTAATCGAGTTCATCCCGGCTCAACGGTCTGCGCAACCAGTTGGCGCGCGTATGTTTTTTATCGAGCGCCGTCCCGGTAACCTGCTGCACCAGCTCAGCATAGGAAATCTGGTAGTTGTAACCGAGCACCGCGGCGGCTAACTGGGTATCAAATACCGGTGATGGCACCGCTCCGAATTTCTGGTACAGGATTTCGAGATCTTGCGAAGACGAATGAAAAACCTTCAACAGGTTCTGCTTGACCAGTAACTCGGCCAACGGCGCAAAATCGTCGATGGCGAGCGGATCAACACAGGCTAAACGCTTATCGCTTGCGATCTGGATCAGCGCCAGTTCGGGGTAATAGGTGCTCTCGCGGATGAACTCGGTATCGATCGCACAATAGCCCGCTTCGCCCAGGCCGGCACAAAACTCGGCCAGCCTGGCATTGCTATCGATATATTCGTATTCATGCTGTCGAGTCAAAATGGATTATCTCATCAAGGCTTTGCGACGGATGTCGCGCAACACCACGAATACCCATGGCCAGATCAGCATGCCGATAAACGGCGCCCCGAAGAAAGTCAGCACCGGTGTTGGACGACCCAGAACACCCTCGACCCAGACAACGATCACCTGGTCAATTAACAGTAATGCGAATATGTAAATCGCTTGCTGCGCCAGCGCTAAAACGCGAATGCGCAGGTAAAGATTGAGGTTGATATAAATGATAATGATCAGCGGCAGGGTGTGTTGACCCAGCAGGGTTCCGAGGGAGGTATCAAGAATAATGCCGGTAAAAAATGCGTACCACAGACCGACCCGCTTGGGCAGGGCCATGCTCCAGTAAATCAGCGTCAGCGCTATCCAGTTCGGTCGATAGATCTGCACCCAGTCAGGTAAGGGCAGGATCATGAGCACCAGCGCTACCAGCAGACTCAAGTATATGACCAGATATTTCAGCTGCGACATGTTACTGTCTGGGCTTGATAACCAGCACTTCGCGACTGGAGTCAAGCCGTGCCTTCGGTTCGGCCAGAACCGAAACGAATCCGCGCACCTTGTCTTCATTGATTGCGGTAACCTTCGCTACCGGATAATCGGGTGGAAAGCGTCCGCCCAGGCCCGAAGTGACCAGTTCGTCATCGATCATGATATCCGCGGTCGCTGGCAGGTAGCGCAGTTCGAGCTGGCGCGTTGAGCCCCTGCCAAACGCAACCGAGCGCGTACCGCTGCGGATAAACTGTACCGGGATCGCGTGCTCCGGATCGGAAATCAGGATTATGGTTGCCGATTGTGGATTGACGTGTACGACCTGGCCCATGATACCGAAGTCGTCGATTACGGCGTGGCCTATCTCGACCCCATCGCTGCTCCCCTTGTTGATTTCGATGAGTTGACTATATGGATTCTGGTCTACCGATAAAAGCTCGGCGACGATAACATCATCGGCTATCTTGCGCGATGATCCCAGCAGGCTGCGCAAGCGCGCATTTTCTTCGGCCAGGATTTCGAACTTCTGCAGGCGCGCGTTGAGGATACGGCCTTCCGCTCTGAGTGCCTCGTTTTCTTTCAGTAATTCGGTATGTGAAGTGAACCAGTCGCTGAGCCAGTTGCCCCCGGTTGCCGGCAAGCTGACCATGTATATTAATGGGGAAATCGCCAGTGAAATCTTGGCGCGTACTATCTCGAGATGTTGAAAGCGATGATCGACGAACATCATCGCGAGACACAGCCCGATTAGAAACAGCGCCTGTAGTGTTGCGCCACGAACCTCTATTATTGTCTTCATTTAGACAGTGGCCGGTGTGCTTTTACTCTACCGCCAGGAAATCCAGTCCATGTTCATCGATCATTTCGAGCACCCGTCCACCCCCGCGGGCAACACAGGTCAGGGGATCTTCAGCGATAATGACAGGCAGCCCGGTTTCCTCCATGATTAAACGATCGAGGTCGCGTAACAACGCGCCGCCGCCGGTGAGCACAATGCCACGTTCGGCGATATCAGAGCCAAGTTCCGGGGGCGTTTGTTCGAGTGCATTCTTTACCGCGGAAATAATCCCGTAGAGTGGGTCCTGCAGCGCTTCCAGAATTTCGTTGCTGTTAAGCGTGAAACTGCGCGGTACACCCTCGGACAGGTTACGGCCCTTGACCTCCATTTCGAGCAAATCCTTGCCGGGATAAGCAGCCGCAATTTCCACCTTGATTCTTTCGGCGGTTGCCTCGCCGATCAAGATGCCGTAGTTGCGACGCACATAGTTGATAATAGCGTCATCAAATCGATCACCACCGATACGCACCGAGGCAGAGTAGACAATTCCATTCAGTGACATGACGGCAACCTCCGAGGTTCCGCCACCGATGTCGAGAACCATAGATCCCTGGGCTTCGTCCACCGGCATGCCGGCACCGATTGCAGCCGCCATCGGTTCTTCGATCAGGTAGACTTTGCGCGCGCCGGCACCGAGCGCCGACTCGCGGATCGCACGACGTTCAACCTGGGTTGCCCCGCAGGGAACACAGATCAACACGCGCGGGCTGGGTCGCATGAACTGGTTTTCGTGTACCTTGCGAATGAAATGCTGTAGCATTTTTTCGGTATAGGTGAAGTCGGCGATAACACCGTCTTTCATTGGGCGTTTTGCGGTGATATTCTCCGGGGTCCGACCCAGCATCTTCTTGGCGTCGGTACCGACTGCCTCGATCGACTTCGGACCACCGGGTCCACGATCCTGGCGTATTGCAACTACCGAAGGTTCGTTGAGAACAATTCCCTGACCACGGGAATAGATAAGCGTATTAGCCGTTCCCAGATCGATAGACAAATCATTGGATAACAAGCCTCGGATAGCTCCAAACATGTTGTGATTTTAACCTGCTATATAATATTTGAAGTGCGTCTGCACGAAATTTCCCAGCCCTGCGTAACTTTCACGCAGATCTAACATACTCTAGCAACGGTATATCATTTTCACAAGGTGAAATACCTTAAAAATCAGTCTTTTGCTTATACAAGCGGTGAAATTGTGGTAAGTTTGCGGGCTTTTCTCAGGCCCGGTGGAATTTTCCTGAAATGACCCTGAAATCCGACGACATCCGCAACATTGCGCACCTGGCGCGACTGCATATTGATGAAGATGCCATTGACGATTACGTAAACGATTTAACCAGCATCCTGTCGCTGGTTGACCAAATGAATGCAGTCGATAGCAGCGGGGTCGCTCCACTGTCAAATCCACTCGATGCGAGCCAGCGCCTGCGTAGCGATGAAGTCACTGAAACCAACCAGCGTGACAAGTTCCAGCAGATCGCTCCGGATGTCGCCGACGGATTTTACCGGGTACCGAAGGTGATTGAATAATGACGGACAGCGTCACCGGGATATGCCAGGGTCTGGCCCGGGGTGAATTTTCGAGCGTCGAAATCACCCAGGAGTACCTGGCACGCATTCAGCAGCACAACCCGGTACTTAATTGCTATATCAGCGTGAACGAAGAGCTGGCGCTCGAGCAGGCACGGCAGGCCGACGCGGCGCGATCCGCCGGCGACGTGAGTCCGCTCAACGGCGTGCCAATTGCGCACAAGGACCTTTTCTGCACAGACGGGATTAGAACTTCCTGCGGCTCACGTATCCTGGATAATTTTATCGCGCCCTACGATGCGACTGTGATCGAACACTTCAAGCGTGACGGCGCGGTGATGCTGGGCAAAACCAACATGGATGAATTCGCGATGGGATCCTCCAATGAGAATTCCTTTTATGGTCCCGTGGCCAATCCGTGGAATATCCAGCACGTGCCGGGCGGGTCATCGGGGGGTTCAGCTGCAGCGGTTGCGGCAGGACTCGCCCCCGCCGCCACGGGCACCGATACCGGTGGTTCGATTCGACAACCCGCCGCTTTCTGCGGAGTAACCGGTATCAAACCGACCTATGGGCGGGTGTCGCGATACGGCATGATTGCCTACGGTTCGAGCCTCGACCAGGGAGGCCCTTTTGCGCGTAGCGCCGGGGACTGTGCACTGTTGTTGCAAACCATGGCCGGTTTCGATCATCGTGATTCAACCTCCTCCGAGGAACCAGTGCCCGATTTCAACGGCCGGTTTTCACAGGGCATCGAGGGCGTGAAAATAGGGTTACCCACAGAATATTTCGCCGAGGGCCTGGACAGTCGCCTGGCTACCGTTATCGACACGGCGATTGGGGAGTTGCGCAAGCTTGGCGCCGAAATAAAGGAAATTTCGCTGCCGAATACCGGCCTGTCGATTCCGACCTACTACGTGATTGCGATGGCGGAATGTTCTTCCAACCTGTCGCGATTCGACGGCGTGCGTTTCGGCTACCGTTGCCAAAATCCGGTGGACCTAGAAGATCTATACAAGCGATCACGTGGCGAAGCCTTTGGTGCCGAGGTTAAACGCCGCATCCTGATTGGTACCTACGCGCTTTCAGCCGGCTATTACGACGCCTACTATCTCAAGGCGCAGCAGCTTCGGCGCATGATCAAGGATGATTTTCAAAACGCTTTCGAAAACGTCGATCTGATCCTGGGCCCGACCACGCCCGATGTCGCATTCGAAATCGGCGCCAAGACGGATGATCCTGTCAGCATGTACCTGCAGGATATTTACACGATTTCGCTGAACCTCGCCGGCCTGCCCGGCATGTCGCTACCGGTTGGCTTTGTCGATGGATTGCCGGTCGGTATGCAGTTGATCGGCAACTATTTCGATGAAGCCGGTTTACTGGCGGTTGCGCATCATTATCAACAGGTCACCGACTGGCATTTACAAACCCCGGATATAGGGCCATGAGCAATTGGGAAAGCGTCATCGGGCTGGAGATTCATGCGCAACTAGCAACCGTGAGCAAGATTTTTTCCGGTGCCTCGACCGCATTTGGTGCCGAACCCAACACCCAGGCCTGCGCGGTCGATCTCGGTATGCCCGGGGTATTACCGGTACTTAACCGCGAGGCCGTCAGCATGGCGATTCGCTTCGGGGTTGCGATTGACGCGGAGATTGATCGTCACTCGGTTTTTGCACGCAAGAATTATTTTTACCCCGATCTGCCCAAGGGTTACCAAATCTCGCAATTCGAACTACCGATTGTCGGCAAGGGGCATATCTCAATCAGCCCCGCCGAGGGTGAGCACAAGGAAATCGGGATTACTCGGGCACATCTCGAGGAAGATGCCGGTAAATCGATTCACGACCAGTTTCCAGATCAGACCGGCATCGATCTGAATCGTGCCGGTACGCCGCTGCTCGAAATCGTATCCGAACCGGATATGCGGTCGGCGAAAGAGGCGGTCGCATACGCGCGTAAAATTCATTCGCTCGTGCGCTACCTCGAAATATGCGATGGCAACATGCAGGAAGGTTCGTATCGTTGCGATGCTAACGTGTCAGTCCGGCGCAAGGGGGAAAGCGAACTCGGCACCCGTGCCGAGCTTAAAAATATCAACTCTTTTCGTTTTCTCGAGCGCGCGATCAATTTTGAAATTGAACGTCAGATCGATTTGATCGAGGATGGCGGGCAGGTGGTGCAGGAGACCCGGCTTTACGATGCCGAGCGCGATGAAACCCGCTCGATGCGCAGCAAGGAAGAGGCCAACGATTACCGCTACTTTCCCGATCCGGATTTACTACCAGTCACCATCAGCGACGACGATATTGCGCGCATCCGTGACGAACTGCCGGAGCTACCCGAAGAGAAAAAACAACGCTATATCGATGACCTCAAGCTGTCCGACTACAACGCCGAGCTGTTAACCGCTAATCGCGATACCGCGCTTTATTTTGAAACCGCGATCGCCGAATCCCCGGAACTGTCCGGGCCGCTTGTCAACTGGATTCTGGGCGACCTCGCAGGTGCTCTGAACAAGAGCGGCCTCGACATCTCGGCGGCACCGATTACACCGGTAATGCTAGCCCAGCTGGTGGCTCGTATCACCGACCAGACAATTTCGGGCAAGATCGCCAAGGAAGTGTTCGAAGCGATGTGGCAGGGTCAAGGTGGCGCCGATGAAATTATCGAGGCGCGTGGCCTGAAACAGATTACCGACAGCGGCGCCATTGAAAACCTGATCGATGCGGTCATCGCCGCGAACCCGGAACAGGTCGAACAGTTCCGCGCTGGCAAGGAAAAAGTCCTTGGCTTTTTCGTTGGCCAGATCATGAAACAGTCGCAGGGCAAGGCTAATCCGGCACAGGTTAATGTGTTACTGCTTAAAAAGTTAAAGTAAAACGCCATGCTTACGATCAAGCGCAGCTGCAGTTATAAAATCATCACCCGCGCCGTACACCGGGGAGACAAACCCCTGGTTGCACTGTTAATGCCGGGTGCTGACGATTGTGAAACCTGTCTTGATCAGGATCAACTGCAGGCCGGTCTCGATGCCAACCCCGGAGCGATTATCGTTTACAATCAACACGCCGACGCGCTGGCGCTGGTTGGAAACCTGCAGGTTACCAGCGACCAGATTTATATTGAAATTCGGCAAGACACCAAGGGTGTGCTGGGCCTGCAGGCGATACGTGATCGCGCACACGAGCCCGAGACCCTTGAACTGATCTACCAGTAACCCGGCAAAAACCTGGTTTTTGCTGGAAGAAGGGCAAACGCCATGTCGAAAGTATTACTCATCACCGGCGCAGGTCGCGGCATCGGCGCCGAAACCGCGCGCCTGGCGGCCGCGCACGGCTACTCGCTGTGCCTCAACTATTTACGAAACGAGCAAGCGGCCAGCGAATTGCTCGAGACGCTGACTGAAGGGGGTCACCAGGCAATCATCTACCAGGCGGATGTCGGCGTCGAGTCCGAAGTGGAGGCCATGTACCGTGCCATCGATCGCGACCTGGGGCGACTCGACGGACTGGTCAACAACGCGGGCATCCTCGAACCGCAAAGCGATCTTGTCGATATGTCGCCCGCGCGCTGGCGACGCATTCTCGAAACCAACGTCGTCGGCAGTTTCCTGTGTGCGCGGGAAGCAATCAATCGAATGTCGACCCGATCGGGCGGCAAGGGCGGATCTATCGTTAACTTGTCATCACGCGCAGCCGACCTGGGTGCACCTCACGAGTATATCGACTATGCCGCCGCCAAGGGCGCGATCGATGCGATGACGATAGGACTCGCGAAGGAAGTGGGCGACCAGGGTATCCGTGTTAACGCGGTCAAGCCGGGCCTGATTTATACCGACATTCACGCCGATGGCGGAGAAGCGGGTCGGGTCGATCGCCTCAAGGCGGGTGTACCGATGCAGCGAGGCGGTTATACCGCCGAGGTGGCTGAAGCAATTCTGTGGCTGCTATCGGATGCCTCGAGCTACACCTCGGGCAGTTTCATCGACGTTTCCGGTGGCCGTTAATACATGGCGAAGCAGCATAATCCTGCGTCGATCCCATTATTATCGCTGGATGCGCTCGCCTTCGACAGCGAGACCACCGGCCTGGATACCAGCAGCGCGCGTATGATTCAACTCGGCGCGGTGCGTATTGTGCATGGCGAGGTCGACGAGACCCAGAATTTCCAGCAACTGATCAATCCCGGGGTGCCGATTCCACCCGAAAGCCAGGCCATTCACGGTATCAGCGACGCTGATGTATCTGATGCCAGTGGCTTCAGCGAGGTGGTCAGGGCATTTGACGAATGGCGCGGTGATTCAGTCCTGGTCGGGTATGCGACCGGCTTTGACCTGGCGATGCTGAAACGTGAAACCGAAATTGCCGGGCTCGAATGGTCTGCACCACGTTGTCTGGACGTACGTTTCCTGGTCAATCTACTCTCTCCCAACCTGCCCGATTTTTCACTCGACACTATAGCCGGCTGGATTGGCGTTGAAACCAGGAACCGTCACAGCGCACTGGGTGACGCGATTGCAACCGCCGAAATTTTTGTCGCACTGATCCCGAGACTACGCGAGCGCGGGATTCGCACGCTGGCCGAACTCGAAAGAGCCTGTGAACGCTTCAGCGAGGCCAGTACTCGCGAGGCCCAGATCGGCTGGCTCGATATCCAGCAAGCGAAAAGCACGCGCACCGCATTGGCCCGAATCGACAGCTTTCCCTACCGGCATCGCCTGCGCGACCTGATGAACAGCCCGCCCCTGATCGTTGACCACGGCATCAGCCTGCGCGAAGCGCTGGCGACCCTGATCGACCGAGAGGTCAGCTCCGTCTACGTACATCCTGCGAAAACCGGTGACAAGTTGGGCATCGTGACCGAGCGGGATTTACTGCGCAAGTTTCGTGAACTTGGCGCTGCCGCTTTCGAACTTCCGGTCAGTGATATTGCGGTTTATCCACTGGCAAGCCTGTCTGCCGATGCCTTCGTTTACCGCGCCATCGCGCGCATGAAACGCATGCACGTCCGTCACCTTGGAGTACACGATAACCATGGCAATATTATCGGCGCGCTGTCGGCACGTGACCTGTTGCGCCAACGTGCCGATGACGCGGTACTGCTGGGAGACGACATCGACGCTGCCGATAGTACCGGGCAAATGTCCGCCGTATGGGGCAATATCGCACTGGTCGCCAAGAGCCTGGTTGCAGAGGATGTCGACGTCCGCGACGTGGCCGCAGTGATTTCGCGCGAACTCTGTGCACTGACGCGCCAGGCCTGCATCCTGGCCGAGCGAGAAATGTCGACCCCGCCACCCTGCCCCTACGCCATGCTGGTGCTCGGGTCTGGCGGTCGCGGAGAAAGCCTGTTGGCGATGGACCAGGACAATGCCATCGTATTCGCCGAGGGCGGACCTGGCGGACCTGAAGATCAGTGGTTTGCCGAACTTGGTCGCAAGGTATCCGATATGCTCGATGCTGCGGGCGTACCCTACTGCCAGGGAAAAGTCATGGCGAGCAATCCCGACTGGCGGCTATCGCTGTCGGGCTGGCATGACATGCTGCAAACCTGGATACGGCGCCAGAATCCCGAGGATATCCTGAAGTGTGATATTTTTTTCGACGCGGTCGGCGTACATGGCGATACCGGGCTTGCCGATGCCGTCCTCGACAATGCTTTTAAACTGGGCAGCGAATCGAAACTGTTTATCAAGCTGATGTCGATCAACGCCTGCAAGAATTCGCCGCCACTGGGACTATTTGGTCGCTTCAAACTCGACAATGGCCGCATGGATTTGAAAATGGGGGGCATCATGCCGTTGTTTTCGACGGCACGCGTACTGGCGATCAAGCATCGTCTGCGCGCACGCTCAACGCCGGCGCGCTACACCGCAATCAGTGCAGAAATCGATAACATGCAGATCACGCTGGAAAACCTCAGCGAGGCCCACCGTATTATTTTCCATACCATACTGGAGCAACAATTGCTCGATCTCGAAGCTGGGATACCGCTGTCGAACCGCGTCGCGCCGGGCCAGCTAGGCTCGGCCTCGCGCGATCAATTGAAATGGGCACTGGAACAGGTGCCGAACGTTTCCAATCTACTCGGAGACCCGCTGGCACGGATTTAACTTTGCCGTGAGAGCACAATATAGTTACCAAGCAGCACCATGGCGAAACCCAGCAGCGCCTGCAAAGTCCAGATGTAATTTTCAAACAGCGTTGACAGACCCAGCGCGATGACCGGAAATAAAACCGCGGCATAGGCCGCCTTGTCGGCTCCGATTCGTCCGACCAGCGTAAGGTATGATCCGAACGCCAGGATCGAACCGAAAACCGCAAGATAAATCAGCGAGAGGCTGTAACTCAAAGTGGGGTCATAGTTAAACGTGGCGCGACTGAACAACGCGAAAACGATCATGATCATCGTGCCGTAGGCCATGCCCCAGGCATTTGTCTGCACTACCGGTATACCGGATTTCTGATTTCGCGCTGAAATAATATTGCCTATCGAGGCAAAGAAGGTCGCGATCAGGCACATCCACAACCCACGCCAGGTATCGGCAATATTTTCGACCGAACTGACTTCGGACCAGAAAATTGCTGCGATACCACCAATACCAATACAGGCGCCCAGCATGACGCGCGGTCGGACCGGACTGCCCATGAAAACGGCACCGTTGACGATGTTCATCAAAATAACCGTGGAAAACAGCAGCGCAACAATGCCGGAGGTCAGCAGCGATGTCGCCCAGTAAAATACGAGGTAATTACTCGAGAATAGAAACAACCCCTGCAGTGCAATAAAACCATGCTCGCTCACCGTGAAGCGTAACTTGCGCCGCGTGAACAAACAGAATAACAGCAGGATTATCGCTGCCAGGCCAAAGCGGTAAACCAGTGAGATTTCAGCAGCAACCGTTCCGAGTTGAAATGTTATCGCAAACCAGGTGGAGCCCCAGATCAACACCGCGGCAAGGTACAGGCTTGCTGAATGGGTAACCATTGCGAATCTACTCAATCCGCAAATGCGGCCATCCAGCAATCACTGAGCAACCTCTGTAATCCTCGATAATCAAATAATACCGACTCATCCATCGGGCGCGCCCCCGCACAATAGGTGCGCAACAATCGCTGACTTTGTTCGAGGCCAAGGTTTGCCGCGTTGCAAATTGTCGCCAGGTCCCAGTAAGGCGATGCCATTGCCGAGAACTCCCAGTCGATTAACCATATCCGTTTATTGTCCAGCAACAGGTTATCGAGCACCAGGTCGTTATGCGAGGCAACATAAGAGCTGTCGCGGGCCTCGAGTAACGATAGTACGCGCTCGGCTTGCCGCATTCGCGGCCACAGGCTCTGCTGTTCCGCCTGGCCCAATATTTCGTAAAACCGGTGCAACAGGTCATTCAGATCTACCTTACCGCGAAATCGAAGCTGGCTACGATGCAGGCGCTGTATCGGCGCAAGAATCGCTGACAACAATTTATCGCTATCAAAATCGGCGGCGCGCAGTGCGCGACTTGAATTCAGCGTCGGCGTTAGCGTAATGCCCGCACTGTCTCGCCAACTTGCTTGTGGCGCGATGCCAAGATCGAATGCCAGCGACTGGTTGTGGGCTTCGGCGCCACGATCGATATATCGATTGGTTTTGGATTTCGGAATTCGCAATACCCAGTCGTGTGCCGGATTTTGAAGTCTAAAATTATGGTTGGTCAAGCCCGCTAACGGCGTTATCTCGAAATCTTCGGGTGCGAAGTCCTTCAACAGCGGCAAGCATGAGAATACCTTTTCAATTTCGGCCTGACTCACGGCGCCCCCAGGTAATCGCGTACTTCCGGCAGCTCGGATTGTTCGAGTAATGTCAACGTCGGTTCTACAGCAGCAACTTTACCATTGCAGATAAAAGCAGTCCGTGCCGATGCAATCAACGCATCACGGGGCTGGTGACTGACCAGCATTGCCACCATTTTACATTCATCAACCAGGTTTTTGACCAGCTCTATCAATTCAGCCCGTAGCGCCGGACCGAGTGCCGCGAAAGCTTCATCGAGCAGCAAGATTTTACGCCTGCGCACCAGGGCCCGCGCCAGCGCAACACGCTGCCGCTGCCCACCCGAGAGTTCACCAGGTTTGCGCAATTGCAGCCCGCCAAGTCCGAGTCGCGCGATGGCTGCATTTGCCTCGCTGACCTGTTGCGGTGCCAAACGCAAAGAGGTGTTGATTCCCAGTGCGACATTGGTAAAGACATCGAGGTGCGGGAACAGGTTGTGCTGTTGAAAAACAATTGACACCGGGCGCGATGCCACGGGCAGCTTTTCAATGCCCTCATCATCGAGCAGAATCCGCCCTGAACCCGGTGCCAGGAAACCGGCGATAAGCGCCAGCAGCGTCGATTTACCGGAGCCACTCGGGCCGATCAGGCTTAATACTTCACCCGGTTCGACCTTCAGATCGAAATACATGGGCGATGAATGTTCACCCGCGTAACGAAACGCCAGTTGCCTGATTTCAAGCATCGGGTTTCCCGCCAATACCCCGTTCCAGCAGCCAGAAAACGCCGAGGCACAGGCACAGCAGTACCAGCGCGGTCACTGTTGCATCCGGGATCCGATAGGCGCCGAGCTGTTGATATATGACCAGTGGCAGGGTTGCGGTTTCGGGAGTACCAAACAACGCAATGACGCCGAGGTCGCCCATCGCAAGTGCCGCGACCAGAGCAGCAGCCAATCCCAGCGAGCGGCGACTTAGCGGCCATTCGAGATAACGAAACCGGTTCCAACCCTGCAAACCCAGACTCTGACAAAGGTAATCGTAGCGGGCATAATTTTGTCGCAGTGTCGCGCCCAGGCTGCGAATGACGAACGGCAGTCCCATCAATGCGTTGATTATGATCACAATCGGGTAGACCCATTTAAAGACATCAACCCGCGATGATAACAGCACGAATATCCCGGTACCGATGACAAGTGGCGGCACCACGTAAACGATCGATCCGGCAAGATCGACCAACTTTGCCCGGCCCGTTTGTCCCGCATGAGCGAGGCTCGCGTTATATTGCAGCAGAAACCAGCCTGCGCAGACCGACAGTAACGCCGTCGATAAACCGATAAGCAGCGTCTTGCCAATTGCCAGCCACAGATAATGACTGGCGATAACCTGCACAACCGGTCCTGTAAAGGCATCGACTAACATCGACAACAGCGGTAAACCGACGTAAACCGCTGCCACCAGTATTAGTGCCACGTTGAGCGGATTATGCATAATGCGGTTCATCCGCGCCCCGGAATTCAGCGCGATTTCAACTTCGGGCAAACGTTGCAGTTTTAGCGTGGCAATGGCTACCAGCATGCATACCAGGAGCTGCAGCAGTGCCAGCACAACGGCCCTGGCAGGATTAAAATCAAAACGCAGTGACTGGTAAATCGCGACTTCCAGGGTCGTGCTTTTTGGACCGCCACCCAGCGTTAATACCACTGCAAAGCTGGTCAGGCACAACATGAATACCAGCAGCATAATCCCCGGTAATGCTTCGCGCAGGGCTGGCCATTCAAGCAAACGCCAGCGTTGCCACGCACTCATACCGAGCTGCTCGCCAAGCTGCCAGTGGTGCTCGGGAATCGTCTGCCATTGTGGTAACAGCAACCGCACCGCGAGCGGCAGATTGAAGAAAACATGCGCCAGCAATATGCCGTTCAGCCCGTACAGCGACCCGCCGAGCGATACCCAGCCATCGCTGCCATAAACGGAAACCACTCCCATCACGGCAACCACCGCGGGCACGACCAGTGGTAACGCGAAGAGTCGAAGTAACAGGGCGCGCATCGGGAAACTCGGTTGCAGTGCAAAGGCACGTGCAACCAGGATTGCCGGTAATACACTTAATAGTGTCGAAAGGCTCGCCTGCCAGAGACTGAACCATAAAACCCGTCGAATATATCTGCTATGCCAGAACTGCAGGTCGCCGGACTCGTAACCCGGCAGTCCACTGAGGTTTACCAGACTGATCAACGGCGCCAATATGATCAGCCCGAGCATTACCAGCACGATGCCTGCCGGTATTGCACGTGGATTTACCGGGGTCATCAGTCTAGCGCGACATGACCTCAAGCCATTCATCCACCCATCTTTTACGCTCGCTCGCAACCAGCTGGTCATCCAGCAACAGCGCGGGAGATGGGTCGATTAACTGCCCGAAGTCCGGTGGTAATCGATCGCTCGACAAGGCCGCGGGATACATCCAGTTAGTCGTCGGGATAATCGCCTGGAATTTCTCGCTCAGCATAAATTCGAGAAAGTCCCGCGCCAGTTTCTTTTGCTGGCTGCTTTGCACGAGGCCGGCGACCTCGATCTGCTGGTAGTGACCCTCGCTAAATTGCGCGGCTGCATACCGCGTGTCGTTCTCGGCGATGATGTGATAAGCCGGGGACGTGGTATAACTGAGCACCATGTCGGCCTCGCCTTTTAAAAACAGGCCATAGGCTTCACTCCAGCCCTTGCTCACGGTAACAATGCGCCTTGATAACCGGGCCCAGGCCTCGTCAGCCTCGTCGCCGTAAACCTTCTTTATCCATAGCAGCAAACCCAGGCCCGGGGTCGACGTTCGCGGGTCCTGTACCAGGATACTGGGCCCCTGCTCTGCCTCGATCAGTTGTCGCAAACTCGATGGCGGATTAGCCAGTTTTTCGCGGTTGTAGATAAAAGCAAAATAGCCGTAGTCATAGGGTAAAAATAAATCACTCAGCCATGGTTCCGGTAGCGTCGAGTTTTCAAAGGCAATGCCATGGGCCTCAAACAGACCACTAGCGCGCGCATCTGCGGTCAAGCTGGTGTCGATTCCGAGTAAAATATCGGCCCTCGTGTTTTTGCCTTCAAGCTTAAGCCGATTGAGCATCGATACCCCGTCTTCCAGGCCCACTAATTCGAGACTGCAATCGCATTGGGCTTCGAACGCTGTTTTGATCTGGGGTCCTGGCCCCCAGTCGCTGGTAAACGAATCATAGGTATACACTACCAGTTTGGGTGTTGCAGCCTGTAGTGCAAAAGACGACAGCAACAGGATGCTGCCGAGGCATCTTGTAATTGAACACATAATAATCTCCATTTAGCTGAACGTTAAAACGGAGAGATGGGAACCAGCTTTAGTACGCTCACATCCCTACGCCAGTATTAACTGGATCAGGTTCATCGAGTTGGTGTCGAAACAACACCTCTCAGCTCGCTAGAGCACCCCGTTGAGGAATGATGACTATATTATTAGTGCCATACCCGCGCAAGCGGGAATAACGTCGGACTGTAATGATGCTTGCGTAACTATTTTTTATATTCGAGGCCTGGTTTGAGTTCTTCGAACATCTTGTACACGGTTTCCGTCATGCCCAGCGAGGCGTAAGTCTTTTGCGCAACGGTATTCCAATGCTCGACGTAGAGGCGGAAGCCACAGACCGCGGGTTCCTGTTCGGCGAGCTCCTTGACGCGCTGATACAGCTCACGGTAAAGGCCCTGGCGGCGATACGCGGGGCGCACGTAGACGCTCTGAATCCACCAGAACCTGCCGTTGCGCCAGTCGCTCCATTCTGTGGTCACCATCAGCGACGCCTGGATGCCATTATCAAGCTCTACCACCAGGTAAAAGCCCATTTGTGGATTTTCGATCATCGCCTTTACTCCGGCACCGATGACCTCGGGTAAGAGTTCAATTCCTTCGGTTTCGTGCGCCATGCTAATGTTAAATTCCACCAGTTCTGCCGCATCCTGTAGTAGTGCCCTTCGAATAATCATGGCATCTCCCCGCTTACTGTTTCTGGCGCAGTGCTTTGCGCGCTTCTTTTTTGGCCGCCTTTTCGGCCCGAATAATCTCAACCTGCTCCCATTCGGCAGCAAAATCCGCGGGTGTTTCCAGGCAAACTCCACCCAGTTCCCCGCTACGCAACTCGTTGATCAACAACCGCGATACCTTTTCCAGGTCTACCCGGCCACCGGCAATAATGCAGCCCCGGTTGCGTGCAATCGCTTCCAGCAATTCTATCTCGGTCTGCGGCAGCGGCTCGATGCCGTAACGTTGCGTCAGGCGCTCGGGATAAGTTTTGAGCATAAATCCGGCGACAAAACTCGCAACCTCCTGAATCTCCAGCGCGGTATCACGTATCGCACCAGTGGCGGCAAGGCGGTAGCCGCTGGCCTCGTTTTCGATATTCGGCCACAGCATTCCAGGCGTATCGATCAGCGTCAGTTCGGATGATATCTCAACGCGCTGCTGCATGCGCGTGAGGGCAGCTTCGTTCCCGGTTTTGGCGATACGGCGAGCCGCCAACCGGTTGATCAGGGTTGATTTGCCAACATTGGGGATGCCGGCAATCATCGCATAAATCATCGACGTCCGATTGTTACGCCGCGGCACCAGGGCACGGCATAATCCGGGCAGCTCGAAAATAGAGTTATCACTGAGGCTGCAAACCAGCGTTTTTACAAGATTCTGCTGTTCCAGGCTAGTTATCCATTCGGCGAGTTGCGTTGGGTACGACAAGTCACTTTTGTTGAGCAGTTTGATGCAGGGCTTATCGCGCCGCAGCTCCGCCAGCATCGGGTTTTCGCTGGACCCGGGCAAGCGCGCATCGAGCACTTCGATCACAAGATCGACCTGTGGCAAGATCTTGGTGAACGCCTTGCTCGCCTTGTGCATATGGCCCGGATACCACTGAATCATGACGTATCTACTGTGAAAAGACTCCCATATTCTGGCTAACTCTATTCCCAATGTCATTAAAACGTTTAAACTACCGCCATGGCTGAAATCAGGCACCGCATCGGCGTTGGCGGCAGCGCTGCACAGGTTTACGAATTGCTGACGACCGATACCGGGCTGTCAAAATGGTGGACGACCGACACCCGGGGTGCCGGTGCCGTGGGATCGATTATCGAGTTTCGCTTTGGCGGTGGCGGTCCCGATTTTGAAGTCATCGAGTTAATTCCTGATCGTCTGGTCCGTTGGCGGCATTCGGGCGAGATGCCGCCCGACTGGATGGGCTCCGAAATCCTGTTTGAGCTCAATGAAGACGGCAAGCAGACGATTGTAAACTTCAGCCATTATAACTGGCAAAAATCTTCTGAGTTTCTGGCGCACTGCAGTACCAAGTGGGGAATTTTCATGATGAGCATAAAATCCTGTATCGAAACCGGCAGGGGTCAGCCTTACCCGGACGACGTCCATATCGACTTTGACGAGTAGCATGCCCGATTCCGATAACATTATTGCCGAGCTCGAATCCGAGTTTGTTGAACTCTACAAGATACTGAAATTTGAAGGTCTTGCCGACAGTGGCGGTAATGCCAAACAGGCAATAACCGACGGCCTGGTCAGCGTCAATGGCGAGATTGAAACCCGGAAACGCAAAAAGATCCGGCCGGGTGATCAAATCGACTTCATCGATCACCACATTGACGTCATCGAAAAAGCCGGCGGCTGATTTCGCCAATACTTACGCGGCGGTCCGCCGAAGCGGGATGACGCTCATTTTATTCTAGGCTAGAATAGCGACCCTTTTTAAACCCGGCTCTGGATTTACGCTCCAGGAGGCTAGATGACATCTCCCATCGTCATTGCGACGCTTTACCGTTTCGTGCACTTAGATAATTTTGCTGAATTACGCGAGCCACTGTTGCAGGTGATGCTCGACAAACAGGTCCGTGGTACCCTGCTGCTTGCCGCCGAAGGCATCAATGGAACCGTTGCCGGCAGCAGGGCTTCGATCGACTACCTGCTCGACACCCTGCAGCGGGATTCTCGACTGAGTGATCTCGATTGCAAGGAATCTTATGATGATGAAATGCCCTTTTACCGATCACGCGTCAAACTGAAACGCGAAATTGTGACCATGGGCATCGAAGGTATTGACCCTGACTACCGGGGCACCTATGTCAGCCCGGCCGACTGGAATGAATTGATCAGCGATCCCGAGGTAACCCTGATCGACACCCGTAATGAATATGAATCGGCAATCGGCAGCTTTGATAGCGCAATACACACCAACACACAGTCGTTCCGTGATTTTCCGAGCTACGCTGCGCACCACCTCGATCCGCAAAAACACCGCAAGGTAGCGATGTTCTGCACCGGTGGCATTCGCTGTGAAAAGTCGACTGCTTACTTGCGCCAGCAGGGCTTTGACGAGGTTTATCATTTACAGGGCGGTATTTTGAAGTATCTTGAAGAGGTGCCCGAAGCCGAGAGTCGCTGGCATGGCGAGTGCTTCGTATTCGATAATCGCGTCAGCGTGAATCACGCGCTTGAAAAGGGCAGCTATGACCAGTGTCATGCCTGCCGTTTACCGATTACCGAAGCCGACAAGGCCAGTGACAAGTACCAGGCCGGTGTCAGCTGCCCGGCCTGTTATGATTCCAGATCGAATCATGAACGCGGTCGCTTTCGTGAGCGCGAAAAACAGGTCAGGCTTGCCCTGGATCGAGGCGAAGATCACATCGGTGCCGACGCCGCCAGGCAGGCCGACCAGCGCAGGCAGGCCAAGCTGGCCGCCAAGCAAATCCAGCGTAGTACGGAGAATTAAAGTCGTCGCAACGCGATGATTTTATTATCGGCGTCGACATCGACGCTGAAACGCCCCTGGATCCCCTCTGCGGTAACGTGCCGGTAAAAATTGGACGCGGGCAGCTGCAGCTTTACCCCCTGGTCAGACTCAACCACGATGTAGCGTGCCTGGCCCTCGTAAATGGCCCGGGTCTTCATCGCCGATAGCGCCATGTCGAATTCAAAAGTATGCATGTGCTAACCTGTTATAGTGCATTTTTTTAGTTTAAATAAACCTGTTGAAAACGATCGGCTTAATCGGTGGCATGAGCTGGGAGAGCAGCCAGCTTTACTATCAACTTATCAATAGCGAGGTCAGGCAGCGCCTGGGCGGGTTGCATTCGGCGAAATTACTAATGTACAGCGTCGATTTTGCACCGATCGAGAAACTACAGCATGACGGGGACTGGGAAGCTGCAGCACAAATCCTGGTCGATGCAGCGTATCGAATCGAGGCCGGGGGGGCTGACTTCTTTTTGATTGGCACCAATACCATGCACCGGGTTGCTGACGTAGTCAACGCGGCGGTCGATATCCCGCTGCTGCACATCGCCGATGCGACTGCGCAGGTATTGAAACAGGAGGGTGTTGAACGCGTCGGTTTGCTCGGCACCGCGTTTACGATGGAGCTCGATTTTTACCGCGATCGTATCACCGGAGACCATGGTATCGAGGTTGTGGTGCCTGAAATGCACGACCGGCAAATGGTGCATGACATCATTTACCAGGAGTTATGTCAGGGTCAGATTGAACCCGAATCACGCGAGGTTTATCTCGCTATTATCGATCGATTGCGCGAACAACACATCGATGGCGTCATTTTGGGTTGCACCGAGATCGGTCTGTTACTGCAGCAACAGCATACCGATATCAAGCTTTACGATAGTACCGCAATTCATGCCAGCCAGGCGGTCGCCATGGCCATAGAATCAAACTAGGAACCTGGAAGCGACGGAATAATTAATTCAATGGTGAGATCCGACAAGGCAAAGGCGCTGCAGAACAAGGTATAGCCCTGTTCGGTTTGCGCCTCGGAAATTGCATCGGGCTGCCCGGTTGGATAATTGATTTCACCCCGGTGCAGCTTTCCCAGGCATGAACCACAGCGCCCGCCACGGCAACTATAGGAAATCAGGATATTGGCCGCATGAGCAGCCGCGAGAATAGACTGGTCAGCCGGACAAGCGAACTGCTCACCCGTCGGAATTATCGTGACCTGGTAAATCGATTCCGAGATGCGCTCAGCTCATTGGCAGGCTGCGCTTGCTATTGAGCCAGCGAATAATAGGATCCCATTGATCAAGATCCTTACGCACCGAATAAGGCGCCAGCTCGAATATACCGAGTCCGCGTTCCGCGGCGCGCACATAGTTCTGGGTTTCCCGTAATACGCTGATAAAGGGCGCCTTGCGCACTTTGCGCAGGTAATGATCAAGCTCATGATAAATATTGTAAGTTTCACGACAGCGATTTGCGATCAGGGCAACCCTCGCTTCCTTGCGCGCAATACGACCATTGTTGAGCACTTTCTGGATGAACGGGGTTGCTGCTCGCATATCGATTGGCGAGGGTAGTACCGGAATAATGATGCTTTGCGCGCGTCGCAAGAAATCACTTAACTCCCTGCCGTGGACCGCGGCAGGCGTGTCATATACGACATAGTCGGCACTTCGGGGAATCCGGAAGTGACCGCCGGATCCATCTACGCCAGTAATTGAACTGCGTCCGCTGGGTCTCGCTTCCAGCCATTCCAGACTGGAGGCCTGAGGATCGAGATCGACCAGCATGACCTTTTTTCCCTGGGTTGCATAGTAGCTGGCAATGCTCGTCGCTACCGTGCTCTTTCCCGAGCCGCCCTTGGAATTTAACACCATGATTGAGCGCATGTTACCTCCGGTTTCGTTTTTTATTGTGAGTACTGATTATCGTCGAATTTCTATGCCGGTGCAAAAGCTGGCATTCAATCAAGCCCGAGCTCGGACCATACCTGGTCGATCCTGTCGACAACGTCAGGTGACATGACGATCGGCTTGCCCCATTCACGCCCGGTTTCACCGGGCAGCTTGTTGGTCGCGTCCAGCCCCATTTTTGACCCCAGGCCGGATACCGGGGAGGCAAAGTCTAGATAATCGATGGGCGTGTTTTCGATCAAAGTAATGTCGCGCGCCGGATCGGCACGCGTTGAAATCGCCCAGATGACATCCTCCCAGCTGCGGGCATCGATATCGTCGTCCACGACGATGACAAACTTGGTATACATGAACTGGCGCAGGAACGACCAGACTCCCATCATTACCCGCCTGGCATGACCGGGGTACTGTTTTCTGATGCTGACGATCGCCACCCGATAAGAGCAACCTTCAGCTGGCAGGTAAAAATCGACGATTTCAGAAAACTGCTTTTGCAGGATCGGTATGAAGACCTCGTTGAGCGCTAGCCCGAGTACCGAGGGTTCATCGGGTGGTCGGCCGGTATAGGTGCTGTGATATATCGGATTTTCGCGTGTGCTCATGGACTCGACCGTGAATACCGGAAATTTCTCGATTTCGTTGTAATAGCCGGTGTGATCACCAAAAGGGCCCTCATCGGCTTCATCACCTGCATATATATGGCCTTCGAGTATGATTTCGGCGCGCGCAGGGATCTCGAGATCGGAAAGCAGCGACCGGGTTACTTCGGTTTTGGAGCCCCGCAGCAGCCCGGCAAAAGCATATTCTGAAAGCGCGTCAGGGATAGGCGTAACTGCCGCCAGGATGGTCGCCGGATCACATCCCAACACTACCGAGACCGGGAAAGGTTCATCACCTTTTTGCTGGCACCATTCCTGGTAATCCAGGGCTCCGCCGCGGTGCGATAACCAGCGCATGATGAGACGGTTGCGGTCGATCATTTGCTGACGATAAATTCCGAGGTTTTGCCGTTGCTTTGTCGGTCCCCGGGTGGTGACAAGGCCCCAGGTGATGAGCGGTGCAGCATCTTCCGGCCAGCAGGTCTGGATCGGCAGCCTGCCCAAATCGACCTCATCGCCGTCGAATCGAACTTCCTGGCATTTGCCTTTTTTTACAACCTTTGGCGACATATCGAGAACTTTTTTATAGATTGGCAGCGTTTTCATCGCTTCCCTGAAGCCTTTTGGTGGCGCGGGCTCCTTCAGAAAGGCCAGTAATTTCCCGACTTCGCGTAACGACGTCGCATTATTCTCTCCCAGCGCCAATGCGACGCGACGCTCGGTACCGAACAGATTGGCCAGCAGTGGAATCTCGCTGTCCCCGGGTCGCTCGAACAGCAGCGCCGGTCCGCCAGCGCGCAGGACACGAGCCGCAATCTCTGTAATCTCAAGATGGGGTGAGACTGTTTTGCTGATACGTTTTAGATCGCCACCCTGCTCGAGCTGGTCGATAAAGTCTCGCAGGTCCCGGTATTCCATTTACCAGATCTTGATGCCGTGAAATTTTCTTTTGATTCGAGCCTCGATGAATAACTTACTGACCAGGAAACTTAAAATTATTATGACGACAATTATCGGCACGATGATTTCCCAGTAACGCATAAACGTGTCCTTCAAAACAAAGATGGCGGGCGCGCTATCAGCATCTTTCAGATCAATTTCACGCTGTTTTGCCTCAACTTCTTGTTGCAACTCTTCGATCGATTTGGCTGACTTTTGTTTCTCGGATTCAAGCAGGTCTATTTTTTCGACCAGGCCGTCCATATCCTTTTCATACTGGTCGATGACGGCCTTGCTGTTGCTGAATTTTTCGATTTCTGAGGCAAGGCTTGCCGTCTTTTTTTGCTCTTCCTGGTATAAAATATTGAAGGTCGGCTTGGTCGACAGAAAACCGCGTTTAACCCATCCCTTGGTACCATCGGCCGTGGTAACAAACGCGTAGGGGCCCTGAATCTGCTCTATTTCGAGTATATCCCCCGATTGCAGCAGCTTAATAACCTGGCTGGACGAATTTGCCTGCTGGTACAGCGACAGGCGTAACTGGTCGGTGACATACTGCCTGTCCGTATCCTGATCGGTTGTTTCCTGGGCTGCAACCAGCACACAGTAAAAAACCAGGGTTAAACCCAGATATTTCATTTTTAACATTAGCTAGCCAATTCCACTATGTTTTAATAATGCATCGATTTCCGGCTCGCGGCCACGAAAACATCGGAAGGATTCCATTGCAGGACGTGAACCCCCCTGTTCCAGCACACATTGCAGAAATCTTTGCCCGGTTTCAGGATTGAATATTCCTTCTTCTTCAAATGCAGCAAAAGCATCTGCGGATAATACTTCCGCCCACTTGTAGCTATAGTAACCTGCCGCATACCCGCCTGCAAAAATATGTGAAAAACTATTCTGAAAGCGATTAATTGGGGGTGTTTTAACGACCGCAGTCTCGGATCTGACTAGGTCCAGAATCGACTGAATTTCCCCGGCTGAACTAATTTCCGTCTGCTGATGCAGGCGAATATCGAACAAGGCAAACTCTATCTGGCGCAACATCTGCAGGGCGCTTTGAAAATTCCGTCCAGCCAACATTCGTTGGTAAAGTTCGCCCGGTAGTGGCTCATCCGTCTGGTAATGCCGTGCAAACAGGTCAAGTGCCTCGCGCTCCCAGCAAAAGTTTTCCATGAACTGGCTTGGCAATTCGACCGCGTCCCACTCGACGCCGTTGATGCCGGCCACATCCGGTACGTCGACTTGCGTCAACATATGGTGAAGCCCGTGGCCAAATTCATGAAATAGTGTGATGACCTCATCGTGCGTAAATAGCGCCGGCTCTTCACCCAGCGGGGGCGTCAGGTTACAGGTCAGGTAGGCAACCGGTAGCTGGATTTTACCATCGATACGATAGCGATTGACGCACTCATCCATCCAGGCCCCACCGCGCTTGTTTTCGCGTGCATAAAGGTCCAGATAAAACTGGCCAATTGCCTCGGCCTGATCATTTAGTATCTGGTAAAGACTTACAGCTTCATCCCAGACATCGATTTCGGCGCTTACTCTCGAAATACTGACACCGTATAGCCTGGCGACGATATCAAACAAGCCCTTGATCACCCGGTGGTCAGAGAAATAAGGCTTCAGGTCTTCGTCGGATATCTGGTAACGATGTTGTTTCAGCTTTTCGCTGTAGTAAGCGTAATCCCAGGCCTCAAGCTCTCCGACAAATCCCAGTGACTCGGCGTAGGCCTGACGCTCATCAACCTCGGCCATCGCGGCGGGTTTTGAACGTTCGGCCAGATCGTTCAGAAATTCGATCACCTGGTCGACACTTACCGCCATCTTGGTTTCCAACGAGTATTCGGCGTAAGAGCTAAATCCCAACATCTTGGCTTTTTCTTGTCTTTTAGCGACAATTTCGACCATGATAGCTGCATTATCCCAGATTTTGTCAGTGAATCCCTGGTCTGAAGCACGCGTCACATAGGCTTCATAAAGCGCTTTTCGCAGATCCCGATTATCGGCATAGGTGATCACCGCGAGATAGCAGGGCATGTCGAGGGTAACCCGATAACCCGTTACTTCTTTCTGTGCAGCAAGTTGTCGCAACATGGCCAGCCCGTACTCGGGCAAGCCCTGTAATTCTGTCTTGTCTTCGGTCAGGTACTGCCAGGCTTGAGTGGAATCGAGCAGGTTATTTTCAAATTTCGACTGGAGGTCGGACAATTCCTTTTGCAACTGCTGGTAACGCGACCTGTCTTCTCCTTCAAGCTCGACCCCGCCCAGACGAAAATGCTTCAACGCGTCGGTGATCGCTTTTTGCTGGGCCGGGCTGAATTCGTCAAATTCTGCCGAAGCGGCGATGTTTCGATATCCCCGGTAAAGTTCGCGATTTTGACTGATCTCGGTCGAATATTCGCTGAGTAAAGGCAAGCAGTTATTGTAGGCGTCTCGCAGTGCCGGACTGCTCTTGACCGAGTTCAGATGCCGCACCGGTGACCAGGCCTTGTCGAGGCGATCGCCCATTAACTCCAGTGGTTTGATCAGGTTGTCCCAGTTTGAATCCGGTTGTTGGGTTAACTTTGCGATCGCGCCCCGATTTTTATCAATCAACTGCTTGATTGCGGGTTCAATTATTTCGGGGCTTATTTTGCTGAAAGCCGGCAGGTTGCCGGGTTCGAGTAACGGATTGCTCAAGGCTTCGGCCACATGGTCTATATCAAGTCGGGTAGTCTACTCAACTGGGGAGCGCATTCAAATGGAAAAGGGTGCGCGGATTGAAAACATCACGATAAGTGCAGTAAAGGCCAGAAACGCGGCCGATACCGACAAACCGGCACGCCATTTTTTATGTGACAGCAAATCCTCCTCCGGCGTTGCCGATAGAATATAGGGCTGGTCCCCGTTCTCGGGACGCGACATTACGTGGTGCTCCTTATGCTCACTGTTCAGCCGGTTAAGCACTAATTTGCGTGCTGCTGCCCGGATCGCTTTCCATTCCCGTTTCTCGATTTTCCCGTTCTGATCCAG
>Ga0224508_10000450_pt1 | contig 41073 bp, 39 predicted proteins | sample SF_Jan12_sed_USG_4_FD_170157 | JGI IMG/M metagenome (GOLD analysis project Ga0224508, IMG submission 170157) | Sediment microbial communities from San Francisco Bay, California, United States - SF_Jan12_sed_USGS_21 | ecosystem: Environmental > Aquatic > Marine > Sediment | place: USA... | reverse complement strand
CGCGCCCAATGCAATCGTCGCGCCAAGCGACGAGAAGAAGCCCCAGCGTGGAATCGGCGGTGGAGACGGGGGGGCGGGTGCGGCTAGGGTCGCTTTCTTGGTCTCACCTGCTGACCCTTGCACATACGTCGAGCTTTCACCGTCATCGAACGTTGCATGGAGCGAATGCTCAACGTCAGGCGTCGCCAAGAAGGTCGGGTGTTGCAGCAGGGCACCATCGAGATCGAGCGCACATTCCTTCTCACACTCGGCCTTTACGAGAACATTCAAGGGTCGCACCGCTGCGATCACCGCGTTGGCGGCCTTCTTGGCGCGCTCGTCCGACGGGTACTTGTCGCGCAATTGCAGCGCGAGGTTTGCAGCGCGAACCGAGTTGCCCGCCTTGTCGTGCGCGCGCACGGCCTGGAGCAATGCGGCGGAAGTTGGAACCAGGCGATAGGCTCGCTCGAACCAATGTGCGGCGAGCTCATAGCGGCCAGAAAGATACGCGGACGTGGCCTGGTCGTACGCCTCTGCGGCCTCCGCTCGGTCTTCGACCGATGCGCGCGGAGGGCTCGAAGCTTGCGTCTCCGCTGCGGCCGCGGACGCAAACAGCAGGCCAAACGTCAGAACGGCAGGTGCGATCCACCCGCGGCCTATGGTCGTGCGTCCCATCACCAAGATCCCACCGTTAACGATAGTAAAAATCTTGGGGGAAGCCGAATCAGCCACCGGTGCGAATGGCCTGGTGGTAGCCCTTTTTGTCCAATTGATCGAGCATTAGACGGAATTCATCGGGCTCCGGCGATCGAATCGTGGCCACATCGCGGTCCAGCGCTCCATGGGCGACCAGATGCAAGAGCGACTGGTTCATCGTCTGCATGCCTGAGGTGCCCTGGCCGGTCTGCATGATGCCGTACATCTGATGGACCTTGTCTTCACGAATCAGGTTTCGAATCGCTACGTTTGGCACCATCGCTTCGCAGGCCATCGCCCGGCCCGGCCCATCGGCCCGCGGTAGCAGCATCTGGCTGAGTACCCCCTGAAGGACGAAGGAGAGCTGGGCTCGGATCTGGCTCTGTTGGCCCGAAGGAAACACGTCGATGATACGGTTGATCGACTGGACCGCGGTATTGGTGTGGAGCGTTGCGAACACGAGATGGCCCGTCTCGGAGATTGTGAGCGCTGCTTCGATCGTTTCGAGGTCTCGCATCTCGCCCACCAGCACGACGTCAGGGTCTTGGCGTAGGACGTACTTCAGCGCGTCCTTGAAACCGGCGGTGTCGGATCCGACTTCTCGCTGGTTCACCACGCATAGCTTGTTCGAGTGGAGGAACTCGATCGGATCCTCGACCGTCACGATGTGATGACGATGCTCGCTGTTGATCTTGTCGATCATCGAGGCGAGCGTGGTCGATTTGCCGGAACCCGTCGGCCCGGTGACCAAGACCAAGCCACGCGGTCGCGTGCAGAGCTCTGCAACGACGGGAGGTACCCCGAGCTGATCCAGCGGCCGGATCTCGAACGGGATCGCTCGGAACGCACCGGAGACTGCGCCGCGCTGTAGGAAGACGTTGGCTCGGAAGCGCGACAGCGACTTCACGCCAAAAGAGAAGTCGATCTCGTGCCCTTTTTCGAAGCGCAGGCGCTGATCTTCGGTCATCACCTCGTAGCAGAGCGCCTTGCTTTCGCGCGGCTTCAGCGGTGGCGTCCGCAACGGCATCAGTGAGCCGTCGATGCGGAGCTGCGGGGGCGATCCCGTCGTGATGTGCAAATCCGAAGAGCCGCGTTCGACCATGAGTCGAAGCAACTGCCGAAGGGTGAGCCTTGGTGCCTCCTGTGGTGCCGCCATGGGCTAAAGCATATCAGAGCGGCAGGCGCTTTGCCCTAAACGCTACGGTGGGCCCACGGACCGCGTCGGAGCCAGTCCCGCCGCCGGTACTGTGAGCCGATGATCTTGGCAACCGAGGTGGCGGTCAGAAAAGACCCCTCCAAACCGAGACCGGGTGCCACCTGTTCGTTGCACAGGTACACCCCCCGAACGGGGGTACGTGTAGTCAGCGCACACACGCCAAGCGCGCGTCGCGTCGGATAGTCGTACACGGCTCTCATCGTCGACGGACCTCGGGCCCATGGGTCGCTGCACGGAAGTTCCGTGTTGGCGCGGAACGCGCGAGGAGGCAGGCCATCGTGCGAGCTATCCACCCAGATCGCGTGCTCGTCGAAGAATGGAACGACGCTGCGGATTGCATCTAGCGCCTCTTCGCGAACGAAGTGAAGTGGTGAGGATCCCGTATCGACCATATGCTCTTCAACGAGGCGGGTCGCGGAGAGCAGCACACGATTTGTTTCCACGTCGCGACGCCGAAGCATGAAGATTTGGTTCGGGTCGGTTTCGCCCATACACCGTAAGGCAAGAGGCCCAAGTGCGTCCGGAATGCCGCGTTTCTCCGTAAAGAAGTGCACTGAGCAACGGTATGCGCGGGCACGCGGTTCACCCACCCGCTCGAACATCGTGGCCATCGAGCCGCGTTCGGGAAGCAATTGGGAGAGCTCGCCGATCGGGGTGCCATGCGCAATCTGGGAGCAACCGATCTCCTCGTCGGTCCGTGCGAGGTGAATGCTGTGGCCCCGCCTGCCTTCGTGGCGGATGGAATCGGCCCGGTCGCGCGGCCTGATATCGCCGCCCCAAGACCGAATGCGTGCGAACAGCGCTTCTTGGAACCAGGACCAACCGCCACTGAGGTCGCTGACTCCCGACAAAACGTGCCCGTGTAGCCGCGCGCGAGTCGAGTCCGAATGTTGCGAGGGGACGAGACCAGACAGATGGGGAAGGACCCCGTCGAACGCGGTCCTCAATGGGTGCCGCACCGCAAGTTGGTTCCACGATGTCCAGCCTTGCCCTTGCCGGTCGAACCGTTGCGCCGTTGCGGTCAACGAAAATTGCTGGCGTTCGAGAAAAGTTTCCGGAGGCCAAACGAGCCCTCGCGCCACCACCGTGTCGAGCTCGCTTCGCACCTCGGCTAGAGTGCGCGTGATGTCGGTAGCCTGGCGCCGCACACCTGGGAACTCCCGGCCGAGCTCGGCCAACCATCTATCGGCTTCAGGATAAACATCCAAGCGATGCTCAGGGAGCAGCAACTGAAGCACGTTGGACCGATCCGCCATGCGCTGCCGGACGTCTTGCCGCAGCGCGAGCTCCTCCAATGTGCTCTGAACGATCGGGCTTTGAGCCCCCGCCATCGTCAATCCGTACGGCTCGATCGCGACGCCCGCCAAGGAGTAGAATGGCTCGGGCACCCCCTGACCGAGCACGAGGACTCGAAGGCCTTCGCGCGCCAACAGGGCTGCACAGAGAAGCGGCTCCATTCGGGTGCCCAGGACGACGACGTCGTAGAAGCTCGTCGGCACCGGTCTATGTGTCCGGCACGGTCAGCGATCGAGAGGGGTCGGCAACGGGTGTGCTCACGGTGAGCGGGTCGAGGGTGATCGCCCCGATCGCGATCTGTTGAATTACAGCCGGCAAGAGTCGATGCTCCTGAACTTGGATTCGCGCATGGAGCGATTCCGCACTGTCGGCGCCGAGCACCGGGACGGCCGCCTGTGCGATGATCGGACCCGTGTCTACACCGGCATCGACGACGTGGACCGTACATCCGCTTACGCGGACGCCGCCTGCGAGTGCCTCTTGCGGCCCGTTGTGCCCGGCAAACGCGGGAAGCAGGGCAGGGTGTACGTTGATGATGCGACCCGGAAAGCGTTCGAGCAAGGGCGCACCAAGAACCCGCATGAACCCGGCCAAGACGACCAAGTCCGGGTTGAGCGATGCCACCGTTTCGGCTAGCGAATCGTTCCAGAGGTCGCGGTCATCGCCTTTGCTGAGTGGAACTACCCGAGTCGGGATTTCTCGAGCGTCTGCGAAACCGAGCGCCGCAGCCTTTTTTCGATCGGAAACGACTCCTACGATGTTTGCGTCGCAGGTTCCCGCATCGATCGCGTTGCAAATCGCTTTCAAGTTCGAACCACGACCGGAAACGAGAACGACGATATCCATAGCGGGCTCTAAGATGAGAACGAAACGCCCTCGTGGTCGACGATCTCGCCCATGACGAAGGCGCGTTCGCCGCTGGCGTTGAGCGCGTTCACCAGTTGCGTTGCACGATCGGGCGATACGACCATCGTGAAGCCGACGCCCATGTTGAACGTGCGCCGCATCTCCGCGTCGGCCACGGCGCCCCGGTCCTGAATGAGAGTGAAGAGGGGGTCGACGGTCCAAGAGCCTGCATCGATCGCCAGCCCCAGGCCTTCGGGCGTGGCACGAGGCAGGTTCTCGGGGAGCCCGCCGCCAGTGATGTGGCACATGGCACGCACGCCGTGCTCGAGCGCAATTCGCGCTGCCTTTACGTAGATTCGCGTGGGCCGGAGCAGGGCGTCACCGAGCGTCCCACGCGGCCCAAAAGCGCTTTGCAGCGAGAGCGGCGAATCGCCTTCGATGAGCACGCGCCGCGCCAATGAGAACCCGTTCGAGTGCAGCCCCGAAGAGGCGACGCCGACCAGCTTGTCGCCGGGTCTCGTGGCTTTGCCGTCGATGATACGCTTGCGACTGACGACGCCCACTGCGAAACCCGCCAAGTCGTATTCCCCAGGGGCGTAGAACCCCGGGAGCTCAGCCGTTTCGCCTCCGAGAAGAGCGCACTCGGACTGGCGACACCCTTCCGCGATGCCTTTCACGACCGCCTCGCCCTGGTCCACATCGAGCTTCGATGTCGCGAAGTAGTCCAAGAAGAACAGCGGCTTGGCGCCGACGGTGATGATGTCGTTGACGCACATCGCCACGAGATCGATGCCGATCGTGTCGTGCCGCTCGAGCTCGAAGGCCAGCTTCAGCTTGGTTCCCACTCCGTCGGTTCCGGAAACCAGGACCGGGTCCTCGATGTCGCTCGGTATCGCGCAGAGCCCGGCAAATCCACCGAGCGAACCGAGCACGTGTTCTGAACGAGTCGAATGCGCGAGCGGTTTGATCCGTTCGACGAGCTGTTCACCGGCCTCGATGTCGACTCCGGCGTCACGATAGGTCAGCCCCGCCATGCGGCGGAAGCTAGGCGATCGACCCGAGCGGGTCAACGAGCGACGCTCCGTTGACGCTCGCGCGCTCGTCGCGTACACACGCGTCCATTCCAAGAGGGGTAGACAGATGGAGGCTCTCCGTCCTCGGGCTGCTGATGGCCGCCTCGGGCTGCCAGGCTGATTCGTCTCCGCGGCGCCAACAGGAGCTTTCCGCGCCGTCGGTGGAGCTGGCCGAGCCGGCCGAACCTCGAGTTGAAAAGGCCCGGCTGCTGCGCATCGACGTGTACGGCGCTGACGCGAAGGACGCGGCCGGTGCACGCGTGGTGCTTCTCTTCGAAGGAGCACCGCTGTTCACACAAAAGCAGTTGCCCGCGGAGGGGATATTGCCGCCGCGCATCGCCATCGAGCTGGAGGACGCCGAATGGGACGCTAGCGTCCCGGTTTCTCAGGCGGTCGAGCGAGGAGGCCTCCAGCGCGTCCGGCTTGCCACGCCCAACCCTCGCGTCGTGTTGGATCTCCATCCGACGGCGTCGGGCCGCGTATTCTTCCTGACCGACCCGTACCGTATCGTCGTCGACGTGAGCGCCGCGCGGCCGTCACGGAAGAAGAGAAGGCCGCTGGTGGTGTTCGACCCTGGGCACGGTGGTCGAGAACCTGGTGCCGCAAACGATCGATACGGGCTCGTCGAATCGCAGGTGGCGCTCGAGTTGGCCGAGCTGGCGGCAGCCAGGCTGCGTGCGATCATGCCGCGTTCGCGCGTGATGCTCACTCGGTCGAGCGACGTCGATCTCTCGCTCGAAGAACGCTGCGCTCTGGCCAATGCGATGGAGGCGGACGTGTTCGTCTCGATCCATCTAAACGCCAGCTCGGAGCAGGTTCGCAAAGGAGGCGTAACCACCTTCGTCCTGGACACGACGAACAACCGTCAGGCCCTTCGTCTGGCAGCGCGCGAGAACGGCACGCGCGTCGCCGAGGTGACCGGCATTCAGAGCCTCCTAGCGAAGCACCATCGGAAGAACCAAGCAGAGGGCTCCCTGACCTTGGCGGGTAAGATTCAGCGCCACACCCTGAAACGGGGCCGCACGGTTCTCCCGAACCTTGCCGATCGCGGTGTACGGCGCGCGATGTTCTACGTCTTGGTGGGCGCCCGCATGCCGGCGGTGCTTCTCGAAGCGTCGTTTCTGACGTACGAGCCTGATGCGCGCGCGCTAGCCAAGCATCGATATCGCCGCGCCCTTGCCAACGGCATCGCATCCGGCATTGCGTCGTACCTCCTGACTCGATAGGGGGGATGGCTTGCCGACCGCAGGGTCGACGGTCATACTCGCTGACCTTTGTCGGATGGTTCCAGTCCGGTCGTCGATCTGGGTGGGCTCGCACCTGCGCTCGGCAAGACCTGTAGCGGATACCTGGGTGGTTATCGCCGGGCGTTCGAGGACGCGGTGCGCCGAGGAGACCCGGGCGTCGGCACCGCTCTCTCTCATGCGCGCGCCCTCGACGGTCTGCTGAGCGCGCTGTACTGCGCCTCGGATGCGGCCACGCGCGCGCTGGGTCTCGAGCCGCGCGGGCGCGTCGCTCTGGTCGCGGTGGGTGGCTATGGCCGCTCGACGCTCGGTCTCAACAGCGACGTCGACGTCGTGTTCCTGTGCGACGATTCGAACGACCCGTTCGTCGGGGCGCTGGCCGAGGGGCTGCTCTATCCACTTTGGGACCTCGGGGTCGACATCGGGCACGCCGTTCGAAGCGTCGCTGAGACACTGAGTCTCGCTCGCCAAGACATTCGCACCACCACGACGCTGATCGACTTTCGGCGTGTCGCTGGCAGCGGCTCGCTGCTCGATGCGCTGGAGCGTGGAGCGCGCGAGCAGGTCTTCGAGCCGCACCTCGTCGAGTTCCTCGGCGCTCTCGAGCAGGACACCGAGACACGCCATCGCCGTTTCGGCGGCAGCCTGTACCTTCTCGAGCCGGACGTGAAACAGGGGCGCGGCGGCCTGAGGGACATGGACGTCGCCGAATGGGCGGCACGAGCACGTTGGGGCGCGCGAGACGAACAGGATTACGTCCGAACGGGAGCACTTCTCGCACGCGAGGTTCGAGAGCTCGAAGACGCTCGAGAGATGCTCTGGCGCGTGCGTAACCTATTGCATTTGCGTGCAGGCCGTCAGCAGGACCGACTCACTTTCGGCGATCAAGAAGACATTGCGCAGGAGCTCGGCTTCGTTGATGGCGTCGCCCTAGGTGTCGAGCAATTCATGCAGGCCTACTATCGGCACGCGCGCATCGTCGCGCTCACCGCGGAACGAATGCTCGACCGCGCTCGCCCGCGCAATCGGACTCGAGCCGCGACGTTCCGGAAACTCGCACATGGGATCGTTTTGGCCGACGGGATCATCAGCCTCGAGAAGCCTCAACGGCTCGACGGCGATCCCGCGCTTGCGTTTCGCTTCTACCGACAGGCTCTTCGCTACCACAAGCGGCCCGACCACTCCGCCTTGGACGCGATCGCCCGCATTGCACCGGACAAGCGATGGCGTCTCCGGCTCCAAGACTCCGAAGAAGCTACGCAGCTCTTCCTGGCCCTGCTCAATAGCATCGATGAGCCGGCATTCCGCAGCGGCTCCACCGTCGCCGAGCTCCACGAGGTTGGGCTCATTTCCGCGATGATTCCTGAGTTCGAGCCCCTGGTTGGTCGCGTCTACCACGACGTGTTCCACGTCTACACTGCCGACATTCATGCGGTCAAAGCGCTCGAGCACCTGCAGGCACTGACCCGAGGTGAGAGCCGCCGGCGGGCGCTCTCGGCTCGCCTCGCCGCAGAGGCCCCGAGGCGGCTTCCACTCTTTTTGGCCGTGCTCCTGCATTCGCTCGGTCGCACGCGGGGTCGGGAGCAAGAGCAAGCAGGCGCGCGTCTCGCCGAAAACGTGGCACTCCGATTGGGCCTCACTCCTGTCGACGCTCAGCACGTTGCTTGGCTCGTGCGTGAGCAGAGCTCGCTCTACCGCTGGGCGACCCAGCGGGACATCCACGACCCGCAAGGTTTGAACGAGGTCGTCAAGATGGTGGAAACACCTGAGCGCCTTCGCGACTTGTTCCTGTGCACCGTTTCGGTCGTATCGACCGTGAATCCCAAAGCGATGACTTCCTGGAAGGCGCGCGCGCTCGAGGACCTCTATCTCGCAACACTCGCGCAACTCGAATCAGGCAGTGCGTCGGCACAGACGGAAAGCCGGGTTCTGGAGGTGAAGCTACAGGCCGTCGTTGGATTTGCAGGCGACGCCGGGCAGGATGAGCTTCAAAGCTTCATCGATGAAATGCCAGACCGCTACTTCCTCGCCAACCCGGTGGACGTCGTTCGACGCCATGCCCGCATCTCACGTGACCGCGACGAAGCCCTTGCGACCGTTCGCGTCGGCCCGGGCCCGAGCGAAGACGTGGAATCGGTGGTGGTGGTCTCTGCGGACCGCTCGGGCTTGCTTGCAGATCTCACCGCGGTGTTTGCAGCGCACGATCTCTCGATCCTCGCGGCACAGCTTTACACCCGCCAACGGGAGAGCGGAGACGAGGTGTTTGACGTGTTCTGGGTCCGAGTAGGAGACAATACGCCATCACCCACGAGGCTCGCCGAGGCGCTCCAAGAAGACATCGCGCACCGAGTCACGAACCGCGTCTCGGCCCAAGATCTGATCGCGCGGCAAAGCACGCCGCCTCCCTGGTCGGTGCGCCGGGGTCCTGACGTGCCTACGCACATCAGCGTCGATAACAACGCGTCCCTGCGATACACGGTCGTAGACGTCTTTACGCGCGACCGCATTGGCCTCTTGCACGAGATCGCGCGCACGCTGCACCAGCTCGATTTGACCATCGCCCTCGCGAAAGTGAACACCGAAGGTCAGAGCGTCGCGGACGTGTTTTACGTTTCCGACGGCGACGGGAATAAGGTGCACGACCACGAGCGCTTGAAGCGGCTCCAGCGGGTGCTCTACGATCGCATTTTTGCGCTTCACGCACGTGCAGAGGTCCTTTGAAAGCGCTGGGTGCTCTGCTGTTTTGCGGGGCGATCCTCGGAGCGCTCGGTGCCGGCTGTGGCTCCAGTCCAGGCGCACCGGCCGAACTGCCATCGCGCTCCGTCGTCAGTCATCCTTCGGCCCGCCCCGATGTGCTTCGCGGAGAGCGCTTGCTCGCCGAAGGCAAGGTTGCGGAGGCGAAAAGTGTTTTCGAGAAGGCACTTGCCGATGATCCGAACGACGCCAGGGCCTGGCTCGATTTGGGGCTCTCGCACGAAGAGACGAGTGATTGGGCCTTAGCCGAGAAGGCGTACCGGCGTGCGACCGCCCTCGACCCGAACTTCGCCGAACCGTTCAACAATCTGGGCGTGCTCTTGCGGGAAGCGGGCAAGCTCACGGAGGCGACGGCGATGCTCGAACGCGCGGTCGCTCTGGACCCTGGGCTCGCTGCTGCCCGGTTCAACCTCGCGCTCTCCTACGAAGAGCTCGGAGAGCTGGTGGATGCCGAACGTGAATACCTCGCGACCATCGATCGACTCCCTGACGATCCGATCCCGCGAATCAATTTAGCCATGATGCTTCTCGATGCAGGGCGGCCCGAAGACGCAGCGGCGCAGCTCCGCGCAGTCCGTCCGATGGTCCTCGGTGACGTCTTACTGTCGATCGCGGTCGGGGAGGGTTTGCGGCGTGCCGGCTTACCGGCCGAGGCGGTGCCGGTTCTGCAGACGGCGCTCCGGCAGGCGCCCGAACCGCCTCCTACGGAGCTTCTCGCGGAGCTCGCCTTGGCGCAGTACGCAACCGGGGACCTCGACGCGGCGGAAGCAACGATGCGTCGCGCTGTCGGACAGAACGAGCGCGATCCAGCGCTTCAGTATGCCTACGGCTCCATCCTGGCAAAACAGGGCCAGCTTGGGAAGGCTCGCGCCCACCTGAGGCGCGCCGCGAATCTCGATCCGGATGGGCCCTATGCGGATCGCGCGCGCGCACGGCTCGAGGCGCTCAAGAACTGAGTGGCTCAAATCCCAGGCCAACCAAGAACAGCTCGTAGCTTTCGTCACGTGTTGCCTCAGGGCGAATGGTCCGGACTTTGCCGAACACTTCGCGCATCGCACTGCGTGCGTCCTCGAACTCGGCGCCCTGGAAGATCTTCGCGACGAAGCAGCCGCCCGGCCGCAGCACCGCCTTGCCGAGCTCGAGCGCGCGCATGACGAGCTCGTAGCTTCGGAACTGATCGGCATGGCGCTGGCCGCTCGTCTTCGGCGCCATGTCGCTGATGACCAGGTCGAACGGTCCTCCCAAGCTCTGCGGATCGGCCTCGAAAGCGTCCAGCACTCGGATTTCGGCATGGGCCGGTAGTGCAAGGTCCGGGTCGTTGAGGTCGATCCCAATCACGCGACCGCCCGGGCCGACCTTCTCCGCGGCGTAGAGGGTCCAGGAGCCAGGGCTTGCTCCAAGATCGAGAACGCGCTGGCCTTTCTTGAACAGATTAAGGCGTCGGTCGATTTCCTGGAGCTTGTAAACCGAACGAGCTGGGTAGCCTTCGCGCCGCGCCCGGCGTCCGTGGTGATCCTGCTGGCGGCGGCGGCTCAGTTAGCCCTCGTCGGTGGCTTCCGGCGCCTGTGCGGAGGCCTCTTCTTCTTTGACCTTGCGCTCGGGAAGCGGCACCGCTGCCTTCTTGATGGCGCCCTTCAAGGTGAGAAAACCGTTGCGGGGACCGGGAACACCGCCTTCGACCAGAACGATGTTCTCGTCCGGGAGCACCCTGACGACGCGAAGGTTCAAGATGGTTGCCTTCTTGTTGCCGTGCTGGCCCGCCATTTTCTGACCGCGGGGGGTACGGCCCGGGGTCGTCGCCATACCGATCGAACCGCCACCGCGTTTGGCCTCGTGCGTGCCGTGACCCACCGTGCCGGCGCCAGCGAAGTTGTGTCGCCTCATGACGCCGGTGAAGCCACGGCCCTTGCTCGTGGCAGAGACATCGACGAACTGGCCATCCTGAAAGATGTCGGCCGCGCCCAGGGTCTGGCCGACCTCGAAGCGCTCGAGGAGCGACTCGTCGATGCGAAACTCGCGAACGACCCGCTGGGCGTCGACGCTGGCCTTCTTGAATGCGCCCGCCTCGGGCTTGCTCACGCGCGCTTCGCGACGGTTGCCAAAGCCGAGCTGCAGCGCGGAGTAGCCGTCTTTCGCCGGGGTGCGCTTGCCCACGACCACGCAGGGCCCCGCCTTGATTGCAGTGACGCGTCGGACCTCCCCGTCGTCGAGGAAGATTTGGGTGTTGCCGAGCTTGGTGCCGATGAGGCCGGGATTCGTATTCACAAGTGTTCTCCCCGGGAAAAGGGCCGCAAAGATAGTGATGAGCGGGGGGGAGTCAAGGCGGATGCGTTCGACCGCCCCTTGCCCTGATCACTCGTGAATTCCAAAGATTCGCACGGCGTTTTCGTAGCTTGCCTGTGCCAGAGCCTCCGGGTCCTCGCCTCGGAGCTCTGCGATACGGGCTGCCGTATAGGCTACATAGGCGGGTTCATTGCGTTTTCCACGCTTCGGCATCGGGGCCAAGTAGGGGGCGTCCGTCTCGATCAGAAGCGCGTCGGCCGGCTGCTGGATGGCCGCGTCTTGGACCGCTACCGCTTTGTTGAAGGTCACGATCCCGCTGAACGAGGATACGAATCCCAGATCGAGCGCGGCTTTGGCGAAGGGGGCGTCCTCGCTGAAGCAATGGATGATGCCGCCCACGTCCTTCGCGCGCTCTTCGCGTAAGATTCGGAGGGTGTCCTCAGGCGCCGATCGCGTGTGAATGACCAGCGGCTTCTTGAGCTCCTTGGCGATCGCGATCTGCCTTCGAAACGCTTCTTCTTGGGCGGGATGGGGCGAGTGGTCGTAGTGGAAGTCGAGCCCGGTTTCGCCGATGGCCACCACTGACGCGTCGGTGCCAGCGTCGCGAATCGCATCGCAGAGCGCGTCATTGAGATGCTTGGCGTCGTGCGGATGCACGCCGACGGTCGCCGAAATTCGGTCGGGATGTCGTCGGGCGATCTCGATCGCGGAGGTCACCGAAGCCACGTCGCTCGCGCAGCCGATGCTGGTGATGCGCCGTACGCCCGCTTCCGCGGCGCGCTCGAGCACCGCGTCCAGCTCTCCGGAGAGACGTGGGTCGTCCAAGTGGCAGTGCGTGTCGAAGAGCATGGCCCGGTTCACTACGGAAGGTGGTTCGTCTGGCGCAGAGACGCAAGCAAGGCCTTTGCCTTCTCACTCTTCGGTGCGAGCTGCTCGAGCGTGGATTCGTACACCGGCCTTTCGGCCCTTCGGCTCCTACGCAACGCACGGGTCACGTCGGGGAGCAGCGATGTCAGGCCGAGCTCCCCTACGAGCTCCACGCCGTACTGGCGAGCTTCGATCCGCCAACTTCGCACGATCCTGCGAATCACCTCGGCGCCGGCCGGGTCGCCGAGACGGACGAGGGCGCGTGCGGCGGCTGCACGCAAAATGGGAGACCGCCAACGATGCTTCGCAAGCCGCGTCAACGCCGCCAACGAATCCCGGTCGGCGAGGTCGCCAAGCCCGACCGCCGCAGCAAAGGCACGGTCGGGCTGGTCGAGGGACGCCCGAAGCGTTGCGGCGCCCCTCGCGTCGCCCAAGGTCGCGAGGCTGGTTGCCGCGGCGAAACGAACCGAGTCCGATGCGTCGTCCAAGCAGCGCGCGATCGCATCGACGCTGCCGGTGGCGCCGAGCTCGCCGAGGCATTGTATCGCCAGCGCGCGCACTTCGTCGTCTCGATCGCCCAGGGCCGCGGCAATCCGTTCGGATTGCTCTGCACCCAGGTACGACAAGGTCCATATCGCCGAAAAGCGCATCTCCGGGCGGGGATCCTCGAGCAAGGCGGCAATCGCATCGATTCCGGCGTCGGGCGCCACGCGTCCGACTGCGAGTACTGCCGTTTGACGGGCGCCGATGTGCTCGTCCTCGAAGGCCTCGAGCAGGGTGCTCAACCCTTCGCGCGCGCCGAGCGCGCCGAGTGACTCGAATGCGGCCTCACGGACTGCGCCAACCTCGTCCCTTGCCAGGCTGAGCAGGCCTTGCACGGCTTCGTCTCTTCGGTCCGTCGGAGCGTGTGCAAGCCGCGCAGCCGCCGCGCCTCGAAATCGCGGCTGTTGAGCTTTCACGTCTCGAAGTGCGGCGTCGAACGTCGGCGTCAGCGGAGGGATCACTTCGCGCGCGACCCGGGTTCGACGTCTTTGTCGACGCCGAGCATGCACAGACCGCTCTCGTCGCTGGCGGCGAGCACCATCCCTTGCGACTCCAGGCCCATGAGCTTACGGGGTTTGAGGTTGGCGACGATCACGACTCGTCGGCCGATGAGGTCCTGGGGACTGTAGTGCTCGGCGATGCCGGCGACGATCTGGCGCGGCTCTGCCTCGCCCGCGTCGACGACGAGCCTGATCAGCTTTTTGCTCTTTTGGACCTTCTCCGCTTCTTTCACCAGTGCCACCCGAAGGTCGACCTTCATGAAATCGTCGAACTCGATGAATTCGTCTTTGAGTTTCTCGGTCTCCGTCATGGCCGCTGCCTTTTCTTGTTCTGACTTGGGAGCCTCGACGCCGAGACGCTCCAACATCGAGCGCTCCTGGGCCTCGTCGAACCTGGGGAAGAGTGGTGTGGCGCTTTGTGTCTGCGTGCCAGGCCTCAGACCGCCCCACGCGCTTGGCCACAGGTCCACCTGCTCTGTCGGCAGCAGCGGGGGCATCCCGAGCTGCGCACGTAGCTCGTTGCACTTCTCGGGCATCACCGGAAACAGCATGATCGAAAGCCATCTGAGCGTTTCGAGCACCGTGTAACAAACCTGCGCCAGCCGTGTCTTGTCGTCCTGCTTGGCGAGCCTCCATGGCTCGGTCGAGTCGACGTACTTGTTTGCGGCCGAAACGAGCTCCCAAATCGTGTCGAGCGCGCGGTGAAACGCGAGCGCCTCCAGGTGCCTGGCCGCTTCCGCGGACGCGTCCTTCGCCCTGTCGATCAGCTGCCGGTCGGTCGGATCGAGTTGCTCGAGGTCGACCTTCGGCACCCGACCGTCGAGGTTTTTCTTGAGGATGCTCGCGACGATTCGGTTCATCAGATTGCCGAGGCCGTTGGCGAGCTCGCCATTGTACCGATTGAGCAGATTTCGGTGGCTGAAGTCGCCGTCCTGGCCAAAGCCGACCTCGCGCATGAAGTAGTAACGCAGTACATCTGCGCCCACCGCTTCGACCAGCGGGCCCGGCGGGAGAAAGTTGCCGAGGGACTTCGACATCTTCTCGCCGTTGACCGTGAGCCAGCCGTGCGCCCAAATCTGGGTCGGAAGGCGGATGCCCGCGCTCATCAAGAACGCAGGCCAGTAGATCGTGTGGAAGCGAAGGATGTCCTTGCCGACGATGTGAATGATCGCTTCGGATGACTTCCAAAATTCGTCGTAGAGTGGCGCTTCGCCGTCTTCGGCAGGACCGCCCAATGCGCTCACGTAGTTCATCAGGGCGTCGAGCCAGACATAGACGACGTGCTCCGGGTCATCGGGCACCGGGACGCCCCAGCGGAAGCTGGTCCGCGAAATCGACAAGTCGCGTAGTCCCTCTTTGACGAAGGACTTCACTTCGTTGAAGCGCGCGTCAGGTCTCACGAATCCCGGATGCGCTTCGTAGTAATCGAGCAGGGGCTGGGTGTACTTGCTCAGGCGGAAGAAGTAGCTGCGCTCCTTGATGCGCTCGACGGGCTTCTGATGAATCGGGCAGAGATTGCCATCGAGGAGCTCCTTCTCGGTCTTGAAGGACTCGCAGCCAACGCAGTACCAATCTTCGTAGTCGTCGAGGTAGATGTCTCCCCGCGCGGCCATTAGCTTCCAGAGCGCTTGGACGTTCTCGCGGTGCTGGGAGGACGTCGTTCGGATGAAGCCGTCGTGTGCGCAGCCGAGCTCTTCCCAGGCGAGTCGGAACGGCGCCGCCATCCGGTCGACGAATTCTCGGGGCGCGAGCCCCTCTTCCTTCGCGCGGCGCTCGATCTTCAGGCCGTGCTCGTCCAGGCCGGTCAGGAAGTATGCCGGCTTGCCGCGAAGGCGCTGGTACCTCGACACCACGTCCGCGGCGACGGTCGAGTACGCGTGCCCGATGTGGGGCCGATCGTTGACGTAGTAGATCGGCGTGGTGACGTAAAAGGGACGAGCCATTTCGCGCCCGAGACTAGCCAATATCGGCCGAGACGCCAGCTAGCGGAGATTTCGAAGACCAAAGAGCAAGGAGTCGAGCGCAACTTGCTTGTTCGCGTTCTTTTGCATGGATCGCACGCAGTCGTGAATGAGGGAGACGCGCGCAGCGGCAGCGGTCGGCGAAATCGGCGCCGCTCGCTCGTTCAACTCCTCTCCGCGTTCGGAGAACCCCAACCCTTCGACAGGAAGGCCGAGCGAGGTCGCCGCGAGATCCCGGTAGAAGCTTTGGAGTGTGAGTAACGCCAGCTCGAGGTCGTCCCGCCGCGCCAATTGCTCTGCAAGCTCGACCAGGACGCCGGGGCCCGGGGTCCGAATCGCATCGTCGATCGAAAACACCAGCGCGCTCAGCGCCTCCACCGCGCCATCGCTTGCCAGGGCCAACGCGACGTCGGCCCGGCCTCCGCTCAGCGCGATGGCTGGGCCGATGCAATCTTCGGGGACCCCCTGCGATCTGAGAATGTCACACAGAATCGCCTGAGGGAGGCGCCCGAATCGAACGCGTTGGCAGCGCGAGCGAATCGTGGGCAGCAGTGAGTCCGGTCGTTCCGAGGTGAGAATGAAGTGCACGTTAGGGCGAGGCTCTTCGAGCGTCTTGAGCAAGGCATTGGCCGCCTCCGGCTGGAACACTGGAAAGGAGACGTCGGCCTCGGGAAAGATGAAGAAGGTCGCCCCAGCCTCGAAGGGCGCGAACTGGGCGAGTGGGAGAATCTCCGTGCGGAGAACTTCGACCTGGATGTTGCGCCTGCCTTCGTCGCGTGGACCAAACACGCGCACGTCGGGATGCGCCCCCAGCTCGATTCGCTCGACGATGTGGGGATCGCCCGAAGCGACGATATCCGTAGCCAGTGCAAGGGCGGTGAGCTCTTTGCCTACGCCGCTCGGCCCGTCGAAAAGGTAGGCTGAAGCCAGTCGGCCGTGCTCACGGGCGCGAGTGAGCGCGAGCACCGCGCCGTCCTGCGCTCTTACCGAATCGAGCGCGCTCATCTTCCGGAGCCCCCGGTGAAGATCGAAATCGCGATCGTTTGCACGGCGTCGACGACTTCATCCGGAGACAGGGCGTCGGGGTCGACGAATGCTTGCATCACCAAGCCGTCGAGGAGCCCGATCACGATCCGGGGCAGGATCTCGAGAGAGATTCGAGGCTCGAGGCCGAGCGAGATCAAGTTCTGTTCGAGATAGGCGCGGATCTGCTCGGCGCCGAGCTCGTAGAACTCGGCCAGCTTCGGACGAAGACTTTCATCGGACAGACTAAGCGCGAGCAGATCGGCGACCACGAGGGCCTCGTCGCTGCGCTCCGCGCGCGTCGCCCAAAGCTCCTCGAGCGACTTCCGAAGCGCCGCGAAGGGATTGTCCGAAGGTGACCAGGCCTGCATCGTGCGTGCTTGCACGGCATTGCATGCGGTCTCGAGCACGGTATGAATCAGTGCTTCTTTGGTCGGGTAGTGATAGTGCAGGGCGCCCTTGCTCATGCCGGCCTCTTTGGCGATTTCGAGCAGGCTGGTTTTGGCGTAGCCCTGGCGCGCAAGGACGCGGATCGCCGCGTCGATGATTTGCTGGGAGCTGACTGCGCTCTTTGCGTACGCCATGGACGTGCGACCATGACGCCAGCTGCTGGGGCTAGTCAACCGCTTGTGCTAGAGCCGCATGGTGAGTGAACAAGGTCAGTCGTTATCCCGCCTCGTCGAGCTAATGCGCACCCTTCTCGGTCCCAAAGGCTGCCCCTGGGATCGCGAGCAGACCCTCGAAACCCTTCGCCAGTACGTGATCGAAGAGGCTCATGAAGTCGTCGACGCGATCGATCAGGGCACTCCTGAGCTGCTCCGCGAAGAGCTCGGCGACCTCCTGCTGCAAGTCGTTTTTCAGGCTGCACTCACCGATCAAAAAGGCTGGTTCGACATCGATGGCGTGGTCGATGCAATTTGCGAGAAGCTCGTTCGCAGGCATCCCTGGGTGTTCGGAGACGAAGAGGTGGACGACGCAAGCGGTGCCATCAACGGCTGGGAAGCGATCAAGGCGAAGGAAAAAAAGGACCGTGGCGCCCTGAGCGGCGTTCCCGTGGCCTTGCCGGGGCTCCTGCGCGCCGTCCGCATAGGCGAGAAGGCCAGCGCGGTCGGCTACGATTGGCCCGACGCCGGCGGTCCGCGTGCCAAGATCGACGAAGAGCTCGAGGAGCTCGACGAAGCCGCCGAGAGGCAGGACATGGCCGCCCTCGAGCACGAGCTCGGCGACCTCTTATTCGCGCTGGCGACCTACGGCCGCAAACAGGGTTTGGATCCGGAAGCCGCCATTCGCGCTTCGCTCAATCGCTTCTCTTCGCGATTCAGACACTGTGAGCTCGCAGCGCAAACGGATGGCAAGACCCTTCGAGACTACGATGAGCCCGAGCTGGACGAGATGTGGGAGCGTGCGAAGGCCGTCGAGCGCAAAGCGTGAAACGCCTGAGGCCACCGATGCCGGTGCGGTCGCGTTCGGTCGCTAGAGCTGCTCGTCGGGAAACGGCATGACTGCCTGAATCGAGGATGCGCCCAGCAGCAGCATCAGCAATCGGTCCACGCCAAGCGCGTTGCCACCGCTTTCGGGCATGCCCCGTTCGAGGTCAGCCAAGAAGCGTTCATCGATGGGATAGACCGGCAGACCGTCCGCTTTGCGCTCTGCCTGATCTCGCTCGAATCGTCGCCGTTGTTCGGTGGCGTCGGTGAGCTCGCCAAAGCCATTGCAAAGCTCCACACCTTGGAAGAACGCCTCGAACCGGTCCGCCATCCCATTGGGCTTGAGCTTCGCAAGCGACGCCATCGACGCCGGCCAATCCGTCACCACGATCGGCCGCTCGGCGCCAAGACGCGGTTGCACCTCTTCGGCCCAGACGCGAAAGAACCGCTCCTCGTCGTCGAGCAACGAGGCCAGCGTCAGGTTCGCGTGGAACTGCAGCGCTTCGTCAACCGTCATCCGCTGCCAAGGTGGCTGAACTTCGGGGGCGGGTTGGTCCAGCGAGCCGGCGACGAATGCGACCAGCTCTTCGGTGTCACCGATCAGGTCGTCGGACGTAGCGTCCGCGCGATACCACTCGAGCATCGTGAACTCGCGTTCGTGGTGGCTGCCTCGTTCCTCTCCGCGGTAACTTCGACAGACTTGAAAGATTCGCTTCGCGCCCGCGCTCAGGAGTCGCTTCATCTGGTATTCTGGGCTCGTCGCGAGCCATCCGGCGCGCTTGCCTCTGGGGTCTCGCACCTCGAATGCCGACAGATGCACGTCGAGCCCCGGGGAGGGCACGATGGCCGGGGTCTCTACTTCGATGAAGTCGCGGTCTGCGAAGAAGCGTCGGATCGCCGAAAGCAGGGTGGCGCGGAGCTCCAGTACCTGAACCATGGCGGCATCAGCGGGCTCCGGCACTCGGCGCTCAGCCTTTGACGCGTTCCACGTAGGAGCCGGTCCGCGTGTCGACCTTCAGCCGATCGCCCGCGTTTACGAACAACGGCACGTTCACCTGCAGACCCGTTTCGAGCGTCGCGGGCTTCGTGGTGTTGCTGCTCGTGTCGCCCTTGAACCCAGGCTCCGTCTCGGTGACCAGGAGCTCGACGAACGTCGGTGGCGTGACGCCGATCGGGCGACCCTCGAACAGCATGACGTCGACTTCGGTCCCATCGAGAAGGTAGTGCACGTTCTCGCCGAGCTGCTCGTTCGTCAGAGCCAGTTGCTCGTAGCTCCGAGTGTCCATGAACACCCGCGTGTCGCCCTCGGGGTAGAGGTACTGCATCGTCCGCTCTTCAGTGTCCGCCTTGTCCAGCTTCTCGCCGCTCTTGAACGTTCGGTCGATCACCGCGCCGGTCATCATGTTCTTGATGCGGGTGCGAACGAAGGCCTGTCCCTTGCCCGGCTTCACAAACTGGTGATCCACGACCGCGAACGGAACGCCGTCGAGGAGCATCTTGAAGCCTTTCTTGATGTCGGAGGTGTCTGCCATCGGTCTATTTCTCGCGGATCTGCTGGGAGGCGACGACGAGGTCGCTCGGTTGATTGGGGGTGTCGCCATTCTCGGCGGTGATCTGAAGCTCGAACTCGCGCAGTGTGGTCGGAATCGAGGCACGGCCGATCTGGGCCTTGGCATCATATTCGAGTGCTTGTTGACGCACGGGAAGCTCGCCTGGGGGGCTGAACCAAACCATGTAGTAGGTCAGCCCGAGCTCGATTTCTTCTGGTGGGACGAGGTGGTCCAAAATCACCGTGACCAGAATCTGTTGCCTGTCGATTTTCTCGATGTCGATTTCGCCGTGTGCGGCGGGTACATAGGCACTCCCAACCAGCGCATAGTCAGCCAGTGCATTGCAACTTGCGATCATCAATACCGCGATCAAAGAGATAAGGCGAAGCCCCACGGAAACCTCCACGGCTCGGCTTGTAGGCGGCCCGTCTGGCCCCGTCAAGCGCCTGCCCTTGCCTCTCGCGCGGGTCGGCGGTACTCCGGGTTCCATGCGAGATGTCGACGACGAGGTGCGTCAGATCAAAAAAGAGATCGTCGAAAGCCGTGGTCTGATCATCAAGACCAACAATCTGGTCAATGCCCTGGGCGCAGACATCAAGTCGATCGCGAAGCGTCAAGCCGGATACGAGAGGCGGCTCAACTGGAATAGCGGCGTCGCAATCGCGGTGATCGGCGTCCTTTCGTTCGTTGGGCTCAAGCTCTACTTCGACGCGCAAACCGGAGCGATGCAATCGGACAAGCTGGCCGCCGAAACCGCCGCCGAGGAGCTCCGTAACGACCTGGGAGACGAGGTTCGCCGCGCGTCGGACCGGGGAACTGCGGCTGCAAAGGCAGCCAAGTACTACGATCTGATTCGCGCCCGGAAACGTGCGGAAGTCGTTCGTGACTACGCGGCGATGTCCAATGAGGCCTTGTCCCCAGCAGAGGCCGCCGTGTTCCGGGACTTCGAGCAGCAGTTCCGGCAAGACCTCTCGCTCGAGGCGTATCAGAAGGGACTCGCACTCGCTGAGGGGAAGAAGCACGCTGAAGCGATTAAGCGATTCGAAGAGGCGCTCGAGCGGCACCCAAACGGCTCGCACGTTCCAGCGGTCAAGCAGAGCCTCGCGCTCTCGTTGCGGAGCGAGAAGCGCTCGGCGGAGGCGCTCGTGTATGCGCAACAGGTTGCAGACCAAACGACGGACGCGGCGCTTCAAGCGGATGGCTGGTGGCTGGTGGCACGTTGCGCCCGGGACATCGGCGATCTCGACACCTCACGTGATGCGCTGAAGCTCCTGATCAAGAAATGGCCGCGGTCCGCCCTTTCACGCGACGCGCGGCCAATGCTTCGCGAAGTGACACGAGAGGCGTACCTCGGGAAGAAGGCAGCGACCGCGGCGCCCGTCAGCAGCCCCTGAGAAGCTGCCCCAACGCTACCGCGTGTCGACGCAGCCGGCGTCCTGTGGCACGTTGACGTTTGATGGCACGACCGCGGGTTGCATTCGTAGGTTCAGGTGGCGCCGCGAAGGGTGTGGCTCACATCGGTGTGCTCCGGGCGATGCAGGAGTTGGGCATCGAGGCCGACATCTGCGTCGGCGCGTCAGCCGGGGCGATCGCTGGTGCGTTTTATGCCGAGGGCTACACGCCCGATCAACTAATCGACTGGTTTCGCCCCTTTTGGCAGCGAGGGCTCGAGAGCCCGCCGCTCAAGGCCCGGTATTTCTTCGGCTTGCCGACTCAGGAGCAGCGGCGGAGCTTGGGCTACCTCACCAGCGGCCTTTTCTCGATCGACCGCTTCGAGGCCTTCGTAGCCGAGCAGTTGCCCAAGAACGACTTCCGAAAGCTCGAAAAGCACCTCATGGTGACGGCAGCCGACGTCGACGGTCGCGGTCGAGTGGTCTTCGGTCGCGGATACCGCGACGACGTTCCGATCAGCAAGGCGGTTGCGGCCTCGACCTGCGTGCCAGGTCTGTTCCGCCCGCATCGCATCGGCGATCGCTTCTACATCGACGGCGAGGTGGTTCGCACACTCAGCATCGACTTGGCCGTCGAGGCCGGCGCCGACGTCGTCATCATATCCAACGTCTACCGTCCGCACGTCGGTCGGGCTGGCAGCCCCTCATTGGTCCACCAAGGCGGGCTCGCGGTCGTCCGCCAGTCGTTGAACATCATCCTCAACGAAAAAGAGAAGCGCGGCATCGACCTCATTCACAAGATGTATCCGCAAATCCAGGTCTTGGTCGTGTCCCCGGATCTAGGGCGCCTGCCATTCACCTCGCGGATACACGCCAGAAAGATGCTCCGCCGAGGCTACCGCGACGCATTGCGTATTCTCGCGAAGGCAAAGCGCCGCGGGGTGTTCGACGTCGTGCCGAACGTGCGAAGCATCGGCAACGCGTAAGAACCGAGGCGCGGCACTGGAGTACCCCCACACGACAGCAGGCGGCAGCGCGAGCCCGTAGGGCGAAGCACGGCGCAGAGCGCCGGCAAGGCAAAGCGAAGCGAATGCCGCGCCAGGCACGCTGCTCACTCGCGTGAGAGTAGAACTGGAACTACGGGGGTGGGCGGGCGGTGTAATTAAACCAGACCAGGCGCCACGTTAAGCAACCACCCCCCACGACACCCGCGGCAGCGCCAGAGGCAGCGAAGCCCCGTGGACGGCGCGGAGCGGCGTCTCTACGGGGTGCCAGTGTCTAGCTGGTCTGCTTCAGTACCCAGGCTAGGTAGTCGTCGCTCACCCGTTCTGCAGCCACCGCAATGATCTCCGGCACGTCGTACGGATGATTCGCTTTGATCCACGCCGCCAGCTCGTCGAATCGGCCCCTGCGCGTCTTGATCAGCAGTTGAATCTCGGAGTCGATCTCGACATTGCCCTGCCAGCGATAGACCGACGTCAGCCCGGGAATTGCGTTCACGCAGGCTGCCAGCCGCGCATCGACGAGCCCTGTGGCCAGCTTTCTCGCAGCCGCCTCGTCGGGCACCGTACACAGCACCAGAACTAGCTCGTCGTCGGCGCTCACGGATCGCGGGGGCTCAAAGGGCGTGAACCCTCACGTCCAAACCGCGGTCGATGACCGCGACGGAGCGTTCAGGAATCGTTTCGTAGCCGACCTGGTCTTCATTGACGCCGCCCACCACCATAACGTACCGCAGTTGCGTGCTTCCCACCGGCGGGGGCGTGTAATCCTGCGGCGGGTCGTGGAGGCCCTGGCGTTCAACGTAGATCATCGCCGCGCCGTGCCTTAGCGCGTACATCGAGCGGCCGTTCGTCAGAATGAAACTGAGGCTGCTGTCGGTGCTTCCGACTTCGGCGGCGAGCCGTTCGATCAGAGTGACGGCGGCACTGATCGCCGGAAGAGTTTGCGCCTCGTTGACATCGGGGTTGTCGAGCTGGCCTGCGTCGTGAAGCATGGTAAGCACCGTGTGGAAGAGGAACTCGCTGTCGGTCTGCCCACGGATGTTGCGTCGAAGGAAGTCAGGGATCATCTCGGAAAGGTTGTCTCGGATCGCATCAAAGCCCTCGATGGTGCCCTGATGTGCAAACAGCCAGCTGCGCATGCGGAACGGATGCGCGTTCTCTGCGCGGAAGTCTCCGACCGTTGGTTGGCGCATATGCAACACAGCGCAGTCCGAACGAACGTCGCCTGCGATGTTCTGCCAATCGACTCGCTCTCCGGCACGAGTTGGGCGCTTCTTATGGAGCACCTCGTCTCCGTGGTAAAAGCCGATGCCCCAACCGCTCGCGTCTTCAGCTGCAGTCTCGTGGCGAAGAACGGCCCGCTCTTGGTAAAGGGCATCGCGCATTCGGTCGGCTCGATTCGCGACGTAGCCGATGAGCCTACTCATGGTTCGACCGCCCAAGTGAAGAGTAAGTGGAGTCCTGCTTCATAACTAATCCCCATCTCAATTGGTACCACGCGGCCCGATCTGCATCAATGAAACGGGCGCCCACAAGTCGGGTCTGGACGTACACAAAATGGGCTCGAAGATCGGAATATGGTAGCGAGTGGTATGTCCGTCGCATTTGACGGTGCGTTGGATGACTACATTCAGCACTTGCGCGTGGAACGGGGACTCTCGGTGCACACGGTGGATGCCTACGCCCATGATCTGACCCGCTTCGTCGCTTGGCTCGACGATGAAGGCGCGCTCGGGCAAGTCGACGAAGCACGAGTCGCTGCCCACCTCGTCACACTGTCACAGGCCGGCCTGAGTGCACGGACGCAGGCCAGGGCGCTTAGCTCTCTTCGCGGCTTCTTTCGGTTCCTCGTTCAGGAAGGGCGCGAGCCGCTCGACCCGACGGAGCTCCTCGAAGGGCCGCGCCTCTTGCGCAAGCTACCAGCCCTCCTCAATCGCGACGAGGTTGTTCGGCTCTTGGATGCGCCGAGCGGGACGAAGCCGAACAGGATTCGCGATCGGGCGATGCTGCACACGATGTACGCCGCCGGCCTCCGCGTGACCGAGCTCACCGAGCTCGATCTCGGCGACTTGAATCTCGAGGAAGGCTTCATTTCGGCTCTGGGCAAAGGCAACAAGCGACGCATCGTTCCCATCGGCGCACACGCACGAGCGGCGCTGGTCGAGTACCTGGCGACGGTGAGGCCGAAATGGGCTCGACCCGCGAGCCGTGCCTGCTTCGTGACAGCGCGCGGGAAGGCGATGACGCGCCAAGGGTTTTGGAGGCTGGTCAAGCGCTACGCGACAGCGGCCGGCATCACCAAGCCGATCTCGCCGCACAAGCTCCGACACTCCTTTGCGACCCACCTGCTCGACGGGGGCGCGGACCTCCGCTCGGTGCAGACGATGCTCGGGCACGCGGACATTTCGACCACCCAGATCTACACCCACGTCACCGGGGACCACCTGCACAAGATGCACGAGCGGTATCACCCTCGCGGGTAGGTGGCATCCCTGGCTGCGGGATTCGCCCCAGGGACCCCAAGTAGTCGCCCTGCGGTCGCCAAGTGGGTATCCTCGGGCCGATGTCGAGGTTCGACGTTTGGATCCTTCGATTCGAGCCGGGGGACGCCTCTCCGGCGGAACGCCTAGAAACCGCATTCGGCATCGATTCTGCGAGCGCTCGATCACTCGAGCAAAGCGTTCCCAAGATCGTCAAGCATGCCGTGCCCGCAAAGGCCGCCGGTGAGATGCGGATCGCTCTCGAGGCGATTGGCGCGGTCGTCGAGTGTCGCCCCGCACGGGAGGTCAAGCCGGTCGCCGGAGCGACCGGGCGCGATAGCGCTGCGGTGTTTCATCCACCGGGTGCGGATCTGTTCCCTGCAGGCCGCCTTTCCGCAATTGACCCGTTCGCAACCGCAGGCGAGCCGGGCGTGCCTCGCATTTCCGTCGACGAGGCGGTTCCTCCAGCGGACGAAGCCGACCTGGGCTCCGCGTCCGAGGCGGAGCTGCCCGAGGAGCCGAGCGACTCGCAACTGTCCCTTGCCCTCGCGGAACAGCAACGCAGACAGGTAACACGAGCCGCAGCCACCCTCGGGATCGGTCTCGCGATCCTGGCGATTGGCTACCTCCTCGGGGGCTCGGTGCTCCGGGGCGAAGCCGATTGGATGGGCATCGGCTTCGACGGCCTGGGCATCTACTTCCTCGGCGCGGGCGGATACGACCTCTTCACCAGTCTCAGGAGCTAGCTGAGGTGACACCAAACCTCCCAAAGATCATCTGGTTCATCGTTTCGCTCGCATTGGCATGGGGTCTGAACTCCTGGCGTCAGAACGCGGGCGCGGCAGGTCTCGAAGCGGCACGTAACGGAGACCGCGGGGCGGCGGAGCGGTGGATAGATCGCACCCTACGGGAGCAAGACTGCGAGCTCCACGAGGCGCGCGAGTACGTAGGCTCGTCCGCGACTCGGCAATATGTCCGCCGCCCCGACTATGTCGAGACCTTTGTCGAGAAGCTCTACGCGGGGGGCGCCCCAGACATCGAGGTTTGCGACTCCGACAAGCTCGGCTTTCGATTTGCACATTACCTCTTGGTGACGCTGCCCGATGACCCAGGTAAGCAAGAAGCCGTCGTTGCCGACGCGCAGAGCTTGGTGCGCCGCGACGCGGTCGTCTACCGGGGTGTGACCTCGGCTGAGGTCGAGCGGATCGTGCGCACCTCGACGCTGATCGGAACGCGCCGCGCGCTCGCCGAATTGCCCACCGAAGCAGACTGAATCGGGATCCGGGCGCCTCGGTAGAGTCGTGCTATAGCCCTGCCGCTCTGCACGCAATGGAGGCGACCTTGAGGAGGCAAGCACCGTGAACATTCACGAGTATCAAGCGAAAGAACTCTACCGGAAGTACGGGATTCCCGTGCCGAAGGGCATCGCATGCATGTCGCCTGCAGAAGCAACCGTGGCGGCGAAGAAGCTCATCGATGAAACGGGCAACGAGGTCGTCGTCGTCAAGGCGCAGATTCATGCGGGTGGCCGAGGCAAGGCCGGCGGCGTGAAGGTCGTCAAAGGTGTGAACGCCGCGACGGCGGCTGCAAACGAGATTTTCGGCAAGACGCTGATCACGCATCAGACCGGTCCGGAAGGCAAGGTCGTGCAGCGCCTCCTCGTCGAGCAAGGGCTCGCGATTAAGAGCGAGCTCTATCTAGCCCTCGTCGTCGATCGCGAGAGCCGCCGAATCGCCATCATGGCCTCGACCGAAGGCGGCATGGACATCGAAGAGGTAGCGGCGAGCACCCCAGAGAAGATTCACACCATTGCGATCGACCCTGCCGTCGGCCTCCAAGGCTACCAGGTTCGGCAACTGGCGTTCGGCCTCGGGCTCTCCAAGCAGGAGCAAAAGAACTTCAGCAAGCTGCTCGGAGGGCTCGCCAAGCTCTTCGAGAAGGAAGACTGCTCCATCGCCGAGATCAATCCGCTCATTCTCACGGAGGACGAGCAGGTCATCGCGCTCGACGCAAAGGTGAACTTCGATTCGAATGCCGAGTTCCGCCACCGAGCGTTTTGGGATTCGGTGCGTGACCTGTCCGAGGAGGCGCCGACCGAAACCGAGGCCAAGGAAGCGGGCCTCTCATTCATCCAGCTCGACGGCAACATCGGCTGCCTCGTGAACGGTGCCGGCCTGGCCATGAGCACCATGGACACCATCAAGTACTACGGCGGCGAGCCGGCGAACTTCCTCGACGTCGGCGGCGGTGCAAGCCAAGAGGCTGTCACCCAAGCCTTTCGGATCATCCTCGAGTCCGATGCCGTTCAGGGCATCTTCGTCAACATCTTCGGCGGCATCATGCGCTGCGACACCATCGCCAACGGCGTGGTCGCGGCCACCAAGGAGCTCGGGTTGACGGTTCCGCTCGTCGTGCGGCTCGAGGGCACCAAGGTCGAGGAGGGCCGAATGATCCTCGACAGCTCGGGGTTGGCCATCACGTCGGCGGCCACGATGGCCGAGGGCGCCAAAAAGATCGTCGAATTGGCAAAGGGATAAGCGCGATGTCGATTCTCGTAGACAAGAACACCAGGCTCGTCGTTCAGGGTATGACGGGGAGTGTCGGGCAGTTTCACACCGAACAAATGCTCGCTTACGGCACCAAGGTCGTCGCCGGCTGCACGCCGGGTAAGGGCGGCCAGTCACTGATGGATGTGCCGATCTACGACACGATGCGGGACGTGGTGAAGCAGACCGGGGCGAACGCCTCCTGCATCTTCGTGCCGCCACCTTTCGCCGCAGACGCCATTTTGGAGGCCGTCGACGCCGAGGTTCCGCTGGTCGTCTGCATCACCGAGGGCATCCCCGTGATGGACATGATCAAAGCTCGACGCGTTCTAGATTCACAGGATAAGACGCGTCTCGTTGGGCCAAACTGCCCGGGCGTCATCACCCCCGATCAGTGCAAGATCGGCATCATGCCCGGCCATGTCCACAAGGCCGGGCGGGTCGGCGTCGTCTCGAAGAGCGGTACCCTGACCTACGAGGCGGTCGGCCAGCTCACCGCGCTCGGCATCGGTCAGAGCACGGCAGTCGGCATCGGCGGCGACCCGATCAACGGGACCGACTTCATCGATGTCTTGAAGCAATTCAACGACGACCCAAATACCGACGGGGTGATCTTGATTGGCGAAATCGGCGGCAACGCCGAGGAGCAAGCCGCGGCCTGGATCAAAGAACACTTCAAAAAGCCGGTCGCCGGGTTCATCGCGGGGCGCACAGCGCCGCCAGGCAAGCGCATGGGTCATGCGGGCGCCATCATCAGCGGAGGCAAGGGCACTGCCGATGCCAAGATTGAGGCCCTCGAGGATGCCGGGGTGAAGGTTGCCCCGACGCCCTCCGACATGGGCACCACACTGCAGAGTCTTTTGTAGCAGTCAGTATTTGAAGGGAGAAAACCATGTCGAAGAAACCGATGCGTGTGGCGGTAACAGGCGCCGCAGGCCAGATTGGCTACAGCCTTCTCTTCCGAATTGCTGTCGGTGAGATGCTTGGCGGCGACCAACCGGTCATCCTGCAGCTGGTCGACATTCCCCCGGCCATGAAGGCCGTGAGCGGCGTCATGATGGAGCTCGAGGACTGCGCCTTTCCGCTGCTCGCCGGCATGGAGGCGACCGACAACCCCACCGTGGGCTTCAAAGACAGCGACGTCGCGCTGCTCGTGGGCGCGCGGCCACGCGGCAAGGGCATGCTTCGCAAGGACTTGCTCGAGGCCAATGGCGCGATCTTCACCGGGCAAGGCAAAGCACTGAGCGACGTGGCCAGCCGTGACGTCAAGGTGCTCGTCGTTGGGAACCCAGCCAACACCAACAGCTACATCGCGATGAAGAACGCGCCGGATCTGGATTCCTCATGCTTCAGCGCCATGGTCCGTCTCGACCAGAACCGCGCGATTTCGCAGGTGGCTTCGAAGACCGGGTGTCCCGTGACGGACATCAAGAAGGTCACCATTTGGGGCAACCATTCGGCAACGCAGTACCCGGACCTCTTCAACGCCCAGATCGACGGCCAGAGCGTCGCTTCGCTGATCAACGATCAGGCCTGGATCGAGAACGACTTCATCCCGACGGTTCAGCAGCGCGGGAAAGCGATCATCGACGCGCGCGGCCTCTCGAGCGCGGCGTCGGCGGCCAATGCTGCGATCGACCACGTCCGCGACTGGCATTTGGGCACCGAAGATGGCGACTGGGCCTCGATGGCGGTTGCGTCGGACGGTAGCTACGGCATCGCGGAGGGGATTATCTACGGCTTCCCGTGTAGCTGCCGCGGTGGGAGCTGGTCGATCGTCCAGGGGCTGGAGATCAACGAGTTCAGCCGCGCCAAGATGGACGCCACGGCTGTGGAGCTTCAAGAAGAGGCTGCTGCCGTCGCGCATCTGGTCTAGGCTTCAGCCCATTCCAACCGGGGAGGCGGTGCCGCGATGCGAAAGCCGAGGCTGGTCGAGGAGCACGAAGCGGCGGGCAAGCGCATCGTCGTCGACGACCATCATATCTTCGTCCGCGAAGAGGGAGAGGGCGAACCGGTTCTGCTCCTTCACGGCGTGCCGTCGAGCTCCTTCCTCTTTCGGAAGATGCTGCCCGAGCTCGCCGATCAGGGGCTCCGGGCAATTAGCTTCGATTTCCCAGGCGTGGGCCTGAGCGACAAGCCCAAAGACATCGACTACGACTGGCACTCGCTGGCGGACTGGGTCGGCCACGTCGTCGACGCGCTGGCCCTGCCGCCTGTGCATCTGGTCCTGCACGACATCGCCGGGCCGATTGGCGCCGAATGGGCGATCAAGAATCCCGTGAAGGTGCGCTCGATCACGGTCACAAACACCCTGCTGGATGTCGCCCACTTCACTCCTCCATTCCCCATGTGGACCTTCCGCGTCCCCGTCATGCGGCATCTCGTGTTCTCCACGATGAACACCAAAGCCATGTTGCCCCTATTCCGGCACAGCGGAGTGAAGAACGCGGACGCCGTCGATGAAGAGGTCATCGCGAGTTACATCTACCTGCTCAAGAACAACGGCGGGCACCGCAGTTTCCTCGAAATCATGGACGGCTTCGACCTCAGCGAGAAACATCGGGACTGGCTGCGCGACGGCCTGCTCGCGATCGACAAGCCAATGCAGCTCATCTGGGGAGAGCAGGAGATCGCAATTCCGAAGTCCCAGCTCCATTACATCAAGCAGGTGTTTCCGCTGCGCGCCGATCACCGCGTCGACGCGCGACACTTCCTGCAGGAAGAGCAACCCGCGGTCATCTCGGCCCATATCGCGGCTTTCGCCGCGGACATTGCCCAGCAATCAAAACGCGCTACCCCGTAAAGCGACTTCGTCGCCACGGGGCTCGCCCCGCAAAGCGCCCCTGGCGCCATGGGGCTTCGGTCCCCGCAAACACCACACTTGAAGAGGAGCCACATGGCTGTCGAACGCACCCTTAGCATCATCAAGCCCGACGCCGTCGAGCAGAACAACATCGGGAGCATCCTCGCCATGATTCAGGGCGCAGGCCTCCAGATTCTCGGCATGCGAATGCTGCATCTGAGTCGAGCACAGGCTGAAGGCTTCTATGCGGTTCACAAAGATCGCCCGTTCTTCGGCGAGCTCGTCGAATTCATGACACGCGGCCCCGTCGTCGTGAGCGCGCTTCAGGCCGACGACGCCGTGGCCCGGTACCGAACACTGATGGGTTCGACCGACCCGGCCGAGGCTGGTCAAGGCACGATCCGCAAGGCCTACGGCACCGACATTGGCGAAAACGCCTGCCACGGCTCGGACAGCGTGGAGAACGGCCGAATCGAAGTCGCATACTTCTTCCCCGAGTACGTGCTGAAGTAATCGATGAGCGACTCGATCGAAAACCAGTTGCGACCGCTGGTCGAGCAGGCGTTTGAAGACCGCTCGAAGCTCGAAACGGCGGAGTACCGCGCTGCCATCGAAGAGACCATCGAGCTCCTCGATGAGGGCAAGATCCGGGTCGCCACTCGTGGTGACGACGGTGAGTGGACGGTCCACGCCTGGACCAAGCAGGCGATTCTTCTCTACTTCGGCATTCGTCGGATGGAGCGCGTCGAAGTCGGTGCGTACGAGTACCACGACAAGATCCCGCTCAAGAAGAACCTCGACCGGCAGGGCGTGCGGGTCGTGCCGCCCGGCACCGTTCGTTATGGCGCGCACATGGAACCCGGCTCCATCCTCATGCCCGGCTACGTCAACATCGGCGCCTATGTCGGCGCCGGCTCGATGGTCGACACCTGGGCGACGGTGGGTTCCTGCGCGCAGGTGGGGAAGGGCGTTCACCTTTCGGGCGGCGTTGGCCTCGGTGGGGTCCTCGAGCCGCCCGGCGCAACGCCGGTGATCATCGAAGACGGTGCGTTTGTCGGCTCCCGCGCCATCGTCGTCGAAGGCTCACGCATCGGTGAAGAAGCGGTGCTCGGCGCCAATGTCGTCATCACCTCGAGCACGAAGATCATCGACGTCACCGGCCCGGAGCCGGTCGAAATGCGCGGATACGTTCCGCCGCGCTCCGTCGTCATCCCGGGGACGCAAAGCAAGAAGTTCCCTGCCGGCGAGTACCAGATCCCCGTCGCTTTGATCATTGGAAAGCGCAAGGCGAGCACCGACAAGAAGGTGACCCTGAACGAGGCGCTAAGGGATTTTGGAGTTTCCGTGTAGCTCGAGCGAGAGCGGTTCGCCGCTGCGCCGAAGAGGTGCGTATCACTGACCTATCTTTCGACGTCGCCATGCTGGCGACACCTCACATCGACCACTACGCCAAGGCGACGCAGGCCAATTGGCAGGCGTACTGCGATCGCCACGGCTATGAGTTCGTCGTCTGGCGAGAAACCGTGCTCGAGGACATGCATCTCATCTGGTCGAAAATCGAGTGGATGCGGCGCCACATGCGCCAAATGACCGCTGACTGGCTGGTCGTCGTCGACGCCGACACCGTCGTCAACAAGCCAGAGAGGGAGCTCGCCGACCTCGTTCGCGTACATCCGGGGAAAGATTTTCTCATCTCGGAGGATTGCTCGCGACGGTTTGGTGTTCCGATGCCGCTCAGCCTGCGGGGCGTGGTCTCAGCACGCACTCTGCGCCCGCCCAATTGCGGCTTCATGATGATTCGAGCATCCGATTTTGGGATACGATTCCTCGACGAATGGCTCGAGAACGGTCGTGGCAAATTCAAGCGGATTGCGGATGTCTTTCCGCGCGAGCAGTGGGTCTTGTGGCTCTCGCTCTTTCGAGAGCAACGCGATCGAATCGCCGTTCTGGGGACGGAAATCATGAGGATGGGTAATCAGCCCCTGCTCGATCGCGCGACCAATTGGAGCGAGGCATTCGTACTACACGACAAGCGGCTGCCCCTCTGTGAGTCGCTGAGCGTCACGGATTTGCCGCTGGACCCTTGAATAAGGCGACTCTCGGGGGCTCGCGATTCCCGTCTTGTAGTCCATTACCCATTCGTGGTTAGATAGTCGGATGCGCAGCATCCTTCTACTCTTGGCCGTAGGCCTCCTATTCAGTGGCGATTCCTTCACCGCCGAAGCCCGTGCGGAGGCAACGCACCAATTGAGGATTGCGACTTTGGCCCCGCGCCAATCTTCCCTCGGCGAGGTCTATCACAATCTCAAAATCGAGATGAGGAAGCGCACGAACGGCGCCGTGAACATGAAGATGTACTACGGTGGCGTCGCCGGCGACGAGATCACGGTCGTTCGCAAGATGCGTGTCGGCCAGCTCGATGGCGCTTTGATCACGTCCACCGGGCTCTCCGCGCTCGTTCGGCAAGTGCTCGTCATGGAAGCGCCCGGGCTCATCCGGAGCTATCCGGAGCTCGACGCGGTGCGTGAGGATCTCGCACCGCAGTTTGAAGCGATGTTCGATAAGGCGGGGTACAGGCTCGTCGCCTGGGGCGACGCCGGCAAGACCCGAATCTTCTCAACCCAGAAGATCTTCGGGCCCACGGACTTGCAGAAGGTCCGGCCCTGGGTCTGGCGCGACTCCGCGACGATGCGGGCGTTCATCAAGGCCTCGGGTGCCAACGGCGTGTTGCTCAACCTGCCCGAGGTCTACTCCGGCTTGCAGACCGGCATCATCGACACGATCATCGCGTCCTCCGTCGGCGTACTGGCTTTCCAGTGGCATACGAAGCTCAAGACCATGGCCAAGCAGGCGGGCGGGATCGTCACCGGGGCCTTCGTCATCAGGAACGAGCATTTGGCCACGCTTCCCCAAGAGGCCCGAGACTACCTTGATGAGGTCTCCGGCGAGACCGAAGAGATCTTCCGCGTGGAAGGCCGAAAGCTCGACGATGAGGCGGCGCAGACGCTCGCGAAGCGACTCAAGGTGATCAATCTGTTCCGAGCCCAGCGCCAGTGGGAAGAGGTGCAATTCGCAGCACGTGAATCACTCGTCGGCCGGATGTACTCGCGGTCTCTGCTCAACCGAGTCCAAGAGATCCTAAAGAAGTAGCGCGCCTCGGCTACTGCACGACGACGTCGCAGGGGAAGACCGCTTCAAGCTCCGCGTCTCCTCCGCGCCAGTCCCGGCATGCCGAACCGGTGAGCTCAATGGTGCTGCCGTCGACGCCCTGCCATCCGCGCCCGCCGTCGTTACAGGTGAGCAGCTCCCCGTTCAGCCGAACTCTGCCCTCGCACGCCTTCGCAATGTCGATGATTCCGTCGGTCAGGCTCACCGTGCACGGGATGTTCTGGACGACGATTTGCTCGAGGTCGGCCTGCAGCTCCGAGACGCTGTCTGCGGTCCACAGGGTGGCGCCCGAGCCAACACCCTGTCCGGCGTTCGCCAAATCCTGCAGGTGGCTGTCGTCGAAATTCACGCCTAGGACGAAGGTCTCGATTCCCAGGTCGAACGCGCGGTCCACCGCAGCGACGCTGTTGCTGCGGTCGACTGCCTCACCGTCTTCGTCGCAGCCGTTGGGCGCTCCGTCGGTTGCCAGCAGATAGACGGTTGGTCCTTTTGGTGGCGGCGTGTCGACCAGGAAGCTTGTCACGGCCTCGATGGCCTCGGCGGTCGGCGTGAAGCCGCCGGGACTGTTGTCGGCAAACGATGCAGCGATGGGATTGGCGTTGTCCAGGCTCTGGCTGAACGCGACGCCATCGGTGCTCGCGCACATCGCGCCGTCGGACATCGACGGCGGATCCTCGCCGGGCTTCCAGTATAAGGTCAGACCGAAGCGCGCAATCGAATCGAGCCGTCGGACGAGACCGTCCGTGCCCACCAAGGCGTCCTCGACCGATTCCCATCGGGCCTCACCGAAGTCGGGATTGGGGGTGCCGGAGCTCGGACATCCGTCTCCGGTGAACGGGCAGTCGCCTTCGAAATCGCGACGCATGCTTCCGCTGCGGTCGACGATGACCATGATGTTTGGGATGATTCGATCCGTCGCCAGCTCGAGCTCGCCGCACACCGACCCGTCGGAGGTGATGACACCGCCGTCGCCGAACACGGGTACACAGCGGCCGTTCAAAGTGCATTCGCCGGCGCTACCGCACTGTTCGCCTTCGGGCGTGCATACCGCGATGCACAGACCGTTGTCACAATAGGTTCCCGCGCCACAGCCGGAGTCGCTCATGCAGGCCTCGTCGCAGCCCGACGGAGCGCCAGCGTACCCGCAGATGCTCGGCAGGTCTTGGAGTCGGATGGTGCCTTCCCCTGGTCCGGCCGACTCACAGCCAAGCGCAAACATGGCGACGAGCGCCAACGCGCGACGCCTTCGATTCATCACGTAACCCCCTCGATCAACCTAACAGCTCCATCAAGGTCGACAACTTAGGGGTTAATTCACGCCCCTCCGCGGCTTGCTCCTCGGGAAGCGTGATTGCGCGCCGCCTCAAACTCTGCCACCGCTAAGGGTCGTGAAGCTTTCAGCGGATACATTGGCCCCCACCGCACATCCCGTCGCGCGATTGCCCGCCGAGTGGGAGGAGTGCGTCGTCGCCTGGGGAGAGCCTCGGTACCGCGGCAAGCAGATCTTCGATTGGATCCATCGCCAAGGGATTCTCGACCCCGACGAGATGAGCAATGTTCCTAAGCGCCTCCGAGAGCGCTTGAAAGAGGAAGGGCTCGGCTGGCCCATCCACATCGTTTCGACCCACGAGTCGGCGGATCGGACCAAGAAGTTCCTCGTCGGAATGCCCGACGGCGAAATGGTCGAGACGGTGCTCATTCCTCAACTCGGCGATGAGCGTGTCGTGACTCAGTGCATTTCGAGCCAGGTAGGTTGCGCCATGGGATGCGTGTTCTGCGCGTCGGGCGTGGCCGGATTGAAACGGCAAATGACGGACGCGGAAATCGTCGCGCAGGTCTTGCTCGGCCGGCGCGAGCTCGGGCCCGATCAGCGCATTCGCAACGTTGTCTTCATGGGGATGGGCGAACCGCTTCACAACTACGATGCGGTCGCACGTGCCCTCGTATTGCTGACGCACCCGGATGGCCTCGATCTTTCCAAACGCCGCGTGACCGTATCCACCAGCGGTCTGGTCAAGCAAATCGATCGGCTCGGCCGGGACTTCGACGGCCAGGTGCAGCTCGCGATCTCGCTCCATGCGGTGCGCGACGAGGAGCGGAGCAAGATCATGCCGGTGAACCGCAAACACGGGCTCGGCGAGCTCACCGAGGCCCTGCGACGTTACCCACTTTCGAAGCGACAGCGGATCACCATCGAGTACACGCTGATCGAAGGCGTAAACGACTCGGTGCGCGATGCAAACGGCTTGGTCGAGCTGCTCCGTGGCATTCCCATCAAGGTCAACTTGATTCCGATGAACCCGATCTCCGCATCGGATCTTCGCGCACCGGACACGAGTCACGTCACGCGATTTCAAGAGCAGCTGACGCGGCGTGGGCTTTCGGTGTTCATCCGCAAGACACGCGGAGATGACGTCGCCGCCGCCTGCGGGCAACTCGCGTTCCACGGCTCACCCCGAAGAACCGGGCGCGGTGCCCTCGCCGCCGACTCGGACTAAAGACTGCCGCGCGCCTTGAGCGCTTTGACGATGTCGGGGCGTTCTTTGTCCATGTCGTCCGGGGTTTTGATCGGCTGAAAGCGGGCATCCGGCCCGTGCCGTTCGACACGAAGGAAGGCCGAATCGAGAAAGGAGGTCAGCTCGCCGACGAGGCGTTCGAACTGCACGGCGGGCTTGCCGTCCACCGTCTTGTTGACGGCGAACCAGGTCAAGGGGAACTCTGCGTCGATGGCGGCCGCATCGAGCACGAAGGTGTTGGTATTGAAGACGGGAATGCGCTCCTGGTCGAAGCCTTGCGGGAAGCGAAACGCCTCGACGATTTGAGGCCGCCCGTCGACCCTTGCGGGAGCGCCGCCTTTGTCCCCGGGCTCCTTCGGCGCCATTTCGGCTGTCAGCGCCGCGCCGAACTCCAGGTGAGCGCCGATGATGGCCGGGTCGAGCGTTGCGGTAAGATTGTCGACGTTCGACATCATGAGCACGCGGCCGCCGCGGTCACGGAACGCCTTCAGGATGCCGGAGCGCCGAAGCGCAAACGTCAGGTCCCCGTGCCCGGGGGCATGTGGCGAGAGCGCGCCGGAGCCGTCTCGAAACAGCTCGCCATCGGGCGCGACGCGAAGCGAGATCAACTGCGAGAAGGTCTCGATTGGAACGCGGTCCGTGCTGAGCGGCTCGGCCATCGTTCGAATCGCCTCGTCGGTGGCGAAGCTCGACATCAGGTAGACCGGGATTGTAGCGTCGGCGCGCTCCGCCACGGCTGCGATGTCCTCGAGCTTGAGCTCGAGGAACGACTTCCCGTCGAGGACCTCGACTCCGGCTTTGACGACGCCCCCGAAGCGAGTGGCCATTCCCCCTGCGAGAATGACGGCCGCGACTTCACCGTGCCGCATTGCTTCCTGGCCGCGCTCGGTCAGGGCCCGGCGCAGGTCACTCCCGAGCGGGGGCAGGGCGTGGAGGTCGCCTGCCTCGGGCGGTTCCACCCTGCCCGTGATCCGGTTCTGTGCGTCTCCGAGCTCGTCCCGGAGTATCCGCTGTTTCAGTGATTCGAAGGGGATATCCTCAAATCCGTAGCGTTGAAGAAGTTGGGCGGTCGCGGCGTCTATTTCTCGTGAGTTCATCAGAATTGCCGAAATCCAAGCACTTTCCACATGCTCTGTCGAGCGGGCCGAGCCTGCTCCGTACCAGGGGGATGACGAAAGGCCCAGACGGACATACACATCAAGGAGCCACCATGGATTCGCTCGCTCGGTTTGTTTCGCTTTTTGCGCTTGGCGCTGCGGTCGCATGGACCGCGCCTGTGGCTGCCGACCACGACAGTGCAGACGGCTACCGCGGGTCGACCGGCTATGGGTTCGATGTTTCGCACGATGGCTACCAGCGAGAAGGCCAGACGGGCGCAACGCCCGAGGCGACGACCTACGTGGTCATCGAAGCCGAGGACGGCAGCACCGAGGTAGTGGACGGCGAGACGGTGATCGTCGTACAGGAGCCCGAGCCTTTGGCGGCCACGGAGCAGGCGCCACCGGCTCCGCAGACGGTCGTGGTCGTGCAACCCGAGGTGCAGTGCCCGGGGGCGATCTGGGTCGACGGCTACTGGGCCTATAGCAACGGCGATTACGTTTGGGTCGACGGGCACTGCGTCGTCGAGCGCGTGAACTACGTCTTCGTCCAGCCGCGCTGGGATTATTACTCGAACGTGTGGTGGTTCGTGCCCGGCTACTATCGGCCGTGGGGTGTCTATGTGGGCTTCGGCTACTACCGACCCTGGCACTGGTATCCGCCCTATCATTATCCGTACTACCGCACGCGTCATCCAGTACCGGTCAACAGAGGCGTACCCTACCGACACACGACCGTCCGAGCGAGGCCACCCGCCGTGCGTTCGAGCCGAGGGATCGTGAGGCCTTCGGGCTCGGTCGGCCGCGCGCGCACGATTCCGACGCGCACCCAAACCGTGACACGGGCGACGAGTACCCGGACCGGAACGGTGACCCGGGCGCCGAACACTCGGACCCGAACCGTGACGCAGGCGCCGAGCACGCGGACAGGAACGGTAACCCGCACGCGGCCGAGCACGAGCCGCGTCGACTCGGTCAACCGCGTCCGGACGACGCCCGCGAAAACGACGGTTGTCCATCGGCCTCCCGGCTCGGCCGCAGCAACCAGGGCGGTCGGTCGCTCCGGCGGAGGATCCACGCTCACGAGCGCGGTCCCCCGATCGAGGGCCAACACCGCCGTGGTGAGCCAGCCACGCGTGAGCCCCTCACGCACCAGCAGTGTTGTAAGGCGACCGGCACCGAAGCCTTCACGGGCGAAGGTCAACCGCCCCGCAAGCAGCCGTCCGAGCTCGGGCCGCGCCAGCAGCGTCCAGCGCTCCAGGCCGAACTCGTCACGGGCTGGGGCCGTCAGCCGACCCAGCTCAGGGTGGTCGCGTCCCAGCTCCTCGGGCTGGTCGCGTCCGGGCGGAGGCTACGGTAGGTCAGCGGCGGGCGGTTCTGGCCGGGCCCGCAGCCGTTAACCCCTCGTCGCTCGTCGACTCTTTGCTAGGCAGCGGGGGCAATGTAACCCTATAGAGGGAAGTGCATTCAACCCCCTAGAGCTTCCGTGCGTCGACGTTACAGAGAACCAGTCGCCATTGCCTTCGCGCTTGCGTTGATCGCATCGCTGTCAGTGCACCTTCCGGTGTACGAGATTCTTGGCGATTTGGCCGACCGCATCCGGCTCCAGGAGGAAGAGGCGCGGAAGGCCGTCACCTTCGAGCCGGCGGAGGTGGACTTCGAGGTGCCTGGCAGCGCAGAGCCCCAGCGGCTCAAGAAGAAAGCGGCGCGAGAACGCGAGAAGGCGAAGCGCGAGCGCCTAGCGAAGGCCATCGAGGCGGAGGCGCGCGCGCAGGCCCAGCAACAGAAGCAACCGCCGCCGCCCGAGCTCACGTCACCACAAGCCGTACAGCAGCACAGCACCAACCCCGATCTCGAGCCCGACAACCCGCAGTTCATCGCCGAGGAGAACAACCGGGTCGAAGAGCAAACCGTCGCCCAGGTTCGCAACATGATTCGCGACGACGAGCTTCCGTCCCCCGGGTCGCAGCAAAAACCCTCCGACACCCTGGAAGAGCAGGGCAACTCCCGTGAAGAGAAGATCGCCGAGCTCCGCAACAAGGACGGCAGCGACGCGCGCAAGGTCACCGAAGAGGAAGCCCAGCGCAAGCGCCCCGACAAAGCGATCAAGGCGGACCCGATCCAGGCCGAACGCGTGAGTCGCCAAGCGCCGAACGGACAGCGATCGAACGACGCCGGCGACCGTACGGCACAGGCTGCCGAAGACACGCTCACGATTACCGATCCCGCTGGGACGTTCAGCATTCGACGGCCGAGCAACTCCGCACAGGGCGGTGGCGAACGGGCCCAGGGCAAAGGCCCAGGCGGCAAGATGGCTTGGTCCGAGTTCGAGGCCGCCGTGGGCTCCAAAAAGCTCGATGAGGATCGACGGGCCTACCTTGCCGAGCGCAAGTCTTCGCAGCGCGGGATCGCCCGCGAAAAGACGTGGAATGAATTTCGCGCGGCGATTGAGAACTATGTGCCTGGCGTGAAGCGCGGCGCAACTACCGCGTTGAACGCGGCAGCATCGCCTTTTGCGACCTACATCGCAGCGGTGCACCGGCGTATCCACCAAGAGTTTGCGGACGGCTTTCTTCGGAGCCTGCCGATCGGCGGCAGCCCGTATCAAGATCCGACGCTCGTGACCAAGCTCGAAATCGTGCTCAACCGCGACGGTTCCGTCCATCGGGTTGGCGTCGTCCGATCGAGCGGGCTCTTGCCGTTCGACTTCGGCGCGTTCAACTCGGTGCTCCGCGGGCAGCCTTATCCGCCGGCCCCCTCGTCGATTCTCAGCGGCGACGGGCGTGTGTACTTCCACTGGGGCTTCCATCGAAATCGGCGCCAGTGCGGCACGTTCAACGCGGAGCCTTACATCGTGCCGAATCCACGCGGTTCGACGGGGCGCAAGGACGGCCTGACCGATGCGCCCGACTGGGACACCGTCGTCCCCGGAGACGCAAAGCCGACGTGGCGCACGCGCGAGGAGGAGTCGCAGGACAAGGATGAGCCGAAGCGGCCTCCGGAGAAATCGCCGCCAGCGCAGCCGAAGGAGCGGGAAGAGAAGGCGCCCGCCGCGCCGCCTCCACCCCCCGGCGCCGGCCTGGGATGAGCCAAGCCGAACGAGACGCCGAGCTGACCGCGCGCGTCAAAGCCGAGGCCAAGGCGCTTGGCTTTGCGCGTACGGGCGTGGCCGACGCCGGTCGATTAGACGAGGAGGGCGAGCATCTCGATGCCTGGCTCGGCGCCGGGCATCACGGGCAGATGACGTGGATGGCGGAGACCGCGCCGGTGCGAAAGGATCCGAGCGACCCGCGGATGCTCGAGAATGCCAAGAGCGTCGTCGTGATGGCGGCGCCGTACCTTCGGCGCAACGTCTACCAAGGGCCGCCGCCGGCACGCGTCGCGAAGTATGCGCTCGGGCGGGACTACCACAATGTGCTCACGAAGAAGAGCCGGAAGATAGCGCGCTTGCTTCAAGAGGCGGGCTTCACCGCGCGGGTCGCGGTCGACTCGAAGCCCGTTTTTGAGCGCGCCTGGGCGGAGCGCGCGGGAGTCGGGTTCATAGGCAAGAACTGCTGTCTCATCGTCCCAGGGCTTGGCTCGCACGCCTTCCTCGCCTGCGTCGTGACGACCGCGCGACTCGAGGCCGACGCCCCGATGGGACGTCGCTGCGGAACCTGCACCCTCTGTCTCGAGGCTTGTCCGACCAAGGCCTTCAACGGTCCACGCAGCCTCGATGCGCGAAAGTGCATTTCCTATCTGACGATCGAGCATCGAGGGCCGATTCCCTTGGCACAGCGGCAGACGCTCGGACCTTGGGTCTTCGGATGCGATGTCTGCCAGGACGTCTGTCCCTACAACCAGACATCGGGTGCAACCGAGGGATCGCTCGAGGCGTTTGAGCCAGCCGAGCGCTGGGATGGGTTCGAGGTCGCCAGGTTTCTTCAAATGAGCGACCAACAGCTCCGCGCTTGGGCCGAAGGCTCGCCGGTGAAGCGCGCCCAGCCCGAAGGTTTGGCGCGTAACGCCGCGCTCGTGTTGGGAAATCGCGGCCACGAGGCTCATCTTCCGGTGCTCGATGACGCGACCCGAAACCATCCCTCGGAGGTCGTCCGAGAGGCTGCGGACTGGGGCGGGACAGAGCTCAGGCGCCGTTTGGCCGCCGCAAAATAGCTTCGAGTGATTCGAGGAGAGGGGTGAGCCCTTCTTGGGTGGCCGAGCTGATCGCGAAAACTTGGAATCCCCGTGGCTCGAGCGCTTCGCGAACCGATTGGTAGGCTTCGCGTGCCTCCGGCAGGTCGCATTTGCTGACAGCCACGACCATTGGGCGTTCGAGCAAGCTCGCATCGAAGCGGCCGAGCTCCGACATGAGGGCGTCGAAATCGGCGACGGGATCGCGCTCGGGGTCGGGGTCGACGCTGAGCATGTGCAGGAGCACCTTGGTTCGCTCGACGTGCTTGAGAAAGCGCAGCCCGAGGCCGGCGCCTTCGGAGGCCCCTTCGATGATGCCCGGGATGTCCGCGATGACGAAGGTGCGGTCGACACCGAGTGAAACGACACCGAGATTGGGCACCAATGTCGTGAACGGATAGTCGGCGACCTTGGGGCGTGCGCGGGAAACGGTCGCGATGAGTGTGCTCTTGCCCACGTTGGGGAACCCGACGATGCCGACATCCGCGAGGAGCTTCAGGACCAGCCGGACTTGCTTTCGTTCCCCCGGGGTGCCCGGGCTGGCGCGTCGCGGGGCGCGGTCATGGGGCGTTGCGAACTTGATGTTCCCCCGGCCTCCGCGTCCGCCGCGTGCGATCACGATCTCGGCGCCGGACTCGCT
>Ga0224508_10000449_pt1 | contig 41086 bp, 35 predicted proteins | sample SF_Jan12_sed_USG_4_FD_170157 | JGI IMG/M metagenome (GOLD analysis project Ga0224508, IMG submission 170157) | Sediment microbial communities from San Francisco Bay, California, United States - SF_Jan12_sed_USGS_21 | ecosystem: Environmental > Aquatic > Marine > Sediment | place: USA... | reverse complement strand
GTGGCGCTCGGCACGCCCACCGAACGCGAAAAAACCCAGTGGTATTTCCAGCGCTACGTGCCGCACTTGCCGGCCGCCGGCGAAATGGTGCTGTTCGACCGCAGCTGGTACAACCGCGCCGGTGTCGAGCACGTGATGAATTTCTGCACCGAGGAAGAATACCAGGAGTTCATGCGTACCTGCCCCGAATTCGAACGCATGCTGGTGCGCTCAGGCATCATCCTGATCAAGTACTGGTTCTCGGTCAGCGACGATGTGCAGGAGTCCCGTTTCCAGGGGCGTATCAAAGATCCGACCAAGCGCTGGAAGCTGAGCCCAATGGATCTCGAGTCACGCAAACTGTGGATCGAGTACTCCAAGGCCAAGGACCAGATGTTCGCCCACACCGATATCAAGCAGGCGCCCTGGTACGTGGTCAACGCCGATATCAAGAAGCACGCCCGACTGAATTGCATCAAGCACCTGTTGAGCATGATCCCCTACGAAGACCTGACGCCAGAACCGATCGAACTCGAACCGCGTGAAAAGGCGGGCGGCTATGTGCGACCGCCGATGGCCGACCAGACCTTCGTTCCCGAGCATCATTAATCCGATTCAATAAGCGACACAACCATGTCTACCACCCACATCATCAAGAAAAACATGTCGCCCCTGTCCGACGAGACCGGGGAACACCAGCCGGCATCCTCGGCGCTCGACGAAAAAGCACGCACGACTGAAGCCGCGACCGCCAGCGCCGCAAAGCCCGCGCCGAACGCTGCACCGGCAAGCAAAACCGCGCCAGTCGACGAGGCCTCACAGATCGACGAGGCCGCAAAGGTCGGCGATACCACGCCATCGACCGAGCTCCCGGCATCGCCTGAATCCAGGTCCATTATCGAAAACGCGACCGCCAGGGACGCCACTGCATCGGCCGAGTACGCCGATCTCGAGGCGCCGGAGCTCTACCTCAATCGAGAGCTCACCTGGCTCGAATTCAACCGCCGCGTATTGTACGAGGCACAGGATGAATCCAACCCTTTGCTGGAACGCCTCAAGTTCATCGGCATCGTCAGTTCGAACCTGGACGAGTTTTTCATGAAACGTATCGGCGGTCTGAAGCAACAGGTCGGCGCCGGCGTCATGGACTACAGCGTCGACGGCCGCCTGCCGGCGCAGCAGATCGAGGAATGTTACGTCCTGGTGCGCGAGATCGAGCGCGAAAAGTCCGGGCTGGCGGCGCAGCTGATCGAGCAGCTGGCGGAACAGGATATCCACATCACCGCCTATGACGCGCTCGACGAGGCCGCCAAGGCGACGATCCGGGCCTATTATTTCGAAAACATTTACCCGCTGGTTACCCCGCAGGGGGTTGATTCCGCCCACCCGTTTCCGTTTATTTCGAACCTGTCGCTAAACCTGCTGGTCACGCTACGCCACAGCGACAGCGAGGACGAACTGCGCGCGCGCGTCAAGGTACCGGTCGGATTAGGCATCCCGCGATTCCTGCAGGTACCGGATAGCCATATCTTCGTGCCGCTGGAAAGTGTGATGGCGAAAAATCTCGACGTCCTGTTTCCGAAAATGGAAATCGTCGCCTGCGAAACCTTTTACGTGACGCGCAACGCCAATACCGCGCGTGACGAAGACCAGGCGGACGACCTGCTGGCGGTGATCGAATCCGAAGTACGTCACCGCCGCTTCGCGAATATCGTGCGCGTAGTGGTACAGCACGATATGGATGCCACCCGCCGCGGTATGCTCGCCGCCGAGCTCGGGCTCGACGAAGCAGACGTGTTCGAAAAGAAGGGCCTGCTGTCGACGCGCGATCTGCTGAGCCTGGTCGATCTCGAAATTCCGGCGCTGCGCGATCCGCCGCATCACGCCATCGACCACCCCAAGCTTGCGCATATGCCGAATATTTTCCACGCCGTGCGCGACAATGGATCGATCCTTTTACATCATCCCTATGAATCTTTTTCCACCTCGGTCGAGCGCCTGCTGCGCGAGGCCAGGAGCGACCCCAAGGTGCGCGCAATCAAGATGACGCTGTATCGCACTTCGGGCGATACCAAGGTTATCGATTACCTGATCGACGCCGCGCAAAACGGCAAGCAGGTCGCGGTTGTGGTCGAACTAAAGGCGCGTTTCGACGAGGCCGCCAATATACGCTGGTCGAGCCGACTGGAAGAAGCCGGCATCCACGTCACCTACGGGGTGATGGATCTTAAAACCCATTGCAAGGTCATCATGGTGGTGCGTAACGATTACAGCGGACTGCGCCGCTACGTGCATATCGGCACCGGCAATTATCACGCCGGCAACGCCAGGCTTTACACCGACCTCGGGCTGCTGACCTGCGATCAGGACATCGGCCGCGATATCACCGAGCTGTTCAATTACCTGACCACGGGCTTCACGCCCAAGCGCAATTACCGCAAGATTCTGCCGGCGCCGAAGTTGCTCAAGCGCGCCCTGCTCGACAAGATCCAGCGTGAAATCGACCTCACCACCGCGGACTCTCCCGGGCACGTACAAATCAAGATCAACGCGCTCGAGGACAAGGACATCGTGCGCGCGCTTTACCAGGCCTCGCAGGCCGGCGTCATGGTCGACCTGATCGTGCGCGACAGCTGCCGCTTGCGTCCTGGCATCGTCGGATTGTCTGAAAACATAAACGTGTTCAGCGTTATCGGGCGTTTTCTCGAGCACAGCCGGATTTACTATTTTAAAAACGGCGATGATCCCGAGTACTACATCGGCTCCGCCGATTCGATGATGCGCAACCTGGAGCACCGAGTCGAAGTGCTGACGCCGGTGGAAGATCCGGAGCTTCAGTCCGGGCTACGCAACATTATCAATACCCAGTTATCCGACGAGTACAGCATCTGGCAAATGAATAGCGACGGTTCCTATACCCGGCTGGAGGGCAAGAGCGAGACCGGCGATGGCAGCCAGCAGGCGTTAATCCAGGATGCGCAGGAGCGTATTCGAGATGCCAAGCGGCTCAAGCGCCGCAAGCCACAGGGTGTGCGCCGCCGCAATATTCATATGCGCTAGCGATAAAACCGGGCTCCGCTCTAGCGGCCGACGACCTCGCCGCTCGGATTCTTCGGATAATCGAAATATTCGAAAGCCGTGTTGTCGCGCGACCAGTCGCGCCATTGCGCGATATCGCTGACCAGCTTGACCAGGCCGCAGGTGGGTACGTTATCGATACGCACCTCGTAGTCGATCGAGTTGGCGAAGTAGGTAATATCCGGGTTGTGAAATACCAGCATGACGCTTCGCAGCCGATCGTCCTGCGCCAGAATAAGGTCCTCGATCGAAGCGCTGCCGGAAAAGTACAAATCCGGCTCAAGCAGAATATCCTGCGGGCGGAATCCACAGGCTTCGCAAAATAATTGCGCGGTCGAATGCGCGCGTAGCGCGGGGCTTGATATCACCTGCTCCAGTTGCTCACCGCGTGCTGCGAAGCGCTCGCCCATTAGCGGCGCATTATCCAGCCCGCGCTTTGCCAGCGGGCGTTGCTTGTCGCTCAGGCCGCTGTCATCCCAGCTCGATTTGGCATGGCGTAAAAGGTAAATGGTTTTCATCACGGGTCTCGTGCCGGCGTCGGCGCCATTGAGATGGCCCGATATTACATGATTTCATTCGGCCATCGTAGGCTTATGCAGCCGCTCGGGAACCCTCATCGAGAAAACGTTATTCCTTCGGCCATGAGCCTGGCCTTTCCTTTTGATCGGTTCATGCGCATTGGCAGCGGGCCTGTAGAGTGAGATGACTGACTACTGGGCGTAAATCTGCTGGATATAGATCTGCACCGGATCGCCTTCGAATATGCCGAAGGTGGCACGCGCGCCCGGGTCGTTATCGTGCACGCCATCGCTGTCCCAGTCGAAACGCAACCACAGGTGGTCGGCCAGGCTCAGGTCCGTCGTGGTGTCGATATAGCCGTCGTTACCGGCGCCGGGCGCGGGGTAGAGATAGTCGACATCTCCGGCCGAGGCGAAGGGGGTATTTAAAACGGTTGGCGTCGACAGTCCGGGCGGATTGGCCAGCGATAGCAGATCGGTATCCTCAATCGAGGTACAGGTATCGGGCATACTTTTCGTCCAGCCAGCCCCGCTCCAGTACTCGGTGAATACCGGCATCGTCAGTGAGCTCAGTTCGGAGCCATGTACATTATTCATGCGTAAACGACCAAATACCAGGTTGTTACCGACGGGGTCGAGGAGATGCGTAGCGGCCGAGAACACCGTTGTCACTTCGACGTCGGAGACGCTCTGAATCTCGGGATTGATGTCAGCGGTAAAGGGTGCAATCCTGGTCCTGTCGAACTTGCTGAATGTGGTCAGAGGCAGGTCCGGACCGTAGCGATAGACATCGGCACCGAAGGTAAAGTCGACTGTTCCGTTGTTGCGCACAACTGTCATCGGGACCGTGGTATAGCTTACCAGCATCGGATTGCCGTCGAGGTCAACGGCGGTGTCATCCTGGGAAGCATCGACACTGACGCCGCTGTCTAGCAGCTTGGAAAATCCGTCTCGGTACTGAAGCGTGGTGGCGCCGAGCGCATTTTGCGCGTTGACCGTAATCCTTGGTGCAGTGCTGTAAGAGAAGTCCTGTCCGATGTAGGTAATCGCGCCACAGGTATTGTCGAACTGGCTAGCGGGCAGCGGCTGTACGGTAACGTCAAATGATGCCGGGATGAAGCGCCCGACGACGATGTCGTCACCGACGATATTAACGCCGAACACGCCGAGATAGTTGTCGGCCGAAGACTGCAGCGTGAAACTGCCGACCTCGGTGTACTGCAGGTCGGTGACGTTGAAAGATCCACCGCTGAACTCTGCTTGCAGGATCGTGCCATTATTCAACGCGCCCGGGGTACCGGGATCCGGGGTAAAACTGAGCGGCGCCAGCGACACGCCCAGCGTTGTATCCCAGGCGTAACTCGGTGTTACTGCATTATCGAAATAAACCCCGGCTTCCGCCGGATTTATCACGCCGTCATTATTGCTGTCATCCGACGCATCCCACAGCACGCCGGCCACGGTCGCTGAAAAATCGCCGCCGGCAACGGTGAAAATGTTATCGCCGGGCGCGCTGCCACCCGGATTCGCTACCGGCCCGGGCGCTGTAATATTGGTTACCGCAATACCGAAGGGTCTGACCGTCAATAGGTTGCTGGTGCCAACAATTACGCCAACGCTATGGACATTGGTATTGTCGGTAATGGTCAGGCGATACTGGCCAACGTCGCTGCTGTCGAGATTAAAGCCCGCCTGCCCGGGGACCGCGGAAAAATCGAGCGAGATGCCGGCGCTGCCGGGTCCTTCCGGTATGCTCACACCGCCGATGCTAGGATCGTTGGCGCCCGGCAACACGCCGGCGCGATCGATGCTGGCGTCCAGCGCTTGCGGGCTATAGTTATAGCTGGCGTCGTTGAAACAATTACTGCCATTGTTGGTCCACATTTCAATCGTCATCGCCTGCGGACGGCCCGCGACCTGCACCGAATCCTCGTTAAAGATAAAAACGTTATCCGAAAAATTGATTGTGACACTGGTCGAGGTTATAGCCAGGAAAGCATCGGTAACGCTGATGGTCAGCGTTTCGGCCTGGGAGTTGCTCAGATCGAGAATGATTTCACCGGCGTCCGACACCAGGAAGCTGTAATCGACCGAGCCATTGTCGTCATTATCCGGATTCGGGTTGGTGACATTATCCGCATCGTTGACGCTCCAGTTGCCGTTACCCGAACTGGTGCTGATGTTGGCGGTACCGGTATAGCCCGTGATTGGATTGTTCGATGCGTCTTCGGCCACGATAGTAACCGCGTTCGGCAGACAGGTACTGGCGTTGGTGGTGGCCGGGGTAATGGTGAAATGATCGAGCGGTTGCACCGGCGTGCAGGCTTCGATCTGGACGTTATCGATGAAGGCGGCTTCACCATTGTTGTTTGATCGAATGACAAAAGCGATGCGCGTGTTGCTGGCGATATAGGGCGTCAGGTCAAACGAGTAAGGCTGAAACGAGTTGGGATGATCGTCGGAAAATCGCTGGAGCAAAAACCAGCTTGTGCCGCCATCGTCGGAGGCATGGATATCGAATTCGTCGTTGGATTCCCAGTTTCCGGACTGACGGTAGTCGAAGGTCAGCGTGGCGCTGGTAAAACCGGTCAGGTTGGCTTCTCGCTCCAGGTAGCGCCCGTTAAGCGGGGTAATCGGCTGCAGCCCGCCCTGAAAACGCACCGAATTCGAGGTGATCTGAATATTTCCAGCCGTCGGCGAAGCGTCATCGGCGACCTCGTTCCAGTCGGCCGCCCAATTGAAACTGCCGTCCTGGTTGTTATAGGCAGCGCTGGCAAATTCATCGCGCAAGGTGACGCATGACAGGGTCACGGGCGTGGCTATGACGGCGTTGGCGAGGACGAACTCGCTGCTGTTGCCGCCGGTGCAGTCGTCCTTGCGATAGGCCACCAGGTAAACATTAAAAGTTCCGGCGGTTGCCGGTGCGGTAATGTCAAAGGTCTCGGTATAGGTGCCCGAAGAAGTGTAATCCGCATGATTGAAGCAGGTTAAGGCGCCGCTGGCGTTGGCGATCAACCAGCCGGTCGCGAACCAGTCGTTGCTGGCGCCCCCGCCCGAAGAAGTTACCGTAATCGAAAGCGAAATGGTGGCCCCTGCCGCAACCGTCGTAGTGGCACCGCCGTCAACGGTCGCCGAATTGACCACCAGGGTAGCATGCGCTTCAGCCGCAAACAGCGTCAAAACCAGTAACAGGACGAGGCGCAAGCAGCGTCCAGTACGATGATTTTCAGAGCTTTTATGCATGCCTTAATCTAACAGCCAACTAATGATATAAAGTATAAACAGCCCCGCCATAAGCTGCCGGGAAGTTGATGGATAATTGCCGAAAAATCGATAAGATCCGCGCAATTCTGGACAAATGGCGATTTTTTTACCTGTTTCTTCGGATGATTTCTCGATCTCGACGGAAAAACTGCAGAAAAAGCTCGATTCAATGTCAACTCTATAGCATATTTAACACCCGCAACGAATATAATTTTATCGAACAATCAAATAGTTAGAGAAATGTCTGAAAGTAAAGTACAACATATCAGCGCAACCGAAGCTTTCGAGTTGATGCAGAAAGAGCCCAGCACCGCCTTTATCGATGTGCGTTCGGACATGGAGTACCTGTTCATCGGTCACCCGACCGGCTCGGTCAACATTCCTTGGATCGACGAGCCCGACTTCGTCATCAACCCGGATTTCGAGCGCGAGGTGCGCAAGCTGATCCTCGGTGGCGTCATCGCTTCTTCGGCGCACGACAGCGTGCCGGTGGTTTTGATCTGCCGCAGCGGCAACCGTTCCGAGGAAGCCGGTAACCTGCTGATCGAGCATGGCTTCAAGCATGTCTACAATATCGCGCACGGCTTCGAAGGCGAACTCGACGAAGCGCACCACCGCAGCACCATAGGCGGCTGGCGTTTCGACGGCCTGCCCTGGGAACAGTGCTAACCCGCGAAGTCTGGTGTAGCTCCGGGAAAGTTTCTCGCTGAGGCGCAGCGGACGCAGGGAGCGCTGAGGAAATCTCGAGCATAACTGGTCCGCTGCGATTGCCAGATAACTGTGCGCTAGCAGAGACTTCAAACATTCGGCGTCCGATGCGCTACTGGCCCGGAACAGCTGGACTCCCGTTGATACGATGCATCGGAAAATGTTAGGGCAATCTTTCCGCCTTATTTTCCTGAATGGCGCTTCCCCCTGTCCACAATGAAAACCAGGATTAGCTTTTTACTCCCCTGCGCCCCCCGCGTCCCCGCGAGATCCCCCTGGCAATCGCTTCAATACCGGGATTATGCCGGCTTATCCACTTTCAGTGGTGGCTGCCGCGGTCGAACAAGGGCACCGAACTGCGCTTGAAGAATGGAATCATCACCACGCCGGCGACGAAGCCGCCGATGTGCGCCCACCAGGCGGTATTATCGGTACCGGCATAAACGATGTTGTAGACCTGTAATCCAACCCAGACACCGATCATCAGGTAAGCCGGTAGCAACAACGGCAGTTTCATGAACACCAGCAAGATGATTCTGACCCGTGGATGCAATACCAGGTAGGCACCCAAAACCCCGGAAACGCCCCCGCTGGCGCCAATCAATGGCGTGATTGAGCTGGCTTCGGCCACGGCATGGCTAAAGCTGGCAAAAATACCGCAGGCGCAGAAAAACAGCAGAAAACGCCAGTGCCCCATGCTGTCCTCGATGTTGTCGCCAAACACCCACAGGAAAGCCATGTTGCCGAGCAGGTGCAGCCAGCCGCTGTGCAGAAATATCGAACTCAACAACGTCAGTTCGCCTGGCACAAGCTGCAGCTCGGGCGCCAGCGCCCGATTATCGAACAATACCGCCGGCAGCATGCCGAAGGACACGATCATCGCCTGTTCGGCTTCCTCCGGCAGGTACTGCTGGTAAAGAAAAACGCAGACGCAAAGCAGGATCACGGCAAAAGTGACCAGCTGAAAAGGAATAACCCTTAGCGGATTCTGATCGTGCAATGGTAAAAACATAATAATCTTGTCATTCCCGCGAAAGCGGGAATCTTGAAAAACAGGCGAAATTAATAAATCCCGATGTCTCGGAATCCGCAGGGCCTAAAACCCCTGCCCGTGCGATGCTGACATCATCGCCAGAAAATCCATGCATAGCGCAGGATTTCCCCACTTAAAACGTCATTCGGTTATAGGCGTCGAGCGCGGCGATCTTGTAAGCCTCGGCCAAGGTCGGATAGTTAAAAACGGTTTGCACGAAATAGTCCAGCGTACCGCCAAGCGAGATGACCGCCTGCCCGATATGCACCAGTTCGGTCGCACCTTCACCGATGATGTGCACGCCGAGCAGTTTCTGCGTTTCGATTGAAAACAGCATTTTCAACATGCCCTCGCGCAGGCCCATGATCTGTCCGCGTGCGGTCTCTCGAAAGCGTGCGATACCGACCTCGTAGGCGATACCGCGTTGGTTACACTCCTGTTCGGTGAGCCCCACCATGCTAATCTCCGGCACCGCGTAAATACCGTAGGGAAACAGTTCCGGCTGGCTGGCGACATCGGCTCCGAAAGCGTGGCAGGCGGCATGCCTGCCCTGCTCCATCGAGGTTGAAGCCAGGCTCGGAAAACCGATGACGTCACCGGCGGCGTAGATGTGCGGGACAATCGTCTGGTAATCGTCATTGACCGGAATGCGTCCGCGCCGATCCGCCTCGATGCCTATTTTTTCCAGCGACAGCCCATCGGTGGCCCCCTGTCGACCGGCGGCATACAGTACGGTATCGACGGCCATGCTCTTGCCGCTCCTGAACTTGACCACGACCTTGCCATCGTCGAAGCGGTTGATGGTAGTAATCTGATCACCCAGGCGCACCTGGATATTGCAGTCACGAAGGTGATGAATCAATTCATCGACGATTTCGCGATCGACGAACCCCAGCAGATAGTCATTGGTTTCGAGCACCGTGACCTCGATATCGAGCGCCTTGAAAATAGTCGCGTACTCAATGCCGATTACGCCGCCGCCAACCACCAGCATTTTTTTCGGGATACGCTTCAACTCGAGAATTTCGTCGCTGTCGATAATCGACTCGCCGTCGAAGGGCACTTCGTCAGGCCGATGCGTACGGGTACCGACGCAGATTACGAAATGGTCGGCGGTGAACTGATTGATACTGCCGTCGTGCTGCTCGACGCTGATCGAGTGCGGGTCGAGGAAGCGCGCGTGACCGTATTCGATCTCGACGCCGTTGCGCATCAACTGGTGCTGAATGATTTCGATCTCATGGCCGAGCGTGGCCGTCAAACGCTGTTTGAGATCTTCGGCGCCGATATGGTCCTTCACCTTGTAGCTGCGACCGTAAATACCGCGCTGACGCCAGCCGGACAGGAACAACACGGTTTCACGCAGGGTTTTACTCGGGATCGTTCCAGTATGTACGGTGACGCCACCGACTATCTCGTTTTTTTCGACCAGCAGCACGTCTTTGCCCACCTTGGCTGCCTGGATCGCGGCGCGTTTGCCAGCCGGACCGCTGCCGATAACGATCAAGTCATAGTGTATATGCAAGCTGGCCTCCCCCGGTTTCGGGCAATATAGCTAATTTCCAGCCTCTAGTCGTCGGATTTCCTGCCATAGACCACCCACGCTACGCGCCAGAGGCGAGGTATCCCTGAGCACCGCCGGCAGCTCGCCAATCGCGCTCATCGCCGCCTTACGGCTGGCAAATTCGTCATAGACCACACTATACACCTGCCGATTACCGGTAAAGGTCTTGAACACGTGCAGCTTGTTGCTATCGGCGCCGCGTCTAGCAAGGTCGTCGACATACTCGTAGTAATTGCCGGCATTGAAGCTTTCATAACTAAGCAGCAGTATCTGGATGGTTCCAACCCTATCCTCACGCTGCCTGATCCAGTCTAACGACTGCTGCAGTTCGAGCTCGAATCGCGCCTCTACGGTTTCAGGCATCGACACCGGTTCGGAGGCAGCCGTTTCAGTCGCGGCCTCGGCCGATGCATGGCTGGCGATAATCGACTCGTCGATTATCGCCTCGCTATCGGAAACGGTACCCGGTTCGGCCTTCGGTAGCGCTTGCGCCGTATCGACCGTGTCCGATTCCGGCTGCAGCGTGGACTCGTCTGTAATCTCGACCGTCGCCTCAGTCGAAATAGCGGTGGTTTCGTCGGCCTCTTCGACGGCTGTCGACCCGGTCGCGGGCTGCTGCGCGATAGACGGCCCGGAATCGGTCGAGGTTTCGCCGCTGCCGGTCATTGCCGGCGCGCTCGAAGATTCGTCTTCCATCCCGGTTGTCGTCGTGTCCTCCGCCGCCGGCTGGGATTGGGAAACATCCCCGGTTTCAGTGACGACTTCGGGGACGGCTTCAGGGACCGTTCCGGATACCTCGACACCGGCGGATTCGGCGCTGGCGAGCGCCGGGGCTTCCGTGAAATCGGGTTGTCCGAGCAGGTACCAGCCGGCGCCAGCCGCCAGTAAAATCAGCAATACCAGCGCATAAATCATTCTTCCGCCTTGACCAGCCGCCTCTGCCGGCGCGGTGGCGGCGACAGAGGTTATCTGCTCGCCTTCGCGCTCGACGATGTCGATCAACCGACCCACCACGCCCCTGGAGGCGGCAATCTGTTTGCGCAAAGGCGACGGAATCGTCAGCGCGGCGGTCGGTTGATCCGGAAACAGCTGGAATCCGAGAAATGCCTGCACTTCATCCGAATTGAAAGGCAGCTGCTCGAAACTCTGTACCTGCACCTGGTACTGCTGCGATAGCTGGCGTAATTCGTCGAGGCCTTCAGTACTGCTGGCGACGATCAGGTTGAGCTGCTTGTCGATACCATCGGTAGACCAGCTCAGGAATAACTGGTGCCGGGATTTCTTCAGCGAGATTTCGAAGTGGTCGGCGATGATGATGTCGCCGTTGACGGCCGCTGCGAACAGAGCCTCGATCTCGGCGCTGCGATCCATTCGGGTTTCGTCGTTGCCGGCATCGGAATCAAGGTCCAGCCAGTAAACCGCTCGATCGGAAAGACGGGACTGGCGCAGTTCACGCAATAGCCGGGTTTTGCCTACCCCGTTTTCGCCATAGAGAAGAAACAGCGCCGAGCCCTGGTTGAGCTCGCGGGCGAAATCTTCCATCAAATTTGCGCTTTGACGGGTTAGAAAAAAAGGATTGCTCACGGTCTTATTATAGTATTTGTTAAGGCAATTTGACTGTCGTCGTTTATACTGTTTAGCAGGTTTCTATTCAAATTTTATTCCCGTCAGTGGAGCCCCGATTGCCCCGGCATAGTTACAGCTACGACGACCTGCTGTCGATACAGGAAATCGTTCGCGAGGCTGCCACCCATAGCCTGGCGGTTTACTATGCCTGTTCCACCGCCGATTACAAGGCCGACGGTTCGATCGTGACCGAGGCTGATCTGGCGATGCAGCAGGCGATGACCACGGCGCTGGCTGAACGCTACCCGCAGGTGTGCATGCTGGGTGAAGAGATCAGCGAGGATGAGCAATCCCGGGTGATCCAGGGAGATCAGGATTACTGGTGCCTGGACCCGGTCGATGGCACCACCAACTTTCACGCGACGGTACCGCTGTTTTCGGTTTCTCTGGGACTGATCAGTAAGGGCGAAACCGTGCTCGGACTGGTCTACGATCCCAACCGTAACGAATTTTTCGGCGCCGTTAGGGATCAGGGCTTCTGGATCGATGGCGCCAGCCCTGCCCGTCCCGATCAACCGCATAAACTGGGCAACTGCATCGCCTTTATCGATTTCAAACGCCTCAGTGCCGCTATGAGCACCAGCCTGGTGCAGGATACCCCGTACAAATCGCAGCGTAATATCGGTACATGCGCGCTGGAATGGGCGTGGCTTGCGGCCGGCCGCGTCAACCTCCTGCTACACGGACGTGAACGCATCTGGGACTATGCCGCGGGCGTACTGCTGACCGAAGAAGCCGGGGGCAGGAGCGAAACCTTCGACGCGGAGCCCGTTTTCAGGCAAACGCTGACACCGCGTTCGGTGATCGCGGCCAGCAATCCCGAATTATTCGAGCAATGGGCGGCACGCGTGCGCTCCAGCATTTGATCCCCGGCAAGACCTGCTGCCGTGTCCTGATTTTGTCGCTGGCGCTGCTGGCGGTCACCGCGCAAGCCGAGCCGCTGAGCGTGCTAAGCCAGAATATGAATCGCTTTTTCGACAACGTCGACGATGGCAACAAGGAAAAGGTTCTGTCCCACGGCCGGTTCCGGCAACGGGTTAAAGCGGCGGCGGAAAAGTTCGCTGACGGCTTCGGACTGCCGCATATCATCGCGCTGCAGGAAATCGAGAATCACAACGTGCTGGCGCAAATCGCCACCGAAATCGAACAGCGTTACGGCGCGCGCTACCGTCTGATTCTGATTCCGGGCCACGACCCCTCCGGCATAAACCTCGCCTATCTCGTTCGTTACGGCGTGGAAATCATAAAGGTCGAGCAACTGTTCGGCGATAAGACCCATGGCGCCTACGCAAACCCGCTGTTTTCGCGGCCGCCGCTGTATCTCGAAGCCTGTTACATCGGCAATTGTCTGGTCCTGCTCAACCTGCATTTGCGCTCGATGCGCGGCATCGACAGCGACGACGACGGCGATCGCGTACGCCGCAAGCGACTGGCGCAGGCGGAGACTATCGCTGCCTGGAGCAACCGGCTGCAACGCTCCGAGCCAGGACTATCGCTGCTAATCCTGGGAGATCTGAACGCGCTGACGCCAGGCGATGCGCATGTCGACGTCGCCGGCATCATTCGCGGTAATCCGCGGAATCGGGAAACAGGCCTCGACGGCCGCGACCTGGTCGAACCCGACCTGATCGACCTGACCCGTTTGATACCGCCGCAAGAGCGCTACTCGTTCATCTATCGGCAGAAAAAACAACAGCTCGATTACATGCTGGTCAACCAGGGCTTTGCGGCCAAGGTCGAAGCAATCGCTTTCAGTCGCATCGAAAAGCGTTTTTCAGACCACGCGGGCCTGCTCGCCTGGTTCACCTGGTAAACCCGGTTACTGCAGGGTGTGCGCGCCGCCGAGATATTCGTTCGATTGCATCTCGATCAGGCGGCTAACCGTGCGTTCGAACTCGAAAGCGAGTCGCTTCCCGCTGTAGAGCTGGTCAGGCGGCACCGCGGCGCTGCATATCAGTTTGACGTGGTGATCGTATAACACGTCTATCAACAGCACGAAACGCCTTGCGACGTCGTCATCGGCATCACTCATCAGGCGAATATCGGTCACAATCAGCGTGCTGAAAAATCGCGCCAGCTCGAGATAATCGTTCTGACTGCGATTGGTTTCACATAACTCGGCGAAGCTGAACCAGACCGTATCCTCGGCGCAGTAGCGGTGCGCCAGTACCCGCCCATTGATGTTCAATTCAGCCTGTTCGGCCTGCACCGGCGCGACATGCTGATCGAGATAGGCGCGAATGGCCTGCTCGGTCGCGGCGCTGTGCGGGACCGAGTAGAGGTCGGTTTGTTGCAGGAAACGCAGGCGGTAATCCTGCTCGCCATCGAGATTGAATACCTGGCAGTGCCGACAAATGAGATCGATTGCGGGCAGGAAGCGGGCGCGCTGCAAGCCGTCCCGGTACAGGTCCTGTGGCGCCGCATTGGAGGTGGTCACCAGCAGCACACCGTGGGCAAACAGGGCTTTTAGCAACCCCGCCATGATCATCGCGTCTCCGATATCGACAATGACGAATTCATCGAGGCACAAAACCCGTATTCGCTGCGCAATACCGGCAGCAACCCGCTGCAGCGGGTCGGCAGTATTTTTATGCCGCTTTAGTTCATGGTGAATTTGATTCATGAAACTATGAAAGTGAGTGCGCTCGCTGGCGACCTCCGCCGGCAACGACTGGTAGAACAAATCCATCAGCAATGTTTTGCCGCGACCGACCCCGCCCCAGAAGTAAAGGCCATTGATCAATGGCCATCGAGTGCGCGGTGAAAACAGGTCCTGCCACCAGCTGCGCGGGCGCTTATCGACGATACGCGTATACAGTTCGTCAAGCAGCGCGATCGCCTGTAACTGCGCCTTATCGACGACGAATTCGGGCTGCTGCATCAGTGCCTGGTACTTTTGCGACGGATTCATTGGTGGTCCCAGCTATGAACCGGGATATTCTACAGAACCCCGGCACGGTTTTGACCACTCAGGACTTCAAAACAAAATATACATGTTTTTCAATATCTTATCGTGCATTTTTAAAGTTTTTTGCTAATATAGGGACTAACTAGATTCGGCATATTGAATTTAATATCAATAAAGATATACTTTTTGAGTCGAATAAAAGCGGCGATGTGGATTGAATTGAGGTAATTTTCACACCATATCGGCCGAATAACACAGGTATTAAAACGACGATCGATATCAATGGCAGTCGATAACAGAGTCATCAATCCCGCCCTCGCGCAGCAACTGTTTCGCAAGAGTGAAATGCTCAAGCGGAAGCGTGCCGGCGAGCCTGCCGCTATTGAATCCTTTCCCAGGGTAGTGAAGACCATTACCGGCCTGTGGCGATACTCCGAGGGTAAAAAATATCTCGAAGAACTGATCCTGGTCGAAGGCGGAAAACGCCGCGCCGGTTTCCCCATCGAGGCCCAGGACGAATTGATGTTTCTTTATCAGCTCCTGCTGGACCAGCATCGCATCCTCAACCTGCGCGGTCAGAAAATCACCGCCAATCGCCCGCCCGGCACCAAGTTCACCATGGGCAACAAAACCTGACTCGCGGCCAGCGTAAGCTTCAGAATTCGTACCAGTTTAAAAGTCATACCCGCGCAAGCGGATATCTTTTCATGGCTTTAGCTATTCGCCTCCCGTATGCGCAACAATCACAGGCTAATTACAATTCCCGTCCGGCGCGCCATTCCTTGAGCCGGATGACGCTGCGCGCGCCAAGGGTCATGAATGGCTCGGGGAACAGGCGCTGAGGCAGCGGCTGGGCCGGAAAATCGGGAATCAGGCTGGCTTCGCGGCTGTCGCTGGCCATTTCAGCGGCGACGATGCCGGCGATGGTGCCGCGCGTGGTGCCGAGCCCGTTCTGACAGCAGGCGCTGAACAGTCCCGCTTCGAGTTCGCCCAGCGCCCAGGCGTCGTTGCGGCTCAGGCAAAGGCGACCGGACCAGCTGTACTCCATCTCGACATGCTTCAGCATCGGAAATCGCGCGTCGAAAGTGCGGCGATGATCGTCGGCGATTCGCGCAAGCCTGTCCTCGGGCAAGCTTAACGCCGCTTCATAGGTGCAACGGTTGCGGATAACCAGGCGCGCGCCGCCGCTGCCATCGATCCTGCGCACGGTCGAACCGAGCGGATCCGATGGCGTAAAGCCCCAACGCTCGATACCGCCGAGCGCCGCGATTTCTTTCGAATCGAGTTCGCGCGTCATCGACGCATACAGGTTGATATGCATCAGGCGATTCCGATAAAAGCCGAAGGTCTCTATCAAGCCATTAACCGCTAACAAAACCCGGTTGGCGCATACCGAGCCGCGGGCAGTGCGCGCCATCCAGGTTTCTCCCAGCCGGGTTAACTCCTGCACTGGCGAATTCTCGAACAGGCGGCAGCCCGCTTGCGTGACCAGGGCATCGGCCAGGCCACGCACGTAACGCGCCGGCTGAATTATCGCGGTGCCTGGCGTGCGCAGACCGCCGATATAATAGTCGCTGCCGCAAACGTCACGCATAGCGCTGGCGTCGAGCAGTTCGTAAGGCTCGTTCAGCGAATCCAGATGCGCGGCGTAATTCCTGTTATGGTCCCGGCCCAGTTTGCCGGCCGCGGCATTGATCTTGCCGCAGGGCTCGAAGCTTTCATCATCGAAGCCATACTCGGAGACCGCGTCGGCGGCAAATGCAATCGCGGCTCGATTCATGCGGATGTTGCGCAGGTCCTGCGAACTGTCGCCCTCGTAGGATCCGCTGCTCAGCGCATGCGGCAAATCGATCATGAAACCGGAGTTACGCCCCGCCGGACCGCAGGCGATCTCGAGCGCCTCGAGCAAAACGACGTTCGCCTGAGGTTCCAGCTGGCGCAGGCGGCGTACGGCCGACAGGCCTGCAAAGCCGGCGCCGATCACCAGGTAATCGCAGTCGATATCCTGCTCGAGCGCGGGCCGCGCCTGGCGTGGCGGCAGGATCGCGCTCCAGCCGCTGATACCGAGATCGGCCGGTTTCTGGACTACGTGGGTCATCGGCGATTAGTCGACCGGGTCCTGCGCGTTACGATCGCTGAGATCGATCCAGATGGTCTTGAGTTCGGTGTACTGATCGTGCGCATGAAGCGAATTGTCCCGGCCGCCAAAACCCGACTGCTTGTAGCCGCCGAAGGGCGTGGTGATGTCGCCTTCGCCGTAGCAGTTGATCGTCACCGTGCCGGCCCTGATCTCGCGCGCCGCGCGCAGCGCCTGTTTGCCGTTGGCACTGAACAGGCTCGCGGCCAGCCCGTAGTCGCTATCGTTGGCGATCGCGATCGCCTCATCGGTGGAGCGCACAGTAATAACCGCCAGTACCGGCCCGAAGACCTCTTCGCGAGCGAGTTTATCGGTGGGTTTGACCGCGTCGATAACGGTTGGAAATACGTAACGGCCCTGCTCGGTCTTGCCGCCGACTACCGCCTTGCCTTTTTTCAGGTAGGCCGAAACCTTTTTGAAATGATCCTTGTCGACCAGCGCACCCAGGTGATGACTCGGATCCAGCGGATCTCCGGTTTTCCAGCTGCGCGTACGTGCGACGATTCGCTTCATCAGCGGCTCCTTGACAGCCTCGTGCACGATCAGGCGCGAACTCGCCGAACAGTTTTCACCCATGTTCCAGAAAGCGCCGTTGACGACATGCTCGGCAACCAGGTCCAGGTCCTCGGCATCCTCGAGCACGATAGCGGGATTCTTGCCGCCGCATTCGAGCACGATTTTCTTCAGGTTCGATTCGGCCGAGTATTGCAGAAACCGGCGCCCGGTTTCGGTCGAGCCGGTAAATGAAACCATGTCGATTCCCGGATGCCGCCCCATCGGCTCGCCGACATCGGGCCCCATGCCCGGAATCACGTTGAGGACGCCGCGCGGCAGCCCGGCTTCGAACGCCAGTTCTGCGATGCGCAGTGCGGTCAGACTGGTTTGCTCGGCCGGTTTCAGCACTACCGAATTTCCCGCCGCCAGCGCCGGCGCGATTTTCCACGCCATCATCAGCATCGGGAAATTCCACGGTAACACGCAACCGACCACGCCCACCGGTTCGCGGACGACCAGGGCCACCGCGTCATCGCCAACCGGCGCTGACTGGTCGTAAATCTTGTCTACCGCCTCGGCGTGCCAGATCAGGCATTGAATGGTTTCCGGCAAATCGATGGTTTCGCAATCCCGTACCGGTTTGCCGGAATCGATGCTTTCCATGACCGCAAGTTCGTGGCAATTACGCTTCATCAACTTGGCCAGCCTGATCAGTACCGCCTTGCGATCGGCCGGATGAAGCCGGCTCCAGCGACCGTCGTCGAAGGCTTCACGCGCTTTTTTGACGGCGAAATCGACGTCTTTTGCGTCGCAGGATGCGATCTTCGCAATCGTCTTGCCGCTGGCCGGGTTAATCGAGGCAAATGTCTTTTTCGACCTTGCAGCCTGGAACTTGCCGTCGATGAAAGCGTTTAGCGGCAGGTTCAGTTCCTGTGCGATCGCCTGGTACTCGGCGTGGGTGAGTAATTTGGACATCAGCCTTTACCCTCTTTGATATCTGCAAAAGTTGTGTTCATGACGCGGACCACCTGTTCGAGCGAGCGCTTATCGTCCTTATTGAGCGGCTGCAGGGGTTTACGCGGTGGCCCTGATGGCAGGTTACGCCCGCCCATTCCGTGCTTGACGCACTGGATGAACTTGCCGCCCTGCTCCAGCACACGCATTAACGGCATCATCGCCGACATGATCCTGCGGCCCTTGTCGAAATTACCCTCGAGCGCGCAGGCCTGGTACAGGGCTATATGGATTTCCGGGGCGAAATTCGATCCGGCGCAAACCCAGGAGCGCGCGCCCCAGGCGAAAAATTCCAGCGCCTGGTCGTCCATGCCGCAGGATAACTGGATGTGCGGATAATCCCGCGCCAGCAAATGCACCCGGTTGGGATCGCCGGAACTCTCCTTGATCGCGCAGAAATTAGGCGAGCGACCCACACGGTCGAGATATTCCTCGCCCATGTGCGCGCCCATGCGATCGGGGAAGTTGTACAGCATGATCGGCAGATTCGCGGCCCGATCGATAGCCAACGCGTGCAACGCATTCTCGCGCTCGGTGGGCACCGCGTAAGGCGGAGTCGCCACCAGCAGTGCGTCGGCGCCGATCTGCAGCGCGGCCTTTGCATACTCGATCGAATCCTCGGTGCGAATCGCGCCGGTGCCGACAATACAGGCGACCCGGCTTTTGATGCGCTGCTTGATGAACTTCATCAACTCGAAACGTTCTTCCACCGTCTGTGCGTAATACTCGCCCGTCGTGCCGGCGGAAATAATGCCGTGAACCCCGGCATCGATCAGAAAATCGACGATCTCGGCGAGACGATCGTAGTCGATACTGTAGTCATCCCGGTACGGTGTTATCACCGGGGTATATATACCTTCAAATTTCATCACTGGCGTCCTGGACTATTCATTGACCGCCGCCATTTCGAAGGCCAGCGGGTCGGGTTTGACAAAATACTCGATTAAATCGCGCGACAGTTCCCAGTGCTCGACGATCAGGTCGACGATCGCCTGGCTGTCCCCGTTTTCGATCGCGCCGATCATCCGGTCATGATGCGCCAGCGCGGTGATGTTTCGCTTCTCCATTTCAGGATCGCGCGGTCGATAAAACGTCTGGCTGATGCGCGCATGATCTATCAACAGCCTGTCGTAACTGGGCTTAAGATAGGGATTGTCCGCCATCTCACCCATCAGCGAGTGAAAGCACTGGTTCCAGTAGACCATATCGGCACTGGATCCCGACTCGATCGCGGCACGGAATTTTTCCTGAATTTCAGACATTTCCTGAATCTGCGACGGCTTCGCATTCTGCGCCGCGAGACGACCGACAGCGGAGTAAACCATCGGTGCGGTGATGAAAAAATCCCGCAATACCTTATGACTCATCGACGACACGTATGCGCCTCGATTATTGACGATTTCGACGCAACCCTCGCCCGCGAGGCCTCGTAGAACCTCGCGCAAAGGCGTACGCGATATCTGGTAATGCTTGCTGAGACTGGCTTCGTCGAGCGCCGTCCCCGGCTCGAGCTCAAGCGTCAGTATCCGTTTTTTAAGGTCATCGTAGATGGATTGCTTATCCATGAGTCAACACGCATATTTTAAGTATACATATTGTATACACTCAACATGAGGCGATGCAAATAAAATTTCAGGCGGTCGTTAATTTGCGCGCATGAGTCATGGCAGAACGAACAAAAAGTTCACTTTATATAGATTATGAACCGAGAGCGGACGCTATTCCTGTGTTCGATACGTTAGCGGACAAAAGGTCAGTCTTTCCGCGCCGTTGCTGTCGGCGATGCGATCACGCAGAGGCATCGCGGCAACAGGGCAATGGGCAGAAATCCGATCCCGTTACCGGAGACCGGGGACAGATTAGCGTTTTAGTACGTTGAGCCAGCGCCAGAAATTGAACAAGGTCGCAAGCGAGGCGGCTACGTAGGTCCAGGCCGCGGCGCGAAGAATCGAACGTGCCGCCGGCATTTGCCGCTCAGACAGGTATCCCGAAGACAGCAAAGGCAAGGCTTTCTTGAAACTGGCGTCGAGTTCGACCGGCAAGGTTAACAGGTGCATCACGATGGCAAATCCCATAATCAGGAAAGCGCCGGTAACGTTGAGCATCGCCGCCGACGGCGCGCGAGTAATCAGGGCGCTAAACGGCGCGGCGAACAGCAGGAAAGAGCCGACCCGTTGAGCGATTGTGGAAATACCCGCCAGGCGCGTGCGAAGCAGAAACAACGGCTCACCGGCCGCATGCTGGTAAGCGTGAGCGCATTCATGCGCGGCCACGGTAATCGCGGTCAGGGTTTTGCCTTCAAATTTATCCCGTGTCAGGCACACCGCACGCTGGGCCGGCGAATAGTGATCGCCGTTATCGGTTATTTCGACCTTGACTTCATGCAGGTCATATCGATCCAGCAAGTGACGCGCGAGCTCACCACCGGTACCGGGAAAGTTTTCTTCGTCCCGCCGGTTGTGCCGCTCCAGCACCATTCGAATCCAGAGCTGGGGGCCATAAATAACGAGGAACAGGAGCAGAATGACAACAACGTAAATCATAGCCGATTAGACTAAACGCTGGCCGCTACGGTTTCCAGTAGCTTGCCGTTTATTCGCCGGTGAACTTTACGAGGCTGGCGTTAACGCGGCGATATTCAAGCTGCATGCTTTGCAGTTGAGCGCCGAGGTCGATTCGCACTCGATCGCGGTAAGAGTTTTCCAGTTGCGCGGCCAGATGTGCCAGGCGCATTGCACCGATGCTGGCGGCAGAGGATTTGATCGTATGCGCCCAACGGTGCAGATCGTCGCTGGAAGTCCTGACGGTCCGGTTCTCGATATCGCACAGGAACTCGTCAATCGACTCGACATACGATTCGATCACCATGCCGGCGTCCTCACCCATGTCTTGTTTGAGTTGATCGATTACCTTATCGTCAAGCGTTAGCTGGCTGTCGGGATCAGGTTCTATTTTCACACTATTGCCGTTTCTGGAAATTCAACACGGCGAGTATAGTTCAATCATTTGATTTCGCTGCGCACAGGCATCGACAGGAGCAGGCTATGGCAGGGTTTAGTGAAAAGTTTTACATAATTGGTCACCGCGGCGCAGCCGGGGAACTATTCGAGAACAGCCTGCAGGGCTTTGAGTACGCGCTGACGCTCGATATCGATATGATAGAAATCGATATCCGTGAACATTCCTCCGAGCTCTGGGTAATCCACGACCACGACCTCGAGCGCCTGACCGGACAGGCGGGCCTGTTCGAAGATCATCCTGACCCGTCCAGTATTCGTTTATTGAACCGCGAGCCGCTGCCGAGCCTTCGCCAGGTGCTCGACCTGACCTGGGGCAAGATGCCGTTGAATATCGAAATCAAGGCGGTCGAGCACCTCGAACTGCTGCTGGACCTGCTGGCGCAATACCCCGCGATGCCGGCCGGCGAGCGTTTACCGTGGAACCTGATTTCGTCATTCAACCATGCCGCCATCGCGCATTTGAAGGCGGCGGGATGTCCCTGGCCGCTGGCCCCGATCAGCAGCGGCATTCCATTACAGACGCGGGTCGAGCTCGAGATAATTGAGCCCTGGTCGTGGCATTTCGATGATCAGTATCTCGATTTCGATCTGGTTCGCGAACTGCGCCAACAGGGTATTCCGAGCCTGGTGTTTACCGTTAACGAGCCCGCTCGGGCGCGTGAATTGAAGCAACGCGGCGTTGGCGGAATATTTACCGACTATCCCTCCAAAATGATCCAGATCGACTAGACTTAAATTACAGCAACTGTCCTCACGTGGGTGTATCGATGGAAGGCAATGGCCATCCCGCTATCAGCGATTTGAAAAGAATTAGATGCCTGAGTCAGTTCAGCGAAGAACAGCTGACCAGCCTGGCCGATAAACTGCGCGTCGAACGCGGCAACAAAAACGATTGCCTGATCGAACTCGGCTGTAACGAAAGTTACAGTTTTTACCTGCTCTCGGGCAACCTCGAGGCGACTACCGGCGACGGTAACCAGATCGAGTTCGATAGTCAGAGCGATGGAGAACTGTATCCAATCGCGCAACTGCGTCCCAGCCTCTATCGTGTGGTTGCGGCGGAGCCGGTGCAATACATCAAAATCGTCTCCAGCCAGCTTACCGATTTCGCGCAACGACTCGAAAGCGACGAGGGCGAAATCGATGTTATCGAGATCGAACAAAGCGAAGAAGAAAACGAGCTCACCATCCAGCTGTTCCAGGACCTGATTTCGGGCAACCTGTCGCTGCCCAGCCTGCCCAGCGTCGCGCAGCGCATTCAGCGGGAATTCGCCGAGGATTCAGCGAACGCGGAATCGATTTGCAGCATTATTCAGTCGGATCCGGCGATTACCGCCAAACTGATCATGATCGCCAACAGCGCGCTATACAGCGGTCAGGCCCAGATCGAATCACTACAGCAGGCGGTCGTGCGCCTGGGTCTGGAAACCACGCGCAAGCAGGTCATGACCTATGCCGTCAAGGAGCTGTTCCAGAGCGAGACTTCGGAAATGAAATCGCAGATGCAAAAGCTATGGAAGCACAGTCAGCACGTTGCTAGCCTGTGCCGCCTGCTGGCAAGCCACCTGCAAGGCTTCGATCTCGAACAGGCCCAGCTTGCCGGGCTGATTCACGACCTCGGCGAAATAGCGATCCTGCAGTATGCACAGCAAAACGAGGAGTTGCGCGACAATCCGGACCTGCTGCTGCGCGCGGTGGAATCGCTGCGCCCGCAGATAACCGGCATGCTGCTAAACCAGTGGAACTTCGGGCCCGAATTCGTCACCGTTGGCGAGGAGTGCGAAGACTGGTTCCGCAATCCCTCCGATACGCCCGATCTTTGCGACCTGGTACTGATCGCGCAATACCACGCCATGATCGGAACCCCGGCTATGAAAAAGTTGCCGCCGGTACCGACCTTGCCCGCTTTCGCCAAACTCGGCATGGATAATCTCGACGTCGAGCAGATCATCGAATATCTTAAGAGTTCGCGCGCTGAAATTCAGGCCATCGAAGCTCACCTGGGCGCAATTTAGTTCTAAAGCAGGCTTTCTCATCGATCTGGGTCCGGCAATTCGATCAATTTCCGGATAATGCCTGTAGTACAATTCGCGCATGACTGAACTGGGTCGCTACAACCGCCTGCGCATCGTCAAACGTACCGATATAGGAATGTTTCTCGACGGCGACGAATTCGGAGAAATCCTGCTGCCGCGCAAATACGTGCTCGATTCGATGCGGCCAGACGATGAAGTCGAGGTATTCATCTATAACGACTCCGAGGATCGCATCGTTGCCACCACCCTGAAACCCAGGGCACAGGTCGGCGAATGCGCTTACCTGAAGGTGGTCAGTACCGGCAAATTCGGCGCCTTTCTCGACTGGGGATTACCGAAGGACTTACTGGTCCCTTTCAGCGAGCAACAAAAGCCGATGCAAAAAGGCTATTCCTACACCGTCTACCTGTTTGTCGACCAAACCACCCAGCGCATCGCGGCCTCGACCCGGCTGGAGGACTACCTGTCGATGGACGGTTCAGGATTCAACCCACGACAGGCCGTCGACTGCCTGATTTATGGCAAAAGCGACCTCGGCTTCAAGGCGGTCATCAACGGCACCCATCTGGGCCAGTTCTACAGCAATGAAACCTTCCAGCCGCTGCACTACGGCGAAACCGTCAGCGCCTATATCAAGCAAATACGCGAGGACGGCAGGATCGACCTGATGCTGCAGCTACCTTCCCACCTCGGGCGCGACCAGCTCGGCGAGGCCATTGTCAGCCACCTGCAGCAAAACCAGGGCGTCTCTACGCTGACCGACAAGAGCCCGCCCGACGAAATCTACCGCACCTTTGGCGTTAGCAAGGCGAATTACAAGAAAGCCCTGGGCAGGCTGTACAAACAGCGCACCATCGCGATCGAAAAACATCGAATTACGCTGTTGTAAAGTCAGGCCCGGAGCGCCGCCGCGTTGGCGGAGAACGGGGTTCAGATCTGGGTGTCGTGCTTTTTCGCTCTTTTAATCAGGTTGGATACCACTTTTACTTCCTTACGCAAATCGCGATACTCGCTGCTGGTGTCGTCGGCCTTTGCCGCGGCGATTAGCTCTTCTTCGAGAGCCGCTCTTTTAGCCTCGAGCTTGTCGATTATTTTCAGCAACTTGTGATGCTTCTTTTCCTGCTTCTGCGCCGACAGGTCGAAGAATCTATCCAGTTTTTCCAGCAATTTATTCGTACTCATAATCTTCTCCCAGCTCCTTGATCTCGTCATCCCTGACCCACAGGGTGGCAGCACACTTGAGCAGTTTTTTGCTGATACTGCGAGTGAATCCGATATCGTTCATCAAAGAAGAGGCCATGTATGAATCGATTTTGTTCTCCCTGATCAGGCCATCGACTCTCTGATTCATTCGAACCTCGCTTTCCCTGGAAGATTCTTTCTGGATTTCGATCTGGGTCAGAATCTCTTCCTCGTCGCCCTCGAATTCCCGAATTTCCTGTATCTTGCGCAACACCGTTACCAGCTCGATCCTCAACCGATTATAGTTGTCCAAAATCTCTTTATTGTTACTCCTTGCGTAGAAATTCAGGTTTTTCTGCAACTCCCTGATATCCTTGACCGTTTCCACGATACCTCTGGCGATCAGTTTCAGCTCGTAGATCTCGTGGTTGCCGACCTCGTCCATGTAGGCCTGCGAGATCGAAGCGTATTTTATTATTTCGGCGTACAGGGTTTTGATGTCCTGTTGATAAATGCTATCGATATCAATTTGGAACGGCTTGCTGGATTTCTCGACTATCGCTTCGATTTCGCTGTCGGAAAATATTTCGCTGCGGTGCAGGTTCATCGCGTGCACGATAGCTTCCAGCGACTTGTCGTAGAGATGTATCGTTTCCTTGCGGATGGCCGCAAGGGCCGAGGCCGGAATTTCCATAACCTCGTAGGTCAGGTACTTGGCGTTGCCGCGACCTCTCTCCCTGGCCTGGAACAACGTTTCGAGATAGCGCACCATCTGGCCAATAAACGGTGACACGATTACCACGCCGAGTACGTTGAATATGGTATGGAACAGCGCCAGCTTCATTGCGAAGTCTTCGTCGCCAATGGCGAGCATCGGCGCCAGCTTATCGACCAGATCCTTTAGCTGGTAAATCAGAAGCACCGCCACCAGACCGGTGATTATGTTGAAGATAAAATGCGCCACCGCCAGCCGCTTGCCATTTCTATTCGACGCCAGCGCGCCCAGCACCGCGGTCACCGTGGTGCCGACATTGGCGCCGATCGCCAGCGACAGCGCGTTGATGTAATCGATTTGCCCGCTGGCCAGCGCGGTAATGATAATCGCCATGGTGGCGCTGCTGGACTGGATAACGACGGTGGCGACGGCGCCGAACAGGATATAGACGAACACGCCCAGGTAACCTTCCATCGCGTATTCGGCCAGGTCCAGTCCGTCTTTCAGGGTTTCGAATCCCTCCTTCATGTAAGCGATGCCGAGGAATATGAAACCGAGCCCGATCAGCACGCTGCCAAGCCCCTTGTAGGAGTTTTGCCTGGAGAACTGCATGATTACGCCGAAGATCAGCATCGGCAGCGCGTAAGCGGAGATCTTTATTTTCAGACCGAATGACGACACCAGCCAGGCGGTGGCAGTGGTGCCGATATTGGAACCGAAAACGACGCCGACCGCCTGCGTCAGGCCGATCAGTTCGGCCGACAGGAAGGAAATGATGATGACCGAAACCAGCGACGAGCTCTGCACCACGGCGGTCGCCAGGAAACCGGTGCCGATCGCCCGCGGCGTGGTGCTGGTGAACTTTTCCAGCACCATTTCGAGCGCGCCGCCGCTGAACAGCTTGAAGCCGTCTTCCATGTAATGCATGCCGATCAAAAAGATGGCGATTCCGGCGATAATGGTTTTGGAGTCGTTACTGGAAACGACGAACCAGGCAAATAGCAGAAAAAACAGGGGGCCAATGAGTCGCTTGAGCATAAAAAAACGGAATCCGGTCCGGATAAAAGAAATAGGAAATTACTTTCTATAACAGAAGATTACAAGCAAAGAATCGGATCGAACTGACCAGCGTCATCAATGCAGAAAGGATCTTTGGCCACTACAGTCATAATTTGCCCCTTGCCTGATTCGCAGCCGCGTTGACACGGCTAACCGCGGCAAAGCAAACTAGGCCCAAACACCCTGACAGCGAAAGACACGGTTGCCGGTTTGCGGATCAATAGCCCGTATTTTTGTCATACAACTGTTACAAAGTGTTTATAGGCTGCAAGCATTACTCATGGATCCGGATCATGACCAACATCCTGGTAGTTGAAGACGACCGCGACATCCGCGAAATGGTATGCCAGTCGCTGGCGCAAAACGATTTCCGGACCATTGGCTGCGCCGACGTCAGGCAGGCCAGGCAGTTGATCAAAGAGCACAGTCCCGATTGCCTGGTGGTCGACTGGATGCTGCCCGACGGTTCCGGCGTCGAGTTAATTCGCTGGCTGCGAGGCAAGAAAAAATACCGTCAGACGCCGGTCCTGATGCTGACCGCGCGCGCGCAGGAAAGCGACATGATCACCGGCCTCGATGCCGGCGCCGACGACTACCTGACCAAACCGATGTCGCTGCGCGAGCTCAATGCCCGCGTCAAGGCGTTGCTACGCCGGCCGGCAGTTTACCAGGAAGAACTGGATCAGCTTGAGGCCGGCCGCCTGCGGCTAAATCTGCGAACCCACGAAGTTTTCGTCGGAGAGGTCGCGGTTAATCTGACCAAGACTGAATTTAAGCTGTTGAAGCTTTTTGTCGAAAATCCGAACAAAGTCTTCAGCCGCGAACAGATCCTCGACACGGTCTGGGGGCTGAACGCTTATCTCGGCGATCGCACTGTCGATGTACACGTGCTGCGCCTGCGCAAGCTGCTGAAACCGCACGGCGTCGACCAGATGCTCAAAACCATACGCGGATCCGGCTACCGATTTTCCCAAAAAGGTTCCTGATCAGGGCATAATCCGCGCATGATTAATATCTGGTCCACCGAAGCCTGGGCGCTTGCTATCGCGGGCATCGCGTTACTGTTAATCGGCATCGTATCCGGCAACTGGTTTATCGCCAGCCTGGCCACCTGCGGATTTTATATCGGTTGGCTGTATTACCGGCTGCTGAAGCTGGAGCACTGGATTCGCTCCGGCACCAGAACCAGCGATGTATACGAAGACAATGGTTTTTTCGGCATCATCATCCGCCAGCTTTACGATCAAAAGAAATCACAGAACCGGCGAAAACGCCGCACCAAACAGCTGTTGCGGCGACTGAATCAGAATATATCCGCACTGCCCGACGCCACCGTACTACTTAACCGCGAGTTTCAGATCGAGTGGTGTAACCAGCCCGCCCTCTACCTGTTAAACCTGCGTTCTCCTCAGGACCTGGGTAACAAGATCGTCAACCTGATTCGCGACCCCGAGCTGCAGGCCTACCTGACAAATCCCGGCAGCCGGCAGTATATCGAAATCGAATCCCCCGCCGATCCCGGCATCAGCATCCAGATCAAGGTCGTCTCCTTCGGCGGCAACCAGTCGTTGTTAATCGCAAGAAACATCAGCGACCAGAAGCAGCTTCAGGAAAGCCTGAAAAACTTTGTCGCCAATGCCTCGCACGAGCTGAAATCTCCACTGACCGTCATCGCAGGACATCTGGAGATGCTCGAGGACGAGCGCGACCTCAGCGAAGCAGGCTTGCGTTCGATACGTACCGCGCAGCGCCAGATCGAGCGCATGAAGAAGTTGATCGAGGGCCTGTTGTTACTGTCGCAGGTCGAAAGCCGCCGGCTCGAGCCCGGCGAGGGCGACCGGATTTCGATCACTGAACTGATGGTGAACCTGATGGCGGCATTGGAAAAATATGCCGAACGCAAACAGCTGCGGCTGGCGCATCCCGACGGATTATTTTTACTCGGCATCGGAATCGAAATCGAAGGAATCTGTATCAACCTGGTGGAAAATGCAATCAAGTACGCCAGCCCGGGAACGCCGATAGACGTCAGTTGGCGCGAAAGCCCGAACGGGGAGTTCATCTTCAGCGTGCGCGACCAGGGCCCCGGCATAGAAAAACAGGAACTGCCGAATATCACCAAACGTTACTACCGCGGCGCCCGCAGCAGAGCCGAGACCAGTGGCTCGGGACTTGGGCTCGCTATCGTGCAGCACGCCGCCAACAAGCACGGCGCCAACTTCGACATCGAAAGCACCCTGGGAAAAGGCAGTTGCTTCAGCGTAAGCTTTCCGTCATATCGCTGTTTGCACGAGACGCGAAAGGCCGCCGATGTCGTCACCCACGCGGATTACTGATTCTTTAAGCGCTGAAATTTTTACAGATTCTGTAACAAAACCGTCATATTCGGGAACTATTCTGTACCCGCTCAAACGACAGCCCGCCGAAATCTCGACGGTTTTCTGGCAATAAGCGAAACTCTTAGCCGGCTGATTGCGCAATGACTATAAGACATGAGGACTATGAACATGAAACTCACGCGAATACTGCTTTCTTCGGTAGTGATCAGTCTGACTTTCGCTGGCAGCGGCCAGGCGGCGAACACGCTGATACAGAACAAGGGATCGGATACCCTGGTCAACGTCGCCCAGGCGTGGGCCGAGGAGTACCAGTCGGTCAAGCCAGATGTTGCGCTGGCGGTCTCCGGCGGCGGCTCCGGCACCGGCATCGCGGCGATGATCAACGGCACCGTGGATATCGCCAATTCCAGTCGACAGATGAAAAAGAAGGAATTGAAAAGAGCCATGGAATCCGGGCAGGAGCCGGTGGAACACGTGGTCGGTTACGACGCGCTGGCGGTATATCTGCATATGGATAATCCGATGGACGCATTGAGTTTCAACCAGCTCGGCAAGATATTCGGCCGCGGCGGCGATTTCACAAAGTGGTCTGACCTGGGCGTCAGTGTACCGGGCTGCGGCAGCGACAAGATCGTCGTCGTCAGCAGGCAAAACAATTCAGGCACCTACGCCTATTTCAAGAAAGCAGTACTAAAGAGCGCGGCCAAGGCCGGTGTTATCGGTAAGGGCAGCTTCCGTCAGGGCACGCTCGACATGCACGGTTCCAAGGACGTGGTCGACCTGGTCGAAAAGACGCCCTGCGCGATCGGCTATAGCGGGCTGGCCTATGCCACCGATCACCTGAAGCTGGCCTGCGTCGCCAGGGATGAAGGTAAATCCTGCGTCAGTCCGAGCGTCGTCACCGCGAGCGACCGCAGCTACCCGATTGCGCGCCCGTTATTCATGTACACCAACGGCAAGCCACAGGGCGAGATCAAGGAGTACATGGACTGGATCCTGTCGGACGCGGGTCAGTGTATTTTGAAAAACAAGGGTTATGCCCCGGTGCGCGACGTCAGTTGCCCATAGGAGCCGATTCGAACCGGGAGCGACAATCCCGCTCCCGGTTTAATTAACTGCCGGAAAACAAAATGTCTCATCTCGAAGAACGCCTGGAACACGATTTAACCGAAATCCGCGATCATATCGCCAGCATGGGCAGCGAGGTCGAGCAGTCGCTCGAGGGTGCGTTCAACGCGCTTGATTCGGCCAACGACAAGCTTGCCTTCAAAACCATACTGTCGGACCTGCCGATCAATCGCCACATGCGCAAGATCGACCGCTTATGTCACGCGTTCATTGCAATTCACTTGCCGAGCGCCGGGCATTTGCGCCTGATCTCGTCAGTGATTCGCGCCAACATTATCCTCGAGCGCATCGGCGACTACGCGGTCACCATCGCACGCGAGGCTGTGCAGCTGGGCATGGAACCCGAAGGCTATATAGCGGTAGAGCTGAAAAAGGTTAGCGCCGAGGCAATGGCGGTGCTCGGCGAAGCGATCAGCGCGTTCAACTCCTCCAATGCGGAACGCGCGCGCCACGCGATCACCATGGCCAGGCAGGTTGAGCACGAGATGGACGGGATCTATGCAGAGCTGCTCGAATGCGGCGATGCCGAGGGCGGCTGCGGCCGCAACACGATGATTTACCTGATTATCTTCAGTCAACTCAAGCGCGTTGCCGACCAGGCCAAAAACCTCGCCGAAGAGGCGATCTTTATCGAAACCGGTGAAACCAAGGCGCCCAAGACTTACCGCATTCTGTTCCTCGACGAAGACAACAGCTGCCTCGGTCCGATGGCCGCATCGATCGCGCAAAAAGCGTTTCACGAGCAGGGGCATTTCACCACGGCAGGCGTACATCCGGCGGACAGCCTCGACTCAGGCATGGTAGCGTTCATGCAGGGCCGCAGCTTCGACCTGGCGGAAGTCACGCCGCGCAGTCTCGATACCAGTCGTGAGGCGCTTTCCGAGCACCACGTCATCGTCGGGCTCAACCAGAAGGTACAGAAAGCCGTCGGCAAGGTCCCTTTCCGCACTTCGGCGCTCAACTGGAAAAAGCTCGAGCAACCCGCGGATGACGATGCCGAAGCCTGGGAAAGCCTTTACAGGAACCTGGCGCTGCAGATTCGCGAACTGATGACGCTGTTACGCGGCGACGAGAACCAGTGAAATGAGCCAGGCAGCCCAACAGCGAAGTGGCAACCTGCCGGATATCAACCAGCGTAACGCGGACTGGTATATCGACAAACTGGTTCAGTACCTGGTTTTCCTGAGCGGCATCTCCGCGATCGTGCTGATCATCGGCATCTTCGTGTTCGTCACCATCGAAGGGCTCGGTTTCCTGTTCGAGGATTTCAGTTTCCGCGAGTTTTTCCTGTCGCCCTGGTGGGAGCCGACCGACGAGGACGAACCCACCTACGGCATTCTCGCGCTGATGGCAGGAACCGCCAGCGTTACCGGGCTGGCGATGCTGGTGGCAATCCCGTTTTCGCTCGGCAGCGCAATCTACGTGGCCGAGTTCGCCACCGGTAAAAAACGCGAGTTCCTCAAGGTTCTGATCGAGCTGCTGGCGGCGATTCCTTCGGTGGTCTGGGGTTTCATCGGCCTGTCGATCATGAACCCACTAATCATCGACCTGTTCGACGTGCCGGTTGGATTGAACATTCTCAATGCCGGTATCATCCTCGGCCTGATGGCGGCCCCGATAATGACCTCGATCAGCGAAGACGCGCTCAAGGCAGTGCCGGACCGATATCGCGAAGCCGCCGAGGCGCTTGGCGGCACCCGCTGGCAAGTCATTTACAAGACCGTACTGCCGGCGGCTAAGAACGGCCTGCTGGGCGGCGTACTGCTCGGTGTCGGCCGCGGTTTCGGCGAAACCATGGCGGTACTGATGGCAACCGGGCACGCGATCAACATACCCGGCAGCGTGTTCGACTCGGTACGCGCACTCACCGCGACCATCGCCGCCGAACTCGGCGAAACCGCGGTCGGTTCGCCCCATTACCAGGCCCTGTTCACGATCGGTATTTTCCTGTTCTCGATCACCTTCGTCATCAACCTGAGCGCCGACCTGATCGTGCGCGGCATTCGCAAGAGCTAGGAGCGACCATGAGCAGCACAGAGCTTATCGCCAATCCGTTTCTCGAAACCGATCTGAACGCCAGCGCCAAGCGCACCGAGAAACTGTTCCAGATACTGTTCATGCTGATGGCCGGATTGCTGATTCTGCCGGTGCTGATCATTCTGACCACGCTGGTGGTCAAGGGCGGCGGCATGCTGTCCTTCGACTTCCTGTTTACCAATCCGACCAACGGCATGACCGAGGGCGGCATCTTCCCTGCCCTGCTCGGCACTATCTGGCTGGTTGGCGTGGCGCTGATCATTTCGGTGCCGGTCGGCGTCGCAGCGGCGGTCTACCTTAGCGAGTACGCCGCCGACAACTGGTTTACGCGCGCGATCAACCTCGCGATCATCAACCTCGCGGGTGTTCCGTCGATCGTGCACGCACTGTTCGGCGTCGGCGCTTTCGTCATCTTTTTCGGTTTCGGCACCAGCATCCTCGCGGCCAGCATGACGCTCGCGGTAATGACGCTGCCGGTGGTGATCGTTGCCACGCGCGAATCGCTGCAGGCGGTTCCGCCCGCGTTTCGCGAAGCCTGCTGGAACATGGGTGCGACCCGCTGGCAAACCATCCGCCGCGTGATTCTGCCGAACTCGGTCAGCGGCATCCTGACCGGCGTCATTCTCGAAGTCTCGCGAACCACCGGAGAAACCGCGCCGATCATGTTTACCGGGGCGGCGTTCTTCATCCCGGTGCTGCCGCAAAGCGTATTCGACCAGACCATGGCCATGTCGCTACACCTGTTCGTGGTTTCGACCCAGGTGCCGCACGTGCCTGAAGGATTGCCCTACGGCGTCGCGCTGGTGCTGATCGGCATGGTGTTATTGATGAATAGCGCATCGATTGCGTTGCGCATGTACCTGCGGGGCAAAAAGAAATGGTAAGCGCGGCGGAAGCGATGACAACAGACAGCGATAAGCAGGATGCCCGGGTCAAGCTGCAGGTACGCGATGTCGGTATCCGCTACGCCTCGACCACGGCGATATCCGGTATCAACCTCGAGGTTATGGAAAACGAGATCTTCGGTATTATAGGCCCGGCCAACGCGGGCAAAACCTCGTTTCTCAAGTCTCTGAACCGGATGAACGATTTCGATACCAACATGTCGATCGATGGTGAAATCCTGTTCGATGGCATCAATATCCGCGACGTGCGCAACGTCTACGCGCTGCGTAATCGTATCGGCGTTGTGTTTCCGCTACCGGTTGGATTGCCGTTGACAGTTTACGAAAACGTCGCCTTCGTGCCGCGCCTGCGCGGTATTCGCGACAAGGCCGAACTGGATGTCATCGTCGAACGCTGCCTGACGCGCGCTGCGCTATGGGATGAAGTCAAGGACCGGCTGGATTCGCTCGGCAGCCTGCTCTCCGGCGGGCAGCAGCAGCGCCTTACGATAGCGCGCGCGCTATCGCAGGACCCCGAGTTGTTGATGCTGGACGAGTTTTCGATCGCGGTAGACCCGGTAACGACGATGCGTATCGAAGACGTTTTGAAGGAACTGAAGCAGGAAATGACGATCATTCTGGTCACCAACCTGGTGCAGCAAGCGCGCCGCCTGGCCGATCGCACGGCATTTTTTCTCGACCGGCAATGCGTCGAGATCGGCGCCACCGAGGACCTGTTCACCGGCAAGGTGCAGGATTCACGCACCACCGACTATATCGAGGGTCGTTTTGGTTAACACCGATATGGATATGAATCGCGCAGAATCGATCGATGCCGCAGCCGATACCGGGCTTGCGATCCACACCGATTCACTGAACCTGTGGTACGGAGACTTCCAGGCGCTTTACGACGTCAACCTTGAGATCAAGAAAGGTCGCGTGACCTCGCTGATCGGCCCATCGGGTTGCGGCAAGTCCACCTTTTTACGCAGCATCAACCGCATCAACGAGCGTCTCGGCTACGTACGTATCGAAGGCGCGATCGACGTTTTCGGCAACAACATCTATGCCCCGGAAGTCGAGCTGGTGCAGGTCAGAAAACAGGTCGGCATGGTGTTCCAGCGTCCCAATCCGCTACCGGCCTCGATTCGCGAAAACATCCTCTTCGGTCACAAGCTGCACAACCGTGATCGCAAATACAGTCGTGACGACGAGGATGAAATTGTCGAGGATTCGCTGCGACAGGTTTTACTGTGGGACAAGGTCAAGGACAATTTGAGGCGCAAGGCGACCGGCTTGTCACTGGAAGAACAGCAAAAACTGTGCATCGCGCGCCTGCTGCCGGTAAAACCCAGCGTACTGCTGATGGATGAACCCTGCTCGGCGCTCGATCCAAAGGGTACCGCCGCGGTCGAGGAACTGATCTGGGAGTTGCGCGGCAAGTACTCGATCCTGATCGTGACCCACAACATGGCGCAGGCGCGGCGCGCCAGCGAGGAATGCATTTTCATGCTGATGGGCAAGGTGATCGAACACAATGACACCGCAGAAATGTTCGTCACGCCGCAGCACCAGGAAACCGCGAACTATATCGAAGGCCGCTACGGATAGGCTTGTAAATTTCGGCTTTTCTCGATGACAGGTAACTATTTCTCGCAATTCGCTATTTGCATAACGACCATTCAGGCCTAAAATAGCACTATTATTCAAATATTTACCTAGCCCCGCCAGATGGGAGTCTCTTGGCTAAAACACTTGTAGAAGATCTCGAGGAAACCCGGGTTCCGTTCCTTCGCGGCATCCTGATTCGCAGCCTGCAGGACGCAGGCCTGGAATTTTGCGAAGCCTCCGATATCGCGTCCGAAGTTCGCAACGAACTCTCCGATACCGCGCTGATCACCACCGTCGACCTCAATCGCATGGTGCTCGATCGCTTATTTTCGCTCGGCAAAGAAAACATCGTCTACCGCTACGAGAATCGTAACAGCCTGATACCGGTCCAGATCGAACAGCAATGCGGCCGCGTGAATCCGTTCTCACGCCTCCAGTTTCGACACAGCCTCGAGACCATAGGGCTTAAATCCAAGGAATCGGAAGACGTGGTGCAAATGGTGCAGGAACACCTGACCAACAAATCCATCAATATTATCAAATCCAGAAACCTGGCCATGCTGATCTACCGTTACCTGCGTCAGTCCAGCAAGCTCGGTCCCGCGGTCGCGCACCGCTGGCTGGTCTGGCATGATTTTATCAATAGCGGCCGGCCGTTGGTTTTCCTGATTGGCGGCACCGCCGGCTGCGGCAAGAGTACTACCGCGAATACGCTCGCCAGCCGGCTCGAGATCGTGCGTACCCAGTCGACCGACATGCTGCGTGAAGTCATGCGCACCATGATTCCTGAACAGCTAATGCCGGTGTTACACCAGTCATCGTTCACCGCCTGGAAAGGATTGCCCGGCATCGAACAGAGCGAGGATCGGATATCCGAGGAGTTACTGGTGCAGGGTTACCGCAGCCAGGCCGATCTACTGGCACTGGCGACCGAGGCGGTGGTCGATCGCGCAACGCGCGAACATGTGTCGCTGGTACTGGAAGGGGTACACATTCACCCGGCCTTCATGGAAAAGATGCAGGCCGAAACCGATGCCGTGGTGATTCCCGTGATGCTGGGATTACTCAAGCGAAAACACCTGATGCAGCGCATTAAAACGCGCAGCAATAACGTACCGGATCGTGGCGCGGAACATTACCTGCAGTATTTCGAGGAAATCTGGCGCCTGCAAACCTACCTGCTGTCGGAGGCCGACGGCGCCAACATACACATCGCCGTAAATGAAAATCGCGACAAGGTTTTTTCCGAAATCATGCGCTTTACGATAGCCAACCTGGCTGAAAACTTCGACAGCACGCCAGAGAAAGTTTTTGGCGCCAAGGCCTTTGTCGACGACATCGACGGGCAGATTTCCTGATCTTTACGAAGCGAGACCGGCTGCGCGGACTCACTAACGCTCAGGAAACAACTGCCGTTATCGTCACAGGTATGCGGACGCCGCCGTCGCTGACAAATCCGGAAGGCTGCCCGAGTTCGTCGTAGTGTACACAATCGTTGCCCTCGAAAAGAAAGTCGCCAACGTAGCGAAACGAGATTTTTTGCCTGAGATTGGGCGCATATTCCAGCTTTAGAAAATTACTGACAAGCCCGCGAATCACGCCCGCATGCGACACCACCAGTATCGTGGAACCGGGGTAAGCCGTCGCCAGGGAAGTTACGAAAGGAGCGCTTCTGCGCTGCATTTGGTGAAAACTCTCACCATCCGGATAGACGAGGTCCGGATCTTTTTTGTGCTGTGGATAGCGGCTGAATACCGAGGACTTTTCCCGTGTTTGCAGCTTGCCGTAGTTAACTTCCCTGAGTTCGGGAACGGCGATGACGTCGGCTAGGCCGAACGATTCGGCATAGCTTATCGCGGTTTGCCGGGCTCGAGTCAGGTCGCTCGAGTAAATGGCATCGATACCGACGTCGCCCTTGCACAACTGGTTAGTGATGAAATCAACGTCAGCCTTCCAGTCGACACAGGGCGGCGAATCTCCCCAGCCCAGAATACGCCCTGCCGCGTTCGACCGGGTCCGGTAATGCCTTACTAAAATAACGCGCATTCGGACAGCATAGTCACTTGTAACGCCGTTGCAAGGTTCGATTGTCTGCCGCAAGCAGGCGCTTGTGCTGGCTGGCGCTATCGGCAATCAGGCGGGATAGCGTTGGCCAAGCCCCTGGTATACCTGCTCGCGAAAATCCGGGCTGTCGCTATCCAGATCTTCGAGCACCTCGACCAGGTGCTCGTTGTCTTCCCTGCCTTCCCAGACCTTGATATAGCTGCCGTCCTTGTAGCCGTGATCCTGGCGAAAAAAATTGAGCACATTCTTGCCGACATAGGTTCGATAGAGGTGATCGAAATCCATCTCGATCAGCGTCATCACGTTGGCGAATTCGGAAAAGTGCATCGATCGATTCGCAATCGTGGATTGCGCCATCGATTCGATCGCGGTGCGAATATCCCGATCCTGGCGCGGATCGAGAATTTCCGCCGCGATGCGATCGGCCACGGTCTCGTTGTCCGCATCCTGCAACAGGTAGTCGCTCATCGCGAAATGCATGATATCGACCAGTTCCAGCCGCACCTGCTCGAGGTCGGGCTGCTGGTGTTTCCACCATTTCCAGCCGTAGTGATCGAGCATTTCGGCGCATTCGGTCCATATCGCGCGATACCAGGCGTTACCGGCCTGACGCCAGTCGGGATTGACGCGCGCATTCATCGCGTCCTGCATTTCGAGCATAATCAGTAGTTGCGCTTTCATGGTGAGTTACGGCGGAAAAAAGCAGAGTTTACCGGAGCGGGCAAGCGCTCGCCATAGCGTTTAGATACCGTACAACCAGGGCAGTAAAAAACTCAACAGCACCCACATGATCAGCACCAGCGGAAGGCCCACACGCACAAAATCGGTGAAACGGTAGTTGCCGGCGTTCATCACCAGCAGGTTGGTCTGGTAGGCCATTGGCGTCGCGAAACTCATGTTGGCACCGAATATGACCGCCAGCACGAAAGGCTCCGCTGGCTGCCCCAGCTGATGCGCAATACCGATTGCAATCGGCGTGCCGATGACGGCCGCGGCATTGTTGGACACGACGTTGGTCAAAATCGCCATCATTGCCAGCAGGCCGCTTAGAATGACGGTCGGTGACGCACCGGCGGTTAATCCGACATAGGCGCTCGCGATCATATCGGCGCCGCCGGTTTCGACCATCGCGGTTCCCATCGCGAGGCTGGTGACAATCAGTAGAATCACCGATGCGCTCAGCGCGCGCGTGGCGTCGAACCATTTGATACAGCCGGTCAACAGCATCAGCAGCACGCCGCAAAGGGCGCTGACCGCGATCGGCAACAGGCCAAAAGCGGCCATCAGGATAATCCATAGCATGATCAACATCGCCAGCGGCGCGCGCGATGAAATCGGCAACGCCGCCTTGGCGTCCAGCACCAGCAGGTTGCGACTCGACTTGAGGCGCTTGATGTTGCTGACCGAACCCTGCACCAGTAGCACATCGCCCGAATGCAGGCGCGTTTCCTCGGTATGCTCGGTGCCCTGCTTGCTGGCCCATTTATTGGAGCGAAACAACGCCAGCACCATCAGCTGGTAACGCTCGCGAAAGCGGATATTGGCTAATGTGCGCCCGTCGAGCGTCGATCCCGGCACCACCACCACCTCGGCGATCTGTTGCGTGGTATCGCGCAGCGGATGCTCGTCGTCGACCCGCTCATCGCCCGAAAACAGGCTGGCGCCGAGCACGGATTCCAGTTCCTTGAGACGGTCTGGCGTGCTGTTGACGATGATTCGGTCTCCGCTACGTAACACCATGTCCGGGATGGCGACCAGGCGGTTGTTTTTCATGCCGCGCAGTATGTGCACGACTTCGAGATTGCCGCCACTAAGCGCAATCGCCTCGGACAGCTTTTTCTCATTGATTACGCTGTCATCATGAATACGCAACTGCGCGGTAAAAAGCCGCGGAGAGGTCGTCGGCAGGCGCGCTTCGCGCTGCGGCAGCAGTCTCGGCGCCAGCAGCCACAGGTATGCCACGCCAACGCTGCCGGCGATAATCGCCGGAAACGCGAAATCGAACATGCCGAGCTCACGCAGGCCGAGATCGGCGGCCACCGCAACCACCAGCAGGTTGGTCGAAGTACCGATGCTGGTTGCCATGCCGCCGATCGATGTCGCCAGGCCCACAGGCATCAGCAGGTCGGATGCGGGCGCCCCGGTTTTCAGCGAAACGCTGATCAGAATCGGCAATAACAGGATCACCACCGGCGTATTGTTGATAAACGCGCTCAACATGGCGCCTATCACCAGCGTCAGTAGAAATGTCAGCAGCGGCCGGTGCGACCACCAGCGCGCCAGCTGGCGCCCGATCGGTTCCAGCGCGCCGGTCCGCACCAGCGCCTGCCCGGCGATCATCAATGCGCACACCGCGACCAGCGCCTGGTGACCAAAGCCAAGAAACAGATCGCTGGCGCGCACCTGCCCGTAGCTGCTGCTATAGGGAAAAATCTCGAACAGCAGCGTCAACAGCACCAGGATTAGCAAACTCGAACTCGCCAATGGCACCCGGTCGCTGGCAAACAGGATCAGTGCCAGCACCACCAGCGCCATCACGGCATAGGCATGAAATCCATCTGGGACTGCAAGTACATCCATCGGAGTCGGTATAGTGGCGGGGATTACCTGATTTTAGCACTCCCCGAAAATAAAACAGTTTTCACCGCTTGTATGACTTTCGCGGCATTAAACCTGTCCCTTTGACGGTGCGCCCTCCGATGTGCCTTTTCGGGATGCTCGCGACATGGATGTCGCGAGCAAGCCTACATGGATGTATTAACGGCGGTCCCGAAAAGGCACATCGGAGGCCAAACCTCAATACTTTGACCTTTTTACGATAATAGACTTCGATCATATTTTCAGTTAACGGACAGAATTAGACAGGATCATCAAATTCCTGGTTATCAGACTAGCAACGAAGAAAAATTTTAGTATCGACACTTGTCGAAATCGCGTTTGTAAAGCCGTAACCAAAACAAGGCGTGGATGCCGGGATGTATTTTCAGAACGCTCGCCACAGGGATGTGGCGCGCGAGGCTACATGGACTTATTCACGCCGCTTCTGAAAATACATCCCGGCATCCGCTCCGTTCGAAGGGACGGCCTATTCAGGGCGCATATGCGGGAACAGGATTACGTCGCGGATGCTGGGGGAATCGGTCAGCAGCATGACCAGGCGATCGATGCCGATGCCCTCGCCCGCCGCCGGCGGCATGCCGTATTCCAGCGCGCGGATATAATCGGCGTCGTAGTGCATCGCCTCTTCGTCCCCGGCCTCCTTTTCCTCGACCTGGTGACGGAACCTGGCGGCCTGGTCCTCGGGATCGTTGAGCTCGGAAAAGCCGTTGGCGAGTTCGCGCCCACCGATAAAAAACTCGAAACGATCGGTGATGAAAGGGTTATCGTCGTTGGCGCGCGACAGCGGTGAAACCTCGGTCGGATAGGCGGTGATAAAGGTCGGCTGCAGGAGTTTGTCTTCGACGGTGGCTTCAAATATTTCGATTTGCAGTTTGCCGGCTCCCCAGCTCGGTTCAGGTTTGATGCCGAGGTCCTTTGCCGCCTTGCGGCAGTATTCGAGGTCCTCGAGCTTTTCCGCATCGAGATCCGGGTTGTGCTTGAGAATCGCGGCAGCCACGCTCATGCGCAGGAACGGCTGCTCGAGGTCGAATTCCTCGCCCTGGTAGCTGATTATTCCGCTGCCGAGGATTTCATGCACCAGCCTGCGCATCATGTCTTCGGTCAGGTTCATGAAGTCTTCGTAATCCGCGTAGGCCTGGTAAAACTCGAGCATGGTGAATTCGGGATTATGTCGCGTCGACAGGCCTTCGTTGCGGAAATTGCGATTGATTTCGAATACCTGCTCGATGCCGCCCACAACCAGCCGTTTCAAATAGAGTTCGGGTGCAATACGCAGATACAGCTCCATATCGAGCGCATTGTGGTGGGTGATAAACGGACGCGCGACCGCGCCACCGGGAATGACCTGCATCATCGGTGTTTCGACCTCGATAAAACCGGCGTCGATCATGTATTGCCTGATGAAATTGACCGCCTGGCTGCGAATCGCGAACGCGCGTCTCGAATCGTCGTTCATGATCAGGTCGACGTAGCGTTGGCGATATTTGAGTTCCTGGTCGGCAAGCCCGTGAAATTTTTCCGGCAGCGGGCGCAGGGCCTTGGTCAGCAGCTCGATCGTTTTCACCTTGATCGTCAATTCGCCGGTTTTAGTCAGAAACAGCACGCCGTTGACGCCATAAATATCGCCGATGTCGCTATGTTTGAAGGCCTCGTAGGGATCTTCGCCGATGGCATCGCGCTGCACGAAAATCTGCATGCTGCCGCTCATGTCGCGCAATTGAGCAAAGCTGGCCTTGCCCATCACCCGCTTGAACATCATGCGCCCGGCGAGACTGACCTCGATTGCCTGCGCCTCGAGATCTTCGCGCGACAGCCCGGCGTATTGTTCGCTCAGCTCGGCGCCGAAATGCCTGCGATCGAACTGGTTCGGATAAGCCTGCCCCTCGGCACGCAGCTGCGCCAGTTTTTCACGTCGTTGCGCGATGTAGCGGTTTTCGTCCTGCTGCTGATCTTCGTTGGCTTGCTCAGCGTCGCTGTGCTGACTCATTTCATTTCCCGTGTCATATGTAATTTTTGAATCTCTGCAACTTGCGGGGATTCCTTAAGCGCCACTCTTCAGACTGGCTTC
>Ga0224508_10000448_pt1 | contig 41251 bp, 35 predicted proteins | sample SF_Jan12_sed_USG_4_FD_170157 | JGI IMG/M metagenome (GOLD analysis project Ga0224508, IMG submission 170157) | Sediment microbial communities from San Francisco Bay, California, United States - SF_Jan12_sed_USGS_21 | ecosystem: Environmental > Aquatic > Marine > Sediment | place: USA... | reverse complement strand
TCCTGAAGACAATTATCCCAAGCCGAAAAGCAACCAAGCAGTACCTGGGAGAGAATTATGAGTAAAGTGAAACTGGATAAAGATGAAAAGCGGCTTCTAGAGGCATACGAGTCTGGCGAATTTGAATCCGTACTAACTCCAGCACGTAAGAAGCAAATTCAAGAAGCCGCATCACATACATTCAAAAAAGATAAGCGAATAAATATTCGTATTTCGAGCCGTGACCTAGATGCAATCCAGAAACGCGCTCTAGTGGAAGGCATACCGTATCAAACTTTGGTATCCAGTATTTTGCATAAGTATGTGTCGGGAAGCTTACACGATGTGACCGCTAACAAACGCATGCAGTCTGACGCGGCAAAGCCGCGCCGCTGATGCGAGGCGTTAGGCGGTCTAGAATACGTAAATGAATCCGACGCCTACTTCGGCTTCATAGTTGTTGCGTGCGATTGGGCTATCCTCAATGTCGCTACTATAACGCTCATAGACCGCCTCGCCGAAAATCTGCCAATTTTCGTCGATATAATGACGATAATTGTAATTGAACCCAACCGAGCGAAATCCTCCACTCAGATCGGTTTCCTCCAGTCCCGATGCAGCTGACTGCTCTGCGTCTATACCAAAATCTTTATTGGCATAATCGCTATCGTGAAATACTACAGCGACCGCAATTTCATGACCGGTTCCGTCGTTCTGGTCGCCGAAGCGGCGCCCCACTGCCAAAAGACCAAGGCTTCCGTTATCACCGGTTACAACTCGACCATCCAGCCAGTAACGCCAATCGGCATCGAATGCACGACGTGCTTGTAGCACGAGTTCAGTATCCTCATCTGAATCACCGAGACCATCCAGACGACCGTCATCGGAATCATCTTCTTCACGACCCTCATCGAAGGCCACGGCGGCGTCGAATAGCCAGATATCAGAACGAAGACCACGCCACCCCAGCGCCTCACCCGCCCAGTAGAAAATATCATCACCGCTGCGCCATTGTACCGCACCAGCAGGATCGACTTCGAAGTCGTATTCATCCGACCCTTCGTACCCAGACTCGTATTCAACACTCAGGCCCAACCCGAAGGCCCAGCCATCATTACCCCTGGTGAAGTCGTCGACCGAAGGTAAAGGCACCAAAGCTGTTTTTCCGTCTTGTGCTATTGCTGTATGAAAGAAGGAACCATGCATGAGCATTACCAACAGTAAACCTATAACGTTTTTCATTTGATTACCTCGCCAGAAGTTTTGGGGCAGAATGCTGCCCTAGGGTATATGTATATGTGGTGAAGTATACGTAGAGATTTAGTGAAGGGATCACATATTGTCACTTTAAGTTTTAACGTTCGATTCTCACTGATTTTCGACATCTAATCTTAAAATATGAAACTCCATTCTGAACAGATTGCGGTCTATTAACATAAATCGCAGAATATCGCCTAATAAACGCATACAGCCGGACCAAACCACTCGCTACGCTCCTGGTTTGGCCGCTGATGCGAGGCGTTAGGCAGCAATCAGAATGACGATATTCAGAATAATAGTAGGATTGATTCTTGCTTTTATTGTATCCACGATCAATGGAGTCTCGGGCATTGGCTATACGGTAGGTGGCGAATTTGAAGTTTCTATTCAGGCGGCTCTCAAAAACGGAGCCAAAGATGATCCCCGATGGCAGAATCAAGAGAATGGAGCTGACTCAACAATGAGCCCCCGTAATGGATTGGCAACACTCAGTTTGCTATTGGAGTCGAAATTCGGAAGATTTGGTTTGTTCCTTCAAGTATTTTGTTTATTACAATTCATTGCAGGGCTGCTCGTGGCATTCAGGTCCACAGCCGGGGTAAAAACATTGACATTTTTAATCCTAATCGCAATCACAGGGGCTTCGGTAGAGATTTTGGGCGCCCAATATTCCTCAACCTGGGGAATAACAAATATACTTGGAATAATAGTTTCGGCTATGTTGGTTCCTGTAACCCTGATTATGTATAAAAATATAAACGAAAGAGATGAACCGCAAGAAGCAGCCTAAAAAACGCATGAAGACGGGTCGCCAAACCGCTACGCGGTTTGGCGACCGCTGATGCGGAGCGTTACGTTGTAAGAGACAAATTAACAATCACCAAAGGGGCATCTAATGTCGATAACACCAGATGAAATAAGGAAAGTCGCCGAAGCATATACTGAAGCCTGGTGTTCGAGATCTGGTGAGAAAGTCGCTTCGTTTTATTGCGAAAATGCGACAAGCGTAATAAATAAAGGTGACCCCACTATCGGTAGATCAGCAATTGCTGAAGCGATGGGCGCCTTTTTTGTTGAGTTTCCCGATCTGGTTTTATATATGGATGACCTGCGCACAGGAGGCAATCAAGCAATTTATTTCTGGACACTTGAAGGCACCAACAGCGAAACAGGAAATTCCGTTCGAATCCCAGGTTGGCAAAATTGGGTTCTGTCAGATGATCTACTGATTATGGAGGCTGATGGAGGATACGATGCTAAGGAGTATGAGCGCCAGGTACAGGAAGGCGTTTAATTTAAACACCAACCATTGCCACCTGGTAACAAGAGGGGACCGACAATGACTGAACTCAATACAGTAAAAGGCGAATCCAAAAATATAGATTGGAAGGTCAATGCTCAAACCGGAGTGTTGACTGACGTGCTTTTAGGTAAGCCAGATCATTTTCGATGGGTACCGTTGAATTCGATTTCAGCTGTAAATCAGGCCAATCAAGAGCAATTGGGTTACCACTTTGATAAACAAAAAGCCTTACGGCAACACCAAAGCATGGTCGAAGTGTATGAAGCCAATGGAGTTCGTTGCCATTTTGTAGAAGCAGATGAGGGCCTTCCAAGTAGTGTCTTTACCCGTGATTCTAGTTTCATGACACCCTGGGGTGCGGTTATAACTAGCGTGCAAACACCGCCCCGGCGACAAGATTATTCTGTAGTTTCCGAGTTCTATCACAAAGCGGGAATTCCGATATGGAAGTGGGTGACCGCCGATCATTTCGAAGGTGGTGATTTTGTCATCGTAAAGCCCGGGGTAGCGCTACTAGGATGGGCGGGTGACCGGTCTACCCAAATCGGTGCGGAGCAAGTTGCCAAATGGATGAATGACATGGGCTGGGAAGCTTTTGTGGTACCGATCCCCCCTCAGTTTGTACACATGGACGCTGTCGTCGTTATGCTGGAGGAAAGCCTGGCTTTAGTATGCGAGGATGCATTACCAACCTACGCCATCGAATGGCTCGACCAGCAAGGTATCGAACGAATTATTGTTCCCTATGCCGATTGCGTGAAGCTGGGTGGTAATGTGGTTAGTCTTGGTAACAGGCGCGTGCTATCCATGGCACACAACGTGAATATCAATAAGCGACTAAAAGATGAAGGTTTCGAAGTTACCGCCGTCGAATACGATATGTTTGCAATTGGCGGTGGCGGTGTCCACTGCTCTTGCCATGAGCTCAGAAGAGAGTGAGAACAACCCTGGCCCTTAACAAACGCATGCAGTCGGATCAGCAAACCGCTACGCGTTCATTTTGACCGCTGATGCGAGGGGTTATAACGCTCGATGAACATCACGAAAAATTCACTTTTTGGTAGAAAGCATCGGCAAATCTATATTGCACTGGCTGCGATCATCGCTTTATTCGTACTGGGGCCCCGTTTTGGCAATCCCCATCAAAGCGAAATCGAAAACTTTATCCTATCGAGCCCGGAGCTTAAAAAAAGCATTGGGGCGATTGAAAGACTGGAACTGGTGGAAACCCTGAACAGGAAAAATAATAGCGATAACGGAAACGCGGTGGATCCAAATCGAAGACTATATATATTTGATGCGCACGGGATAACCGGAACAAGGAAAGTATTAGTTAGTGTTCGGGTTTCAAGCGCAGGGCAAGTGGATTCAATCAGGATTGAGAACATTGAATGATCTCGGTTCGTACCCCGTTATAACAAGCGCTTGCAGACGGGTGACTCCACACGGCACGCGAACGAAACCGCTGCTGATGCGAAGCGTCTGGCGATACCAATTCGATTCAATAATTTTTCAAACGATCGATTCCTTGTCACCAGCCCTGTACATTAAACTGGAGCAGATAAGTGAAAACTAAACAGCAAGGTCAATATACAATTCAGGAGGACCAGCCTACGGATTGGTTCGAACCCCTATATGCCGGATCCGGCACGAATGGCGAGGGCGTTCCCTGGGCGAGCATGGAAACCCATCCTTCTTTTGGCAGGTGGTTAGCCCAAAATTCACTGGATGGCGAAGGGAATTTGGCGCTGGTCGTGGGTTGCGGCATGGGCGACGATGCTATCGAACTGGAATCTCTCGGATTTCAGGTAACCGCCTTCGACGTTTCCGAGACAGCAATAAAATTTTGTAGGGATCGCTTCCCTCAGTCGAATGTGGATTTTGTACAGGCCGATCTGCTGGAGGCTCAATCTCAATGGCGGCGAAAATTCGATTTCGTTCTTGAAATATATACGGTGCAAGCGCTTCCCCCAAGATACGAGAAGGAGCTAATTGAAAATATATCGGATTTTGTAGCTGCCGATGGGCGCCTCCTTGTTATCGCAGAAGTAGGTAGCGAAGAAAGGTCTTTCGAGAATGGTCCCCCATGGGTGCTCACTTGCCGACATGTAGATTCATTTGAATCATGCGGGCTCGAAGTGGTAGCAAAGAATATAGAGAAAGATTCATCGGACTTTGGTGACATCGGCACATTTGTTACCACATTCAAAAGATCCGGCCGTTGATTATTTTTCATGAGTAAGCTCTTTTTTTTGGAAATAGCAATATGACAACGCGCATGCAGTCGAGCAAGGTTCCCGCTACCATCGCTATTAATCGCTGATGCCAGGCGTCAGGCATCCGGTACAACCATGAAGATCAGGCACTTTCTTTACAATTCATTCCTGATAGAGAGCGGCAACAACAAAATTGCCATTGACCCGGGACAATATTTCTGGATTTTTAATTTTAGTAGCCTGATTCCAAAAACAGAATGGAAAAGCATCACTCATATATTGATAACCCATGGTGATCCTGACCATCACTGGCAATCTGATCGGGTAGCGGAAGCCAGCAATGCTCCCGTTGTGTGTGGAAAAGATCTGGCTAGAGTCGAAGATGGCAAAACACTACTGGTAGATCCTCGCGGTAGAGAATTGACCTCCTGGGTAGCGTTTGAAAATGTGCATCCGCTTGATGTCGGAGAGTCCGTCGTTTTAGGCGATGTGAAAATTGAAGCGGTCAGGAGCGTGCATGGCCCGATCAGCGTGCCAATCCTGTGGTTCAGAATAGAAAAACAACCCGGTCCAGGAGAAAGAGTGGGCATTGGTTCCGTAGGATTCGAAATCACGCTGGACGGTAAAACCATAGTGAATCTGGGAGATTCGCTGTTACTAAATGAGTGGGCGGGATTAGAACCGGATGTGCTGATGCTCCCTATCGGTGGACTCGGTGATAGTACGTGGACAATGGATGTATCCGATGCACTGGAAGCCGTGAAACTGATAGCGCCAAAAAAGGTTATTCCGTGCCATTACAATGTTCCATTTTTGTGGATAAGAAACATCGCTCCGGCAGACTATCAATCGTTCAAGCGCGAAGTGGAGAGGATGGGGGTCGAATGCGATATTTTGCGCTATGGCGACGAGATTGAAATATGATGCCTGGCAGGCACATGCAGCCGACCCAAAGTAGCCGCCGCGCGCGTGCCCTGGTCGCTGATGCGAGGCGTAATGGAGACAGTTGATCGCCAACATGAGTGAAGCCTTACAAAAACTTGGTCTTGTCCCTTTTTTTTCTCAGCAGGTTGCCGGCACGGACCTGCTGGAAAGCCGCCTTGGGCGCGTAACGTCCGTGCAACGCTCGAAGAGTACCGTTATCTGCGATTCGGGTAAGCGATCGGTAGACCTGTCACCCGCCCTGCGACAGGCTACAGCGCTTGAGCGACCGACAGTTGGCGACTGGGTTGTGCTGGATGAGTCGCTTGCGCGAATCGAACAGGTGCTGGAAAGAAAAAGCCTGTTCAAGCGCATCGGTGCAGGTGGCGGCAATGAATTCCAGCCGATAGCGGCAAATGTAGACATCCTGTTCATAGTCACATCCTGCAATGAAGAGTTTAAGGAATCGCGCCTGGAGCGTTACCTGGCGTTGTGCGACGAGGCGGGAGCGATGCCGGTCGTCATTCTTACGAAAACCGATCTTTGCGATGATGCGGATGCCTACGTCAGACGCGCGCGCGGCGTTCTGTCCGGAGTAGCTGTCGAGACGGCCAATGCCCTCGATCCCGCCTCGCTTGCCGGTGTCCGCGCCTGGATCGACGAAGCTTCTACTATCGCACTGGTGGGATCCTCCGGCGTTGGTAAGTCCACGCTTCTGAATGCGCTGGCGGAGGACTCGTTGGCCGTGACAAGCGAGATTCGCGAGCAGGACAAGAAGGGACGCCACACGACAACGCATCGCGAATTACACCGATTGCCTTCAGGCGGGCTTCTGATTGACGTCCCCGGCATGCGAGAGCTGAGAGTAGCTGAAATCGACCACTCGATTGCAACGGTTTTCGAGGACATCGAACAAATGGCGATGCAATGCCAGTTCATCGATTGTAAACACCAGACCGAGCCCGGCTGTGCTGTGCTGAAAGCCATAGAAGAGAATAGAATCGATAGACGCCGGCTGGATAATTACCGGAAATTGCGGCGCGAGAACGCGTTTGCGACAGCAACATTGGCCGAGAAACGCGCACAGGGGCGCGATTTCGCAAAAATGGTTAAACAGGTAAAACTCGTGAAGAATAAAAGGGATGCGACCTGAATCTCCAAAGCCCGCGAGCCTGCTTTGTGAACTAGTGCCCATAATCGCAGACAGCAGGTAACAAGCTGCTGTAGTGCTACTACAGTGTTTGCTAAGCTCGCGCTTTGACCGCTGATGCGCGGCAACAGGCAAGATAAATGACTTCCAGGCATGCAGAACAGGAGTAGCGTGTGGTTTTTAGAGATTTAATAATTGTTGGTTGTGTCGTTTTCGGGATGATGTTTGGCAATACGGCCATGGGCCAGGCGAGCATCGGCGACTGGGCGTTTCACGTGGAAGGTGAAGATGCCAAAACAAAGACAAGAGTCGCAACCAGCCTTGCCCATTCCTACGCCGATGGCGAACCGAGGCCGAATCTCGTGATCAGGCAAGTGAAACCCGGTAGTCCGGTCGAGTTGCTGATTACCGATACCCACGATGAGGAGAAAGACAAATGCGAATACAAGGACTGGAAAATCCTGATCGACGCAACCGATGTACCGGTTTTAGGCTACACCTTCGAACCCACGAAGACCGAGTTGAAACCGAACTGGGGAACGCCCGAGGATAAACTCTGGGGTTTGTTCCGAAAAGGGTTGAAGCTCACCGCCCAGGTCGAGAAAAAATGCGACAGCTTCGCTGGCGAGACCAGGCTTGAAAGTTACTCGTTTTCACTTCGTGGCAGCAGTGCGGCCTACATGTTTGTAACCAACGGTGCTGAATAGGTGGACAGGCTGAGGCGTGAGAAATGTATCGCGCTCGACGATTCCCGCCTGACCGGTGGCCGCGGTCGGACAAAGAGGACGCTGGCCTCCGAATGCCGTCGATGCGGGGCGTTACGAGTCGCCGAGATTGAGAATGAAGATATTTAATTCGATTAGAGCCTCCATGCTTTTGGGGAAAGGGCACAAGCTTCTAGAGAATGGCCGTTATGAAGAGGCCCTGGAGAGGGCGCTGAAAGCGAGCAGCCTGAAGCTCGATGAACAGTTCGAGTGGCTGTGCCATACCATCGAGGGGAAATCCAGGTATCACCTTGGAGATCGGGAAAATGCCCTGATCGCCTTGCGCAAGGCCGAAACCATATTACTGTCGAAGCCTGACAAAGAGAAGGACTCCAGGCATCTGCAAAATATTCTGAACGACGTCTCGACATATATAGAAAAAATTGAGCAGGGTAACGGCTAGACGGAACACCGGAAATCAGTTAAAGGTTTCAATTGCTTCGATTCATCGGACTGACTGGCACTGCCGGCCGGGCTGTAACCGTTAGTCTTTTCTTTGACCGCGCTTGTATGAAATAGGCGTTGGGAAGGCATTGACCACCCAGTAGGTCGAGGCGACGAAGGTCAGCACCACAACCAGTTGAATGAGGTATGAAGAGCGCTCCTCTATCAATCCCGACGCCAGCGCGCTAAAGGCAATCAGTAGCGAAAACTCGCTGGCCTGTCCCAGCCTGGCCCCCAGTTCGGCCGAATTTTGTGGCTGCTCGCCAATGGCGTTGAATCCCCATTTGAATATCAACGGTTTCGCAATCATCAATAGCGCGGTAATGATCAGCCCGGGCACAAAGAGTTGCTGTGAGACCACCAGGTCGAACTCGGCGCCGATCGAAAAGAAAAACATGATCAGGAAGAAGTCGCGTAACGGTTTGAGCTCTTCGGCGATCACCAGCGCTATCGGCACCGTCGCCAGGCTGATGCCCGCAATGAAAGCGCCCATCTCGAGGGACAGGCCGAGCATTTCCGCGGCGCCGGCCACCAGCAGTCCCCAGCCCAGGGCCATGACAAAGGTATGTTCCTTTATGACATCGAACCTCAGTAACAGCCCGGTTATGACGAACCGGACAAAAGCGAACGACAAGGCGCTGAGCGCGGCGAGTTTGAGTAACAGCAGGGCAACGGACAGGGTAATGTTGTCCATGCCGCCCTCGGCTACCAGGACGATCAGCACGATCGCGATCACGTCCTGCAGCAACAGCACGCTGATCATCATCTTGCCGACATGGTGGTGATGCAGTTGCGTCGTTGGGATCAACTTGAGACTGACGATGGTGCTGGAAAACATCAGGGCCGCGCCGATGACCAGGCTGTCGATAAGGGGGTAGCCGAGGGCCATTGCGGCTATCATGGCAATTAACATGAACAGTAAACAGGTCGCCAGGGTTACGAGACCGACCCGTCCCAGCAGGCCGACGAGCTTGGCCGGCTGGAAATTGAGGCCTATCAGAAACAGCAACAGGATGATGCCGATATGCGCGAGCTGCTCGATTTGCTCGGCATCGTTTATCCACCCCAGCCCTTTTGGGCCGACGAAGATACCGAGCACGATATAGGAAAGGATTATCGGCTGTTTTAAAAAAAGGAACAGGGTGGAGAACAGGGCCGCGCCGGCAAAAATCAATACAAACTGAAGAATCGTATGATCGAGCATCGCCTGTCGTCACGCCTCTATGATATTCCCTTCGCCAGAACTTAGCACCATCTGGTGATTACATCCAATCAGGATTATGCACGGCAATCCTGCGGCAGCTGCGAAAGCGCGGCAATCGTTCATGGTTGAGGTCAGCATAATCGAGGTATTGCGGATTGAAATCTTGAATGATTCAGTCGGCTTTGACGGTGTTCACGCTTACTTCAGCTGCCTGCACCAGGTTTCGCGCAGGAAAAAGCCCGCGACCAAAGCGGCCAGGTTGGTTACCAGCAGGCTGACGAAGGCCCAGGTGTAGCCGTTGGCCGAGTAAACCCGCGCACCGTCCAGTAGCTGCCCGCCCCAGCCGAGATCGAGCAGCCCGCCGATCAGCGGCTGCATCACTGCGCCCGAACCGACGATACACATGTTCATCAATCCCAATGACGTGCTGCTGTAGTTGATGTCATTGAGTTCCCTGACCGAGCCGAAGCAAACCGTCATCGAGCTGCCGCCGGCGCCGACGACGAACATCAGCATCATCAGCAGGATGGTGTTTTGCGGGGTGGCGTAAATCAATGCTGATAGCGCTATCAGCACGATGACCGCGCCGGCCTGCTGGATGATGTTGCGTCGCCCGATGCGATCCGACAGCCAGCCGAAGAGCGGTGAGAAAATAGCCCAGCCGACAAAAATCATCGAGGTGATGCCGGCGGCCTCAGTTTTGCTGTAACCGTGGATGCTGTTTAACCAGGGCACGCCCCATAGCCCGCCCATTGCCAGCATCGAAGATGCCATGCCAAAACCGATGACCGAGCAGATCCAGGTTTGCGGATTGACCGTCACCGCGCGCAGGCCCTGCATGATGCCGGGTTTCGGTCCATGCTGTTTCTGTTCGCCCGATCGTTTCGGCACCAGGAAAAATAACAAAATCGCAAGCGCCAGCGCCACCACGGCGAGCACGTTCATCGAGCTGCGCCAGCCGATGGTTTCGACCAGTTGTCGCAGCGGCGCCTGGCCGAAGATGCCGCCGCTCATGCCCGCGGTTTGCAGCAGGCCCGCAAGCATCGCGTACTGCGCCGGTCTGAACCAGTAGCCGGCGATGGCGAGCGTGCCGACGAAGGCGAAGGCGACAGTGCCGCCGATCAGCGCGCGCCCGATCGACGCCATCAGCAGCGAATCGGAGAGCGCGAAGGCGATCGACGCCAGCGCGCACAGGGCCGCGGTGAAGCTCATCAACTTGCGCGGGCCGAAGCGGTCGGTGAGCATGCCAACCGGCAGCTGAATCGACGCGTAGGTATAAAAGTAAAATGCCGATAGCGAGCCGAGCGCGGCGCCGCCGACGGCGAACTCGCGCATCAGCTCGTCGGTCATGACGCTCGGCGACACGCGCTGCACGAAGGCGTAGCAGAAGAACAGCGTGCCCAGCGTGAACGCAACAATCGCCTGCGAGCGGCTTATCGATGCAGCTTCGGGTTGAGACATGGAAGTTAAGGATTGTCTGGCAGTCCGTAAAGTTAACAGGATTGACGCGAAAGCCAAGCAATGATTTGAGTCAAGGTATCAATGGTTCCGACTTAACGAATTTTACGAGTTATCCCGGCAAGGGTGACAACTGGAACATCCCAAGCAAGGGGCCGGAATCGGTTTTGTGGCGACTAGCGGCCATGGATGGCCCACCGGAGCCACAAATTCGATTCCGGCCCCTTGCGGTCGAGGGCACAGCCAAGGTTTTTCGGGGGCAGACGTTACAAGATCCCCGCTTGCGCGGGGATGACTCCATATTTTACGCGGGATAGCGCGGTTATTGTGCGGGGATGACGCCATTTCTGCGCGGGATGTCGCGGTTATTGCGCGGGGATGACGTCATTTTTACGCGGGATGGCGCGTTATGATCGAAGTCTGGCGGCAACAATTCGGAGCGTTACGAAGACCCGGTTATCATCTCGATCGCCTTGAACGAGGTCAGCGCCAGCACCAGGATGATGACGAAAAAAATCAGCGAGCGTTGCTCGAATCGCTCGCCGCGCATCTTCTCGATCTGACCCAGGATCCAGTCGGAGAGAACGTAGAGGATGAGCCCGGCGAGGGTGTAATAAATAAAAACCATCAGACCTCCGCGGGCGCGTAGATGTGAAAACCAAGGATGTAGATCAGCACGCCGGAGATCGATACGTAGAGCCAGATGGGCAACGTCCAGCGCGCGATTTTCGGGTGGCGGACGAAATTTCCGCTGGCCGCGAACCAGACGGTCATCAGCACCAGCGGCACGATGACGGCCGCCAGCACGATGTGCGAGAACAGCATGGTGAAATAGATCGGGCGAATCCAACCCTGCCCGGCGAAGGGCGCGTATCCAACCAGGTTGTGGTAGGTCAGGTAGGAAACCAGGAACACCGCCGATACGATCAGCGCGCCGATCATGCATTTGATATGCATGCCACGGTTACCGCTGCGAATGTAATAGTATCCCATTCCCAGCAGCAGGGTTGCTAGCGTGTTTGCCGCCGCCTGGAATGGCGGCATGAAACGGATTAATTCGTCGAGCGTCATAGTCGGGTTTGGCGGTTGATCTAGTGACTGGTCCCCTCGGAGCGGGTGATTTTATTGTACACATTGTACTTGCCGGATGGCTTGTTCATCGGCAGGCGTTTGACCTCTTCCAGGGTCTCTGCGTCGTAGACGATGACGGCGCCGTCCGGGTCCCAGATAGAGAGCAGCGCGTATTTGCCGTCGCGGGTAAACTCGATGTGCGCCGCGGTCTTGCCTGGCACCGGGCGCAGCGTTTTGACGATTTCGAGGCTGCGCTTGTCGATCACGTGCATCACGTCCTTGTTGGGGCCGAAGAAAACATCGACCCAGGCGTAGGGCGTGTTTTCATGGCTGCGCATGAAAAACCCGGGTCCCAGGGTCTCGATATGCTTGATCGTCTCCCAGCTTTCCATGTCGATCACGCTGACGCTGCCGGTGCGCAGGTTGGGCGTCGCCAGCACGGTGCGGCCCTGGTATTCCCAGGTGATGCCGGAACCGAGGTGCGGCATGCCCGGTAGCGCCAGGTCGGGCACGATCACACGGCCGACGTCGAGATCGACCACCTGTCCCTTGCCCTCGCGCGAAGCTCCGATGATGGAGACGTATTCCTGGTCGAAGAAAAAGTCGTCGAGGTAGTCATTGACCGGGATGCGACGCACCCGAAAGCGCTCAATTTCGGGATTCTCGCCCGATTCCGGGTTGTAGTCGTGAACCCACTGGCCGAAACCCATCGGCGGATTGTCGGCATAGTTAATCTGCCAGACCTCGGGAATGTCTTTCAGCGCGGCGATAAAACTGTTACGCGGCGGCGCGGTGTAAACTGCGGAGATGCGCGAGCTCTTGCCCTCGCTGTTTTTCACCTCGAAATACTTGATCGGCTTGAGGTCGGCGGCGTCGAGCAACACCAGTGAATGCGGCAGGTAATTGGCGACCATGACGTAGCGGCCGTCGTGGGAAACCGCGAGGTTGCGCGTATTGATGCCGGCGCGGATTTCGGCGATCAGTTTGAGGTTGTAGATATCGTACTTGCTGATCCAGCCGTCGCGCGAGGCGAAATAAACGAAACGCCCTTCGTTCGAATACTTGGGTCCGCCGTGCAGCGCGAAGCGCGATTTGAAGCGATGAATCGGCTCCAGCCGGTCGCCGTCGAGCAGGGTGACGTGGTGATCGCCGAGCTCGACCACGAGAAACAGGTTAAGCAGGTCGTCGACCTTGAACACGGGTTTATCGGACAGGTCGGCTTCAAGGTTATGCTGGATATGGCTGGCGTTGATTTGCTTAAGGCCCCAGACGATATCTTCGCTCGCGGGCGTGTAAATATATTCCGACAGCGCCTTGATTTCGTCTGCCGTCAGGGTTTGCTTGAAAGCCGGCATCTGGGTCGCGATTCGACCTTCGCTGATGACCTGTACCGCTGCTTTTTTACGCAGGCGCTTGAGGTTGCCGGGAAGCAATGCCGGGCCCATGCCGCCCAGCCGCTGCGCGTTGTGACACTCGGCGCAGTGTTTCTGGTAAAGCGCGGGCGCGTCGGCGGCCATTGCAGGGAACAGTAAAGCCGCTGCCAGCGACAGCAGGGCGGACTTGTGGAATACACCGAATGGTGACATCTGTATGGCCTCGGGTTCCGGCTTCGCGCGGGAAGCCTATTCAGTTACTGTCACGGTGCCGGTCATTTCAGGATGCGGACCGCAGCGATAGGGGAAGGTACCAGATTTGCTGAAGCTGCGCTCGTAGGTATCTTCCGGGAACAGGTAATCCTCCGGTTCCGCCTCGCCCAGGGCCTGGAACCAGACGCTGTGGTACTGGCGCTTTTCCTGGTTTTCCCAGACTATGGTTTGCCCCGCCTTGATAGTGATGTGCTGCGGAATGAACTTGAAATCCTTGATGCTGACCAGTACCGTGGCGTCGTCACCCGCGGCCGCGGCGAAACTGGACAGGATCAGCAAAAGCGCAATGCCGGGCAGTCGATTCTTCATGCATTAACCTCACATAAGCGATTCGATTACTGCCCGATTGCGTTGATCTCGGCGTCTTCGTCGTCGAAGCCCAGCTTGAATCCGAGCGAGACGTGGTGGAAGCGGCTGCTGCTGTAATCGTCGTGAATCGCAAAACCGATATTGTACCAGTTATCCTTGCTCATGCTGACGTCACCGGGTTTGTCGGAAGTCAGTTTACGCACCATCTCGATGGTCCAGACGCCGTCGGCGAGCCCGCCGCTGAAGCTGACGCCCTGGCCGCCGGTCATCACCCGCTGTTCGAGAATGTGGCCGTCTTCGGATTCGCCGGTACCCGCCTTGTAACGCAGCAGGTCCATGAAAGCGCCGTTGGCGAGCGCGGCGTCGATTTCAGCCTGCTCCTTAAGCTTGTCCCAGCCGCCGCGCATTTTGCCGTCCTTACCATCGATCTCGATTTCGTTGCGGCTTTCCTTGAGGTACTTGGTGAAGCCGCCGCTGAGGTCGAGGCGAGAGGCCAGCGGGCCGCTGAGCGCGTCATCGCCAGGCTGGTGCGGCATGTAGTTGAGATCGTGGTGACAGGTTTGCCAGCAACCGGAGCGTTCCGCGTATTCGACCTGCGGATTATCCTCGTCGTCGGTGGTCAGCATGAGCGCCAGCTTGATCGGGTTGTCCGGGTCCATCTTGCCGCCGTCGACAAACGGGACCGGGGCATGCTCGCCGTCTTCCCACTGGAACTGCATGTAGAGGTTATCGGCGTCGTAGGCCGCTTTGACGTTAACCAGGATGCTGCCGCGCTTGTCCGGGATCGGGGTTTCCTCGGCCTTATCGCCGCTGATGATCAGATCGCCAATGTCGACCTCTTCGTCTTCGTGGCAATCGAAGCAGCGATCGCCGGTGACGAAGGCGCGTTTGCCGCCGTGGTCGCTGCCCTTCAGAACCCATTCCATCGACGCCTGGCCGGTATAGAACAAGGTTACCGGGTATGCCTCGATCGGCGCCCAGTCGACGCTGCCGGCCGCGGCCGGTGCCGCTGAAGCCGTTGGCGCTTCGGTGCTTGCCTGCGCGACCTCGGTTACCGTTTCAGGTTCTTCAGTTGCCGCGGGTTCGGCGACAGGTTTGGCCTCGGTTTCCGCTTCGGGCTCGACTTCCGCTTCGGCTGCCGCGGCTAGCTTGCTATCGCCGCTGACGCCGTCGATAACGGCTTGCCACTGCGGCGGAATCGGACGCTTGTGCTCGGGGTTGGCTTCTTCCATTGCCTCCAGTTCTTCGTCGCTGAGTTGGTCATGCACCTTCTTGTGCGCGATGCCCTTGTGACAATCGATGCAGGTATTGCCCTGCTCCATGCCGAGGATGTGCTGCTTGCGCGAGCGCTTTTTCTGGTTTTCGGGGTTCATCGAGACGAAATCGTGGCAGTTACGGCACTCGCGTGAATCGGTTTTCTTCATCGCTTTCCACACGTTTCTTGCCAGCTGCAGGCGCTTGGCGTCGAATTTCTCGGGCGTGTCGATAGATCCCAGGACCTTGTGCACGATCTCGTTGCTGGCCTGGACCTTGCGCACTACCTTGTGCACCCAGGGATCGGGCACGTGGCAGTCGGAGCAGGTCGCCTGCACTCCGCTGCGGTTGCTGAAGTGAACGGTGTGGGTGTACTCCTGGTAAACGTTTTCCTCCATTTCATGGCAGGAAATGCAGAATTCCATGGTATTGGTGGCTTCCATAGCGGTGTTGAATCCGCCCCAGAAGATGACGCCGACGATCATGAAAAACAGGGCTGCGCCGAGTGTCGTTCCCAACACGACCTTGCGCGACAACATGCCAAATTTACGAGTCGAATCAGCCATGGTTTATTACCTTCTTGATTATTGCCTATTTCGTAAAAATCCCGCGGGACGTTTGCGAAATACCGGGTTGAAAAAAGGGCGGACACACTTTCGGGTATGCCCGCCCTGGTATTACATCACGTTATAACTTGAGAAATATCAGGTTACGTGATTGGTGCGGTTGTGGACATTGAACTTACCGGTCGGGGTAGTCAGACCCTTGATGCGAGTCTTTTCCTTGAGTGTCTTGGCATCGTATACCACGATTTCACCGGTCGGATTCTTGTTATCCTTGCGATTCCAGACCGAGACCCAGACTTCGGAGCCGTCGGAGTTGAACTCGATGTGCACTGCGACCTTGCCTACTTCCTCGGTTACGCGAATGGTCTTCGTAACTTTACGGGTCTTCTTGTCGATGACCTTTATCGATTGCTGAATTTCGGGTTCCGGATGCAGGGTCTGGTCAGCCCAGACAAAGTCCGATTTCGGATGGGTACGGATGAACAAGCCCGGGCCATCGGTATCGACCACGTAGCAGGTTTTCCAGGCGGCGCTCTTGTGGCCCTTGGGATCGTTACCCCAGACCGTGACCTTGCCTTCGCCGAGGTGGGTAGTGCCACCGACCGGCCCGCATTGCGCGTCGTTCCAGTTGGCGCCCGGTCCGGGATGCGGCTTCTTGGCGGTATCGATCATCGCTTCGAGCTTGCCGGTATCGGAATCGACGATAACCATCTTGTTCGACGCGTTGGCGGCGATCTGGAAGTAACGGCCGGTCGGATCGAAGAATCCATCGTGCAGGAACTTGGCTGAATTGACCTGTTTGATGGCGAGGTTGTCGAGGTCGGTGTAATCGACCTGCCACATTTGTCCCAGTTCCTTCATCGCGACCCAGAATGAGGATTTCTTCGGCGTGGTGTAAATCGCGGCCACGCGAGACTCGTTGACATAGTCGCCATCGACATTGATACCGCGGGTCGAGACCACTTTCAGCGGCTCCATGGTGACGGCGTCGAGAATGACGAAATGCGGCGGCCAGTAGCCCCCGCCGATGACGTACTTGCCATCGCCGGATACGGCGACGTCACGCGCGTCGTAAGCCATCTGGGTTTCGGCCACCAGCATGCTGCCGGGCTTTTGCCACAGGTCGATCTTGGTCATCTTGCCGTCGCGGCCCTGGGTGTACCAGAAACGCCCGGGCACTCCGCCGACCGGCTTTTCGATGTCGTGGTGCTCGGTCGCCTTGATGACGTGTACCGCGTAGCCGGTATCGACATGATCGACGATTTCGTGCTTGTCGCCGTCGATGATGGCGATCTTGCCGGCGTCACGCTCGATAACCACGAAAAAGTTTTCCCAGTTGCGGCCGTGCAGCGGCTTGGTCGGGTAATCCTTGGGCTCGATATATACCTTGTGCCGCTCTTTCATCAACGCCAGCGACATTTCCGGCGGAACCGGCGGTTCCATCTGGATGTAGCGCGCCAGCAGGTCGATTTCGGCGTCGGAGAAAGTATCGTCGAAGTTGTTCATGCCGCCTTCGGTACCCAGCTTGATAATCTTGGCAAGGCGTTTGGTACCCAGCTTGAGCGTGCCCTTCGACTTCTTTGTCGGATCGCCTTCCGGCAGCAGGCTTTTACCCGTCGCACCTGCTCGTAATACCCCGTGACAGCCGGCACAACGTTGGAAGTACATGCTTTTAGCCTGCTCAAATTCTGCCTCGTTCAGTGGCTCGAATTTTTCCTTAGCGGCAAAAGTTACCCCAGACGTTGTAGCCAGTCCGATACACGCGGCTGCGAGAAGCGCACCCTGTATGGTTTTTCGTTTGATACTCATCGATCGTGCTCCTGACTAAAAATTAACGGTTCATTCGCGTGAACCATCGAAAAAAATAAGTTGTTTCAGGAGGTGACATTATGCTTCTGAAGGCAAGCTTTCCTTGACTTTTGTCAAGGCCGAAAACCTCTTAGCCGGATGCTGGTCGCAGAGCATTCATGCAAGCCCCGTGGGTGTGCCGATAACGGATACAATCCGCGGCGAAGAGAGCGGTCAGTGCTCGGGTTCGAAGCGATTCAAAAGCGGCAGGCCGGATATCGGCCCGCATTGCATTCAACTGGCTGTGCCGCCCCGAAACAGGGCGGGCTGGTGTTGGAAAAACCGCGCTTATTGCGGAATGGTCGAAGTAAAATCCTTGCTGCTATCCGCCATCGAATCGGAAGACGACAGTTGCTCCTTGACGCGGGCGATAAAGGCGTCGGTGGAGTTGCGCGACTTTTCCTCGTTCCTGGCGCCGGCGTTGGGCGGAATGACGACAGTTTCGATAAAGTCGTCTTCCTCGGCTGGCTTCGGTTCTTCCCTGCTGTCGGCCGCCGCTGCGTCGCCGAAACCGAGATCGATGTCGACCGGCGGTTTTGACGGCTTGATCTTGGCAGCCGCGGCTTCGCTGGCGGCCGGTTTGTTGAGCGCTGTTGGCGGCTCGGGCTCAGGTTCCGTCAGTGCCGATGCCATTTCGAGATCGGGAACGGGCATGGACGAGGTGGCGTTCGGCATCGCCGGAATCGGGGCCGAGCCCAGCGGCGCCATCGGTGCCGGTGAGCGCGGTGCCTCGGCGGCCGGTGCTTCAGCCGCCGGAACAGGTGCGGAAGCGAACGGCGACGGCTTGTCGAAAACCGCTGAATCGGCTGGCTCCCGCTCCGCTGCCGGGGCTTTGGCCGCTGGAATCGGTGCCGAAGCGAACGGCGACGGCTTGTCGAACACGGCGGCTTCGGCCGGTGCTGCGGCAGCCGGTGATGGTGCGGGAGGCTCTGTCGGCGCAGCGTTGACGGGCGCCGGATTGGCCGCCAGGGGAGCCGATTGCGGGCTAGCCGCCGCGGGTTTCTGTACTGGCGGCGGTGCTGGCTTCGGTTCGGGTGCTTTCGGCACGGCCGCCGTACTCGCGGCAGCGGCCTTGGCGGCTTCTTCGATTGCCGCATGATCGCGCGCGGATTCGAAGCGTTGGGTATCGCGTGCGGCGCGGCCAGGGCTATCGGCACCTGCTTGCCGAGGATTTGACGCCTCGGCGACGTCGCCGACGCCAATTTCGAACTTGGGCGCCGAGAACTGGCTCAGATAAGCATTCAGGTTCGGTTTCAAACCGTATCCGTCTGAAGTAACGTTCAAGCGTCGGTTCAGCAGGTACAGCAGCTGCAGCGCAATGAGTCGGACCGGGGCTTCGTCATTGCCGATGCCCAGCATTTCACGGTTGGAGAGCGCCAGCGGCGCGGCGTTGCGCCAGGCGAAACAGCCCTGGGTGGCGATGACCGCGGGCAAGGATTTCATCGGTGTCGGGATACCGACGTTTTGGCGGTTGCCGATCCACAGCTCGATATTATCCTGCAGCTGACGGTAGCTGTACTTGATACCGCTGAATCCGAACACGAACGCCGGCGGCCGGCCGATCAGTTCGAAACGCCCGGTGTGCAGCGGATCGTCGTGGATGAACGATTTGTTGGGGCCCGGTTTGAGGCCGTTCTTCTTGGCCAGTTTTACCAGCACGGTCTGGTCTACCCTGGTTTCCAGGTGCGACAGGGAGGCACAGGCGTTTAGAGAGTCGAAAAAGGTCTTGCGGATGAACTTGGCGCGAATGGCAAAAGCCGCCACCACCGATTCGTAGAGATAGGCGTTGTGCGTGGCGCGCATGCCGATGCGCGGGAAATCCCGGTTGTAGACAATAATATCCAGGTAGTCGGAACTATTGCCAAACGCATCGACGATACGACCGGCGCCGATACCGTAATTTTCCGGCAGGAAAGGTTTGAGTACCGCTCGCACAAAAGCCTCGGTTGCGGCCTTGTCGTCGAGTTCGTCTTTATCGATCGCTGCGATGTAATCGGCTTCGTGTGCCAGATTTTTCGCAACCAGTTGTGCCCAGTCTTCGTAATTGTTCATGATACCTGTCGCCCAGAAGCGTTTCTCTCACGTAATTTTTAGCAGATTGGAGGGGAAATTCTACACTATTCAGTGCTTTAGTTTAAATTTGTAGAATAAACTGTAGGTATAGCCCCGATATCCTGGTATCTCAACTGTGTTTTGCGTTTTGTTGGGTTATTATGAAATTTTTAACACTTTCAACAGCATATGCGGCTAATCGACCCCTCGGAAAGCGAATTTGATGCCATTTACCGCGCATTTCAGTGGTCGATTCCAGAAAAGCTTAACATTGCTCACCAGGTCTGCGAACGCCATCAGGGGCAGGCGCAACGGGTCGCCGTCTATTATGAAAATGCCGACGGCGGGTCGGCCCGCTACAGTTTTGCCGAGCTGAAAAAACTATCGGACCAGTTCGCCAACGCGCTGCGCGCGGCGGGGATCGAACGCGGTGACCGGGTTGCCATCGTGTTGCCGCAAACTATCGAAACCATTGTCGCGCACCTGGCCATCCATAAACTGGGAGCGGTATCGCTGCCGCTGGCGATACTGTTTGGCCCGGAGGCGCTCGAGTACCGCCTGCGCGACAGCGGCGCGCGCGCGGCGATCGTGCACGCCAGCCGCTACGACGATATCAGGTCGCTACAGCCCGGGTTACCCGATCTGAAACGGATCATTGGTTGCCGCTGCGGCGATTCGTCGGATGAATTCTGGAATTTGCTACGACAGGGGGCCGATGCCTTCGACATGGTTCAGACCCTGGCCGATGATCCGGCCTGCCTGATTTACACTTCCGGCACCACCGGTCCGCCGAAGGGTGCGCTGGTCGCCCACCGCGCGGTGCTGGGTAATTTTACCGGCTTCGAAATGTCGCAGAATTTTTTTCCGCAGCCGGGCGACGTATTCTGGACCCCGGCCGACTGGGCCTGGACCGGCGGTCTGTGGGACGCATTGCTGCCGGCGCTGAATTACGGCATGCCGATACTGGCCTACGAGGGCAGCGGCTTCGATCCCGACCGGGTTTGCCGCCTGATGTCGGACTACGCGGTAAGCAATGCCTTTATTCCACCGACCGCGCTCAAGATGCTGCGCGTCTTGCCCGATTTGAAAACCGCTTACGATCTCAAACTGCGCGCGATCATGAGCGCCGGCGAACAGGTCGGCGAGGAACTGATTCACTGGGGTCGCGAGGTGCTGGGCCTTACCATCAACGAAATGTGGGGGCAAACCGAGTTTAACTACATCGTCGGTAACTGCTCGGCGATCATGCCGCCCAAACCCGGCTCCATGGGTAAACCCTACCCGGGGCATCGCGTCGACGTGATCGACGATGACGGTAAGGTGATGCCGACCGGCGAAGAGGGCGAACTCGCTGCCTGGTGCGACGATCCGGTGATGTTCCTCGGCTACTGGAACAATCCCGATGCAACCGCCGCCAAGATTACCGCCAACTGGTTTCGCACCGGTGATGTCGGCTACCGCGACGAAGACGGTTTTCTGTGGTTCGTCGGCCGCAAGGATGACGTTATCACCAGCGCCGGTTATCGTATCGGCCCCGGTGAAATCGAGGATTCATTGCTCAAACATCCGGCGGTGCTGCAGGCAGCGGTGATCGGCAAGCCCGACGAATTACGCGGCGAAATCGTCAAGGCCTTCGTCGTGCTGACCGATGGTTACGACGCCAGCGACGAACTGGCGAGCGAAATTCAGCAATCGGTGCGCCAGCGACTGTCCGCGCACGAATACCCGCGTGAGGTCGAATTCATCGATAGCCTGCCGATGACTACCACCGGCAAGGTGCGCCGCATCGACCTGCGCGCGCGCGATTCAAAGGCCTGACGCCTGTCCGCCATAACGGACGCTCAGATAAATCTTTCGAGCTTCTGCTAACGATCTGAAACCGTCATTGCGAGACCTGCAGGGCCTAAAGGAGCGAAGCGACGAAGCAATCTTTCAATGATTATGCAACATTGGGAGATTGCTTCGCTTTGCTCGCAATGACCCTTTGTGGCCGTTTAGGCGCATCGTGGATGTAAATAATTTTCCCTGTCAGGCAGGTAATGGGTTGTAAGCTACAATCCGCCCGGCCAGTCGTAGTCGTCATCTTCCGCGTCTTCGCGCTCCCAGCTGTATTGCTTGCGCGCTGGTTCGGGATCATGACGTCGCAACAGGAAGGCCAGCAGCATGCCGATCAGGGCGCCGCTCAGGTGCGACTCGAAGGATATTTCTCGCGATCCGGGTAGAACGCCCCAGATCATGCCGCCGTAAAGAAAAAATAGAATCAGCGAAAGGGCGATCGCGCGCCGCTCCCGGCGAAGTATCCCGATCGTCAGGACGAAAAACAGCATGCCGAAGGCAATCCCGCTGGCGCCGATGTGATTTGCCTCGCGCGCAAACAACCAGACTGCGAGCCCGCCGCCGAGATAGATAGATGGCAGCAGCACCCTGGCCGCTCGCGGGTAGCCGTAGAGCAGCATCGTGCCGATGACGATAATCGGGGTGGTGTTGGCGAACAGGTGCGCGAAGGAACCATGTATAAAGGGTGCCAACAGAATCCCGCGAAGCCCTTCCGCCAGGCGCGGATAGATCCCGAAACGGGAAAAGTCGAAGTCACCGACAAACTCCACCAGTTTCACCAGCCACAGCAGCAACGCGAACGACAGGCCCACAGCAAACGCGGTGCGCAGCCTCCGCTTGTCCGAGGTGGCCTCGATCTGGTCCGGATTATTCATATGGGAACTAACTAGTAATTATCCAGGCTTAGCCTGATATGGCTAGTAGATAAACTGGTAGCAATAAACAGGATTTCAATCCTGGAAAACACTATCGGGCCGCGGGACGGCGTTACATTGGCGGATTCAGCAGGTTGTGGTGGCCGAGGTTTTGCAGCAGGCGTTCGCCGCACAGCGCCATTGTCGTATCGAGTTCGCGATAGATGATGTCGAGCGCCTGATCGACACCGGCCTCGCCGCGGGCGCCGAGACCGTAGATGTAGGCGCGCCCGATGTAGGTGCTTTTGGCGCCGAGGCAGATCGCCTTGAGCACGTCCTGGCCGGAACGGATGCCGCCGTCGAAATGCACCTCGATGTCCTTGCCGACCTCGGAGACGATTGCGGGCAACGCGCTGATCGACGATTGCGCGCCATCGAGCTGGCGTCCGCCGTGGTTGGATACGATGATCGCGTCGCAGCCGGCATTGACCGCCATGCGCGCATCCTCGGGGTCGAGAATGCCCTTGATGATGAGCTTGCCGCCCCAGCGTTCCTTGATCCAGTCGATGTCCTGCCACGACAGCCTGGGATCGAACTGTTCGGCGGTCCAGGAAGACAGCGACGACAGGTCGCCGACACCCTTGGCGTGGCCGACGATATTGCGGAAGCTGTGGCGCCTGGTGGTCAGCATGTTCATGCACCATCGCGGACGGCTGATGACTTGCAGCGCCGCGTTGAGCGTCGGCCTGGGCGGTGCGCTCAGGCCGTTACGGATGTCGTTGTGACGCTGTCCGAGGATTTGCAGGTCCAGCGTCAACATCAATGCGCTGCAGCCGGCGTCTTTGGCGCGGTCGATCAGGCGGCCGATGAAGTCGCGGTCTTTCATCACGTAGAGCTGGAACCAGAAGGGTTTGCTGGTGTGTTCGGCGACGTCTTCGATCGAACAAATACTCATCGTAGACAGGGTGAACGGCACGCCGAATCTCTCCGCCGCGCGCGCCGCCTTGATTTCGCCGTCCGGATGCTGCATGCCGGTCAGCCCGACCGGCGCCAGCGCAACCGGCATCGATGCCGGCTGCCCGATCATCTCGGTTTTGACCGAACGATCGGTGATGTCGACCGCGACCCGCTGGCGCAGCTTGATGTCCTGGAAGTCGGATTCGTTGGCGCGGTAGGTCGACTGCGTCCACGAGCCTGAATCGGCATACTCGTAAAACATGCGCGGCACGCGTTTGCGCGCCAGCCTTTGCAGGTCACCGATGTCACAGATTGCAGTCATGTAAGCCCCCTTTATTTGATGCACAGTTTACTTGTTTGCCGTGGCAAATCCATCACCGGCCGGAAAACGCAATATTAAGTATTGCGCCCCCGGATTTTCGGTTAGCATTTGTTCGTCATGCTCGAGATCAACAAGCTTTGCAAATCCTACCAGTACGCCGAGGGTTGGCAAGATGTGCTGGCAGGCCTCGATTTCGAGATGCAGGCCGGCGCTTCGATTGCCCTGCTCGGTGAGAGCGGCAGCGGCAAGTCGACCCTGCTGCACCTGATCGCCGGACTGGATCGGCCCGACAGCGGCACTATCCGTTTTGCCGGGCAAAATGTCGACAGCGCCTCGGAAACCGCGCTGGCGGAAATGCGCCGCCAGCGGTTGAGCCTGGTGTTCCAGCAGTTTCATCTGATATCGACCCTGACCATCATCGACAATATTCGCTTTCAAGCTGCGCTGTGCCAGCGTTTCGATCAGCACTATGAAGCCCAGCTGATCGAGCGCCTGGGGCTGCGCGAGCAACTCGACAAGTATCCCTACCAACTGTCGCGCGGGCAGCAGCAGCGGGTCGCGATCGCGCGCGCGCTGCTGCACAAACCGCAGCTGGTGCTCGCCGACGAACCCACCGGTAACCTCGACGAAGCCTCCAGCCTCGAAGTCATGGGCCTGTTCAGCGACCTGGTCAAGCTCGCCGGCAGTAGCCTGTTAATGGTGACCCACAGCCAGGCGATGGCCGCGTTTATGGATCGGCGCGTCAATCTGCACAATGGCAAACTCGTCGAAGTCGAATGAAACCCCGGTTTTACTGGATTCTGAAGGCAATACTGAGCCACTACTGGCGGCATCCCTGGCAAACCCTTTTCCTGTGCACCGGGCTGGTTGCCGGAGTCGGCCTTTGGTCGGCGGTGCAGATCATAAACCAGCATGCCGAGACCAGTTACCGCCAGGCGCAAAGCCTGCTCGGCGCGCAGGCCAGCCACTGGATTCGCAGTCGGCGCGGTGACGGTGTCGAGCAGGCGATTTATATCGACCTGCGGCGTGCCGGTTTTCGCCAGATATTCCCGCTGATCGAGCTCGAGGTCAGCATTTCGTCCGGCGTTTCCATCGGCATCATCGCCACCGATCTGCTGACGCTGCCGAACGACGTTTACAGCGGTAGTGAAAATAGCCAGGAATTTGCCGACAGCTGGTTGCGGTTCGTGCAGCCGCCCTACCGAGCCTGGGTGCCTTCGGTGCTTGCCGACGAGCTCGGTCTGGAACAGGGCGAGCAGTTGCAGCTGCGCGACGGCAGGCAACTACCGCCGGCCCTGATCCGGGCACGGGAGCAACAGGGCCGGCGCGTGTTGCTCGACATTGGCGCCGCGCTGGCGCTGTCGCAGGGCGAGCGATTCAGCTACCTGGCGGTGGGTGAGATCGATCCGGGCGAGTACCGGCGGCTGGCGGCGTCGCTGCCCGATCATCTCGAGCTGACAGAAAACCAGCAGCATATCGACCTGCGGGAGCTTACCGAATCGCTGCATAGCCACCTCAGCGCGATGAGCCTGTTGTCGTTCGCGGTCGGGCTCTTCATCGTCTTCAACGCGGTCAGGTTTTCGCTCTGGTACCGGCGCGCCACCCTGCTCGATCTGCGCCTGATGGGTTGCGCCACGCAGCAGCTATTCACGGCGATACTGATCGAAACTCTGCTTTGGAGCCTGATCGGTACCGCGCTTGGATTCGTGCTCGGGATCTTGCTGGCGCAGGCCCTGCTGCCGGGGCTTGGCGCCAGTTTGCAAAGTCTTTACGACGCCACCATCGAGGCCGAGCCGGTACTGAGTCTGAAGACTTTGCTGCAGGCCTGGTGCATCTCCCTGGCCGGGCTGATGTGGGCGCTGGGCTGGCCGCTTTATCGCCAGCTGCGGCATTCCAGTTTCGCAGCCGCCAGCAGCGAGGGCTTGCTGCAGGACGAATCGAAAACGCGGCGCCGGCTGGCGCTGGTCGCACTGCTGCTGGCGTTGCTGGCCGCTTTTGCCTATGGAGAAATCGAAACCGTCAGCGGCGGTTTCGTCGTGCTCGGCATGATGCTGTTTGCCGCGGCCTGGCTGCTGCCCTTGCTGCTCGCCGGCGGATTGCGTCTGGCTGCCTGGCTGGTGCCGCGCGAATCGTTGATGCTGCGCTGGCTGATCAGCGATGGCTGGTCGCAACTACCCGCATTTCGCAGCGCGATGATGGCGCTATTGCTGGCGCTGACCGCGAATCTCGGCGTCGGCACCCTGGTCGACAGTTTCCGCGACGCCTTTGTCGGCTGGCTCGAGCTACGCCAAAGCGCGGATATATATGTGCGCGCCCCGCAACTTGATTACCGGCAATTGAAGGCCTCGGCGGCGAACGCGGACTGGCTCGCCGACAGTCACCATCGTATCGGTGTCAGTAGCCGATGGCGCGGTCGCCCGAGCCTGATTCGCGGCGCCGATACCAGGGCCCCTGACAGCCTGTCGTTTCCATTGTCGAAGTGGCAGGGTGAATCGGCCGCCAGGGCACTGCGCGCCTGGCGCGAACAGCCGGGAAAGGTGCTGATCAACGAGCAGGTTCATTTTCTCGCCGGCGTAGATCCGGGAGACAGGGTCACCCTGGAATCCGACAGCGGGCCGCGAAGCTATGAAGTGGCAGGCGTTTTTTACGATTACGGAAATCCGTACTTCCAGTTTTATCTACCCTACCAGGTGGTGGCGAGTCACTGGAGACACTACTACTCGCGCGGTATCGCCCTGTGGCTGAACAAGGACAACCAGCAGGCTGTGCAACAGGCCGAGTCGAATCTGAAGGCGATGGGTGCGCAAGCGGGAGACTGGATATCGCAGGTGCAGGTGCGCAAACTGTCGGTTGGGATTTTCGAGCGCACCTTCGCTATCACCGCTGCGATGAATGCGCTAACGATGATCGTCGCCGCCATCGCGCTGCTGGCCTCGCTGCTGGCGATTCTGCAGGAGCGCCTGCCGCAGTTTGCCCAGTGGCGTGCGCTTGGGGTGCGCCAGGGCGAACAGTTGCTGCTGGTGGCGACTCCGCTAATGGTCTTCTGCGCCATCGCCTGGATACTGTCGATTCCGCTCGGCGCGCTTCTGAGCTGGATTCTGATTCATAAGCTCAACATCATCAGCTTTGGCTGGAGTATGCCACTGGTATGGGAATTGGCGCCGGCCTTGCGACTCGCCGGTGTCGTCGTTGTCATCTGTGCCCTGACCCTGCTGCTGGTTTCGTTTCAGTGGCGTCGTAAAATGCCGCAGGCGCTGGCCCAGCTGGGGGAAACGATTTGAAACGGCTGCTGATTTTTGGGCTCGCTTGCCTGTTGCTGATTCCCGCGCTGCGGGCGCAGGATTTGATCGGCGGGCTGCGCGACCAGGGATTGGGATTTGCCCAGGTCGTCGCGGGCAAGGATCTGCGGTTTCCGCGCGATCACGGCGCGCATCCGGATTACCGGATCGAATGGTGGTATTTGACCGCGAACCTGGTGGATGGCGATGGTCGTCACTGGGGGCTGCAGTGGACCCTGTTCCGTCAGGCCCTGAGTCCGCAACCGGTAGAGGCGGGCTGGAACAGTAACCAGATGTGGATGGCGCACGCGGCGATTACCACGCCCGACGGCCATTTTCACGAGCAGCGGTTCGCGCGCGGCGGCATCGGACAGGCCGGCGTCAACCGTATCGGCGAGGATGGCTTTTTCAACGCCTGGATGGACGACTGGGAATGGCGCTCTAGCGGCGCGGCGCCGTTTCCGGCGAGACTCAGGTTCACTATCGAAGACCGTGAAATCAACCTGCTGCTGGAAGCGCGCGGCGAGCTGGTCGCCAATGGTGTCAATGGCTACAGTCAGAAATCGGCGCAGGGGCAGGCTAGCTACTACTATAGCCAGCCGCATATCAGCGTGCGCGGTTCCGTTAGTCAGGGGGCGGACAAAATCGACCTGAGCGGAAAGGGCTGGCTCGACCGGGAGTGGAGTTCGCAGGCGCTGGCGGACAATCAGCAGGGCTGGGACTGGTTTTCGCTGCATTTGAACGATGGCCACAAACTCATGGTTTACCAGTTGCGACACGACGACGGCGAACACTGGCTCAGCGGTACCTGGATCAGTCCGAACGGCGACAACAGGAAGCTGGATCGCGAGGCGGTCGATTTGAAATCGACCGCTGTACGCGAAATTGCCGTCGGCGATAGGCGGACGCGCGCCCTGCCAATGGAATGGCGGCTGGCGCTGGCCGAGCCGCGACGGCGCTGGCGCATCAGGCCGCTTTACGATCAGCAATGGATGGATACGCGCTTCCCCTACTGGGAAGGCGTGGTGCTAGTCGAAGACGAGCAGGGTGTGGCCGCGGGTGTCGGTTACATGGAGTTGACCGGATACGACTAGCGATTCGAATAATGCCGCCCAGGAGCCCGGGCGATTTCGGCTTCCAGGGCCGACAAAGCGGACGAATCGCTTTCGATAGCCGGTTCAATCCGACAGGCATCGATCGCTTGTTCCATGTCCCGAGGTGAATTTGGCCAGGGCTCGAATCGCGGTTATTGGCAAACTGTTTTGTTGTATCATCGCGTTCTTTTAAGTCAAGGGGAAAATCCGCATGAATGTACTGGTCGATATCTGTGTGGTGCCGATGGGCGTCGGGGTTTCTGTTTCGAAATACGTGGTCGCCTGCCAGCGGATTTTCGAAGCCGCCGGCCTCAGCCATGAAATGCATTCCTATGGCACCAACGTCGAGGGCGAGTGGGACAAGGTGATGGCGGCGGTCAGGCAATGTCACGAAAAAATGCATGAAATGGGTGCGCCGCGCTGCACCAGCTCGATGCGCGTCGGCACCCGCGTCGATCGCGAGCAAACCATGCACGACAAGCTGCATAGCGTTTACTCGAAAATGGAGATCTAGATAATCCCGCGTCAGCCGTGTGCGAGCCGGTTACAGGGTGTGGTGGGCGGCGACCTGGATTAAAGCGGCTTCGATATCGTCGGAAAAGCAGGCGAAGATCACTTCCTCGACATTTTTGCACTGATGCAGGGTCTGCAAGGTCGCCTCGATTGCAATGGTCGCCGCCTGGTTGATAGGGTAACCGTAAATTCCGCAGGAAATCGCCGGGAAGGCGATGCTTTTGAGTCCATGCTCTTCGGCCAGCAGGATGCTCTTCTGATAGCAGCTGGCGAGTAGCTCGGGCTCGTCGTTGCCGCCGCCCTGCCACACCGGTCCCACTGCGTGTATCACGTGACGCGCCGGCAGATTGTAACCCGCGGTTATGCAGGCATCGCCGGTGTCGCAACCGCCCAGGGTCTGGCACTCGGCCAGCAACTCCGGTCCGGCGGCCTGGTGTATCGCGCCGCAAACCCCGGCGCCGTCGAGCAGCTCGGTGTTGGCCGCGTTGACGATGGCATCCACCTCAAGCTGCGTGATATCGGCCTGTCGTATGTCAATTTTCGGCATTGATTTCCTCCATGTTTTGCCAGAATGCTGTCAGTGATTGTTTCAGTGATTCGGGGCTGTTGCAATACTGCGGATGCCAGTGCCGGGGTAAATGCTGTGCGTAGCCGTGTTGCCCGAAGCGGCGTTCCAGCAGTACCACCACGCCGCGGTCCTGTTCGCTGCGGATCACGCGCCCGGCGCTTTGCATGACGCGAATCAGGCCGGGAAAACGAAACGCGTAATCGAAACCGTCGAGTTGCAATGCGTCGAAGTCCTGCTGGATCAACTGTTGCTCGCTGTTTGCCTGCGGCAGGCCGACGCCGACGACAATGGCGCCGATCAGCGCATCGCCGCGGTAATCGATGCCCTCGGCGAAGCGGCCGCCCATGATGGCAAAGCCCATCTGGCGATCGGTCTCGAAAAAGCTTGCCAGGAAATCCCGTTGCGCTGCCTCGTCGAATTGCCGTTGCTGCAGCAGGGTCGGAATTTGCTGATATTTTGCCGTGAAGCGCTCATGGACCTGCTGCATGAACTGGTAGGCGGAAAAAAATACCAGGTAATTGCCGGCGCGCGCCTGGTAACAGGCGGCGATCGACGCGCATATGCTGTCGATGGCCTGATCGCGCTGGCGGTAGCGCGTGTCGACATAGGTGCCGATGCGCACGCCCTGGTGGCTGGCGGGAAATGTCGATTCCAGGCTCAGGCTTTTGCATTCCTCGGTCAGCCCGAGCGCCTGCTGAAAATAGGCCGCCGGTGACAGTGTCGCGGAGAAACCGCAAACCGCCTGAAACAGCGGATAGCACTCGCGCAGGAACTCGAAGGCATTCAGGCATAACAGCTTCATTTCACGCGCCTGCAGCGGCTTGAATCCCATCGCCCGGTGGTGCTGGTCGAACAGTTGACCGATGCTCTGAAATCGAAAGACTTCCTTGGAAAAATCGAGCGTTTCACGCGCGATGCGCTTGTTGCTGAAGATATCGAATCCCAGCTTTTCGCTGAAACGCTGGCTCGCGCGCATCAGGCCCTCGGGCACCTCGTCGTCGATCGATTCGTCCTGCTGCTGGTTTCGCAGCTCGCGGTCGAGCGTCTGAAGCATCGATTTCAGTGCGGCCGATATCTGGCGGCTGTTGCCGGCGTCGAGCGCTTTTTTGATTTGCCGTCGGGTCAGGCTGGCCGAGTACATGCCGCGGGCACGGTCGACCAGGTTATGCAGCTCGTCTATCAGCAACAGCTTGCGGCGCTGGTCGGTACGGAAATAGCTGAGCTGAACCAGCGGGTCGAAAACATAATTGAAATCGCAAATGACGATTTCGACCCAGGCCAGCATTTGCAGGCTCAGCTCAAAGGGGCATAGCCGGAACTCGGCGGCGGTGGCCTGGATCTGGCTCACATCGAGTTTGCGTAACCGCAGTAATTTTTCGCGCGCCGCCGGCAGACGCTCGAAGAATCCGAGGCAACGCCGGCAGCGGCCTTCGTCATCGATTTCGCTGTCATCGAGATTGCACGGACAGCTGCGCGCCTTGGCCTGGATTACCAGGTATGAGACATCGATCGGCATCAATTCGATGGCGTCGACTGCCTGTTGCTGACCGGAAACCTTGGCCGACAGGTAAACCACCTGATCGCAGTGATCTTCGCCGACGGCCTTGAGCGCCGGGAATAGCGTGCTAATGGTTTTGCCCGACCCGGTCGGGGCTTCGACCATCAGTCTTTGCCGGTTTACCACCGCGCGGTAAACCTCTGCGGCAAAATAGCGTTGCCGGGTGCGGAACCGCTCGAACGGAAAATCCATCGCCCGCGCCTGCTGCCGGGTAAGCAGGCGCTGTTCCGAAACCAGTCGATGCCAGTGCAGGTACTGGCGCAGGATCTGGTCGACAAATTCCTCCAGCGCCTGTCGGCCGAAAACTTTCGAGTGACGCTGTTCCCGGCGCGAAAACAGGTTGACCAGGTTGAGGCTGAGATTGATTTCGTCGAGCCCCTGCTGGCGCGCGTAACAGGCGCCGTAACATTTGAGCTGGGCCCAGTGGAGTGCGTCATCCTCGTCGCCGGCGGCATAGGCGTAGACGGTTTTGATTTCCTCGATGCGTGGCGGGTTTTCGCCGGCGAACAGCAGGTCGATGCGGCCGCCGAGTTCGATCTCGACCCCGTCGATGAGCGCACACCATTTCACCGCGACTTCGGAATCGCCCTGCGCGCTGTAACGCTGCTGAATTTTCTGGTGAGTTTGCAGGCCTTCCAGCGCCTTCACCCCCGGGCTGTTGTCATAGCCCAGGTCGCCGTCGCGGCAGCAAAACTCGACCAGTTCGCGTACGCCCAGTTTCAATCCGTTTTCCATGTCACCCTGGCGAGTCGATGCGGGATGCCGTGATCGTGGAAATACTGCATCCAGCATTGCTGATTCTTTTGCAGGCTATCGCCCGGACCCTTGACTTCGATCAGGCAGTAGCCTCCGTTCGCCGGGAAATGCACCAGGTCGGGAAAGCCTGAGCGATTGTTACTCAGGTCGCGCAGGATGCGATCGAAGATCGCGCGCCAGTGGCCGTAGTCTATGCGCTCGAGCGCAGTGCGGATCAGGTCGAGATCCAGGTTTTGCCAGTTGACCAGCGGATTCATCAATCCCAGCTTCTGTTGCCAGCGTGCCGAAACGATTTTCCAGATGTCTTCATTATCGTGAATCGAGTCCCAGGTCCGTGACAGTATGTCGGCGCGCCGCTGGCAAAAGTCGTGCGCGTGGAAATCGCTAGGGCGGTATTGAAACGGATTGTAAAACGCACCCGCCAGCGGTGCGAACAGAGCGTCCCAGATCAGTAACCCGAGGACCCCGTTGAACAGGCTGTTTTCGAGAAAGTAACAGCATTCATTCTGTTCCAGTGCGTCATAGTACTCGGCGACCGCGATCTCGACCGAATCGTGAAAGTCGAGCTCGAGATCGAGTACTTTGGGCTGGTGGCTGTTGCCCAGGCGCTCGATCGCCGGGGGGCAGTCGAAGCCGTGGCGTTTGGCCAGCCGCGCGCCGAACATGCAGGCGAACTGAAGCTCGTCCTCATCCAGCGGCGCATCGATAATCTGCAGGCAGTCTGCCAGCGCCTGTCGGTGATCCCCGAGCTTGTCGTGAATCCGCGCCACGCGCTCGCGGCTCGGCGGCAACGGGCACTGCCGGTAAAGCGCGAGCGCCGCCGGCAACTGTTCGATGCGTTCGAACTGGCGCGCGATTTCGTATCGCAGGCGTTCGCTCTTGCGGTATGCCGGACTGCGGGCTTCGATGTCTTCGGGAATCAGGTCGTGGATTTCATGCAATACCGCGGGATCGGTAACATCACTCAGGCCGTAGAGGGTTTCCAGCTGGTAAAGCAACCAGTGCTGCCGGATCTCCGGGCCGCTTTGGTAGGGGCGATGATGATGATCGATTTGATAACTTTCGAACTGATACAGGCCGAGGTCGCGCAACACGAAATCGGTCATCGACTGGTTCAGGTTGCCGAAGAACAGCATTTGCAGAATCAGGTAATCGTCGCGCCACAGCAGCTGAACCAGGCAGTCGCTGGCGGCAAGCTCGTCGAACCAGCGGCTGTCCCTGTGCTGCAGCAGCGTTGCTTCGAGCTGATCGCGCCGAAGTTTATCCAGCCCCTGTTTATCTTCTTCGCGCGCGAGTAGCTCCGCTTTGGTGAACAGCGATAACAGCAGCGAGTGCTCGATGTCGGCATCGAGCGCGACCAGTCCGGACTGCGCCAGTATCGCCAGCGCGGCTTCGATGGATTCGATCTCGGCATAGTTCAGTTTGCTCGCGCGATACCAGTCGTGACTGCGGTTGTAGAGGCGAATGCACAGCTTTTGCGCGTCCGCGTCCAGTTCGGCGAAGCGTTCAAGAAACTCGAGCTGCTGGTGGTCGAGAATGTCGGCGTATACCCTGGAAACATGTTCGAAAAGGGTCAGTACGTTGTCGAGGTAATAGGTTTGGGGTAAGTCAGGCAGCATCTGGATTCATATTCTACATCAGGCCCTGATATATAACACTGTTGCATACAACGGTGTTATATATTATATTTCCGCCATGGAATCGCTCACCGACATCCAGCAGGCAGTTTACGATTATACCCGCCAGGCATTGCGCCAGGGGCGTCCGTTTCCCTCGTTGCGCGATATCGCAGGCCATTTCGGTTTTCAACACACCACGGCGCGGTTTCACCTCAAGGCACTGGAGAAAAAGGGCTTCATCCGGCAGCGTTCGCAGCGCGTCTCCGATTACATGTTGACCGATGATGGAATGATGGGTGATGGAATGATGGATGATGGCCTGATCGATGAAAGGCTGGCCGATCAGGTACGGGGCGGCGCCGATGCCTTCGACCTGGTGGCCAGGATTCCCGCCGGCGCACCGATGCCGGTTTTCGATGAAACCCGCGAATCGTTCTCGGTAACGCATGACTTTTTTGGCGGCGGCGACATTCTCGCGATTCGCGTCATCGGTGACAGCATGTCGGGAGATTCCATCGCCGAAGGCGACATTGCGATGATCAAGCGACAGTCCGAGGCAAACAAGGGCGATATACTGGCCTTGCGTATCGAAGACGAAATTACCCTCAAACGCATTGAACTGCGGGGTGACAGGGCGCGCTTGCTGCCGTCGAATCCGCTACACGATGTCCGCACGGTTCCCGCCGCTCAGCTCGAGATTCTCGGCAAGCTGGTCGGTATCGTGCGCAAGGTTTAAGGCAGGCGTCGCTGCTATGGCCTCACTCCCTGCGCAATTTACCGATTCCTCCCTGCAGCAACAGTTACAGTCCGCGCGCACGCTCAAGCAGCAACTGTCGAAGCAACCGCAGGCGCTGTATTCGGGAATCGAGGCGCTGGACGACTGTTTCAAACAGGTCAGACCCGGAGACCTGATCGAATGGGGAATACCTCCCGGGCTCAATGGTCGACTGATTCCGCTGCAGTTGCTTAAACATCAAATCCCGCTGAGTGTCTGGATTTATCATCATCACGGCCTTGGTGTTTTTGCTTCCAGCTGGATCAGCCACGGGGTCGATATGCAGCGCCTGTTCTTCATCTGTTCGGAGAATCCGGTGAGCGAGTTGCGACCGATTTTTCTGGAAGACACGTTCAGGCGCATTATCATCGATGCCCCGCGAAGGTTCAGTGACGGCGACATGGCTTTCGTCAGCAAACAGGCGCGCGAGCACGGACAAATCGTATTCCTGATCCGGCATTATTTTCTCAGCCAGAAGAACGGTAATCCTCACGCCAGCCTGCGCATCAACACCTGGCAAAGCGGCAAGCGTTCTTTTTCGCTACAACTGATCAAGGGACCTGTCAGCGGCAGGATTACGCTGCCCTATCGTGCCGTGGCCGAAGAGCATGGCAGTTACAACTAGTATGCAAACCAGGATTATCGATCTCGCCGAACTGCGTGCCGAGGATGATTTTCCAGCCTATGCGGCGGTATTCAGCGTCACCCCGGGCAACCCCTTCGTGCTGTCGCCGACGGCGATGCGATGGAGCGATCGAATCAGCCTGTCACGGCTCGGTGATTGCAAGTCTTTCTGGCTCAATCAGAAAAAAAAACTGCGCTGCAAACTGATCGACCTGTTCACTCCCCTGTTGCAACACCACTATGGTGAAGACTATGTCGCGGTGTTCGGCGAGCATCCATGGCAATGCCTGCTGTACCTGGATTATCAGCTAAAGCACCAGGCGCGGGGTCTCTACCTGTTGCAGAGCCGGCTTAATCATAACGTTTACAAGACGCTGGACTGGGATTGCTGGTTCGGTGCGCAAAGCTTGCTGGCAGATCATCTGCATGCGATCAACGCGCGGGGATTTCGACGCCAGGCCTTCGCCGCCAGGCAGGCACAGATGCTGCGCTTTATTCAGCGTATCGGCGTTGCCGCTCCGTTTGAAATGAACGCGGCCGAGGCCAACGCCATCCAGCGCCGGTTCGGCAAGTGGCTCGGCCTGATCTGGCAATGGAGTTTTACCGATTCGAGCGAGCTGCAGTTTTTCCCATGGATTACCCTGCGGCAGGAAAAATTGCCCGCGGTGGCGCGCGATCTCGAGTACCCGGTTAACCAGTGGTCCTGTATCGAAGTCCTGCTGCGCGAGGACCTGATGCGCTTATGCGATCAATTCAAGCGGGACGATTGTCAGCATATCAATCGAATGCGCTGGGAAATTACCCTGTTCAATCAGCAAAAGATTTCGGTAGAGCTGTCATTTCGTTACCCATATTCGTTGCATCGCGATCAACCCGGTTTCGATACCGCGCTGTATCAGGCCAGGTATCTTTACCAGGATCTGATATCCAGGCTGCAGGCGCGCGATACCGATCTCGATTTGCCAGAGACCATGCCGTTCGTAAGCTGGCGGATTGAAGTCCGCGAACGGCTCATGCTGGCGCCATCGTTACTGGATCTGTTTGCGCGAGATTGCGAGCAGATCGATTATCAGCGCGTTATGGCGTTGCAGAACAAGCTGCCGCTGGCCTTTGAAAGCTACCAGTCGGACGCCAGCTTTTTTCCCGAACAGTCTTTCAGCGCCGTTGGCGTCGGAGAATTCCGTCGGACCGATTTCGATCACCATGCCTGGTCCTGCGGCGCGAGTAACAAGCCGTTGTTTTTCTATGATCCTGCACGGCCGATCGAGAGTCCCAGCCAGGTGCAGAAAATATTCCTCGAACGGAGTTCGAACCAGTGGTGGTTAAGCGAAGATGCGCTGCAATCGATTCGTGATTATTTCATCCTCAGGGATCGCAATGGCAGATCCAGCTGGGCTTTTCGTACCCGCGACGGCGCATGGTTCAAACAGGGCGAATTTTATTGAACCGAAGTCATGTTCAGGCACTTTAATGAATGGCTCTGCAAGACCAACTTCAGTTTTTTGCACGGCGCATCCCACCCGAGAGATTTGGTCGAGCGCGCCAGTCGGCTCGGCTACCGGTCGTTGTGCATCAATGACTTCGACGGCGCCTATGGGCTGGCGCGCTGCTATCGTGAGCTCGATTACCTGAAGCAGCAACAAGCCTCGAGCCTGAAGTTGAACTACGGCGCCGAGATTCACCTGCAGTGCGATCACGACTTGCCGTTACTACTGCAGGACACGCTGTCGCTGGTGGCGCAGAATCAGCAGGGTTATACCAATCTCAATCGGTTACTGAGTTACGCTCACCGACAGGGCAAGGACTATGCCAATGTGCCGCTGGAAAAGCTTCTGAACAGCGAGGTCGATGGCCTGCTGGCGATACAACCGATGCGTGGGCTGGTGCGCAGCCAGGAGGGAGTCAATCGACATGCTGAATTGAAGCAGCTTTTCGACGGCAGGTACTTTCTCGCCATCAGCCGGCATTTGCATCCCGCGGAAGATCGATGGATCAGGCACAGCCTGCACATCGCCCGGCAGCATGGGCTCGAGTATATTTTGAGCCAGGATGCGTTTTTCCATGATCGCCGGCAAAAATGTGTCAGCGACCTGTTGCAGGCGATTCGCACCAACCGCCAGTTCGATGAATGCCGCGAGCACTTTTTTCCCAATGCCGAACGTTGTTTACATCGGGCTGACGAGTTGCAGCGCCTGTTTGCTCCGATTCCCGCTTATCGCAAGGCTCTGGATCTGTCACGAGAGTTGAACCGCTGTTGCCAGTTCGGACTCGAGCAACTGGGTTACCACTACCCGAAGGAAATGATTCCACCGGGTCACGATGCGGATTCCTACCTGGCCTTGCTGGTGAGGAAGGGGGTCCGGGATAAGTTTGATCATCATCCGCCCGATAAAATTCTGCAACAGCTCGAGCATGAGCTGGAATTAATCGGCAAGCTCGATTTTGCCGATTATTTTCTAACCGTCTGGGACATTGTCAGCTGGGCGCGGCAACAGAAAATCCTGTGTCAGGGCAGGGGATCGGCGGCAAATTCCAGTGTCTGTTTCGTGTTGGGCATCACTTCGGTCAATCCCGATCAGTTTGATTTGCTGTTCGAGCGATTCGTCAGCATGGAGCGTGGCGATCCACCTGATATCGATGTCGATTTCGAACACGAGCGACGCGAAGAAGTGATTCAGTACATTTATCGGCGCTACGGTCGTGAGCGCGCCGCAATGGTGGCCAACGTAATCACCTTCAGGGGCAAGGGAGCCTTGCGCGCCGTCGGAAAAGCGCTGGGTGCCGACGACAGCCTGTTGAAGCAAATGTCCAAAATCGCGTCGAGCCGTTACTACCGCGGCGCCGGTACCGAAAATATTGTCATGGCGTTGAAAAACGATTATGAACGGCAAAATCCGCAGGCCCGTAAAATCAGCTGGCAGTTATGGATGCAGCTAAGCGAAAAACTGCACGGATTCCCGCGTCACCTCGGGATTCATTCCGGCGGTTTCATGCTCGCCGACAAGCCGCTGGATTGCCTGTTGCCGCAGGAGCCGGCAACGATGGAAGGGCGTAGCGTGATCCAGTGGAGCAAGGAAGACATCGAGGCACTGGGGTTTTTCAAGATCGACGTGTTGAGTCTCGGTATGCTGTCGGCGATACGCAAATGTTTCGATTACGTACAGCATTACTATGGCCAGACCTTGCGGCTGGATTCAATCCCGGATGACGATCAGCCGACCTATGCGATGATACAAAAGGCCGATACCGTCGGCACTTTCCAGATTGAGTCACGCGCGCAAATGTCGATGCTGCCACGGCTCAAGCCGGCCTGTTTTTACGACCTGGTCATCGAGGTCGCGATCATCCGCCCGGGCCCGATCCAGGGGAAGGTGATCCACCCATTTCTGGCGCGGCGCGAGGGGCTGGAGCCGGTAACCTATCCGGATGAGCGTTTGCGGCCGATACTGCAACGCACGCTCGGCATCGCTATTTTCCAGGAACAGGCGATGCGAATTGCGATCGCGGTGGGGAGCTTTAGCGCCGGTGAAGCCAATGAGTTGCGCAAGAAGATCGGCGCCTGGGGAATCAAGGATTTCAATCGAGACCTGAATCCACTGCTGGTCAAGCTGCAACAGGGGATGCGGGAAAACGGCGTCAAGCCTGAATTTGCCGAACAGATTCTCGGGCAGATGAAGGGATTCGCCGAGTATGGGTTCCCTGAATCGCACGCGGTTTCTTTTTCCTTGATCGCTTACGCTTCCTGCTATCTCAAATGCCATTACCCGGCGGCGTTTTATATCTCGGTGCTCAATTCTCAGCCTATGGGATTCTACTCGCCGCATGCGCTGTTGCAGGCTGCCAGGCGCGAGGGAATCGAGCTGCTGCCGATTTCGCTGAATCACTCGAACTGGGACCATCAGCTGGAAAAACCGCCGCATCGCGAGCAATACTCGATTCGTCTGGGATTTCGTCTGATTAACGGCCTGGCCGAAGCCAGCGCGTTGACGATTGTCGAGCAACGCCAGCGCGCTGGAGGCTGGACCCGCTTCGAGGATTTTGCCCGTGACTGTGAGCTGACCCGAGATGATTTAACCGCGCTGGCGGCATCGAATTTGTTCAGCGCTTTTGCAGATTCCCGTTCGGATGCGCTATGGCGAGCGGAAGCGGCGCCCTGTAAGCCGATGCTGGATAGTGTCGATGATGCAATCGACTGGAAAAAAGAGGCGAAACTGGAGTCGATCCAGAAAGATTTTCGCGCTTTCAAGACCAGCCTGGAGCAGCATCCGGTTGCGGTCATCCGGCAGCAGCAGTGGCCGTATCCGGTCGCGGTCGAAAAGTTCAGGCTGTCCAGCCAGTTGATCGAATTACCCGCCGATACCGACGTATTTGCCTTTGGTATGGTGCTGGTAAAGCAATCCCCGGGATCGGCCAAAGGCATGGTGTTTGTTACCCTCGAAGATGAGGCCGGATTCTTCAATCTCGCTTTCACACCGCAGGTGTACCAGCGTTTTTATCGCCATGTCGATCAACAGCCATTTCTGTGTGTCGTTGGGAAACTGCAGCGCGTGAACGAATCGCACTCGATACTGGTCAAGCGCGTGTTCGACCCGGATGCCAATGCCAATTTGCTCGCATTACGAAAACCGCGGGCCGAGCAAGAGCCCGGGATATCGATTGAGCTGATCAAACCCAGGGCTTTTCATTAGTCCGAGAAATCCGACGCCTGGTGTAAAGGGATAGCGGTGCTTCGCGGATTAAATCCATGGATCGTTTGCTGGCTTTTTGCGCGGCAATCTCACCACCAGCATCGCTCCACGGTCATTGCTGTTCTGTGCCCGGATTTCGCCCTGGTGATGGAGGATGATTTCGCGGCAGATGGAGAGCCCCAGCCCGGTTCCCCCGGGGTGGTGGTTTCTGCTTTGCGAGAAGGGGTCGAAAATTTTCTCGAGATCATCGACCTCGATACCGTCGCCGTCATCGATCAGGCGAATCTCGATCGCGTCCACGGCCTCGGAGTCCGAATCCAGGCGGCAGCTATCCATCTGAATTTCGATCAAGCCCTGTGCGCGACTAAACTTGATCGCATTGCTTAGCAGGTTGCGGAAGACCTGGAATATTTTATCCCGATCGCAATCGATACGCGTCTCGTTGCCGCCTTGCGGCTTGCTATTCTTGAGGGACTTGAGGTTTATCCCCGGCGATTGTTCCTCGATGCACTCGTTGAAAACCTGGACCAGGTCGATATTTTCGTAAACCAGTTCGAATTTGCCCGCCTCCAGCTTCGATAAATCGAGCAAGTCATTCAACAGGTTCAGCAGGCGTTTTCCGCTGATCTGGATGTTCTCGAAGTAGCGGCCCAGTTTTTCCCTGCTGACCGAATCGACGCGACCCTTGCCGAGCTCCGAATAGCTGAGTATGCCATGCAGCGGCGTGCGCAGTTCGTGCGACATGTTTGCCAGGAAAATGGACTTTGCCTGGTTTGCGGCTTCTGCCGTCTCCAGCGCGTACTTCAGCTCATCACTTTTCTTGATGTCGGTGACCTCGGTTGCAATACCGCAAATTGCGTAACTTTCACCCTCGAAATTCTTCAGTGGAAACTTGGTGGTGACGAAGCTGAGCAATTCGCCGTCGATTTCGAATTGCTCTTCAATGATGACCGGGCTGTTGTGTTCAACCGCGCGGCGATCGTTAGCGCGAAACAGCTCGGCCGTCTCCGCTGGATGGAAATCGTAATCGGTCTTGCCGATTATCTCTTCCAGCGGCAGGCCACGTTCATCGGCGTAAGCCTGGTTGGCATGTATATAGTGGCCCTCCAGGTCCTTGATAAAAATTACCGCGGCTGTGTGATTGAGGACATCGTCGAGCAATTGCTTGTTTGTCAGCGTCTGTTCGAGCAATTGCCGGTTGCGGGCGTTGAGATCTCTCAGCGTCTGACTGCCGACCAGGATTTTCCCTACCGTCGGTTTGATCAGGCGGTTGGTTATGACGATACCCGCGATCATCAGCAGCAAGATGGTTGCAAACAGGTACCTGGTATCGTCACGTACCGGCTGCATGACAAAGCCGGCGTCGGCCTGAAATACCAACTGCCAGTCCGAATGCGGGATTTTGACATGCACCAGGATTTGATCGACGCTTTTATCGTTCGTTATTCGGTGTACCTGGTTCTCTATTCCGTCGAGCAGGTGCCGGCGCAACGATTCGTCGGCGGTCGACGGCTCCGGATCGGTTGCCACCGCGTCGAACTGGAATAGCCGCAAGCGCCCGTTTTCCACGCTGGATAAGAGAATGCGATTGTCATACGGAAAGCGTTCGGAAAGGCGTTCGATAATATCCAGCGATCTGGCGGAATCGAAAAAAACCAGATCGGTCCCCACCCGTTCTCCCGATGGGCTGCTAATTGCCGCGGTTACCGCCAGAAGCTGGCGAGTCTCCTGCGCGATCGGCAATCCCAGTAGCAGGCGATCTGAAGGCAGCTCCATGGAAGGATTGATTTCCGGTAATGATTCGCCCACCTGTATGACAGGCGCGTTCTGATTGTCGAAACGCCTGATACCCGCTATCTCGGGAGTCAGGCGCATAGCATCGATCAGTTTGGGTCTGGTCTGGGTTCGGAGGTCCGTCAGGTCTATCTCGAGCCGGTTATAGCTTTGCAAAAGGGTTCTGGCGCGGGTGCGGCTGGTAACCTGCGACGCGATGCTTTTATACTCGTTCAACTTGGCGCCTAGCGCGAGTGCGGCAAGCTGTAATTCTTTTTGTAATTGTGTCGTAACTGACGCCTGCCTCGACTGGTAAAACTGGAAGCTTGCAATACCGCCTACCACCAGCGAGGTGATTAGAATGCCGGCTATTGTCTGTATGCGTAGGCGATGCTGCAGTCGCAGCGATTGTTCGATTTCCGCGGAGTTATCCTTGATATTTTCGTCGGACATAAGGCCGGCTCAGACAAAGACAACCAGATTCAGCATCGCCTGGCCAATGCTCCACAAGGTTTGAAATACCGGTACACCGAGAAAATTAAATGCGATCAGTGCCAGTAGTGCATAGGCACCATATTGCTGATTGATTTG
>Ga0224508_10000447_pt1 | contig 41299 bp, 32 predicted proteins | sample SF_Jan12_sed_USG_4_FD_170157 | JGI IMG/M metagenome (GOLD analysis project Ga0224508, IMG submission 170157) | Sediment microbial communities from San Francisco Bay, California, United States - SF_Jan12_sed_USGS_21 | ecosystem: Environmental > Aquatic > Marine > Sediment | place: USA... | reverse complement strand
GGCAGATCAGACCGCAGATAGCCGAACCATCACCGGCAGAATCATCGAGGCAATGATTGCCCATGGACTGGCAGGCACAAGCACGGGCGACAGCCAAAAGCGTGCGCACGAAATAGCCGAGGCATACAAAGTCATCTGGCAAGCAGTTAATAATCCAAGTAATGAAGAGCTTGATCATTGAGCACCGCCACCCCGGAAGGTCCGACACCTTCTGAGCATCGCCAGTACGCCGCTTAACGTAACTTTGCGGGCGGGGTGCTTTAAGAACAATAGAGGCCAGACGCCGCTTCAAGTCCCATACAAGGTTCCCGCCTCCACTTCACAATCCGATTTCCGCGGTTTCAACCAAGACCTTGATCCAGCCCCTGTTAACTGACATGGCATGTTCAGTCTGGCACCTGGGTGCGGCTAAGGTCTCCCAGAACGCCGTTTCGTGCTCGCCGCGACCGACAGTACCTGCCGGCTGGCTGCCGGGTGACTATGCTGGTGGTCGGTCATGACGTCATCTCCACGCTATTATCATCCCTATTCCAGACAGTCCAAACACTGGCGTAGGTTAGGGTGGCCACGCTAGTATTCCGTTGTCTTTATCACGGGGGATATTTCGTTGACACCTATCAATATTATGGTGACGCGCCATGCGGCGTTCTACAGTCCCTTGATTTCGGCCGTTGCAGCTGGTTTTTTGGAACAAGAAGGCCTGGCCCCGAGCTACGCGATCGCCACACCGCAGAGATCGGTGGTGGACGGTATCCGTGATGGCTCGGTTCACCTCGGTCAGTCCGCAGTATCGTCAAGCTGGGGTATGTTGGAACGGCGTGGGTCTACCGATATCGTACATTTCTCGCAGATCAATGAGCGTGATGGGTTTTTCATCGCCGCCCGCGAACCCGACCCTGATTTCAACTGGACTAAGTTGATCGGCAAACAGGTGTTGGTTGATCACTTACAGCAACCGTTAGCGATGTTCAAGTACGCAGTCCATCAACGTGGCGTAGATTACGAGAGCATAGACAGTATCGATGCTGGTGGTGTCGAGGAAATCGATTCCGCGTTTCGCACCGGGCAAGGCGACTACGTGCATCAGCAGGGCCCAGCACCGCAGCAGCTAGAAAAAGAAGGTATCGGTTATGTCGTCGCCTCGGTTGGTGAGGTGATTGGGCCGGTCGCCTTTAGTAGTCTGACCGCGTCACGAGAATGGCTACGCACGGACATGGCGCGAACGTTTATGCATGCCTATCGTAAGGCCAGGCATTACGTCAACAACACCGAAGCTGCCACCATAGCCAAAGCAGAGGCAGAATTTTTTAAAGGCATCGACCACGGTGCACTCACGCGAGCCATCGAGCTTTACCAGGGGCTTGGCTGTTGGCAGGTTGACCCGCAGATTACGCGCGAAGCCTATGATCGCGCGCTCGATGTTTTTTTGCACAGTGGTGTCATTAGCAAACGGCACGCGTATGAGACCGTTGTTGTTCTACCTCCTGACGAGGACTAGCGGCGTGGATGCCGCTCCAAAGTTGTGTACGGACCAGACCGTTGCCACATACCCGTAACTGAGTTGCCCGTCGGCGATCTGTGGGTATTTGGCTATGGTTCGTTGATGTGGAGGCCGGGATTTCCGTATGTTGATTTACAGACGGCGCGGATCCACGGCTATCATCGGGCGCTGTGTGTTTGGTCTTGGGTTTATCGTGGTACCCAGTCCAAGCCAGGGCTAGTGCTTGGTCTGGATATGGGAGGCTCATGCATCGGTCGTGCGTTTCGGGTAACGGCGGCCAATAAAATCGATGCCGTTAACTATCTCTACGAACGCGAAATGGTAACAGCCGTCTACGTGCCTACGTTTGTGCCGGTTCGTTTGAACAATAGGCAGCAGGTAACGGCCCTTACGTTCGTAGTCGATAGGGCGCATGCCCAGTATGCCGGTAAGCTGAGTGCGGAAGAGGCGGCCGAGGCTGTATTGCACGGGTGTGGATGCAGCGGCGACAATACTGATTACGTCGCCAATACAGTGCGACACTTGGATGAACTGGGTATTAGGGATCGTATATTGCACCGTGTAGATGCGATCGTACGCAGCGGTTAAGCCGCAATACGTCACCTGGTAAAGTGCAACGAAGATGACAAGCGAAGAGTCAGTGCGCGCAGTTGACAATCCGCTCATCCACTCGGTGGCTGACTGGCTAATGACCGAGGCGCTCGGTGAAACTGATGTTGAAAAACTATTAAAAGGGTGCTGCGAGCGTCTGCGTGCGGCTGGTATTCCGCTTTGGCGGGCCTATCTGACGTTTCGCACTTTGCATCCGTTGTTTGCGGCTATCTCGTTGACCTGGCGCCGCCAGGGCGGTTTGGAAAGCGTCGGCCATCTGCACACCGATGGTTCCGATCTATGGCGAACGTCTCCACTGTATCACATGATCGAGTCACAGATTCCATTCCTGCGTCGACCCCTAGCAGGCGAAGATGCGCTGTTAGATTTTCCAGTGTTAACTGATCTTCATGACCAAGGTGCGAAGGATTACTTTGCCTATGCGGTGCCGTTCTCTGGCACTGTTAGCGAGCGCAGTTTGGACGGCATCGCCGGTTCCTGGACTACCGACCGTGCGTCGGGTTTTACCGAAGTCGATATACGCTCCTTGCAGCGTATCCAGCAACGACTGGCAGTGGCCTGCAAGGTTACGATCAAAGATCAGATCGCGCGCAACATTCTTGCTGCCTATCTCGGGACTGATGCTGGCCGTCAAGTGCTGCAAGGTCGGATCAAGCGCGGCGACGGCGAGACCATCCACGCTGTCATCTGGTACAGCGACATGCGCAACTCGACCAATATGGCCGACCATCTCCCGCCGACGGATTTCCTTACTGCCCTCAATAGCTACTTCGAGTGTACGGCGGGTGCCGTGCTCGTCCATGGCGGTGAGGTGTTGCGTTTTATCGGTGACGCGGTGTTGGCGATCTTTCCCATCCGAGATTCGAGCACAACGGCGAGTGATGCGTGTAAATCGGCACTGGCCGCAGTACGCGATGCGGACGATCGCCTCGTCCAAGCGAACCATGAACGCGTGGCGACCAATAAGGACGCACTGTCATTCGGCCTTGGCTTGCACGTGGGCGATGTGATGTACGGCAACATCGGTGTTCCCGAGCGGGTCGAGTTCTCAGTCATCGGCCCCGCCGCCAACGAGGTGGCACGCCTCGAAGGCATGACAAAGGAACTTAACCGTCACGTGCTCATGAGTGGAGAATTTGCGCAACATGTTTCTGGCGACTGCCAATCGCTTGGACAGCATAAGCTAAGGGGCGTTGGCACGCCCCTTGAACTGTTCACGCTGGCCGGTCAGTAATACTCAGGAAGATTTGTTGGGGATAAATTTCAGGGCAACCCCGTTGTTGCAGTACCGTAGACCCGTCGGTGCCGGACCGTCCTTGAAGATATGACCATGGTGGCCGCCGCAACGCGCACAATGATACTCTTTGCGCGGCAGGATAAGTTTGAAGTCGGTCTTGGTCTCGAGCACGCCCTTAAACGATTTGTAGAAACTGGGCCAACCAGTGCCGCTATCGTATTTCATTTCAGAGCTAAATAGCGGCAGCGCACAACCCGCGCAGGCATAGATTCCGGCACGCTTCTCATCGTTCAACCGGCTGCTATGTGAACGTTCTGTGCCTTCCTTACGTAACACGTGATACTGTTCGGGCGTTAGTAATTTGCGCCATTCGGCATCGCTACGTTCGATTTTTTCGATGGGTGATGTCACGTCTGCCTCGGTGCTGGCAACAAGCCTCTTGGCCACCAATGGTAAGGCGCTAAGGCTCACCAGCGTAGCTACGAATTGGCGTCTATTCATGATATAGGCTCCCCTCTATAGGCTCCCCATGTGCTGATTGCCCTTTTAGTCAGCCGTTGGCGTCCAGAGTTCACTATATTAAGGTATAAAGTTTAGCCGCCGATGGCACGCCGGCCCAAATCGGCCCTCGATGCCGTCCCGTCGAAAGCGGCATTGGGTTAAACTACGGTGCCTTCGGGGCACCAGTATACGGCCAAGGCCGATGAAGGTGGGTATGCCTCAAATACCAACTAATAGAAGAAAGCCGAGTGTTTAGTATGCAACAACGAGTTGAGATCGGAAATCTGCAAATCGCTAAATCGCTGTACGACCTTGTCGACAATGAAATTGCCCCCGGTACTGGTATAGCGCCAGAAGCATTCTGGACTGCGCTTGACGGTATCGTCATGGATCTAGCGCCTAAGAATCGGGCGCTGTTGGATAAGCGTGACGCCCTGCAACGAAAAATCGACGATTGGCACCGACAAAACCGGGGCAACCTAGACATCGGCGCGCAAAAGGCCTTCTTGACTGAGATGGGTTATATCGTACCCGAAGGCACACCGTTCAAGGCGACGGTGCAAAATGTCGATGATGAGCTTGCTCATATCGCCGGACCGCAACTCGTGGTGCCGGTAGATAACGCTCGTTATGCCCTCAACGCGGCTAACGCGCGCTGGGGCAGTCTGTTCGACGCCCTCTATGGAACAGATGTGATTGACGAATCGGACGGCGCCGAGCGCGGTGATAAGTACAACCCGAAACGCGGGCAAAAAGTTTTTGATCGTGCCAACGCGTTTCTCGATTCGACGGTCGCGCTCGCCGATGGCAGCTATGGCGACGTTAAAGAGTTCATGCTGCGAGATAGTGGCGCTGGCAAACGCCTCGTTGCTGTGTTGAACGACAGTCCGGAGACCGCATTAGCGAATACCACGCAGTTTGTCGGTTATCGTGAGTTGGATGGAAAATTACAAAGCATACTGCTACAGAATCATGGCTTACACATCGATATCCGTATCGACCGGGATCATCCAATTGGTCAGGCCCACAACGCTGGGATTAAAGACATTGAGCTTGAAGCAGCGGTGACCACTATTCAGGATTTTGAAGACTCAGTGGCGGCGGTAGATGCCGAGGACAAAGCAAAGGTATATGGCAATTGGTGTGCGCTCATGAAGGGCACCCTGACGGCGAAATTCGAAAAGGGTGGCAAGAACATTAACCGATCGCTCAATCCAGACCGCCACTACGCTGATCCGGCCGGCAATCCGCTAACCTTGCATGGCCGCAGTTTATTGCTGGTACGCCATGTGGGCCTCCATATGTATACGGATGCGGTGGTCACCAAAGACGGTAAAGAAATACCTGAAGCGTTCTTAGACGCGATGGTGGCGACGTTGGCGGCATTGCACGACTTAAAAGGCACAGGAAAGCTGAAGAATTCAAGGACTGGTAGCGTCAACATCGTTAAGCCCAAATTGCATGGTCCCGAGGAGGTCGCGGCTACGGTTGAACTGTTTTCGCGCGTGGAGGATGCGTTAGGTCTGGCGCGAAACACATTGAAGATCGGCATTATGGATGAGGAGCGACGTACAACCGTGAACCTCAAAGAATGTATTCGTGCCGCCATGGATCGAGTGATCTTTATCAATACAGGTTTTCTCGATCGTACCGGTGACGAGATTCACACCATGATGGAAGCGGGCCCAGTGATCCCGAAGGCGGAGATGAAGTCGCAGCCTTGGATACTGGCCTATGAAGACTGGAACGTCGATATCGGTATCGAGTGCGGGTTATGTGGCAAGGCGCAGATCGGCAAGGGCATGTGGCCGGCGCCCGATGCGATGAAGGCGATGGTGGAAACCAAGATCGGCCATGTCGAGGCAGGTGCCAACACGGCTTGGGTACCTTCACCGGCAGCGGCCACCTTGCACGCCATGCACTACCATCAGATCGACGTGTCTGCCCGTCAAGCACAACTTGCGAGCCGCGGCCGCGCTAATCTCGACGATATCCTGACATTGGCGGTGATGACAGATGGTCCACCAAGTGACAGCGATATTCAACGAGAACTTGATAACAATATCCAGGGACTATTAGGTTACGTCGTGCGTTGGATAGACCAAGGCGTCGGTTGTTCGAAAGTGCCGGATATTAATGACATTGCGTTAATGGAAGACCGCGCGACATTGCGCATATCTAGTCAACACATCGCGAACTGGCTGTGCCACGGAATTACCAACAAAGAGCAGGTAATAGAAACCTTCCGCAAGATGGCCGTAGTCGTTGATACGCAAAACGCAGGTGATCCAGCTTACCGAGCCATGGCGCCAGATTGCGATAACAATATCGCCTTTCAGGCGGCGCTGGATTTGGTGTTTAAGGGGCGCGATGTATCTAATGGTTACACCGAGCCGGTGCTGCACACGCGGCGGCGCCAGGTCAAGCAAACACTTGGCGCGCGCTAGGCTTCACCCAACACCGGGGTCTGGGCGAGTTGTAGATAGCATTAGTCCGACGCGATATCTAATAGTTCGATCCAATGTTTCACCGGCACATTCGCCCGCGTTTGCAGGTGGGTGAGGCAGCCAATATTGGCAGTAACAATCATGTCGGGGGCGCCCGACTCTAGGGCCTTGAGTTTATTGGTAAGTAGGCGTTGGGAAAGCCCCTTTTGAAGTATTGAGTAAGTACCCGCCGAGCCACAGCAGAGATGCTCATCTGGTACCGGCGTTAATTCGAAACCCAGTTTTCGCAAAAAGTTTTCAACCACGCCGCCAAGCTTTTGTCCATGCTGTAGGCTACAAGGACATTGAAAGGCAATCTTCCTGGGGTGGTTATCTAGATCTTTAATATCGTTTTCGACAAGGATCTCAGCAATGTCACGCGTCGCAGCAGAGACGCGCGCCGCTTTATCGGCATAGCGCGAATCGTGGCGCAGCAGGTGACCATACTCTTTGATGAACACACCGCAACCGCTTGCCGTTATTACGATAGCCTCGGCACCGTCTTCCAGCTCGGGCCACCATGCGTCGATGTTTCGACGCGCGAACTTGAGGCCCTGATCTTGGGCTGTGAGGTGATAGCTCATGGCACCACAACATCCCGCCAGATTAGCGCGTACCAAGCTGATACCGAAGCGACTAAGCACGCGCGCGGTGGCGGCATTGATACGCGGCGCCAGTGCCGGCTGCACGCAGCCATCCAAGACCAGCATGCGTCGGCGGTAGCGCGGTATCGGCCAGCTCCCTGGCGCATCGCGCGGCGGCACCATGCGCCGCAATACGCGCGGTAATATCGGGCGTATTGCCCGTCCCAGTGCTAGCACGGGCGCAAAACGTGACGGATAGGGCAATACCATTTGCAGTATTCCGCGTCGCACGCGATCCGGCCACGAACGTCCGACCTGTTCTTCGACCACTTTGCGACCAATGTCGGCAAGGCGCCCGTATTGCACACCCGATGGGCAGGTAGTTTCGCAGGCGCGACACCCGAGACAACGATCCAAGTGCAACTGGGTACGGCTAGAAACGGTATCGCCCTCCAATGCTTGCTTTACTAGATAAATTCGCCCGCGCGGTCCGTCGAGCTCATCGCCCAGAAGTTGATAGGTGGGACAGGTAGCAGTGCAAAACCCACAGTGCACACACTTGCGTAATATTTGTTCGGCTTCCAGGCCCTCTGCCGTTTCTTTGATGAATTCAGCGAGTGCGGTTTGCATAGCGCCTCTGATTCATGGTGTGCGACGTTTTTTCATTTGCTAGTTATAGGTCGCGATAAAGCCGCCCGGGATTTAATATCTTTTTCGGATCAAATGCGTCTCTGAGTCGACGATGCAGAGTCACCAATGGTGCTGGCAACGGATGAAAGACTTCACTAGTACGATCGCCACCTCGGAAAAGAATGGCATGACCGCCAACGGATGATGCCTGCTGCCGGATCAAATCAGCTGGTATATCGCTTACGCACCAACGCTGGGCGCCTCCCCAATCCAATATCCATTGACCATTGATGCTGGTTGCAGGGGTGGTAGCGGGTACCGACAACCGCCAGAGGGGTTGTGTATTACTAAAATAGGGCAATCGATGTTCGCGTAGTGCCTGCCAGTAGGAATCACCGTCAGCAACTTCCTCGCCACCGATTTTCTGATGTGCCGCATTAACGCCGCTCTCCGATCCCGACAATCGTACTCGTAATATCTCACCGTCATGACAGGCGGCGGAAAATGGTAATGGTTGCGCTGCCCATTTGGCCGTAGTGGCAATAGCAGTGGCGGCGTCGACGGCAAATGCCAACGTCAACTCACACGTTGGTTTCGGTAAAACCTTTAACGATAACTCGAGCATGACACCCAAGGTCCCCATGGCGCCAGCCATAAGTCGGGATATGTCGTAGCCGGCTACGTTTTTCATCACCTGTCCACCGAACGATAGACGTTCGCCTGCACCGTTAATGCAAACAACACCCAGCAAGAAGTCTCGTAGCGCACCCGTATAGGGTCGGGCTGGGCCGGACAGTCCACTGGCCACGGCACCACCCAATGTAGCACCGTCACCAAAGTGCGGCGGTTCGAATGACAGCATTTGGTCGCTCTCAGCCAGCGCCGCCTCGATGTCTTTTAGTCGGGTGCCGGCGCGCGCGGTAATTACCAGTTCCGTCGGTTCATAACTAATGATGCCGGCGTGACCACTGACATCTAGAAGTTGACCGTTCGTTTGCCTACCGTAAAACGCCTTGGTGTCACCACCGCGAATCCGCAACGGTGCTGCTTCGGCAGCAGCAGCGCGAACGATTGCTTCTATGTCTTTTGATTCAAGCGTCAAGGCAAGGCTTTTGTACGGGTTTGCACCTAGAAGCGAGGCAAGTCTGCGTGTGGGAGTTTGCCACCGTGTACATGCATGGCGCCAAACTCAGCGCAACGGCGTAACGTAGGCACACCCTTGCCTGGGTTAAGCAGGCCGTCTGGGTCAAAGGCGTGTTTAACGGCGTGAAACTGCGTCAGCTCTGACTTATCGAACTGTACACACATCTGGTCGATTTTCTCCACGCCGACGCCATGCTCGCCGGTGATAGTACCGCCTACCTCGACACACAGCTGACAGATCTTACCGCCTAGCTCTTCGGTGCGTTCGAGTTCACCGGGCTTGTTAGCATCATACAAGATTAGTGGGTGTAGATTGCCATCGCCGGCGTGAAACACATTGACGATCCGTAGCCCGTATTCCTCGGATAACTGTCCGATCCGTGTGAGTACTTTGCTCAATCGACGACGTGGGATGGTGCCATCCATACAGTAGTAGTCAGGACTAATGCGGCCCACCGCCGGGAATGCGGCCTTACGCCCCGACCAAAAAACCATACGTTCCTGTTCATCGCTGGCTCTGCGAATCTCAGTGGCGCCACAGCTATTGAGCACGTCTTCCACTCGCGCGATTTGTTCGGCGACCTCGGCGCTGGTGCCGTCTACCTCACATAACAACATCGCTTCCGCGTCGGTCGGATAATTGGCATGCACAAAGTCTTCGGTGGCGCGGATTGCTGGCTTATCCATCATCTCAAGGCCAGCCGGAATAATACCGGCCCCGATAATGTGCGCCACGGCGCTGCCGGCGTTTTCGATATCGTCAAACGCAGCAAGGATTACCTGCGCCGATTCGGGTTGCGGCAGCAGCCTGACCGTAACCTCGACGATTACGCCAAGCATACCTTCGGAGCCTGTCATCAGCGCCAGCAAGTCGTAACCGGGACTATCGAGGCCGTCGGCGCCGATGGTAATAAGTTCGCCATCGATCGTAACTACCTCGAGTTTCAAAATATTATGCACGGTTAAACCGTATTTAAGGCAGTGCACGCCGCCAGCATTTTCCGCCACATTACCGCCGATAGAACAGGCGATCTGGGAAGATGGATCGGGTGCGTAGTAAAGCGCGTGCGGTGCCGCCGCTTGCGAAACGGCAAGATTTCTTACCCCAGGTTGCACGCGTGCTATCCGCTTGACCGGATCGATTTCTAGGATGCGATTGAACTTCGCCAGGCCCAGGAGTACGCCGTCGGCCAATGGTAACGCACCGCCGGAAAGCCCGGTACCGGCACCGCGCGCCACCACGGGAACCTTGCGCGCACTACATAGTCGCAGGATATGTTGCACCTGCTCGACCGTTTCCGGGAGCACCGCGACAAGCGGCACTTGTCGATAGGCCGACAACCCGTCGCATTCGTAAGGCTTTAGCTCTTCATCGCTGTAGAGCACCGATGCCGATGGCAGAAACGCCCGCAAACTGTCAACCAGCGACTGTTTTTTGGCCGGATCGGTGTTAGCGAGTTTTGGCATCGGCGTGGTCATCGTGGCGGCACCTAAGATAGGCACAGATTAGCGCCCAGACGCCGTGGCGACAAGGCGTGGTCCAAAGGGCGGGCAAATGTGCCATTGGCGATAGCATATGGGAAAATCACGCCGTACCCGCAACGGGCGGTTTGGGGCAGCCTATGTGGCAGGATTGGACGCGCATGTTCGTCATACCTTGGTTGATGTTCATCAGCGTTGATACTGCGCGCCCGGCCCCAGTCCAAACAACGCATGCCTTGGCGATGCATGGGACGCCAAAGTATGGCCCGGATTTCCAACATTTCGACTATGTAAACCCGAATGCGCCCAGGGGTGGTACACTTCGCCTCGGCGTACAAGGGACTTTCGATAGCTTCAACCCGTTTATCCCCAAAGGTAATCCGGCGGCGGGGACCTCCTTTGAAACATTGCTCACGGCGAGTGCTGACGAGCCTTTCACCGAGTACGGTTTGATCGCCGAATCCATCGAGATTCCCGGTGATCGCTCGTGGGTAATCTTTGGTCTGCGCCCGCAAGCCCGTTGGCATGACGGCAAGCCGATTACGGTCGAGGATGTTATCTGGTCGTTTAATGCGTTAAAGAACAAGGGCCAACCTTTCTACCGCTTTTACTACGCAAGTGTCGCTAGCGCCGAAAAGGTCGGTCCGCAAACAGTGAAATTTACATTCGCTGAGAAGGGCAACCGCGAGTTACCACTAATCGTGGGTCAGCTCCCCATCTTGCCCAAGCACTACTGGGATGCGGGTGACTTCGAAAGTACGACGTTGGACCCGCCCCTCGGTAGCGGTCCCTATCGCATCACCAAGTTTGAGGCGGGTCGATTCGTAACTACCGAGCGTGTGCAGGACTATTGGGGTAAGGATCTGCCGGTGAACAAGGGCCACAATAACTTCGACCGTATCCGTTACGACTACTATCATGATGATACCGCCATCCGCATAGCGCTGAAAGCGGGCGAGATCGACTTTCGATTCGAAAACCAGGCAAAGGCGTGGGCGCTCGACTACGATGTGCCGGCGGTACGCAACGGCTGGTTGAGAAAAGAAGAGGTCCGTCATTTCAGCCCTACGGGCATGCAGGCGTTTGTCTACAACGGCCGGCGTGAGATCTTCAAGGATCGTAAGGTACGCCAAGCCTTGGCGTTTGCCTTCGATTTCGAGTGGACCAACAAGAACCTCTTTTTTGGTCAGTACACCCGTACCGAGAGCTATTTCTCTAACTCAGAGCTTGCCGCCACTGGTCCCCCCGAAGCAGAAGAGCTAGAGATCCTTGCGCGTTATCGTGGCCGCATACCCGACGAGATTTTTACCCACTCCTACGAAGCACCATCGACCGATGGCAGCGGATGGCCGAGAAATAACTTGCGCCAAGCGTTTGCACTGCTCGAACAGGTCGGCTGGACTGTGGACGACACGCGACTCATTAACGTACATACTGGGCAACCGTTCGAGTTCGAGATCTTGCTAGTGAGCCCCGCGTTCGAGCGTATCGTCTTACCCTACGTGCGTAATCTTAGACGGCTTGGTATCGATGCGCGGGTACGTCTGGTCGATCAGTCGCAATACATTAACCGCTTGCGCAGCTTCGACTTTGACATGATTGTTGCGGTCTGGGGTTCCTCCGAATCCCCCGGCAATGAGCAACGAAACTTTTGGAGCAGCGCCGCCGCGGACTCACCGGCTGGACGCAACTACGCCGGCGTCAAGGACCCGGTCGTTGATGAACTCATCGAACTTGTGATCAGCGCGCCCGACCGGGAGGATTTGGTCGCGCGTACCCGTGCCCTCGACCGTGTATTGCTGTTCGGTTACTACGTCGTCCCCCACTGGCATTTGCAGGTACAACGTATTCTTTCTTGGGACAAGTTCTCGCGACCCGAGGTGACCCCTAGGTCTGGCACCTCGACTAACTACTGGTGGTTTGACCCGGTGAAGGCGGCGCGCTTGCAAGCCGAGCGCGAAACGGAAGGCCAAGCCACTGACATAAGCAGCCCCGCTACACCCGGTATCGGTACCACGATCGTGGTTATCGCGGGTTTGGGGGTTGCTGGCTTCTTCGTGTTTCGTCGTGTGTGGCAGCGCATGGGAATTTCATGACCGCTTATATCATCAGGCGCTTGTTGCTCATCATCCCGACCCTGTTTGGGATCATGTTGATCAACTTCGTCGTGATTCAAACCGCGCCTGGTGGCCCAGTCGAACAGGCGATCGCCCAGCTCACCGGCGAAGGTTCGGCTATCACCGAGCGTATTACCCGGGTGGGAACGGGTGAGACCCTGCAGACACCAGCACTGGGGGAAACCGTCAAGAGTGCCTACCGTGGTGCGCAAGGACTCGATCCGGAATTTATTAAGGAACTCGAGAAGCGCTTTGGCTTTGACAAGCCGCTACATCAACGCTTTTTCGATATGATGCGCAGCTACCTCGTCTTTGACTTTGGCGAGAGCTTTTTCCGTGATCGTAAGGTCGTGGATCTCGTGCTCGACAAGATGCCAGTGTCCATCTCACTGGGCGTGTGGACTACGCTGATTGTCTACCTTATTTCTATCCCGCTCGGTATTGCCAAAGCGGTGCGTGATGGCAGTCGCTTTGACGTCGGGACGACCTTTGTCCTCGTTATTGGCTACGCCATTCCGAGCTTTTTGTTTGCGGTTTTCTTGCTGGTGATATTCGTCGGTGGCAGCTACTTTAGTTGGTTTCCTTTACGGGGCCTGCTCTCCGAAGAGTATCTCGGTCTCGGGTTTACGGGTTGTGTGAGTAATGCTGCCTGCATTGCCGATTACTTCTGGCACATGACGCTGCCTATCATCTCTATGGTGCTTGGTGGCTTTGCAACGCTGACCATGCTCACCAAAAACTTCTTCCTCGAACAGCTACACCAACAATATGTGCTTACTGCCAGGGCCAAGGGTCTGACCGAACGTCGTGTGCTCTATGGTCATGTCTTCCGCAACGCCATGTTGTTAATAATCGCAGGTTTCCCGGCCGCATTCGTCGGTATTTTGTTTACCAATACGGTATTCATCGAAATCATATTTTCGCTCGATGGGCTCGGACTGTTGGGCTTCGAGGCAGCCTTTGGGCGTGACTATCCTTTAATGTTTGGCACGCTGTATTTCTTTTCACTACTCGGGCTTCTCATGAATTTAGTGGGCGATTTCATGTATACGGTCATCGATCCGCGTATCGATTTCGAGGCGCGCGAGGCATAAATGAGCCAGATCGAGAACGACACTGCCAAACCCCGACTCACTTTTCTGGGCATGAAGATCTCGCCGATTACCGAGCGGCGACTGCAAAATTTTCGTGCAAACAAACGTGGCTACTGGTCGTTGTGGATCTTTCTTGCATTCTTTGTCGTTACCCTATTTTCGGAGTTCGTGGCTAACGACAAGCCCTTTCTCGTCTACTACGAGGGCGATATCTATATACCAATCTTCAGGGCCTATCCAGAAACGACCTTCGGTGGGGAATTTCCGACCACGGCGGATTACCGAGATCCCTTCGTTGCCAAGCTTATCAATGACAACGGCTGGATGATTTGGCCGATCATACGTTATAACCATCGCACCGTGGCCTGGGATCTTGCCGTACCGGCGCCCTCGCCCCCCGACGCTGAACATTGGCTGGGCACCGACGATCAGGCGCGCGATGTCGTGGCGCGCCTGATATACGGGTTTCGCATATCTATACTTTTTGGTTTCACGCTCACGGTGGTCAGCGCCGTTATCGGTGTGATCGCGGGGGCGGTGCAGGGCTACTTCGGCGGCTGGTTGGATCTACTGTTTCAACGCTTTATGGAGATCTGGGCGGGCATGCCTATGCTTTACCTGATTATCATTCTTGCCAGCATCGTCGAGCTGAACTTTTGGTGGTTACTCGGGCTGCTGTTACTTTTTAGTTGGATGGGGTTTGTTGGTGTAGTACGGGCAGAATTTCTGCGTGCGCGCAATCTCGATTTCATTCGAGCGGCGCGCGCGCTTGGTGTCAGTGACACCATGATCATGTTTCGTCACGTATTGCCAAACGCCATGGTTTCCACTATTACCCTCATGCCATTCACATTGACCGGTTCGGTAACGATCCTCACCGGACTTGATTTTCTCGGGATCGGCCTGCCGCCGGGTTCGGCATCGCTCGGCGAAGTGCTCGCTCAGGGCAAAGCCAACTTGCAAGCGCCATGGCTGGGGTTGACTGGATTTTTTGCCATCGCGACCATGCTTAGTCTCCTAATGTTTATTGGCGAGGCGGTGCGCGATGCGTTTGATCCCAGAAAGCTGTTCGCCGGTACGCCACCCCCCGAGGAGACCGGACCCGCAACCACCACGACGCCGCAACAGCCTGCGGCCGAGCATACTAACTAGTGGCCCTACCGCTCCTGCAAATCGACGAACTCGGCGTTGAATTCCACCAATTCGATAGCTCGGTCACCGCCGTGAAGGGTGTGTCTCTGCATATCGACAAAGGCGAAACGGTGGCGATTGTGGGCGAAAGCGGCTCGGGTAAATCTGTGACCGCGCTCTCGGTGTTGCAGTTGTTGCCGTATCCAGTGGCGGCACATTCACCTGGCAGCTCGATTCGCTTTCAGGGACGCGAGCTCATGGGTGCCAATGAACAGGTGTTACGCGAAGTGCGTGGTGATCAGATCTCGATGATCTTTCAAGAGCCCATGACCTCGTTGAATCCGTTACATGTTGTCGAGAAGCAGATCAACGAAGTTTTGATGGTGCACAAAGGCCTGTCGCGTGATGCCGCGAGGGCGCGCACACTAGAGCTGCTTGAGCTGGTACGTATACGTGACCCAGAGCAACGTCTCAAGTCATACCCACACCAACTGTCGGGTGGTCAACGTCAGCGCGTGATGATCGCGATGGCGCTCGCGAATGAGCCGGACTTGTTGATTGCCGATGAGCCGACGACGGCGGTAGATGTCACCATCCAGGCACAGATTCTTAGATTACTTAATGATCTACAGGCACGCCTGGGGATGGCGATGTTGTTCATAACTCATGACCTTGGGGTTGTGCGCAAGATGGCAAAACGGGTCTATGTCATGCATTCAGGGGCGGTCGTGGAGTCAGGTGCTGTCGAGGATATTTTCGAGCGACCGCAACATGCCTATACACAACGTTTGCTCGCAGCCGAGCCGGCCGACAAACCAACGACGGTTGTTGGCGATGCCCGTGCGATGGTCAAGGCCAGTGATATCAAGGTTTGGTTCCCGATAAAAGCCGGTGTATTACGACGCACCGTCGATCACGTAAAGGCAGTGGATGGCATCGACGTCACGGTGCGGGAGGGTTACACCGTCGGTGTGGTGGGGGAGAGTGGCTCCGGCAAGACGACGCTCGGCCTCGCGCTTTTGCGGCTTGAAAAAAGTAAAGGTTCGATCGAGTTCGATGGGCGTGCCATTCAGGGTCTTGGTTGGAAGTCGCTACGGCCACTGCGCCGCGAAATGCAGATCGTTTTTCAAGACCCTTTCGGCAGTCTAAGCCCGCGTATGTCAGTGGGCCAGATTATCGGCGAAGGCCTCGGGGTGCATGGTTTAGGCGCAGACGAGCGAGAACGCGAGCGAATGATCATCGAGGCCCTAGACGAGGTTCATTTAGATCCGGAAAGTCGGCATCGTTATCCGCACGAGTTCTCGGGTGGTCAACGTCAGCGCATCGCTATCGCTCGGGCGATGGTGGTGAAGCCGCGCTTTGTCGTGTTGGACGAGCCGACGTCCGCGCTCGATATGTCAGTACAGGCGCAGATCGTGGAGCTCCTACAGGAGCTACAGACGCGCCATCGGCTCGCGTACCTCTTTATTAGTCATGACCTAAGAGTTATCCGGGCCTTAAGCGATGAAGTCATCGTTATGCGTGATGGTCATGTGATCGAGCGAGGACCGGCACAGCGCATTTTCAGCAAACCGCTCGAGCCCTATACCCGTGCCCTGATGGCAGCCGCTTTCGAGCTGGAGATGGTGGAAGAGGGCGTAGTACGAACCTGACCCGGTAAACGTTGTGTCGGCGGTTATCGGATCTAGAGTGCAACCTTCTAACTTGGAGCAAACACGTGGAGCCCTTCTAGGTTGCGGTAGCAGTGAGTAGCTTTGTGGGTTACATATTGCTGATCAGTGCATCGCCAAACTCACTGCACTTGACTTCATTGGCGCCCTCCATCAGACGCGCGAAGTCGTAGGTCACGGTCTTGCTGGTAATGGTTTTGTCCATCGCCTCAATGATCCGATCCGCGGCCTCGGTCCAGCCGATGTACCGCAGCATCATTTCTCCGGAAAGGGTCATCGACCCTGGATTAACCTTGTCGAGGTTGGTGTATTTTGGGGCGGTACCGTGAGTCGCTTCAAACACCGCATGTCCGGTGACATAATTGATGTTACCACCCGGGGCGATGCCGATGCCACCGACTTGGGCAGCTAGCGCGTCAGATAGATAATCGCCGTTGAGGTTCATCGTCGCTATCACGTCGAATTCTTTAGGTCGAGTCAACACCTGCTGCAACGTGATGTCAGCGATCGCATCCTTGATCAATATTTTTCCGCTGTCCAGTGCAGATTGCTGTTCGGCGTTGGCCGCCTCGTTGCCCTTCTCTGCCTTGATGCGTTCCCACTGATCCCAGGTGTAGCAATGATCCGCGAATTCACGCTCAGCTAACTGATATCCCCAATTTCGGAACGCGCCCTCGGTGAACTTCATGATGTTGCCTTTGTGCACGAACGTTACACTCTTACGCTTATTGGTGATCGCGTAGTTGAGTGCTGCCCGCACGAGCCGCTCGGTGCCCTCGCGCGAGACTGGTTTGATGCCAATACCAGACGTGTCGGGGAAACGCAGCTTGCCAAACTCCTGCGGGAAATTATCCTTGAACACCGACAAGAACTTACTTACCTTCTCGCCACCCTGTTCGAACTCGATGCCTGCGTAGATGTCCTCGGTGTTCTCGCGAAATATAACCATGTCAACCAGCTCCGGCTTTCTGACCGGTGATGGCACCCCCTTGAACCAGCGGACCGGACGCAGGCAGACATATAAGTCGAGCATCTGTCGCAGGGCAACATTGAGTGAGCGAAAGCCACCGCCGATCGGCGTGGTGAGTGGACCTTTGATGGCGACCAGGTATTTACGGCAGGCGTCTATCGTTTCATCGGGCAGCCAGGTCTTTAAGCGGTCATTGGCCTTCTCTCCCGCATAGATCTCCATCCAGTGGATCTGGCGCTGCCCGCGGTAGGCTTTTTCTACCGCGCAGTCCAACACACGGACTGTGGCCCGCCAAATGTCCGGGCCGATGCCATCGCCTTCGATAAAGGGGATGATTGGGTTGTCCGGTACCCTTAGGTTATTGTCGCGTCCTACGGTAATTTTTTCGCCGTCGGCCGGTGGTTGCACATGTTTGGCCATTGTTTACCCTCAACTCGATGCGCCTAAACGATAGAGCATAACACAACACCAGGCCGGTACCGTCGTGGCCGACCGTGATCGAACTCAAATCGAAAAAAATGGCGGTCCTAAAGGCCGGCCGCCGAGATTGGGGAGGGTGATGATAAAAGCTACGTCGGGATGCAACTTGCTTGGCAACCGGCTCGTGTTCGAACTGCTCTTCCTCGGTTGCGCCCGCTAATGCGGTGATGACGGAAGTACCACCACCAGTAATGATCTGAGTCACATCATCGAAGTAACCGACGCCAACCTCGCGTTGATCTTGTAGCTTGCGCGCGTGAAAACCGGCCAGCGTAATAAATTGAAACTCATAGCCCATAGCCCCGGGTTCACGTTGAAACTCAGCAATAGTCGCGTCGTCTCGGTTCTTCTTCCAGTTAAATGGCGGCGAGCAATTATAGGCAAATAGCTTGCCTGGAAACTACGCTCGAATAGCCGCCGAGATTGCCTCATGGTGTGCTGCCAATGCAGTCTACGTAGCATCGCTATTATTTGACAAAGTAATTATTTCAATATTTACTATTGGAATTTTCAATTATGAACAGGTGTCTTTGGTGGCTACGAACCCGGTGTATTACAAACAAAACCGGCTCAAACAACTACGCGCATTCTGTTATGCGGCCCAGACCGGGAGCGTTTCGAAGGCGGCCGAACGACTATTCCTCAGTCAGCCCTCGGTTACGCTACAAATTCAGGCGCTTGAACGTGAGCTTGCCATTGAATTGTTCGAGCGACGTGGGCCCAATATCAAGCTAACGCCGGAAGGCAGCGCGCTCTATGAGTTGGCGTTGCCACTCATACAAGGCATGGACACGTTGCCGGAGACCTTCGCCGCCCAACGCGGCAAGCTCGAGACCGGGGAACTCAACATTGCCGCCGGTGAGTCGACGATCTTATACATTCTGCCGGAACCGATGCGAGAATTCGCACGGCGTTATCCTGGGATCCGTCTAAAACTTCACAATGTCACCGGTCGCGATGGGCTTGCCATGCTGCGTGCCGACGAAGTGGACTTTGCGGTGGGATCGATGCCGGATGTGCCGGACGACATCAGTTACCACCCGATCTTTACCTACAACACGGTGCTAATTACTGCGCGTGACCATCCGCTGGCTAAGAAACGTAGTGTGCGTCTCCAACAGATAAGCCCCTACGGATTGATCCTGCCGCCACGGCATCTCAGCACCTGGCGCATGGTTGATCTCGTATTCAATCAACACGACCTCAACTACAAGGTCGCTCTGGAGGCTGGTGGTTGGGAGGTTATCAAGAAATACGTGATGCTCGGGCTTGGTATTTCGATCGTCACCGATATCTGTCTGACTGGAAAGGAAGCGCTGGCCCGTATTTCTTTGGATCGTTATTTTCCAAAACGCAGTTATGGCCTAGTGTTAAGACGCGGTAAGTTTCTGTCGCCACAGGCCAAGCGCTTTATCGACATGATGGATCCTAATGTCGTTAAGCACAAAGATCGGGGCGTACACGCCGCCGACAGTGGTGGGGATAGGGGACGACCTTAGACGCGTGCGTCTAACCAGCGACCGATAGATGGTGGAACCTCTTTCTGGGCGCGCCCGCTGACATAGATACCGATGTGCCCACCCGGGAATGCCTGTTCGGTGTAATCTTTGCTGCCGACAAAGTCCTTAAGTGGTATCGACGCACTTGGTGGAACCAGGTGATCTTCAGTGGCGTAAATATTGAGCACTGGCATGGTGACATTTTTTAAATTGACTTCGTGCTCGCCGATCCGGAGCTCACCTTTAATAAGCGCGTTGCGTTGATAGAAGTCCTTGATGAACTGACGAAAGGCTTCACCGGCTTGATCTGGGCTATCAAAGATCCATTTCTCCATCCGTAAGAAATTCTTGGCCTTACGTTCGTCAGACAATGCGTCAACCATATCCATGTACTTTTGTCCCATGAGCCGGAACGGCTTTAGCGAGAGAAAAGTCCAATTGAGTAGCTCGCCTGGCATATTGCCCATGGTGTCGACCAATAGATCTACATCCATGTGTTGTACCCAGCGGCTAAGCAAGTTCTCTGGGGTCTTGAAATCAACCGGGGTTACCATGGCGGTTAGATTCCGAACCTTGTGCGGGTGCATGGCGCTGTAACATAGACTGAATGTACCGCCCTGGCATATACCCAGCAGATTGATCTTGTCACAATTGTGTTTTTTGCGAATTAGATCCACGCAGCGATCGATGTAGCCATTTATATAGTCATCGAGCGTGAGATACCTATCGGCTCGATCGGGATAGCCCCAATCAATCAGATAGACGTCAAGGCCCGCCTCTAACAAACCGCGCACGGTCGAGCGATCTTCCTGTATGTCGGTCATATAGGGGCGATTAACTAACGCATAAACGATAAGAACGGGTACCGGATTGCGAGGTTTATGGTTGTCGGATTTGAACCGGTACAGCACCATCTTGTCCTCGCGGTAAACGGCCTCTTTAGGCGTCACACCGGCGTCGACCGGTCCAATCTTTACTAAATTCTGCAGGCCTTCGCCAAGCTTACGGTTAAACGTGAGCAACTCGTTGGCTGCCTGGTCGGGTCGGATTTGAACGGGAGACATAGCCTAGCCTTCCTTGATAGCGTTGTGACCAGCTGCTCGACCACGTGCTGGTTTGGTTTTCTTTGCCGGCGACGCGCGTCGTGTCTTCTTGATTTTTGTTTTGGCCGCCACATTCTGTGTCGGCGCTGCCGACGACACGCGACGTTGTGGCATCGCCGTCTGTGCCTTTAGGGCCTCAAGCTCAGCGCGCATGACTCTGCCCTCCCTGCGCACTTCCTGCAGGCGGCGCTGTAGCGTGTTGGTTTCATGTCGCGTGGGCATGCCGATTGCACCGAGTAACTCGTCGATCATTTCTCGGCTGTGCTGCTTAAGCGCCATCAACCGATTGACCAAGCGCCCGTGGAGTTCAGCGTACTCATCCGTCGAGACGTATTTGCCATAGGCCTCCTCGCAGCAGTCGACCCACAGGTCATACAGGTCACGGATTCCTGTAACCGATTTGTTGTCCTCAGTTTGTGCTTTGAGCAGTGCTTCCAGTTGTTCCACGCTTTGTAGGCCGATCTTGCTGTAACCCGCGGCATACTCACGGTAGGCGTTTTGGTAGTCGAGCATTAACCTTGCCTGCGTTTGCAATTGCTCTTGCCATTCGCGTGTGTAACCGACGCCCGGCACCGATAGGAATTCATTCATGCGGCCGGTAATATCCTGAATATGTTCGAGTTTGCCGGCCTTTAGGTTCTGCAGGAAATCGTCCGGCAATACCGACATGGAAGAGGCCGTCCGCTGCCAGGTATCGAGCGGAAGTTCCCAAAATGCCATGACCTGCCGCATGAACTCGTGCGTGTTCGGGGTGGATTGGGAAAAGTTTTGCTTCAGCCCCGCCAGCGCCTGTTCCATTTGATCTTGCCACTGGGTGAGCGCGTCACCACTGGTGGTGGCCGCTTGCGCCATCTGGCCGAAGCCTTCTGACAGACGAAAAAACGCCTTCGCTTGCTCGCTTAGCCTTGTGTAAAAATCATTGACTTCGGGGCCGGTCCCGGGCGAGATCGTCTTCCACCAACTATCGAGTGCCTGCGCCCAAGGGTTGGTCGGCATTTCAGGCGTCGACATGGTTTCGCGGGCCTGGTCGCCCAATGAGCGCCAGGCATTCCAATACTGCTGCTGGAAGGCCAGCCAATCCTTGTTTGCGGCAGAGAATGGGTCGTCACTCATCGATTCCGTCTCTTATAATAAGGGCTACAAAATAACAGCATAACATAGTGTTTTGTGCGCTGCAACATACCGGCCCCGAGATCGTTTTTTGGTATAGACATATGGCACGACTTGGCCATCTCTGGTAGTCTATGTTGCGCTGCCGCAAAGGGCTTGTGCGACCGCACGTCCGTGCAGCACTTACATTAGGAGGAAGTCATGAGTAAAGATGTCGTCATCGTGGCCGCAGGCCGTACGGCAGTGGGCACGTTTGGCGGGGGCCTGTCACAGATTCCAGGCAGCAGCCTGGGTGCCAAGGTCATCGCAGGTCTGCTGCAGCGTAGTGGGGTCAAGCCTGAGCAAATCGATGAAGTAATCATGGGCCAGATATTGACGGCGGGTGCGGGCCAGAACCCGGCCCGCCAGGCGGCCATCGAAGCGGGTCTGCCGGTGTCGGTACCGGCCCTAACCATCAATAAGGTCTGTGGGAGCGGACTCAAATCTGTCCATCTCGGCATGCAGGCAATCCGCTGTGGTGACGCCGACGTTGTCATTGCTGGGGGGCAAGAGAGTATGTCGTTGGCGCCGCATGTGTTGCCGAAGTCACGCGTGGGCACCAAGATGGGCGATTGGGCGATGAAAGACTCTATGATTGTTGATGGCCTGTGGGACGCATTCAACCAATATCACATGGGAAATACGGCCGAGAATATCGTACGCAAGTACGAGATCGATCGCGGCGAGCAGGACCAGTTTGCGGCTAGCTCGCAACAGAAAGCGGAAGCAGCGCAAAAGGCAGAACGATTTAAAGAGGAGATCATTGCGGTCGAGATTCCGCAACGCAAAGGTGAACCCATTGTGTTCGATACCGATGAGTTTCCACGCCACGGTACAACGGCGGAAGGCTTGGCCAAGCTTCGTCCGGCATTCGCAAAAGACGGGACGGTTACCGCCGGTAACGCTTCCGGGATTAATGACGGTGCTGCGGGTGTGATCATGACGAGTGAAAGCACAGCCAAAAAACTGGGACTGAAGTCTATGGCGCGCGTAGTCGCCTTTGCCAGCGCCGGTGTCGATCCGGCCATCATGGGCACGGGTCCAATTCCGGCATCGCGCCGTTGCCTGGAGAAAGCGGGCTGGCAGATCGATGATTTGGACCTGATGGAGGCGAATGAAGCCTTCGCGGCCCAGGCGATCTCGGTTAACCGAGATCTTGGCTGGGATGCCAGCAAGGTTAACGTCAATGGCGGTGCCATCGCGCTGGGGCACCCCATTGGCGCCTCCGGCGCCCGCATTCTCGTTACATTACTCTATGAGATGAAACGCCGTGATGCCCACCGGGGCCTGGCGACGCTGTGTATCGGCGGCGGGCAGGGCGTCGCACTAGCAGTAGAGAGATGAAACGATGCGTAGAGAATTTGCCCGCAAATGTTACCGGCGGCGGTCGCTACACATAGCAAGCATAATATTCATGGGTGATGTCGCGTGGCAGTAAGAATCATCAAAAAGTACCCAAATCGCCGACTCTATGACACGGAGCTCAGCCGCTATATAACATTGGCCGACGTTCGTGAGCTTGTGTTGGGCGGCAGCGAATTCCGCGTGATTGAGGCGAATACGGAAGAAGATCTTACCCGCAGTATTCTGTTGCAAATAATCATCGAACAGGAATCCGGTGGTGAGCCTTTGTTTACCACCGAGGTGCTTACCAAAATGATTCGTTTCTACGGTGACAACGTACAGGAGGCCTTTACCAGCTACCTGGAAAAGAGTCTGGCCCTTGTGGCAGAACAACAGAGGTTGATGCGGGATCAGATGAACAATGTTGTGGGCGCCAATCCCATCAATACCATGTCCGAGCTCACACAACGCAATCTCAAGATCTGGAGCGACATCCAGGACAACTTCTTGAAAGCGGCCGGGATCAAGCGCGGATCGAACTCGCCCAAACAATCCGACAAGAGCTAGCGGTTCATTATTTTTTCTGGCTGGCGTCGCTGTCGCGATAAGCGGCTTTGACAGCATGCGACCCATGGCCTATTGTGCAATGCAGTAATATTGCATTGCACAGTGCCTTACATTCAGACCCCAAATCTCAAGATCCACTATCAGGTCGTCGGCGACGGCAATACGCAATTAGTGCTGCTGCATGGCAATTTTGCCTCTTGGCGCTGGTGGCAACCCGTGCTGACACGTTTGCCGGCCCATTACCGCGCCTACGCTGCCGATATGCGCGGCTGTGGTGATAGCGAACGGCCGGGTTTTGGTCACAATATCGAGATGCTCGTCAATGACGTGCATGCCTTTGTCTCGAGTCTAGGTCTAGGCCCAGTTCACTTGATCGGCCATTCGCTCGGGGGTGCGGTCGCCCTGCAATTTGCTTTGGACCATCCCGAGTCGGTGCAATCCTTGGTGCTGGTTGCGCCGCCGCCGGCAGAAGGGCAATCTGTCGTGCGCCGTGGGAATTCTTTGGCCCACTGGGCATGGCGGCTGTTCGATATCGATCGCGAAACCTCAGCCATTAGCCTTGGCATCACTTTCCGATTGCTGCGCCACCTGGGCGCGAATCGGGCGTTGTTGCGCGGTGCGTTGATGCGACTGGCGCCTACCCTGCCCTACGACCGGGCACTCATGACCCTTGTCAGCGACGCCGCTCGTATGGCGCCGGAGGCGGTGGTCGGACATATCCAGACGCTTGATAGCTGGAATGTGGAAGCCGAGCTGCCAAGGCTCAGGCTGCCGGTGCTGGTGTTGGCCGGGGGTCGCGATGTGCTTGTAATCCCAGACGCGCTCGAACGCCTAAGCGCCGCATTGCGCCGCGGCCGAACCGTCGTTTGGCCAGATGTGGGTCATGCCATTCAACTCGAACAACCGGATCGTTTCGTGACATTAATTACCCAGTTCATCGATTATCGCGCGGTTCCTTGGTGGCGGCGGTGGATCCGGTGCTGGCGCCAAATGGGAGGCCGGCGGCCCCAATGCCCCCGCAGCGGGCCGTCAGACCAAACGGTTTGAGTGTGAATGGCCCTGGACCAGGTTGGCGTCATTGACAGCGGTTTCAGCCTGGACTATGCTGCATTGCACAATAGGCTAAACAATCACACGGCTTTTCGCGCATGCAGCAACGAATCGCACTGGTGACCGGCGGCACGGGCGGGATTGGCACGGAGATCTGTCGATGCCTCGCCGAACAGGGTCGACAGATTGTCGCGGGATACTTGCCGGGGGACGAACCGGCGGCCATCTCATGGCAAACGGCGCGGCGCGCCGAGGGCCTGAGGATCGAGCTCGCGGCCGGCGATGTGTCCTCGTTCGAGTCTAGTGCCGATATGGTTCGAGACGTGCAGGCGCGTATCGGCCCGATCGACATCCTCGTAAACTGTGCCGGCATTACCCAGGACAAGACCCTGCAAAAGATGGAAAAAGAGCAGTGGCAAGCCGTGCTCAGTACCAACCTCGATAGCGTTTTCAACGTTACCCGCTGCGTGCTCGATGACATGATAGGCCGTGGCTTTGGCCGTATCGTTAACATTTCCTCCGTAAACGGCCAAAAGGGCCAGTTTGGTCAGACCAACTATTCCGCCGCCAAGGCCGGTGTTCATGGGTTCACCATGGCGCTAGCGCAAGAGACGGCGCGCAGGGGTATCACCGTAAACACGGTGTCGCCCGGGTATGTCGATACCGACATGACGCGGGCCATGCCGGCAGAGATCCGTGAGGCCATTGTCGCTAGTATCCCGTTGGAGCGGGCGGCCCGTCCCGATGAAGTTGGGCATGCGGTGGCCTTCTTATGTGCGGATGAAACCAGCTACATCACCGGGATAAACCTGCCGGTGAATGGCGGCCTGTACATGTCATAGTTCCACCCGTGCCACGGGGGGGCTCAAAAAATTTCGCGCTAGGGGGTTGACAGGGGGGCTCGCTTTAGCTATTGTTGCAGTGCAACAAATGATGCAGCGCACAAATTCGTAAATATGCTCAATTCAAGGAGGCAATAGCCATGAATTACGACACCCAAAACATCGCAGATACCGTTGGCAAGGCCAATGCGGCTGCGCTCGAAACCACCAAGGCGCTGGCCGCGATCAATACCCGCGTGGCCGACAAACTCACCAAACAGCACCTCGAGCTGGTGGGCGAAGCCCTAAACGGCGGCGTTCGGCAGCTTAAGCTCCTGAGCACCACTAAGGGCTACAGTGACTATCTCACGGCCCAAGCGGAACTGGCGCAGGAAGCGGCCGAGAAGATTTCAGCCGCCGCGCGCGAATCCCTGGCCGTGATCGCCGAGGCGCGCGATGAGTTGACCAATCTGGTGGCCAAGGGCGTAGATACGGCAACGGCAGAGTTGAAGCCGGTTCCCGCCAAGAAGTCGGCCTAGCATTACCTCGCGGTGGTGCCCAGGCACCGATGTCCCCTGCCTTCTGCTAACGAAGGCGGGGACTTCTTGTGTTTGTCGCGGTATGCCAGCCAGGGACCAGGTGCCACCAAAAGGCACTGACTTAATCAACGATACACGCCTTACAATAGGTGCCGCACTGCATCTCGCTCTTCTACTAACTCCTGTTCCGTCGCCCGCATACGCTCGCGACTGAAGTCGTCGATGTCTAATCCCTGTACAAGCTGATATTTTCCATTGCTTATGGTTACCGGGAACGAATACATCAAACCCTCTTCGATGCCGTAGCTGCCGTCACACACTATCGCCATGCTCACCCAGTCATCAGTGGCGGTACCAAAAGTCCAATCATGTACGTGGTCTATCGCACCGTTGGCGGCCGATGCTGCGCTAGATTGTCCACGTGCCTTGATGATGATAGCTCCCCGTTGTTGCACCGTCGGTATGAAATCCTCTCGTATCCAGCGGTCGTCAACCAGTTCCGTCGCCAGCTGGCCGCGCACGGTCGCGTGTCTGAGATCTGGATATTGCGTGGCCGAGTGATTGCCCCAGATCGCCATCCTTTTTATGTCTGTAGTTTTAGAATCCGTCTGTTCGGCTAGCTGCCATAGGGCACGATTGTGATCCAACCGTGTCATGGCGGTGAACTGTCGTGGTTGCAAATCTGGCGCATTGTGCATGGCAATCAAAGCATTTGTGTTCGCCGGATTGCCAACGACCAAGACTTTTACATCACGGCTAGCACATTTATTGAGGGCTTTTCCCTGGGCAGAAAAGATTGCGGCATTCGCCTGCAATAGGTCGCCCCGTTCCATGCCGGGGCCACGGGGTTTGGCGCCCACGAGCAACGCGAAATCTGCATCGCGGAATGCCGTTTCAGCTTGGTCAGTAACCACGACATCTTCTAACAGTGGAAAAGCGCAGTCACGCAGCTCCATTACCACGCCCTCCAGTGCGTCTAGTGCTGGCGTGATCTCCAGCAACCGGAGAGTTATCGGTTGAGAGTGACCTAGCATCTCACCGCCGGCAATGCGTGTTGCTAATGCATATCCGATTTGCCCAGCCGCACCGGTAACGCTGACCTGTAGCGGTCTTGTCATACTCGACTCCTTTGTGGGTTCGTTTCGTCTGTGGTTCGGCGCTAACTATGACATGCGATACCCCAGGTCGGCTAGCCCCCGATGCGCCGTCGCCTTGGGTTTTGCAACTGGCGGCGGCTGGTTTGATACCATAACAGAACAGGTAAGCAAGGCGAGGGCGAGTATGGGCCTAGACTATTGTACAGAGCTGGTTGAGAATGTTGTTTGCATCGACACCGGTTACGGTCGTAAAGGTATGGTTGCAGCTTACCTTATTCATGAGCGCGAACGTGCCGCGATTATCGATAGTGGCACGTATCATTGCGTGCCACGTTTCCTGGAGATGATCGATTATTACGGTATCGCACCGGCGAATGTCGATTATGTGATACCAACCCATGTACACCTCGATCACGCCGGCGGTGCAGGTGAGCTCATACGACAGTTGCCTAATGCGCGGCTGGTGGTACACCCGCGCGGTGCCCCCCATCTTATCGACCCCACCCGTTTGATTGCTGGCACCAGCGTCGTCTATGGCGATGACGGATTTCGAGAGCGCTTTGGCGAAGTAGTCCCGGTGCCCGCCGACCGAGTCATAACAGCGCCGGACACGTTTACACTCAGCCTCGAAGGGCGAGCGCTTGCGTTCATCGATAGTCCGGGCCACGCACGCCACCATTTTTGTATTTATGATGCCAAAAGCGAGGGCATCTTTGCCGGCGATACCTTCGGCGTGTCTTTTCGAGAGTTCGATACAGATTCGGGTGCCTTTGTCTTCGCCACCACGACGCCCCCTCAATTCGATCCGGATGCCTGGTTTACTACCCTTGATCGCTTACTTTCGTATAAACCAAAGCGTATGTACCTGACTCATTTCGGTTGCGTCGAGAACGTGCCGCAACTGGCCGACCAACTTCAGGCTAGCATCCGCGCTTTCGTCGACATGGCGCTGATCCTAGCGAACATGGATGACCGCAAGCGACAGATTGAACAAAGAATGCTCAGCCATCTTATTCAGGGACTACGGGACCACGGTTGTACGCTGCCTCGTCAAACCCTTGAGGCCTTGCTTGCCATGGATGTCGATCTCAATGCTCAAGGGCTAGATGTATGGATAAAACAGCAGGCAAAGCCCGCTCACAAAAGCAGGGCGGAATGACGCCTCTTCGCAACATTTGGCTGCTCGTAATTGTTGGTCTACTCGTTTGCCCTGTCGTAAAAGGGGACAACCGAAATATGCCGGCGCCCGAATTTGATGCGAGCCTCTCGTGGCTCAATGTAGAGCGGTCACTGACACTAACGGACCTGCGCGGTAAGGTGGTTATTCTGGATTTTTGGACCTCTAGCTGTATTAATTGCTCGCACATAATTCCCGATCTGCGAAAGCTTGAACGTAAGTATGGACAAAATCTTGCCATCATCGGCGTGCATTCCCCTAAGTTTGATCACGAAAAGAATATCGAAGCACTGCGGAATAGCGTCGTTCGTTACGGTCTTAGGCACCCAGTGGTGAGCGATGTTAATTTCTTAACTTGGAAGCAATACGGTGTACGCGCGTGGCCAACACTAGTTGTTATTGATCCTGAGGGCGGTGTGGTCGGTAGTGTCGTAGGTGAAGGTCACCACATACTTCTCGACAACATCGTCGGTAACTTGCTTAAACGGTTCCGCCCCAAGCTTGATGCGCGAACGCTTCCAATGGCGTTGGAGGAGGAGAAATTCAGTCGATCGTTGCTGGCGGCACCCGAGAAAATCGCTATTTCCGCGAAATTGGTTGCCATCAGCGATACGCTGCACCACCGCATTATAGTTGCCAACCACCGAGGCAAGATCCAGCGTATATTCGGTGGTATGGAAGCAGGGTTTGCCGACGGAGACGATGGTGAGTCTAGGTTTTCTTCGCCGCGGGGTTTGGCGTTCAGCGAAAACGGCTTATTCGTGGCCGATACGAACAACCATGCGATTCGGTTTATCGACCTGGCGACCCGGCAGGTTCGTACGGTTGCTGGCAACGGAAGAAACCAACATCATGGTTACGGTGTGTACGAACCCTTAACCATTGGCCTGCGCTCTCCTTGGGCGTTGGCGTATCGTGCGCCTATGCTCTATGTCGCCATGGCCGGCGCACATCAGATTTGGCGGTTTGACGTCGACGCTAACAAGATCGGCCCATTCGCCGGCAGTGGCCACGAGGGTATAACCGACGGTGCGCTGCGACAGGCTAGCTTTAGTCAGCCAAGTGGTTTGACACTTTCCGGTGACTCACTATATGTGGCAGACCCGGAGGCATCAGCGGTGCGCCGTATCGACCTGATAAACGGACGCGTAAAGGCTTTGGTCGGAACCGGATTATTCGATTTCGGTGATCGTGACGGACCATTTGCGACGGCGCAATTACAACGCGCACTTGGCATCGCCGCATTGGGAACGTCTAAAGTTTTGCTTGTCGATACCTATAACCACAAATTGAAGGTGCTAGATACCCAGCAGCAGGCCGTCACCACCGTAGCAGGGACTGGACGGCCGGGAAAGGGCGCAGGCACCGCGCTAGAAAGCGCGCTAAACGAGCCCGGTGGACTCGCAGTTTATAGAAAGAAGATTCTGATTTCGGATACGAACAATCATCGTATCCTTCAGTTCGATAGGAACGCTGGACGGCTAACTGAATGGAGATTGCGACCTTAAGTCGCAATCTCTCTGCAGTGAACGAAGCGAATGCGTTACTCTTTCACGATAGACACTAGCTCGATCTCAAACACTAGTGTTTCATTCGGGCCGATACTTTGGCCGGCTCCACCCGCACCATACGCGAGCGCGGGAGGAATAAAGACCTGCCACTTGGCACCTTCCGACATCAAGACCAGTGCTTCCTGCCAACCGCTGATAATAGTGGCAACCTGAAAAGTGGCAGGCTCACCACGCGCATACGAGCTGTCGAATTCCGTTCCATCGATCGAGGTACCCCGATAGTGCACCGTCACAGTATCGCTTGACACTGGCTTCTTGCCGTTACCCGCTTTTACGATCTTATATTGTAGGCCGCTGGGTAGCTCGACGACACCCTTCTCTTTCTTGTTGGCGGCCAGATATTTCTTCCCTGCTTTTTCGTTCTTGTCCGAGAGTTCCTGGAATATCTTCTGCTGATAGGCAGCAACCACCGCCTGCATCTCAGGCTGCGATATTCTAAGCGGTGCCCCGCTAAGATCATCGCGAATAGCTTGAATCAGTGAGTCGACGTCAACCTTAATTTTCTGGCGTTTTACACTTTCGGCGATCTGATATCCGATCGCATAGCTAAACTTTTCGTGGTCGGTTTTCGGTGTTGCTTCGTCTGCACTCGCACCGACAGAAGCGATGCACAGAAAAATGGCAACTAAAAACCCTGTCTTCATTAATAATCCCCCATTTATGTCGAGTGCGGCGTATTCGTTAGAGCGACGGTGAGATTGGGCGGAATCAGAAATCGTGATAGGCCAATTTCGGAAGCAATCCCTGCACTTCGCTGCCGCGCCGTGCCGGCAGCACCTAGTCCGTTACTAGAACTGTAGTCATCAACTGTTCGAAAAGTAAAGAAAAATAAGTACCTTCGGGCATTGGTCACCGGCCAAAGGGCAGCCAACATCAGATGTAATGTCAAGAATAGGCGTTTTTGACCGGATTTTTGATTAATCGGGCAAAATCCCGCAAATCTCGCGTTATTCTTGCTAAATTTTATATAGGCGTGTCAAGACAATGGAATACACCAACCGCGGAAAACACATGCGCTATACTTTGCCGACACCGGAAGACGCGGGTGTGAAAATCCCGCCCGATCTGCGGGAAGATAGATTCTGTGCCGGATTCGAACATGCGCTTAAGGGTGGTCAACTGAGCAGCGCTGAATGTTTAAGGCGCTCGTTCCGTTTGGGCTACCGCGCAGCCAAGCTGTACCTGCGTGAGCGACACAAACAACAGGGCATCCTGAGCTTTCCGATCCAGGGCAGATTAAGGATTCGGGCAATCTAGACAGGGTCGCGAGCGCGAGCCTCCGGCGCTCGCGCTCGCAACGCCCACACTATTTCATTAGCTGTTACCGTAACTGGCATGACGGAGACCGAAGGCCTCCGTCTAGCTCCAAAATAATATCGATCAATGAAAGAAAACCCGGCCCCCGCTGATGATGTGGGACTAATCCTTAAGGCATTGGCGTTTGCTGCTCATAAGCACCGCGACCAACGTCGCAAGGATGTCAACGCGTCACCATATATAAATCACCCAATCTCGCTGGCCGATCTTCTCTATCATGAGGGTGGCGTTGACGATGTGGTAGTGATTGTGGGTGCGCTGTTGCATGATACGATTGAAGACACTGATACGACCCCGGCCGAGCTGACAGCGGAATTCGGCAGCGAAATTTCCGGTGTTGTTTTGGAAGTTACGGACGACACGAAACTTGATAGGGCAACGCGCAAACAAGTGCAGATCGAGCGAGCGGCACAAGGCTCTGACAAAGCCAAGTTGATCAGGTTGGCGGATAAGATATGCAACCTCCAGGACATGCTAACTCAACCACCGGCGTCTTGGGATCTCGATCGCAAACAGGAGTACTTCGATTGGGCCAAACGAGTGGTGGACCAAATCCGTGGTACCAACTCCAAGCTCGAGGACATTTTCGACGATACTTGCTCGCGGCGACCCGAGGTGTAGCTGCGGGTTGTCGGTCGGCAGCAATATGGTTGCGAAAAATGGTATCTTATCGGTACAAAGCGGCTGCTATTCGAAGGGCAGAGCGCTAGTTCGTTTTCGGTGTTGCATGCGAAGGAGAACGCAATGACCCAAACACGCCAAGATTCCCTAAATGCACGTCGGCTTCTGACGGTCGGTGATGCACATTATGCTTACTATAGCCTGCGAGCGGCGCAAGAAGCTGGTTTCGGCGACATGTCACGCCTCCCTTTCTCACTAAAGGTTTTGTTGGAAAACCTATTGCGTAATGAAGACGGACGCTCAGTCAATGTCGAAGATATCAAGGCGTTGCTCGGCTGGACGCGGGAACGGCGCTCTGACCGAGAGATTGCTTATCGCCCTGCCCGGGTTCTGATGCAAGATTTCACAGGGGTGCCTGCGGTTGTTGACCTGGCCGCCATGCGCGACGCCATGGCTGCAATGGACGGTGACCCAGAGAAGATCAATCCGCTTTCGGCGGTGGATCTAGTCATCGATCATTCCGTTATGGTCGACCATTTCGGGAGCAGCGGGGCGTTTCAGAAGAACGTCAACATGGAGTTCGAACGCAACCAAGAGCGTTACGAATTTCTTCGTTGGGGAAAAGAGGCGTTCAGGAATTTCCGGGTTGTACCCCCTGGTACCGGTATTTGTCATCAAATAAACCTTGAGTATCTGGCAGAGGTTGTTTGGACCAGTCAGGATGGCGGACAGTTACTTGCTTACCCTGACACGCTTGTCGGCACCGACAGCCATACGACAATGGTTAATGGCCTCTCTGTCTTGGGTTGGGGTGTGGGTGGCATCGAGGCGGAAGCGGCGATGCTGGGGCAGCCCATCTCTATGCTTATCCCCGAAGTAGTCGGTTTAAAGCTAACCGGGGCCATGAAAGAGGGCACCACCGCCACTGACCTAGTACTGACTGTTACCCAAATGCTGCGCGCCAAAGGCGTGGTCGGAAAATTCGTGGAATTTTTTGGGCCTGGTCTAGACCAGCTGAGTCTCGCCGACCGCGCCACCATCTCTAACATGTCGCCCGAGTACGGCGCTACTTGTGGAATCTTTCCCATAGATAAAGAGACGCTACGCTATCTCAACTTCACAGGGCGTGATGCAGAGCGCGTTGCACTGGTTGAGGCGTATGCCAAGGAACAAGGGATGTGGCGCGACGATAGCACGCCCGATCCGGTTTTTACCGATACCCTAAGTTTAGATTTGGCGACAGTTGAGCCGAGCCTCGCCGGGCCGAGTCGGCCGCAAGACCGCGTTGTGTTATCCCAGGCGGCAACGGCATTCGACACAGCTCTGAGCGAGAAGTTTGGTGTAAAAAACGGCGTGCGTGAGGTTAAGGTAACGAGTCAGGACTACAAACTTTCTGATGGTGATGTCGTAATCGCCGCCATCACAAGTTGTACGAACACGTCAAATCCATCGGTATTAGTAGCGGCCGGCCTGCTTGCACGAAATGCTGTTGCTAAAGGCTTGGCAGCAAAACCATGGGTAAAGACTTCGTTTGCCCCGGGATCTCAGGTGGTTACCGATTATCTCGCGGCCGCCGACCTGCAGGCGCCGCTTGATGAGCTTGGATTTCAGCTTGTCGGTTATGGTTGTACAACTTGTATCGGTAACTCGGGCCCACTCGATAAGGACGTCACGGCGGCGATTGAGGCACATGATCTGGCGGTGAGTGCGGTGCTCTCCGGTAATCGAAATTTCGAAGGTCGTATACACGCCAATGTTAAGGCCAGCTATCTGGCATCACCACCATTGGTGGTTGCCTACGCCCTCGCTGGCTCAATGCGGGTCGATCTGTACAACGATCCGCTTGGTAATGACCGCGATGGGGCGCCGGTGTTCCTGCGCGATCTATGGCCGACCAACGAGGAAATTGAAAACGTCGTCCAAAATTCGTTGACGTCTGAAATGTTTCGTACCCGCTATAGTGAGGTCTTTACTGGCGGCGACGAGTGGCAGCGTATGCGAACGACATCCAGCCTGACCTACGACTGGAAGGACAAAAGCACTTATGTGCAACACCCGCCGTACTTCGCAGGGATATCGCAGCAGGTAGGTGATTTCGGAAACATCATTGGGATGCGTGCGTTGGCCGTACTTGGCGATAGTGTGACCACCGATCATATCTCGCCGGCCGGTGCGATCAAGGCAGACAGCCCGGCGGGCCAGTATTTGATCGCGAATAATGTCGAGCCCTTGCAATTCAATTCCTATGGCTCACGTCGTGGCAATCATGAAGTCATGATGCGTGGCACATTCGCCAATATCCGCTTACGCAATGAGATGATGCCGGGTACGACCGGTGGCGTCACGCGACATATGCCAAGTGGCGAACAGATGTCGATCTATGACGCAGCCATGAAATATAAGAGTGAAGCTGTCCCCCTCGTCGTAATAGCGGGCAAGGAGTATGGCACTGGGTCATCGCGTGACTGGGCCGCCAAGGGATCGTCGCTGTTGGGTGTGCGGGCCGTGATTGCCGAAAGCTTTGAGCGTATCCACCGGTCTAATTTGGTCGGCATGGGTGTGTTACCGCTGTTGTTTACCGACGGCACCGGGCGCAAAAGTCTAGAACTGGATGGCAGTGAGACTTATGATCTCATCGGTTTAGATGGTGAGATCAGTCCACGCATGCCAGTGCAACTTCGTATCGTTCGTGCCGGCGGCTCCGAAGATACAGTGACTTTGGAGTGCCGCATCGACACGATGGATGAGATCGAATACTACAAGAATGGCGGCATTCTACAGTTTGTTCTGCGACAATTGCTGGCAAAACCCGAGGATCGGGACGCCGCCTAACACCGAGCCTAGAAGTCCCTCTAAGCGGCTCTACCAGAAAAAGGATAAAGACCATGCCGAGAGAGCTGGACGAAGATGCCCTTGAATACCATCGCTGTGACCCACCTGGGAAACTCGCGATCGTAGCGACTAAGCCTATGGCTACGCAGCGCGATCTCGCGCTTGCCTATTCGCCGGGGGTGGCCGCGGCTTGCCGAGAAATCATGCTCGATCCAACTCAAGCGTCTAACGTCAGTGCGCGCGGAAATTTAGTAGCGGTAATCAGTAATGGCACGGCCGTGCTTGGGCTCGGCGCGATTGGTGCGCTTGCGGCCAAGCCGGTCATGGAGGGTAAGGCAGTACTGTTTAAGAAATTCTCCGGTATCGATGTGTTCGACATCGAAATCAATGAATACGATCCACAGAAGTTTGTCGATGTCGTCGCCACGTTAGAACCCACTTTCGGCGCCATAAATCTCGAAGACATCAAGGCACCGGAATGCTTCGAGATTGAGGAGGCGCTGCGGGAGCGCATGAACATCCCGGTATTCCACGACGACCAACACGGGACCGCCATTATTGTTGGTGCTGCCATCGTAAATGGACTACGGGTAGCCGGCAAAGAGCTTGCCAAAGTAAAACTGGTGGCGTCGGGGGCGGGTGCCGCGGCGTTGGCGTGTTTGGACTTATTGGTACATATGGGTCTGCCGCGTAAGAACATTACGGTTACCGACATCATCGGGGTCGTGTACGAGGGTCGGGTTAAAGAGATGGATCTCTACAAGGCGCGTTACGCCCAGCATACAAGTGCGCGTACGCTCGATGATGTGATCGATGGTGTCGATATCTTCCTTGGCTTATCGGCCCCAGGCGTGCTCAAACCAGACATGGTCAAACGTATGGCAGAAAAGCCACTGATTTTGGCGCTTGCCAACCCGGTGCCGGAGATCATGCCCGACGAGGCCAAGGCGGTGCGCGCCGATGTCATTATGGCGACCGGGCGTTCCGACTTTCCCAACCAAGTAAATAATGTGCTCTGCTTTCCCTTCATCTTTCGCGGTGCGTTGGATGTCGGCGCCACCACCATCAACGAGGAAATGAAGCTCGCCTGCGTACGAGCGCTGGCCGATCTCGCGATGGCCGAGCCGTCCGATGTGGTGCAGCGGGCCTATGTCGGGGAGTCGCTCACGTTTGGCCCCGAGTATCTGATTCCTAAACCGTTTGATCCACGCTTGATCATCGAATTGTCGTCGGCGGTGGCGCGGGCGGCGATGGACAGCGGCGTCGCCACGCGTCCGCTCGAGGACCTAAAGGCATACCGCCGTTCTCTCAGTCAGTTTGTGTTTCGATCGAGTGGCGTCATGGGACCGATCTTCGAGAGAGCAAAGGAGCAACCGCGACGATTGGCGTATGCAGAAGGCGAACAACGGCGAGTTTTGCAAGCAGCCCAGCAGGTTATCGACGAGGGTCTGGCTTGCCCGATTCTTGTCGGTCGACCCGATGTGGTTCAGTACCGACTCAAGGAGCTTGGGCTTCGCATGAGGGTCGGCGAAGACTTTGAGCTTGTCAACCCGCTGTCAGATCCGAGGTTTCGTGAGTATTGGTCCGAGTATCACGATATTATGGGGCGCAAAGGCGTATCGCCAGACGAAGCAAAGACGGTGGTGCGTACCCAAAATACCGTGATTGCTGCCCTCATGGTTCGTCGCGGCGACGCGGATGCGATGCTGTGTGGAACGGTGGGCCCATTTCGCCCACATCTAAAGAATGTGGTCGAAGTAATCGGCAAAGCCAAAGGCGTTCAAGATGTTTCTACCCTGGTTGCCCATATTCTGCCCCAAGGTACGTACTTTATGTGTGATACACACGTAACGCCAAACCCGACCACGGATAAAATCGCCGAGATGACAATCCTTTCCGCCGAGGAAATGCGCCGATTCGGTATTGCGCCGAAAGCGGCGTTATTATCGCACTCCAACTTCGGGTCATTCGATACCGAGTCGTCGCACAAGATGCGGGCAGCGGTTGACATCTTGCACCAGCGTGCACCCGAGCTTGAAGTGGATGGCGAGATGCACGCCGAGGCGGCATTGTCCGAGGAGATCCGAAAAGCTACGTTCCCGGCGTCGAAATTGAAAGGCCAAGCAAATCTATTGATAGCACCAAACATCGAGGCGGCCCATATTGCCTACGGGCTGTTAAGGATGTTAGGAGGCGGGGTGTCGGTGGGTCCGATGTTGCTTGGTGTCGCCAGGCCCGCGCATGTGGTGACGCAGTCGATTACGGTGCGCGGTCTCGTTAATATGAGCGCATTGACCGTGGTGCAAGCGCAGGTTAAGTCTAATGAAGTTGCTGCCAACAAAGCTCGTGCGACGCGGGTGAAATGAGTACGTCACGAAGCAAGGATGGTTTATGTATCATAATAGGGGAGAAAGCCCAATCGGTTTGCGGCGGAGGGAAAGATGCTGGACGTTGCTAAAGACATAGATCCGATTGAAACGCAGGAATGGTTGGAAGCGCTAGAAGCGGTGCTGGAGCGCGAGGGAACTGAGCGCGCACACTTTCTGCTCGAACACTTGATCGATATCGCGCGGCGTTCGGGCGCGCATTTACCTTACAGTGCCAATACTGCCTACCTAAACACCATTCCACCAACGCAAGAGGAACGCGGCCCCGGGGATGCCGCCATAGAATGGCGCATACGTTCCATCATCCGATGGAACGCACTGGCTATGGTTGTCCGCGCCAATCGCGTTACCAGCGAACTCGGCGGTCATATTGCCAGCTTCGGATCGGCAGCGACATTGTACGACGTCGGCTTCAATCACTTCTGGCATGCGCCCACTGAGAGTCACGGTGGCGATCTAGTGTTTATTCAAGGACATTCGGCGCCCGGTATCTATGCGCGCGCGTTTCTAGAGGGGCGCATTACCGAAAAACAACTGCTCAAGTTTCGCCAAGAAGTCGACGGCGATGGTTTGTCGTCTTATCCGCATCCTTGGCTGATGCCCGACTTCTGGCAATTTCCCACCGTGTCTATGGGACTTGGTCCTATCATGGCGATCTATCAAGCGCGCTTCCTAAAGTACCTACACGACCGCGGCATTCTCGATACCGAAGGTCGCAAGGTGTGGGCATTTCTCGGCGATGGCGAGTGCGATGAGCCAGAATCTTTAGGCGCGATCTCGCTTGCGGGCCGCGAGCGCCTCGACGACCTGATCTTTGTCGTCAACTGCAACTTGCAACGCCTCGATGGACCGGTACGCGGCAACGGTAAAATCATTCAGGAGCTAGAGGCTCACTTTCGCGGGAGTGGTTGGAACGTCATCAAGGTCATCTGGGGATCGTATTGGGATCCGTTGCTAATGCGGGATACCAAGGGTTTGTTGCGTCAGCGTATGGAAGAGGCCGTCGACGGTGAATATCAGGCGTTTAAGGCCAAGGGTGGTGCCTACACGCGGGAGTACTTCTTCGGCAAGTATCCCGAGCTCAAGGCGATGGTTGCGAACATGACGGATGAAGATATCTGGCGTTTGAATCGTGGTGGCCATGATCCGCACAAGGTATACGCGGCTTATGCGGCAGCGGTGAAGCACCAGGGCCAGCCGACCGTGATCTTAGCTAAAACGATCAAGGGTTACGGTATGGGAGAAGCCGGCGAAGGCCAGAACATTACCCATCAGCAAAAGAAGATGGGTGAAGATGCGCTCAAGGCGTTCCGGGATCGCTTCAACATACCGATATCGGACGAAGAAATTGCCGATATGCCATTTTATAGGCCACCGGAGGATAGTGCAGAGATCCGATACCTTAAAGAGCGACGAAAAGCGCTTGGCGGCTATCTGCCGAGTCGACGCGTCAACGCCGATCCCCTGCCGATTCCAGAGCTCAAGGCGTTTGAAGCACAACTCAAGGGCACGGGTGAGCGCGAGATCTCTACAACCATGGTGTTTGTACGCATACTGACGACGCTCACGCGCGATAAAAACATCGGTAAGTATGTCGTTCCCATCGTGCCTGATGAGGCCCGCACTTTTGGTATGGAAGGGTTGTTTCGACAACTGAGCATCTATTCCTCGGTTGGCCAGTTATATGAACCGGAGGATGTGGAACAATTGATGTACTACCGTGAGGACAAAAGCGGTCAGGTATTGGAAGAAGGCATCACCGAAGCGGGTGGGTTTTGCTCGTGGATGGCGGCGGCGACCGCCTACAGCACCCACGGCACCGCCATGATCCCTTTCTATATCTTTTATTCCATGTTTGGGTTTCAGCGTATTGGTGATTTGGCTTGGGCGGCTGGTGATATGCAGGCGCGTGGATTTCTCATTGGTGGCACGGCCGGCCGGACGACGCTGGCCGGTGAAGGTTTACAGCACCAAGACGGGCACAGTCACATATTAGCGTCGACAATGCCCAATTGTGTTGCCTACGATCCAACCTTCTCCTATGAGATGGCGATAATCATCCACGATGGCTTGCGGCGAATGTTCAAGCAGCACCAGAACATCTACTACTACATCACCGCTATGAATGAGAACTATCCGCATCCGGAGATGCCCCAAGGGGCTGAGGACGGGATTCTCAAGGGCATGTATCTGTTACGAAAAAGCACCGGCAAGAAGCAGGAAGCGCATGTACAGCTGCTAGGTTCGGGAACGATCTTACGCGAAGTGATGGCAGCGGCCGAGTTACTAGATAGGGACTTTGGTGTGGCGGCAGACATCTGGAGCGTGACGAGTTTTACCGAGCTTCGTCGCGAGGGCCTGGACGTCGAACGATGGAATAGGTTGCATCCAGAAGAGACGCCAAAGGTGAGCTACGTTCAGCAATGTCTTGCACAGAGCAATGGCCCAACGATTGCATCAACCGATTACATGGCCAGTTTCGCAGACCAGATTCGGCCGTTTATTTCACATCGGTATGTGGTTCTCGGTACCGATGGTTATGGTCGCAGCGATACGCGAAAGCAACTGCGCAAACACTTCGAAGTCGATCGATATTGGGTGGTTGTGGCAGCGCTCAAGGCGTTGGCCGATGGGGGCAAGCTGCCGGCGTCTAAAGTTACGGCGGCGATCAAGAAGTACGGTATTGATCCGGAAAAACCCAATCCACTTACCGTGTAGGGGCGCACAATAGTGGCTACCGCAAAAGAAGTACTTATACCCGATATCGGCGACTTCAGTAACGTCGATGTCATTGAAGTGTTGGTGTCAGCCGGGGATCGGATTAACGCCGAGGATCCACTAGTTACGCTGGAGAGTGACAAAGCGACGATGGATGTCCCGGCACCGTATGCGGGAATCGTCAAAGAGCTGAAGATCAATGTCGGCGACAAGGTGGGCCAAGGAACACCGATCGTATTGATGGAGTTGGAGGATCTTGCAGCCACCGATGATTTGTCGACAGCGGCCGCAGCCGATGAAACCAGAGACGTGGCACCGGCGGTTACCCCCAGCGAACCCACACAAGCGCATCCCGAGCCTGAACCGGCCCCACAAACATCTGCCGCCGTTACCACTGCCAAACGTACACCACCACCATCGTTACCACCACCGGTGGAAAAGTCCGGTGGCGCGAGACCGCACGCAAGCCCGTCGGTGCGGGCATTCGCACGCGAGCTGGGTGCCGATTTGACCCGGATTAAGGGAACCGGTCCCAAGGGGCGCATTCTAAAAGAGGACGTTCAGGGATTTATTAAGGGGCAACTGGCGCAAACCATGAGTGTGGCGCCAACCGGCGGCCTCGCCATACCGACAATGCCGGAAATCGATTTTTCTAAGTTCGGTGAAATCGAACTGCAACCGCTGAGTCGTATCAAGAAGATCGCCGGTCCACACCTTCATCGTAGTTGGGTGGTGGTGCCGCACGTGACGCAACACGACGAAGCAGACATCACCGAACTAGAGGCCTTCCGCAAGCAGCTCAAGGAAGAGGCGAGCAAACAGGGCGTGCGATTGACGCCGCTGGCCTTCATTATGAAGGCCTCGATCGCCGCCCTGAAGAAACACCCTGAGTTCAACGCGTCACTCGATCCAAGCAGAGAAAACCTGATCCTCAAGAAGTATTACCATATCGGCGTCGCGGTCGACACAGCGGATGGGCTTGTCGTGCCAGTAGTACGCAATGTCGATGACAAGGGGGTGTTCGACCTGGCGGCGGAACTCGCGGACATTAGCGCGCGCGCGCGCGATAAGAAACTCACACCCAGCGATATGCAAGGAGGTTGCTTCACCATCTCCAGTCTAGGTGGTATCGGTGGCACTGCGTTTACACCCATCGTGAACGCGCCCGAAGTCGCTATCCTCGGTGTATCGCGATCGACCATGCAGCCGGTCTACAAAGATGGCCAGTTTGTTCCGCGACTGATCCTGCCGCTTTCACTTTCCTATGACCACCGAGTCATCGATGGTGCCCAGGCTGCGCGTTTCACGAGCTATCTCAGCCTTGTCCTCACCGACGTGCGGCGTCTCTTGCTATAAGTCGCTCGCACGCCATGCCTCAATCGAACGTCTGCACTTATGAGTGACGCCATAGAGATCAAAGTACCCGATATCGGTGACTTCGAGGATGTGGATGTCATCGAGGTCTATGTCTCGCCCGGAGACCATGTAAACGTCGAACACCCACTGATCGCGCTTGAGAGCGACAAAGCGACGATGGATGTGCCATCGCCATCGGCTGGGGTCATCACCGAGGTCAAGGTGGCTGTCGGCGATAAGGTCTCTGAGGGTTCGTTGATTGTTGTGTTGCAGGGCGCGGCGGCAGGACCACCGACCACAGCTACGTCTACAACTAGCCCCGCCCCGGAAACAGCGCAACCGGCGGCAACGCCAGTGGCAGCGGCACCGCCGGCAGACATTCACGCGGAAGTGCTGGTGCTGGGCTCCGGTCCGGGCGGCTATACGGCGGCGTTTCGCGCCGCCGACCTTGGCAAAAACACAGTGCTCGTCGAACGTTATGCCAAACTCGGCGGGGTGTGTCTGACTGTCGGC
>Ga0224508_10000446_pt1 | contig 41303 bp, 35 predicted proteins | sample SF_Jan12_sed_USG_4_FD_170157 | JGI IMG/M metagenome (GOLD analysis project Ga0224508, IMG submission 170157) | Sediment microbial communities from San Francisco Bay, California, United States - SF_Jan12_sed_USGS_21 | ecosystem: Environmental > Aquatic > Marine > Sediment | place: USA... | reverse complement strand
ATTTTCGCCCGTCTTACCTGCGTCTCGGCGCGCTTCGAAAGCCGCTTGGCAATCCCGTGGTGCTCGCCCTGACCGCAACCGCCACACCGCGCGTGCGAAAGGACATCGCCGACCGTCTAAGGATGAGAAACCCGGTCGAGGTCATCGCGCCGCCCCATCGGAAGAACCTTCGCTTGTCTGCGAACATCGTCTGGGGTGACGACAAGATCACCAGCGCTGCGCGATTGATTCGCCGATTGCAGCGCCCGGGCATCGTGTACTGCTCGACCACGAAGGCCGTCGATCAAGTCGCGAACGCGCTTGCCCGCGCGCGGATCCCCTGCGCGCGCTACCACGGCAAAATGAAAGCCGCCGAGCGCGCTTCGATGCAGCGTAAGTTCATGAAGCCCACCCGACGTCTGGTCATGGTCGCCACCAGCGCCTTCGGCATGGGCATCGACAAACCCAATATACGCTACATCGTCCACTACCAGGTCCCCGGCTCGCTCGAGCAATACGTACAAGAGGCAGGCCGCGCGGGCCGTGACGGCAAGCGATCGGACTGCGTCCTGCTCTTCGATCCCAACGACCTTCGCATCCAAGAGCACCTCCAGGAGAAGGGCCGGTCGAACACAGCGCAAGCTCGCCGCGTCGTCGATGCCCTCGTTGCGTGGTTGGACGAAAGCAAGCCGGTCAAGCCCAAGGAGCTTGCGGTGTCTGCGCGCGTTCCGGTCACCGCCGCCCGCTCCGTGTGCGCGCAACTCGAAGAGCTTGGCGTCATACAAATGGTGAAGCGGGGGGAGTACACCGGTCGCGCCACCACGCGGCGAATCCGTGCCGGAGCGACCGACCTGGCAGCACGCTTGGAGACCCGCCGAGTCCAAGACGTTCGCCACCTCCAGACCATCGCAGCGTACGCCGAAACCGAAGACTGTCGCAGCGTGTTCATTCGCCACTACTTTGGCGAACCCCGTCCGCCAATATGCGGCATCTGCGACAACTGCCGCCGCTAGGGCGTTTTCGCTCTGTGCCAGCGACGGCGCGATCCTTGCTTACCTAGCCGACGTCGACCCGTCGACCCGCGACCTGGACTCGAACACCTTTCCCAGGTGTGCCACCAGCTTCGGCACGATGCGCTCGTGTGCGTCTTCTTGCAAGTAGTGCCCGGCATCCGGGAGCCGCAGCACGTCGGCTTTCGGAAACGCTGGAAGCCACAGCTCATCGAGATACCGAGGAAGGAAAGCCAAGTCTTTCATGGCCCAGGCGATCATGGTGGGCTTGTCCTTCAGCGACGCGAGCCCCACCTCGACCTCTCCCATGAAGTCGGCGACGCGTCCCGTGGAGTCCGCCGGGATTTCACGAGGAAACACCAGAATCGAGGTGCGCGAGGAGTACGTGGGGTGGGGGGCCATATAGGCGGCGCGCATCTCGGGGGTGATTCGGTCCTGGTGCATGATGCCCGCTTTGAACAGAAACCCTCGGACGAACATGTGACCACCCTTGACCATCACCTCGCCGATCCCGGGCGTGCGGAAGAGCCGCAGCGGGACAGGCAACTCGACCTTGCCCGGGGGCCGATGTGCGAACGTGTTGAGCACACACAGCGCGGCGATGCGTTCGGGGTGTCGCGTCGCCCAATAGAACCCCAGCGGACCTCCCCAATCCTGCGACACGAGCGTGGCATCGTGAAGGTCGAGCGATTCCAGCAGCGCCTCGAGCCGTTTGGCATGTCGCGGCACTTGGTAGAGCTCCGCTCGGTCGGGCTTGTCCGACCGCCCGAAGCCCAAATGGTCGGGCACGATGCACCGATACCCCGCGGCCACCAGCGAAGGTATGAAATTGCGATAGAGATACCCCCAGGTTGGATTGCCGTGCACCATCACCACCGGCTTTCCACCGCGAGGGCCCTCGTCCACGTAGTGGAGCTTCCCGTCCGGGTGGTCGAACCAGCGCGGCTCATACGGCCAAGTACCTCCAAAGGTCCAATCCTGTGTCGCCATGGCGGTCTCCTCTCGAGTGAGATAGCAATCATGGGGATCCCGCCCGTTTTCGTCAACGCGGACCGCAGCCCCTTCCAACACGACACGCTGTCGGAAGTCTAAATCGTGGAATCCAGCGTATTCGCGACCACGATGACCAGCGCTAGTATCGCCAATCCCGCGACCTTCAAAAAGCCCGGAATGAAGAAGAACGTCAGCGCGCCCAGAACGAGGACGCTCGCCCCAAGCTTGATCCGCCCGTTCACGAAGGCCACGAGCACGCCAGCGAGCAAAACGACGCTCGCGAGGAGTACGAGGATCACGTGCTTCCCGCTGCAAGCATCTCGCGCATCGCACGCAGACGTTTCGTGATTTCGTATCGCCGCTCTTTCATCACCGCACTATAGCAAAGAGAGCCGTAGACGCGTGATCCCAAAATGGGCAAACCCAATCCGATGATCGAGCGAACAATTACTGGCCAGATGCTCCTGGTTCAAGGTCGGACGTCTACTTCCCCCGCGCTACGGAGAACCCGATGAAAGCGATCGTCCAAGACACCTACGGCACCGCCGATGTTCTCGAGCTCCGGGAGATCGAGCGACCCGAGGTCGGAGACGACGAAGTGCTCGTACGCGTTCATGCGGCTGGCGTTGATCCGGGTGTGTGGCATTTAATGACGGGCCTTCCGTACCTGATCCGCATCGCGGGCTACGGGTTCCGTGCACCCAAATTTCCGGTTCGCGGCAACGACCTCGCCGGGCGTGTCGAGGCCATTGGCAAGGACGTGACCCAGTTTCAGGTGGGCGACGAAGTCTACGGCACCTCGGATGGCACCTTCGCAGAGTACGTATCTGCCAAAGCGAGCAAGGTTGCGCTCAAGCCGGCAAACCTCAGCTTTGAGCAGGCGGCCGCCGTGCCCACCTCGGCCTTGACCGCGCTTCAGGGTCTTCGCGATCATGGAGAAGCTCAGCCCGGTCAACGCGTTTTGATCATCGGTGCGTCGGGCGGTATCGGGACGTTCGCCGTGCAGCTCGGCAAGGCGTTCGGCGCGGAGGTGACCGGGGTGTGCAGCACGAGCAAGGTGGACATGGTCCGATCCCTCGGCGCCGACCGCGTCATCGACTACGTGCGCAACGACTTCACCCACATGACGCAGCGCTATGACCTGATCCTCGACATGGCGGGGAACCGCCCACTGTCCATGCTAAGGCGCGCCCTCACGCCCGAGGGGACGCTCGTGATCATTGGCGGCGAGGAGGGCGGCCCGTGGCTCGGAGGCACCGACCGTCAAATCCGTGCGCTCCTCCTCTCACCGTTCGTCCGCCAGAGGCTCCGCACCTTCGTTGCAAAGGAAAGCGGAGAGGACCTACTCGTTCTCAAGGAGCTCATCGAATCGGGCAAGGTCACGCCCGTCATCGACCGCACTTACGAGTTGAGCGAAGCCGCCGACGCCATCCGCTATCTCGACGAAGGCCACGCCAGAGGAAAGCTCGTCCTCACCGTCTGACGCGCGAGAAAGCAGAACCGCCCTGGGATTCCGAAGCCTCCAAAACGCAGCGGATCATGGCTCCGTCCGAGCCGCTCACTTGAACAAACCTGCAACATGCCTCACGACAAGGCCCGACATTATGCCTTCAACACTTCGATCTTTGTTCCTCGCCCCTCTCGGCATCCTCCTGATCGCATGCAGCGGTTCTACGTCGACGGAGAGCATGGCGCCTGTCGATGCGCCTGATGCCCTCGGCCCCCTCGCGGTCGGCCACTCTTCCTTCGCCGCCGTCGACCCCGCGCGTGCGGATCGCTCGCTGCTCGTCGACGTCTGGTATCCGGTCGACGACGAGGACGCCGCCGACTCACCCGTAGCCGAATACCTCTTGCTGGGTCCGCTCGGCCTTGCTTCCGAGGTTGCGGTCGAAGGCTTGCCCGTCTCGTCACGCTCGGCGCAAACCCTTGTCGTGTTCTCTCACGGCTATGGGGGAATCCAGATTCAGTCGTTCGGCTTGATGGAGGCCCTCGCCAGCCACGGCTTCATCGTCATCTCGCCCGAGCACACCGGCAACTCCCAATCCTCTTCGACCGACACCTTCGACGAGGCCGCCGCCAATCGCGTACCCGACGTGTCGTTCCTCATCAACACGATGTTCAGCCGAAATCAGGACTCACAGGACGCCTTCTACCAGCGCGTCGACGAGAGCGCGGTCGGCGTCGTCGGCCACTCGTTTGGCGGGATGACGGCCGTCGGGATGGCGGCGGGTTGGGCAGGCGCACCGGCGGATCCCAGAGTCATGGCCATCGCGCCGATCTCCGCCGTCATCGACGGTGAGCTGCAGAGCGACGACCGGCCGAGCCCTAATGCTGGTTTCACCCGGGAGCAGCTCGAGAGCATCATTGTGCCCGTCATGCTGATGGGCGGCACCGAGGACATCAACGTCCCGATTGGCAACAACGCGATCGCGTTCGAGCAGATGGTGAACGCGCCCCAGGTCTTCAAAGTCGACATCATTGGCGCGAATCACAACCACTTTGCGGCGATCTGTGCCATCGCCAATTGGCTGATCGACCGGGGTTGGGGCCCCGAGATCTGGCCCACGCTGGGCGCCGAGGCACTCATCGAACCCTACGAGACAACCTGCAGTCCCGACGTACTCCCCATCGAAGAAGCCAACCGTCTGCAGAACCTCTACGTCGTGTCGTTCTTCAAGTCGCAGTTGCGCGATGAGCGCGGCTACGATCGGTTTCTCACCCCCGCGTTCGCCGAGACGGAGCCCGGGGTCACGGTTACCGTGAAGTAAAAGACAGGCCGGGCGTGGCGTGACCGAGAAGCACCCACTCGATCGCGTCATGTTCATCGGATGCTTGATCGTCGCCGGCGAGGCGGTGTTCAGCTTGCCGTTCCACGTTGCGCGATTTTTTCGCCCCACGGTTCTGCAAGTATTCGACTTCACGAATACCGAGCTTGGCGCGGTCCAAGCCGTCTACGGCGTAGTCGCCATGCTCGCGTACTTTCCGGGCGGGCTACTGGCCGATCGATTCACCACGCGCCGACTGCTCACCGGATCCCTTCTATGCACGAGCGCGGGCGGCCTCTACTTCGCGACGATTCCCGGGTTCAACGGTACCTGGTGGCTCTTCTCCTTCTGGGGTCTGACCACCATTCTGCTGTTCTGGGGCGCGCTGATTCGAGCCACCCGAGAGTGGGGTGGGCCCGACGAGCAGGGCCGTGCCTATGGCCTTCTCGACGGGGGTCGCGGCCTCTTCGCTGCAGTCCTCGCGGCAGGCGCCGTATTCGTCTTCCAACTCATGCTTCCCGAAGACCCGACGACCGTCACCCCAAACGAACGCGTCGAGGCACTCAGCAACGTCATCTTCGTCTACACCGCGGCGACAGCCCTTGCCGGTGTCCTGTGTTGGTTCTTCGTGCCCGAGCGGCCATCACGCCTTGCGGGACGCCCGCCGGTCCTTCGAAACGTTCGCAAGGTGATGCGACTTCGATCCGTCTGGATCCAAGCGCTCATCGTCGTCTGTGCCTACGTTGGTTACAAGGGCATCGACAACTATTCGCTCTTCGCGGTGCAGGTCTATGGCATGAACGAGGTCGAAGGCGCACAACTGACTGCGATCAGCGCATGGGTGAGACCGGTTGCAGCGGTCGGCGCGGGTTTCTTGGCGGACCGATTCACCTCTTCGCGAGTTTCGGCCCTCTGCTTTGCAACCATGGTCGCTTCGTACCTGTGGTTCGGCCTGACCGCCCCCGCGCCCTCCACTCCGTGGGTCCTCTACGCCAACGTCCTCGTCAGTTGCGCCGCCGTGTTTGGCTTACGTGGCGTCTACTTCGCGCTCCTCGAAGAAGGCTCGGTCCCCCTCGAAACTACGGGAACCGCCGTCGGCCTGGTCTCGGTGATCGGCTACACCCCGGACGTCTTCGTGGCGCTCGCCGGCGGCTGGCTGCTCGACCGTTCCCCCGGCATCCCCGGCCATCAGCACTTCTTTCTATTTCTCTCCGCCTTCGCCGCCATCGGCCTCATCGCCAGCCTGCGTTTCCGCACCTAGCGGAACTCTTTTCCTTTGCTTTCCGAACCGCGCGAAGGGCACCTTCCCCCCATGTCGGACCTCTCTATCATCGGCTGGCGCGAGTGGCTGGCCTTGCCAGACCTCGACCTCGCTAGAATCAAAGCCAAGGTCGATACCGGCGCGCGCAGCTCATCGCTCCACGCATATGATATCGAAGTCTTCACCCGCCGAGGCCGCGATCTCGTCCGATTCACCGTCCACCCGGTTCAGCGCGAAACCAAGACGACGATCCACTGCGTCGCAGCGCTTCACGAGCATCGCCACGTCAAGAGCTCGAGCGGCCACCGGGAGTACCGTCCCATCATTCGCACGCTCATCGAGCTTGGTGGAGAGCGCTGGCCGATCGACCTGACGCTCACGACCCGCGACGCGATGGGCTTTCGGATGCTACTCGGGCGGGAAGCGATTCGGAAGCGCTTCCTCGTCGACTCGGGTCGCTCGTATCTATTCCGCGAGCTCGTTCCAAAACGGAAAAAGAAGAAGCGAAGGCCCTGACCCCTCGCTCATCGTACCTTGTCGGTCTGCCCGTCGATCGCCTCGGTCGTTTGGTCGCCCCGCTTCTCTGCCTCGGAGAGCATTTGAGCCTCACGTTTGCGCGCTTCATCCACCACTTGGCTCGCGCGTTTGTCTGCCTCGCTCACGAGTTGCTTGGCGCGCTTGTCGGTCTCGGCCCGAAGTCGCTTCGCGCTCTCTTTGGCTGCAATGGCAGCGATCGGGTTTTGCGCGCTCTTGTGCTCGAGCTGGTCGGCCCGCGCATACCCTTCTTTCCGCGCTAGCTCCGCGGCCTTGGCAGCCTCTGCGCGGATCTGCGCCGCGCGCTTCTCCGCTTCTGCGATCAGTCGCTTCGTTTGCTCCGTCACTTCTTTCAGCGCGCGCGCTTTCTGCGCGGCAAGTTCCGCCGAAACGGCATCGGCAACCGCTCCACGAAGTCCCTTGGTGTCTACGTTCACCGAAACGCGTGGCGCCGTCATCGAGCCCGTCAGATTCGCCCGGACGTCAACCACATTTGCTTTCGAAAGGTCTAAGTTCAGCACTTGGATCTCTTTGGAAAGCTTCGACGTCAGCTTGTCCAACGGAACTTCGGTGGACACCTGATAATTCATCTCCTGGTCCAGCCCGTGTGTTCCGCCGACCACCATCGACACTCCCCGCGCCTTGACGGTGAAGGGGGTCACTCGCACCGCGCCATCGTCGATTTTGAAACGCGCTCGAAAGCTATCGATGTCCAGGGGCTTCGGAATCGTAGGCACCGCTTCGTTGAGCGCGGCCAGCGGCTTGAATTCGCTGTTGAGCTTGCTTTGGACCGCGGCTGCAATTCCACTTGCTGCGATCGTTTTGAGCTGAGGTGACAGGTCTTCGCCCAGGGTTCCGCTTGCGTCGAAGTCCGTCGAAAACCGTCCATCGAGGAATTGCGCAACCGGCACGAAGGCTCGCATCGAAGGAAGCGATTCGAACGCTTCGACGAAGCGCGCCTGGTCCACCGCGTAGTGAATGTCGAACCGTGCAGGGGCATCGATGGGCGTCTCCACCGTGCCGTCGACCTTCATCGACCCGCCAATCGCATCTGCACGGACACCTTCGAGAAGAAGCTTTCGATCCCGCAGCCTGCCGGCGCCCTTGAAGTTTTGGAGCACCAGGTCTTTGTAGGTGAGCGTTCCGACCTCGAACTGAAGCTTCGCGTCGATGTTGTCGGGCAGCAGGAACGCTTCTCCGTCAGTGGCATCGGATTCCTCACTCGATCCAAAGTCCTCGACCCGAAGACGCTTCGACTTCAGCCACAAACTCGCGGTGACCTTCTGATCGTCCAGGAGCACCGTGGTCAGCGGGGACACGACCCCGCTGACGCTGACGTCACTCTCTGCAACCTGCGCCTCGAGCCCCTTGATCGTCGTGCTCTCCGGGGACAGTACGATGCGCGCGGTGCGGATGCGGACGGGAGGAGCATTGGCCGGGCGGTAGCTGAGGTCCGAGACCTCGACGTTTCCGGAGAGCTTCTCGATTCGTTCGCCCTTTGCTTCGAGCTCGACCGTTGCCGTGACCAGGCCCTCCACCCCTTCGACGTCGGGAATTGGATACGCCTTGGAGATCTCGGCGAGGTCGAAGCGGCCGTCTAAGCTGAGGTCGATCCGTGGCTGCGAAATCGGCCGCGTGACGGTGACGCGCCCCTTGGCTTGGCTTTTCCCCGCCGCAAACCCGTACTTCGGAACGTCGATTCGCATCCTGTCCAGATTGCCTCCGGGGTGCTTCACCGACGCATCGAGTACCAGGTCGGTGACGCCACGCGGCAGGTCTGGATACTTGAAAGCTCCGTTCTGGACCTTCGCCGTGGCGGAGAACGAGGGGACATCATCATCGCCCGGCCCCAGCTCTCCCTGAATCATTGCCGCGAGCGAGAACGTGCCGCTGGCCGTCAGCCCTTCGAAGTCCGCAGCGTAGGCATTTGGGATCGCGGAGATCAGCGCCTTAATCGGAAGCCCCTTCTTGGAAGCCAGCTGCAAGTCGAGCGCCGTTCCATCGCCAGCCCAGCCGATCTGTCCAGTCCCTTCGAGGGCAAGCTGCTGGACGGCGACATCGAGCGCGTGAAGCGTCAAAAGCTCTTTATCGGTGTCGACGGTGGCGTTCACATCGACACTCGCCTTCGCCTTCTTCAAGTACGAAATGCCTCCGAGTCGCGCCGTGAGGGCATCGACTGTGGTCTTCAAGGAAAGCTCCTGAACGGCGCCCGAAATCTTGGCGCGGCCGTCGTGTTCGAGTCCAGCGACGACGACGCGAACACTTGGAGTGACATAGGTCAGCGACCCATCGTCGATTCGGATTCGTTTAATCTCGAAGGCGAGGGTCCCGTCGGGTGCTTCTGCGCCGTCTGCTTGCTCAGGAACGATGTCGTAGTTCGCCCTCTCATCGGGGCGGACGACGAGGTAGACCTTGGGCGTGTTCATCTCGATCGACTCGATCGTAATTTCACGCCTCAGAACGAGCCCGATCAGGTCGATGCCTGCGCCGATCGACTTGGCCGTCAAGAGCGTGACCTCCGCGAAGTCGCCTTTGCCGGTGACCGTCAGCTCCGAGACCTCCGCGGTGAGCGTCGGAAACGTCGACAGCAACGAGACATCGACATCGGAGAAAGTCACCGTCGCGTCAACTCGATCGTTGAGCTCGGTTCGCAACCGCTCGACGATTTGATCTCGGAACAGCACCGGCACGAGGGCGACGCCGGCGACGATCACCCCCAAGAGCGCAACGACCGCAATCGCTATGTTTCTCTTCGACTTCTTCATTCACCCTCACTTCCCACGGTCTCCGGGAGCTCCGCGATGTGCGCGATGGCGTCACCGCGATGGACGAGCGGGGACGTAACGTGTCCAATGACGATCCCATGGTGCTTTGCCTTCACCGATGACCGATCCTGACCGAGCGCATCGAAGATGACCGCGACGCTGTCGCCCTCGGCAACCTCCGTCCCGAGGTGCACCGTCATTTCGCAAAACCCCGTCCGACGGGCTCGCACCCAAGAGCTCGCCCGAGAGATGCGGGGCGCCACTTTCGGGCCCTGGACCGAGTCCTCGATCATTCCAAGTGACTTCATCACCCGAAGTGTCCCCTCGACCCCCATTTCAATGGCCTTGGTGTTGAAACGGCTCGCCTCGCCCGCCTCGTAGACCAGAACGACCTTATCGATCTCGCGAGCGGCCGCTCGCAGGGAGCCATCACGCAAGCGCGAATGCAAGAGGACGGGCGCGCCGAATTCGCGCGCAAGACGAAGCGTCCCCGGCTCATCCAAGTCGCAACGTAGCTGTGGCAGGTTCGTTCGGCCGCCCGAGCCTGTGTGGAGGTCTAGCCCGAGCTCGCAGCGTGCGACGATTTCCGTCATGAACAGGTGTGCCAGCTGAGCAGCGGAGGACCCCCGTTTCGAGCCGGGGAAGCAGCGGTTGAGGTCGCGGCGATCCGGAAGGTATCGCGACTGCTGAATCAGGCCTTGCACGTTGACCACCGGCACTACGAGAACCGTGCCCGAAAGGCGCCTCGGATCGATGGCATCGAGCAGATGGCGGATGATCGGGACGCCGTTGAGCTCGTCGCCGTGAATGGCCGCGCTCACCCAAATGACCGGCCCTTCGCGTCGACCGTGCAGCACGCCCACGGGAAGCGAGATCCACATTCCAGTGGGCAGACGCGCAAGGCGAAGCTCGACCTGAGTGAGCTTGCCCGCGGGGGCCGTCACGCCGTTGATCTCGAAAGGGGCTCTCGGGCTAGCCTTCAATCCGGTCTTTCGTCTTGCCTTGTTTTGCATTCTTCTCCAGATACTCGATGATCGCGCCAGCGACATCCTTCCCACTCGTCGCCTCGATTCCTTCGAGCCCTGGCGACGAGTTCACCTCCATCACGACCGGTCCGTGATTGGAGCGCAGCATGTCGACGCCTGCGACCCGAAGGCCGAGGGTCTTTGCAGAGCGGACCGCCGTGCTCCGCTCTTCGGGCGTGAGCTTGACCTTCGAGCCTGAACCACCTTGGTGCAGGTTGGACCGAAATTCCCCCTCCGGCCCCTGACGCATCATCGAGGCAACCACCTTGTCGCCGATGACGAATGCGCGGATGTCCGCTCCGCCGGCCTCTTTGATGAACTCCTGCACCAGGATGTTCGCGTCGAGCTGGATAAACGCAGCCACGACCGATTCCGCTGCTTTGTCGGTTTCTGCTAGCACCACACCGATCCCCTGGGTGCCCTCGAGGAGCTTCACGATCAGGGGAGCCCCGCCAACGAGCTTCAGCAAGCCCTCGATGTCGTGCGTAGACCGCGCGAAGCCAGTCACCGGCATTCCAATGCCTTCACGGGCGAGCAGCTGAAGCGCGCGAAGCTTGTCGCGTGATCGTGAGATCGCCTGCGACGTGTTGACTGGATAGGTCCGTTGCATTTCAAACTGCCGAACGACCGCCGTCCCGTAAAAGGTATGAGATGCGCCAATGCGGGGAATCACGGCATCGAAGTGAAGTGGCTTGCCAGCGAGCAGAACCTCGGGACGATGCGACGTGATATTCATGTAACATCGCGTGTAGTCCACGACACGAACCGAGTGTCCTCTAGCGACCGCTGCGTCCTTGAGGCGATTGGTCGAGTAGAGTTTTTGGTTCCTAGATAGGATGCCGATCTTCATTTCTATCTCCTTGGTCAACTGAGGTTTCGCGAGTCGCCAAAGCAGGTTCTGTGCCAAGCGCCCCGAGCGGCGCAGAAATGGGGCAGAAGGATCTTTTCCGAGGCTCGCAGCGTCCGCTCGGCGCGCGAGTGCAGGAACTGCACTGGCACCCCTCCGAGCCGCTGCAGACCTTGCACTGTTCGAAGAGTGCGCCGCAACTGTCAGTGCACGGGGATGGTGATTCTTGAATCGCCGTCACTAGGCACGGCACTTGCTTCTTGGAAGTGCCCCGGAGGCAGTCATGACCCATCCGCAATCAGATTTGGTCACGCCTGAAGTGGTCGAGAAAATCCGTTCCGACAATCAACGGCTCCTCCGGGCGGCTCGCTCCATGGAAGCCAGCATCGAAACCGGTCGACTGGCCGAAGCCATCTGCATCGCAGCCGAGCTCGTCGAAGTCCTACGAAAGCAGGCTTTTCTCGTGGACGGTGTCCTCGATGTGCTGACGCCGGACGACCGATTCAACCGCTAGCAGGTGTCTTCTGGCTTGGTTTTCGCGAGCCCCCACTCCTCGAGGCGATAGTGAATGGTCCGCTTGCTGATACCGAGAATCGCTGCGGCTTTGGTCGGTGAGCCGCCGACGGCTTCGAGGGTCTTCATGATGGTATATCGCTCGACTTCGGCGAGCGTCACGCCAGGGACCAGCAGGCTCAAGGGTTCGGCCTCCCGGTCGGGCGGCTCGATCGGCAAGTCTTCGGTGTCGATGAGCTCCTTCTCGCAGAGCACCACCGCCTGCTCGATCGCATGCTGAAGCTCGCGAACGTTTCCGGGCCAGGGGTAGGCGACCAGAGCTTCCTTTGCGTCATGGGTGAAGCCTTGTACCTGCTTGTCGTTCTCATCGGCATAAAGCCGGAGAAAATGGTCGGCCAAGAGCGGAATGTCGCTGGGCCGCGCGCGCAGTGGCGGCACCTCGAGGACGACCACCTTCAGGCGGAAGTAGAGGTCTTCGCGGAACTTTCCGTCTTCTACCAGCGATTTTAGGTCGCGGTTCGTGGCCGCGACGACCCGCACGTTCACCGACACCGTTTCGTTTCCGCCCACCCGCTCGAGCTCCCGTTCCTGCAGAAACCGGAGCAATTTGATTTGCACCGACAGCGGCATCTCGCTCAGCTCGTCGAGGAACAACGTTCCACCGTCCGCCTGCTCGAACCGCCCCTTTCGTCGCGTGACCGCGCCGGTGAACGCCCCCTTTTCGTGCCCGAAAAGCTCAGACTCCAAGACGCTCTCCGCGAGTGCCGCGCAGTTCAGCCGAACCAAGGGGCCCTCGCTCCTCAGGGAGTGCTCGTGAATCGCTTTGGCGATGAGCTCCTTGCCTGTGCCCGTTTCGCCTTGGATCAGCACGGTCGATCGGCTCTTGGCGGCTTGAAGCAAACGGTTGAAAAGGCGTTGCATCGAAGGGTGCACGCCCACGACACGGTCCATGAGCGCGATCGTGGGCAGGGTTGCGGCCGCACCGGCCCGGGCTTCCATGGCGTCTCTCGCATGAAGGGGTTTGTCGAGGGACCGCTCGACGATGAGCGCCAGCGCGTCCGGCCGAACAGGCCGCGTGAGAAGGCGGTCTGCGCCGCACGCCAGTGCTTTGACCGCAGTGTCCGTGGAGCCGGTTTCCGCCATTGCGATAAACGAGGCTGCTGGAAGAAGGGCTCTGGCCTCTCGCAGGAAGTCGAAGCCACCCATCCTTTCCGGGTCGAGCGCCAGCAAGACCACGTCAGGCATCGACCCCTCCAGGTGCTCGAGGGCGGCGGCGCTGTCGGGTGCCGTCTCCACGATATGCCCAATCGCCGAGAGCTGCGCCTCTAGCTTGGACTGAAGAGCCCGGTCGCTCTCGACGATCAGGATCCGACCGGTCTGTTCCTGGGCCATGGTTCGAGGATGGCCCGACTGTGTTGGCTCGTCCACTTCAGACGTTCCCGCGTGCGTATCTCGCGTCCGGGTGTCAGTGTTCGCGCAGCGCAATGGAAGGCGACTTTCGTAACGGCCTGACGGGCCCCATCTATCGTCAGCGGGACCTCCAGATCGAGGAATTCCCGCGCGGGGAGATGTCACGCCTCTACATCGATCTGGTCGCCAACGGGCTAGCGCAAGACATTCTGCTTCCGCTTCTCGTTGCTCGCGGAAAACGGGATGGACCGGTGTTCGGCTTGACGGCAGCGGTGCACGGGAACGAGCTGAACGGTATCCGTGTGATTCACGATCTCGTCCACCACATTGACACGAAACAACTCTGCGGGACGGTCGTCGCCCTGGTCGTGGTGAACGTGCCGGGTCTTCACCGACATCAGCGCGAGTTCGTCGATGGCAGCGACTTGAACCACCTGTTTCCCGGCCAAGCCACAGGAAACGTCGCTCGTGTGTACGCACACCGAATCATCGATCGAATCGTCAATCGATTCGACTACCTGGTGGACCTGCACACGGCGAGCTTTGGCCGAGTCAATTCGCTCTACGTTCGAGCTGACATGACGCATGCGACGACGGCAACGATGGCCTATCTGCAGCGCCCGCAGATCATCGTCCACAACCCAGCATCCGACCACACGCTTCGCGGCGCCGCGATGGACTTCGGCATTCCCGCCATCACCTTGGAAATCGGCGACCCGCAGAAGTTTCAGCCCACCTATGTTCGATCCTCGAGAATTGGCCTCCGAACCGTGCTTGCTGCCGCAGGCATGCTGCCCAGGCGCGCGGTGTCGGAAGGCCAAGAGCCGGTCCTGTGTGAGCGCTCCCGTTGGATGTACACCGATCGCGGTGGTCTGCTCGAGGTGCTCCCGCGGCCGACGGAGCGTGTGAGCCGAGGCGAGCGGGTTGCCGTCCTTCGGAACGCCTTCGGCGATGTGATTCGCGAATACAACGCCCCAGAAGATGGAATCGTCATCGGCAAGAGCGTCAACCCGGTGGGGCAGACCGGCGCACGAATCCTGCATCTGGGTAGCGTCGCCCCGGCGGAACACGGCTTCCATCGCCGCTCACTCACGCGCGCGACCTTGGAAGTGAGCGAATGATGCGGGTCTGCTTTCTCGTCAACGATCGGCGGGAACCGTCCGTCGAGCAAACGACGACGCTTCTCATCAGCGCCGCGCTTCGGCGAAACCACGAAGTCTGGGTGTGTGGGGTCGGGGACTTGGGCATGGGTGACGACGTGACCGTGGTCGCCAAGGCTTGCGCTCCGCGCGCGAGCGACCCCCCCGCGCTAGTCGATGAGCTCTCTGCTTCAGAGGGTTCGCGTTGCGTATTGGACGAGCAGACCCTCTGCATCGTTCGCACGAATCCGGGTCGAGATGAAGCTCGCCGCGCCCTTCACCTTGCGGCCCTTCGCCTCCTCGAGCGCGTCAGCGACCAGGGAGCTCGCGTCATCAATAGCCCGAGAGGCCTCTCCCGCGCGCTCACCAAGCTCTCACTGATGGACTTGCCCGTCGATCTCCGCCCTCGAACCTTGGTGACCCAGGATCCCGACGCCATCGAGGCGTTTCTCGAGCAGGAGCCCGCGCCCGTCGTGATCAAGCCGTTAGAGGGCACGCGGGGGCGGGATGTGTTCGTGCTCGATCGCAAGCACGCGAGGGCGAACGTGAGGCAAATCATCGATGTCATTCTTCGCCAGGGTTACGCCATGGTGCAGGAGTTCGTTCCGGGCGCAGAGCAGGGGGATGTCCGGGTGACCGTCATCGGCGGCAAGGTCCTCGAACTCGATGGTCACGCCGCTGCCGTTGCCCGGGTCCCCAGCCACAAAGATTTTCGCAGCAATCTCCATGCGGGTGGGAGCGCTCGACCGGTCGAGGTCACCGCTGCAATGCGCGACGCGATCGCTCGCATCGCGCCTCAGCTCCAGAGCGAAGGTCTGGTGCATGTGGGCGTGGATTTCGTAGGCGGGCGAATTCTGGAGCTCAACGTCTTTAGTCCCGGAGGGCTCTACCCGAGTGAGCGCCTCTACGGGAAAGATTTCAGCGCTGCGGCCGTCGAGGCGTTCGAACGGGCCTGACAGCCGCTAGGGCCGTACGTCCGGGACGATGATCTTGCCACCTTTCGCGCCCTGACGAATCTCTTCGAGAAGCGCCGGGTCGTCATCGAGCGAGCGGAAGAGGCCGCGGCGGAGGCTTCCTTTCTGCGTGAGCAGCCTGGCGGTCATCTTGTCGACCGCGATCGTGGCCAGTACCGACTGAATGTAGGCCTCGATCAGATCGTCGGTTCCAACGCCGACCGTATTGAAATCACGCCGATCCATCAGCAGGAGCCGCTCCGTCGATGCGGCCCAGGAGCCATCGGGCTGGCGCTCCGACAGGTTGGTCCCGAGAACATCCCAGGATGACTCCCCGTCCTCTAGGACGGAGGGAAGCGGCTTTCTCGAGCGGCGCGCGTAAATCGCAAGAGGACGAAATCCATTCGCACCACCGCAAACCATGATGCGAAGATCGGCCACGTAGATGTGCCCATGCCGATCTGGGATCGTCCCCACGTGATAGTAGCGCCCTGCGCGCTCGACGGAGCTCCAAGTGTAGTTCCCGATGAGACTCTGCACGACGTACCGTTCGTACGGGTGATCCATCTCCATGAAACGGTCGAGCTCGCGTGGACTAACGATCGTAAAGACGCCTTGCCCCGCGTTGCTGTAAGGAATCTTCACCACGGCGTGCCCACCGAATCGTTGGACCCAGAGCGGCACCTCGTCCTTGGACACGTCCCCGATGGTTTGAGGCGTTCGAATCTGCAGGCCGGAAGCTTCGAGCTCGGCGTTGTAGATCTCGTAGGCCTTCATCGCGACGAGCTTGTTCCTTCCGCCTGAAAGGCAGGTCGCCACCGGATTCAAGATGCGAGTGCGTGATCGAATCGGGATCCGGTTCCAAGGTTTTTGAGTTACGTAGCGGAAGGCTGCACGAATGGACTTCCAGTGCCCATGGACATCTCTCACTTCGAGCAGTCCATCGGTGAATCGAGCCGGTGGGTTTTCGCCACCATGTGGAAATGGAGTGAGGTAGACATTTTCGCCCGTGAGATCCGCGATGACGGCGGCGTACCCGGAAGCCTCCATGTAGTTTTTGTCGAAAACGACGGCCAAGTCCCCCGCGGTCGCCTTGCGCTTCGAAATGAGGGGCAGAAACGCCGTTTCGATCAGCTTTCGGTATCCAGCTTGTTCATCGTCGTCCGAAAGGATCGGCATCGACTTGTTTCCGGAAGGACAGGAATTGGTTTCGACCACGACCAGCCGCCTGTTTCCCGCCGCGGTCGTGGTGCAAAACAGGTCTGCGCCCGCCCACCTGAAGTGCTTCGGGGTGTAGCTGAGCACTTCCTCCAAGAAATCCGGATCGACGCGAGGGTTAAGGTGACAGTAGCGATTGACGATCCGCCGATTCGACATGCGCAGGAAGAAGGAAACCAGCGGGTGAATCTGCGCGTTCAGCACCCGCGCGTAGAAGTGGCTGCGCGGCTCGAACGAGCCCGGCGTAACCAGAGCCGCATTCGGACAATCCAGCGCAGCGCGCGAGGCGGTGACATCCATGGGTCTCGGAGCGATGCTGCGCCCTGCGCCGAAGCCTGGCAAGTAGGGGTCGGTAGGACGCCAGGCCCCTGTGCAGCGATTGCGTCGCTCCAGTCTGAGGGAGAGCAAATTCTGCACTCGCGCGCTCTCATGCGGCAGACCCTCTTTCCAGCGGCCTCGGCGCCAGGCACAATCCGCGGGCGGCAGTCTTTGGCACGGTTCCTGCTGGTAGCGTGGCCCAATCGGGGCGGCCTAATCAGTGGCTGATCCAAGCCCCGCGAAGGAGACGAGACGATGTCGCAAACGAACATGAAAATGCGTCTGAATAGGCTTCTCACGATTTCCATCTGCGCCTGCGTGAGTGCAGCGGCGATGGCCGGCTGCAAGAAGGAGGCAGAGGAGGCCGAGCCAGAGGTCACCACGGGGGCGGAAGCGCCTCCTCCAGAGCCCGAACCGGTACCGATCGAAGAAGTCCGCTGCGAGCTGCAGACGGTGTATTTCGCCTTCGATTCAGCAGAGCTCGACAGCGTTGCACTTGCGACGATCCAGGAGGCCGTCGAATGCTTCCGTGGCCAAGGGCTCGAAGGCGGGCTCCTGTTGACCGGTGCATGCGATCCGCGGGGCACCGAGGAATACAACATCGCACTGGGCGAACGACGTGCGAGCGCCGTTCGGGACTACATGCGCGCCCTCGGTTTGAATTCGAGCCGGGTTTCGATCACCTCCGTCGGAGAAGAGATGGCGACGGGCACTGACGAGGCCAGCTGGGCTCGAGATCGCAACGTCGCTGCGAGCGCGGAATAATCGCCACCACCTCCTGAACCAAGCACCTGGGCGCCGGCAGCTCGAGAAGCCGGTCGCCATGACTCAGCCGGAGAGATCCCATGAAGCTCGACGACACGACAAACCAAATCCTGTCTTCACTCACCCAATGGAAATTGAGCCTGATCGCCGCACTGCCCAATCTCGTGACGGCGGTCATCGTCTTGATTCTCGGTTGGGGCTTGGCTTGGACCCTGCGAAGGGTCGTCCGCGGGGTCTTCCGAAGGCTCGCGATGCAAATACCTTCGGGGACGGGCCGTGCGGCTTGGTCCGAGGCAGTCGAAGACAACGACGTTGGCAACGTCGCAGCGGGCGGCGTGTACTGGCTGGTCTTGTTGATGACCTCGATGCTCGCCATCGATGCGCTCAACATTGCCGTCTTCAGCCGGTGGGTCGGCGCCTTTGCCAGTTACCTGCCGAGAATCGCCATTGCCGCTGCGCTCTTGTTCGTCGGCATCGTTGCGGGCCGGCTCGCGCGAAACGCGATCATGAAGACGGCCATTCGATTGCCAGTATCGCAAGCCCGAGGCTTGGCCCGGTTCGCGCAGCTGTCGATCGTGATTGCCACCGGCCTGGTCGCAGCGGAGCGGCTCGGATTGGATGTCTCTCTTCTAAGCGCGATCTTCATGATTCTGCTGGCCGCCGCACTCGCGGCCGCAGCGTTGGCGTTTGGCCTCGGAGCGCGCGAGCTGGTAGCGGACATTCTTGCGATGCACTACGTGAATAAGTCTCACCGAATCGGCCAGCTGGTTCGTCTTGGCCCAGACGAAGGTCGCATCGTGAGGACGAGTCGGACTGCGGTCATGTTGGAGACTGCCGATGGCGAGATCTCGATTCCAGGTCGGGATTTCGGGAACAGTCGGTGCGTGCTCTTGAGCGAGGAGGGTCCCCGTGGAGCTTGAATCGAGGTTGCTCAACGCATTCACCGATGCGCACCCTGCCGAGGTCGCGCGGGTCCTGGAATCGCTCCCCGTTGCAGATGCCGCAGAGGTGATGGGGGACCTTCCCTTCGATCGCTTGGCCCAGCTTCTTCCATGGCTTGCCCCTACGTTGGCCGCGCGCGCCCTCGATCTAGTCGAGGTGAGCAAGGCTGCAGCCGCGCTCTCTGCGACCCGCCATGACGTCGCCGCTACGATCATTCGCGCGATGGGCCCGGAGCCGCGTTCGCGGGTCATCGAATCGCTGAGCCCCGCGGCGCGCAAAGCCACGAAGAATCTCCTTCGGTACTCCCAGGACACAGCAGGCGCACTCATGGATCCAGAAGCACTTGCCCTCGCGGAATCCGTCTCGGCCGGCGACGCACTGAACCGACTGCAGAGGGCCGCGAAGCACGCCTTGCACTATGTGTACGTGGTCTCGGAGGACCAGAGGCTCGTGGGAGTCCTCAACTCACCGGAGCTCATGGCGGCGAGGCGCGATCAGCTTCTCGGTTTGATCGCCGTTCGTCCCGTCCAATCCGTTTCTGCGCGGGCAAGCTCGCAAGCGATTGTGGCCCACCCGGCATGGAGGCGATTCCACGCATTGCCTGTCGTCGAGGCCGATGGACGTTTCGTCGGCGTCCTCCGCTATTCGTCGATCCGAAAGCTCGAAGAGCGGTTGCTCGACACCGGGGTACAGGATCACGGGGCTCAAACCGCATTGGCCCTCGGCGAGCTCTATAGCCTCGGGCTGCGAGGACTGGTCGAGTCGGCCGCCGCGGTCTTGATGGGATCGAGCGAACCCGCTCGAGGGCGCAAATGAGCGCCGCAGTCCATGTTGTCGTGGGGCAGTTCATGCGCTTGCATCCCGGCGAGGCGGCGCGGCAGATGGAGAGTGCCGCCCCTGAACAGGTCGCTTCCGTGCTCGCTGCGGAATCGCCGCAAACGACGGCGAGGGTTCTTGGTTACATGCAAAGGGACTACGCCGCGACAATCCTGGCTGCAGGAGGGGAGAAGGGGGTGGAACACCTCGTGTCCGGGCTCGACCCGGCCCACGCGGCAAACCTGTTGGCACGCCTACCCGAAGAAACACGTTCCGATCTGCTCGGTGCGGTTTCGACCTCTCTGGCACGAGAAATCAAAGACATTCTGGCCTATCCCCCAGGCACCGCGGGCCAGATCATGGACACGCGGGTCGCCGTCTTCACCAGAGAAACCTCCGTGCGAGACGCCCTCGAGCGAATTCAGAGGCTTCGCGATCGAAGGATCTCCGATCTCGTCATCATCGACGACGAGGGAGCGTTCAGCGGCGTGGTGCGCCTGCAAGACGTCGTGGGCGCGGCACCGGACCAGCAGTTGGCAGAGCTCAAGAGCCCGCGCGTCGTGTCCGTTCATCCGATGACCTCCCGTGAAGAGGTGGTCGAGCTCTTGAACAAGTATCACCTCTCGAGCCTACCCGTGGTCGACCTTCAGAACCATGTCGTCGGCATCATTCGTCAGGTCGGCCTCGTCGAGGCTGCACAAGCAGATGCCATCATGGATCTGCAGCAGATGGTGGGTGGTTCGAGGGAAGAACGCGCCCTCTCTCGCCCGTGGGTCGGCGTACGAAGTCGCCTTCCTTGGTTGAACGTCAATTTGGTCACCGCCTTCCTCGCGGCATCGGTGGTGGGTCTTTTCGAAGGCACGATCGCTCGTTTCACGGCCGTCGCGGTCCTTCTTCCGGTGGTCGCCGGCCAGTCGGGCAACACGGGAGCCCAGGCCCTCGCCGTCACGATGCGCGGGCTTGCCCTGCGAGAGTTCCGCGTGTCGCAAGGCTTCCGCGTACTCGTGAAGGAGCTGATCGTCGGCCTGATCAACGGGATCGCGATTTCCATCGTGACCTCCATCGGTGTCTACATTTGGAGCCGCAATCTCGGCCTCGCCTTCGTCATGTTTCTGGCGATGATCATCTCGATGATCGCGGCGTCGGGCGCCGGCGCGATCATCCCCGTCGTACTGGTCAAGCTGAACCGAGATCCAGCGACCGCTTCTTCGATCATTCTCACGACCGTGACCGACATCGTGGGCTTTTTCACCTTTCTCGGGCTTGCAACCTTGCTTGCTGGCATGCTCGCGGCCTCTTAGCGCGGCGAGCAGTCTCGAGAAGCTGGTATAGAGGAGCACGATGCCCAAAACGTCAAAGATGCAAGCGAGCCGCATGCCATGAGCGATCCGCACACACAGCTCGATGCCGTGGGGGTTGCCTGGCGCTTGGGCGCAACGCTTTTCTTCGTGCTCCTCAATGGCTTCTTCGTCGCCACCGAGTTTGCGCTTGTGAAGGTTCGTGCGACGCGCATCGACAACCTGGCGAAGGAAGGAAACCGAAGCGCCGTTGTGGTCCAGCACATCCTCAAGCACATGGATCGCTACCTTTCGGCGTGCCAGCTTGGTATTACTCTGGCGAGCCTGATCCTCGGCGCCTTGGGAGAGCCCGCCGTGTCGGTGTTGCTCATCGCAGCGCTCGGTGGGCTCGGTATCGAAGTCGCCGCGGATGCGACCTGGGTCCCGATCGTTTCGATCACCATTGCCTTCGCCGTGATTACCGTCTTGCACATGACGGTGGGCGAACAGGCACCGAAGATGTGGGCGCTTCGCCGGGCCGAATCGACCGCTCTCCGTACCGCGCTGCCGCTCAAGCTTTTCACCTGGGTCTTTAGGCCGTTCATCGTCGTCATCAACAGCATCTCCAACCGGTTGCTGCGCCTGGCGGGTTTGCCGGCGCATCACGGCGACGAGGGCACACACACGTCGGATGAGATTCGGTCGATGCTCGCGCTTTCGTGGGCCGCGGGGCACCTCTCGAAGCTCGAGCACGACGTCACCGGAAACGTCTTTCGAATCATGGAGCTCGAGGTCCGGCATATCGTGGTGCCACGCATCGACGTTGCATATCTAGCCATGGGCCTCCCCGACGAGGATAACGTCGCGGTCATCCGGGACAGTGGCCACAGCCGCTTGCCGCTCTGCGAGGTTGGTTTGGACACGATCATCGGGTTCGTACACACCAAAGACGTGATGCAACAAGTCCTCGACGGGAAGGGGTTTGATTTTCGCGCCCTGGCACGAGACGCGATTTTCGTCCCGGACACCATGTCGATTTCCAACTTCCTCATCGAGTTGCAAACGAACCAGCAACACTGCGCGGCCGTTGTGGACGAGCGCGGGACCGTCATCGGATTGGCGTTCCGAGAAGACGCACTCGAGGAAATCGTGGGACCGCTCGGCGACGAGTTCGATGAGGTGGACCGAGAGTTTCAAGAAGTGCAAGAGGGTGTCTACGAAATCGCCGGTCGCATGTCCGTCCCCGAAACCTGCGACAGGCTCGATTTCGAGCTGAGTGATGAAGAAGCCGAAGATGAGGACACCATCGGTGGGCACGTGACCGCGCGCCTCGGACGCATGGCAAAGTCCGGCGACCGGGTGCTCGTGGGGCCCTACGTGGCAACCGTCTTAGACGTCAGTCGCCGTCGAATCCGGCGCCTTCGTCTAGAGCAAGCCCCAAGCGAAGACGAAGCCGACTCCGAAACCTAGGGGACACGCTCCCCAACCACAGATGCTCTAATTTCAAGCGCTTGAGGAGCATACCGCGAAAACCTACATCGCCGCGTCTTGAATCGATCGTGAATCGCTGCGGCTGGTTTCTGCCACGAGTTGCTTCGACAACGCCGGTCTCCGCATCAGTCGAACGAACCCAGCCAGTTGGGCGGCAAGATAGTGCGTCGTCGCGCGAAACGGCGAGAGATGCGCGTCCGGTTCCTTGCCGTCGCCCATGCGCTCGAGTTGGGCTCCATGGTATCCCGCCTCGGCCATGGCGCTGAACTGCTTGTTGATGAATCGAACCGGCTTCACCGGGGATACGATCGACGGGTCACCCGCAATGAGCTCCGCCGGAAAATCTGGGTCTATGGCGAGTGGCCGAGCAAGACCGATCACATCGACCGCGCCATTCGACAGCACCTCGTTCATCACCGAGGCGGAGCGCAAACCTCCGGTCAGCATGAGCGGCCGCTTGAAGGCCTGCCGAATTCCTTGAGCGTACTTGAAGAAATAAGCCTCGCGCGCCTTGGTGCTTTCTGCCCTCTCGTCGTCGACACCGAGTAGAAGCGCAGGGCTCTCGTAATTGCCGCCCGAAATTTCGAGCAGGTCGATGCTTTCGGCGTCGAGCAAGCGCGCGACCTCGATCGACTCTTCGTGCGTGAAACCTCCGCGCTGAAAGTCGGACGAGTTGAGCTTCACGGAAACTGCAAAACCGGGTGAAGTCTCCCGGCGCACGGCCCGGATGCACTCCAACAGAAATCGAGCACGATTTTCGAGCGAACCGCCCCATTTGTCGCCTCGGAGATTGGTCAGCGGAGAGAGAAACTGGCTCCCGAGGTACCCGTGCGCCGAGTGGATTTGCACCCCATCGAAACCAGCCTTCTCCGCCTGCGCGGCCATGATGCCAAATGCCCGGATCCGCGCTTCAATTTCGTCGGCGTCGAGCGCACGCGGCTTTGCAAACGACGCGATCATCTTGACAGCGGCGCTCGCCGAAGGGGCGACCGGCTTGCGTGTGACGAATAGGCTCGATTGACGGCCCGGATGGCTCACCTGCATGATCACTTTGGCTCCGCCGGACTTGGCCCGCCGAGCGAATTCTTGAAACGCTCCGAAGTTGCTCCTCGCGTCCAAGACCACGTTGCCCGCTTGCTCCAAAAAACGCCGATCGATCATCACGTTGCCCGTGATCAGAAGCCCGGCACCGCCATTCGACCAGCGTTCGTATAAACGAAAGTGCCGTTCGTTGGGGTCGCCGTCGATGGGGTCGGCCATGTTCTCGGTCATGGCGGCCTTGGCCACTCGATTCTTCAGCGTGAGGCCGCATGGGAGCGTGAGGGGGGATTCAATCATGGCGGGCCGATCCTGAAGCGCACCGACGCCCTTGACAAGGTGCGAGCGACCGTGTCGCCTACCAAAAACCGGGTCGGGTCTCGAAACGATGCGTCCCGCTCTTCGAGGAATAGCCAAACGATCTTTTCGCTCACCGCAGTCGCCTCCGGGTTCACCCGAAGCACTTCCGCTCGATGCTCAGCGGGGACCAACACGGGCTCCGGAAAGCGCGACGGCGTTCAGACTCGTCGGAGTGTCGGCCAAAGCGCAGGTCTTCCTTAACGTCTCAACTCCCACAGGTCCCACCACACGGCCCCGCGCCCTCGTCGTTTGGATCTCGTCGGACCTTCGTAAGCTTCCTCACATTTGGCTACCCGATCAAATGCTGTCGATCGTCGGATTTCGACCGCGGCCCCAAATCTTTCATCGATTAAGGGCCTTCTCTGTAGAAAGGCGCCGCCGCTCAATGGTAACGTCCAGCTCCCCGTCCCCCCTAGAGAGGAGCTCATGCCGGCCTCGCGTCCGACTTCGTGGTTAGTTCTGTTCTTTGTCGCTTCACTCGTGGTCGCCGGTTGCGCCACGGAGTCGACGACCGGCGAACCCGGTTCACTCAACGTGAACCTCGCGCTGCAGGGTGACATCACGATCAACCAAGTCGCCTGGGAGGTTCGGGGAAACGGTATCACGCCGATCAGTGGAGCAATCAACACGAGCGCACTGGGGTCGACACCCTCTGTGGAAGTGTTCGGGATCCCGGCTGGCAGCAACTACCTCATCACGATGACCGCCACGTCGGTCGACGGGGGCACCTCGTGCGAGGGCTGGGCGGAGTTCGACGTCAGCCCCGGAGTCTCGACCAACGTCATGGTGATGCTCAACTGCAAGCCACCCCAAAATCTCGGTGGTGTTCGCGTCAACGGGAAGTTCAACGTCTGCTCGGACCTCGTTCGCGTGGCCGTGGCCCCGCTTCAAACCTCCGTGGGAAACGACATCGCACTTTCGGCATCGGCCGTCGACCTCGAGGGTGACGAAGTCCTTTACCGTTGGGACGCGACGAACGGCTCGATCGCCAACGCAGGCGCCGCCGACACCACCTACACCTGCACAAACACGGGTGCCCACGCGGTTCGCGTCGAGGTCAGCGACGACGACTTCGACTACTGCATCTCCGACTGGACGGTCGCGATTACCTGCGTCGATGGCGAGGTCGTGGAGTGTGAGCTCGACGGAGACTGCGACGCCGGAGACATTTGCGAACAAAACGTCTGCGTGCCAAATGTTGAATGCAACGTCGATCAAGACTGCGACGCTGGCGAGGTCTGCGTCGTCAACTTGTGCGTGCCGGATGTCGAATGCAACGTCGACCAAGACTGCATCGAGGGCGAGGTCTGCATCGCCAATGAATGCGTGCCGGACGTCGAGTGCAATATCGACCAAGATTGCGCCGCGGGCGAGGTTTGCACGGGCAACGTTTGCGTGCCGGACGTCGAGTGCAATTTCGATCAAGATTGCGCCGCGGGCGAGGTTTGCACGGGCAACGTTTGCGTGCCGGACGTCGAGTGCAATTTCGATCAAGAGTGCCCCGTGGGCGAGGTTTGCTTCGCCAACGAGTGCGTGCCCGACCTCGAGTGCAACATCGATCAAGACTGCCCCGTGGGCGAGATTTGCGTCGCCAATGAGTGCGTACCCAACATCGAGTGCAACGTGGATGCCGACTGCGATGCAGGGGAACTTTGCGTGGCCAACGCCTGCGTGCCCGACATCGAGTGCAGCGTCGACCAGGATTGTGCCGACAACAACGACTGCACCGTGGGCGTGTGCAACACCGGCGCTGGGGTCTGCAACAACACCAGCGTCCAAGACGGCACGGTTTGTGACAATGGCAACGGAATTTGCGCAGTGGGTGAGTGCAGGACGAACGAGCTGTTGGGCACCGACTTCGTCATCGTGTTCGAAGCGAATTACCTCCGCTCCCAGCTTTCGTTGGGCTTGTCGGGGCCACAGGCCACCAACGGCGTCGTTTCCATTTCCGCGCTCGGATTCAGTCAGCCGTTTTCGATCACTCCCGGGTCGGTCACCACGGTGAACTTGCCGCCTCTTTCGGAAATCGTTTCGAGCGATGTCGTCGAGGCCGGCGCTGCAGTGCGCGTGGTCTCGGACGAGCAGATCACCGTCTACGGTCTCAATCGTCTGTTGTTGTCAACCGACGCGTTCGCGGCTCTACCGGCGGAGGTTCTGGGCCAGCGCTACCGCGTTGCGGCTTGGTCCGGCGGAGTGAATGGCCCTTCGCAGCTCGCCGTCGCGGCAATTCCCGCCTTCGAAGGCGACACGACGACGCCCACCACGGTGACGATCACGCCCGCGGCCGCCGCTGGCGCTCGGCCGGCTGGGGTCCCCTACACCGTCGTGCTCAGGCCCTTGGACGCCTATCAGCTTCAGTCCGAGGCTGATCTCACGGGCTCCCTCATCGAATCAAATCGCCCAATCTCCGTGTTCGGCGGCAATCGCTGCGCAAACATCCCCAACCAGCAAACCGGTTTCTGCGATCACGTCGTCGAGCAGCTCCCGCCCGTCTCCATCTGGGGTACCGAAGCGCTCACCGTGCCTCTGGCCACTCGCACCAGCGGCGACACGTTCCGGATCATGGCCGACCAGAACGGGACTCAGGTTCAGCTCGACGGCGCAGCGCCCGAGCTGATCAACCTGAATGCTGGTGACTTCGCGGAGCGGAACCTCACCGGCAGCTATCGTATCGCCGCGAACGCTCCGATCCTCGTCTCACAGTTCTCGAACGGCACCCAGTGGGATGGCGTCACATCCGACCCCTTCATGATGCTGATTCCATCCGCCGAGCAGTTCATCCGGACGTATACCTTCGCGACGCCGGGATCGGGCTTCCCCGAAAACTACGCGAACATCGTGGCCCTCACGACGGATGCGTCCGCCGGTAATGTGCTGCTCGACGGAGCGCCCGTCCCCGTGGGTTCGTTCACGGTTCTGGCAGGCACCGACTACTCGACTGCGCAGGTTTCGATCTCGATCGGCTCTCACACGCTCTCCGCACCGAATCCGCTAGGCCTCTACGTCTACGGTTACGCAGCCTTTGATTCCTACGGCTACCCTGGCGGCTTCTCGACCGGAAACGGGCTTCTGCCCTAAGGCAGAGTCAAGAGCTCATCTGGCCACCCTCTGAAGCAGCAACATGAAGCTCACCAACATCGACAAGGCCTTCGACGTCGGGCGGGAGCGCCGCCGGCTAGACGAAGCGCCGCGCGCAGCGCGCATCCCGACGTCTATCGAAATCCTCTATCGTGATGACGCCGTGGTCGTCGTCGACAAACCCTCCGGCCTGTCGGTTCATCGTGGCGACGACCAGGGCTCGACCTTCGCGCTCAATCTTACTCGTGACGCCATCGGTCAGTGGGTCTACCCGGTGCATCGCCTCGATCGCGCGACGAGTGGCGTGCTCGTGTTTGCCCTCTCCTCGGAGCATGCCCGGGCCCTTCATGAGTCATTCAGCACGCGCACCGTACACAAGACCTACTTGGCATTGGTTCGCGGCACGCCTCCACCGCACGGTGTGATCGACAGCCCGATGGCCAAACGTGAAGGTGGCCCGGACGTCGAATCGTTGACCGAGTACGAAACACTCTTCGTCTCCGACCGGCGGCTCTCGCTCGTCGAAGCGCGACCGCAAACGGGACGTCGTCATCAGATCCGCCGCCACCTTCGACGCATCGACCATCCGATCGCCGGCGACGTCAAGTACGGAAACGGACCGGACAACCGTCGCTATCGCGCCGAGCTGGGCCTCTACCGGCTTGCCCTTCACGCGCAACGGCTATCGTTCATGCACCCCGCGAGCGGCCAACGCGTCGCGTTCGAAAGCGTCGTACCGAAGGATTTCGCCGGCCCCCTACGCCACATTGGCGTGCCTGCGGCACTGCTCGAGATTTGATTTCGCGATCTTTGCTAGAGCCGGCTTGCAGCTTCGCCCAACATGCGCTTCATATCGGTCCATGCCCGACTTCGACACCGCCGACATCCACAACATTTTGCTCGCCGGCCCGCGCTCGAGCGGAAAAACCACCCTCGCCGAAGCCCTCCTGTTTCGGGCCGGCGAAATCAGTCGGCAGGGCAACGTCGACGCCGGCACCGCGACGAGCGACTTCGAGAAAGAAGAGCAAGCGCACCGCTACTCCGTGTACTCGACACTCCTGCATGCCAGCCATCAAGGGAAGCGCATCAACATTCTCGACCTTCCGGGTGCGCCGGACTTCATAGGACAGGCGATCGCCTGCCTTCCGGCTGCCGAGACCATGGTCTTGGTGATGGACCCAGAGCGTGGGATCGACAGCATGACCCGGCGTCTGTTGAAGCTCGCCCGCAATCTCGACCTGCCGGTTGCCATCGTGGTGAGCCACATTGGAGAAGGCATCGCACGTCTCGGTCCATTCTTGAGTGAGCTCAAAGAAGCGTTCGGCCGCGGGTGCCTTCCGATCAACCTGCCCGCGGACAAGGGCACGACCGTCATCGATTGCCTGTTGAACGGCGAGGGCGAGAGCGACCTCGGCCCAGTTTCCGGTTTTCACACGGAGCTGCTGGATCAGATCGTCGAGATCGACGACGCGCTCATGGAGCGATACCTCGAGGGCGAAGAGCCGAACTATGAAGCCCTTCACCAGCCGTTCGAACGAGCCATGGATCAGGCGCATGTAGTTCCCGTCTGTTTTACCGACGCCCTGAGCGGCGCAGGGGTCGAGTCGCTACTCGACATCATCGTGCGACATTTCCCGAGCCCCCCCGAAGGGAACCCGCGCCCCTTCTTCATCGGGGAAGGAGAGGACGAAACGCCGTTCGTCTACATCGATGACGCCAGCAAGACCCTCCTCGCCCGCGTCTTCCACGTCACCACGGACCCCTACCTCGGCAAATTGTGCCTGTGTCGGGTTTACCAGGGCACCATGAAGGCGGGTGACCAGCTCTTCATCGGGGACGGCAAGAAGCCCATTCGGCTGGGCCACCTCTTCAAGCTGCAGGGCAAGCAGCGTGAGCCCGTAGCCGAAATCATTGCGGGTGACCTGGGAGCGATTGCCAAGATCGAGGAGCTACATCTGAGCGATGTCCTTCACGACGATCACGCCTTCGACCACGTTCACCACAAGGCGCTACCGTATCCCACCCCGCTCCACGGCCTTGCCGTCGTGCCCAAGACCCGGGGCGACGAAGACAAAATTACGGAGGTCCTTGCCCGGATCCGCGAAGAAGACCCCACCTTCGAGGCGCATTTCGAATCCGAAACGCACGAGCTCGTCATCCATGGTTTAGGCGAAATGCACTTGAGCCTGGTGATCGAGCGCATCAAGAACCAGGGCGTCGACGTGGAAACCAAGCCGCCGAAGATCGCGTACCACGAAACGATCATGGGCGAGGCAGAAGGTCACTATCGGCACAAGAAGCAAAGTGGCGGTGCCGGCCAGTTCGGCGAGGTCAAGCTTCGCGTCGAGCCGCTCGAGCGAGGCGCTGGTTTCGAGTTCGTCGACAAGATCGTGGGCGGGGTGATCCCCAAGGGCTTCATGCCGGCCATCGAGAAAGGCGTTCGCGACATCATGCGGCAGGGCGTCGTCGCCGGGTATCCGATCGAAGATGTGCGCGTGACAGTAGTCGACGGCAAGACCCATTCGGTCGACAGCAAGGAAATTGCCTTTCGGACCGCGGGTAAGTTCGCCTTCAAGGACGCATTCCTCAAAGCCAGTCCGCAAATCCTCGAGCCAATCGTCAACATCGAGGTGACGACACCAGGCGACACCGTCGGGGCGATCACTGGCGATCTCTCGAGCCGCCGCGGCAGGGTGTTCGGAACCGACGTGATGAGCAGCGGCGCGGCCGTCGTGAAGGCGTCGGTTCCTCTAGCCGACATGATGGACTACGAGCCCACCCTCAAGAGCATGACCAAGGGCCGCGGCAGCTTCACCATGGAGCTGAGCCACTACGACGCCGTCCCCGAACGAATCGCTCAAGAGCTCGTCACGAATCACGGCGCGGGCTAAGGGACGGGCTCGCCGCGCCGGCAACGCCAAGCTCTCGCCGAATTCGCTGGTATTCCCTGCTGATGCGTCCGCCGGCATCGCGTACGGAACAGTGAACACGATGAAGCGCCCCCGTCGGCTGTCTTGATAGCTCGAATACCGTAAGGAACGGCCCTGGCTTGTCCGCGCGCGTCGAGAAGTCTGCCCGGCCGCTCAGATGCAGATCGTGCTCGACCGCGGCGGCCATGACCCGCTCGCTCCAACGCGTCTGAAATACCACGTAAAGTCGAGCTCGTTCGCCAAGCGCTCGGGAGGCCGTCTCCACGTAGGCCTCCACCCCGCCGCGTTCCTCAAAGCGACATGCGCGTCTCTGTGCGTCGTCGGGCAGCACACCGGCACCGAGCGGGAAATAGGGGGGCGAACCGGTGATGAGCTCGTAGCGCTCGCCGCCAAAACTCAGATCGCGGAAGTCCGCGTGTCGGACGTCGATCTGGCATGCATGCTCTGGCAGCTCAGCAATCGCGCGTCGTGCCATGGCGACTGATTGAGCCTGTGCCTCGACGCCCACCGCGATCTTCGGGCGCAGCTTGTGACTGACCATCAGGAGCACCGAGCCCACTCCGCATCCGAGGTCCAGATATCGAGCCGGAGCCACCGGATTTCGATGAATTGCGTACCAAGCGGTGATCAGGTCGTCGGTGCTCGTCCGATGCCCACCCCAACGCTGAAAGATGTGCCAGTCCCCAATGAGGCGATCCCGCCCCGCGTCGCCGGGCCAGTCCACGGGCTTAGATGAAGGCCTCGAGGTTGGCATGCACGATGCTAGTGAGCGGTCGCCGCAAGTCAATTCCAGGCTTGCGCAGCCCTTTGGTCGATTTCGGGCAAGAAAATCGACCAAAGCGTTGTCGATCGGATCTCGTCCCCGAACTACGGGCCGCTGCCCTTTGGCGTTCGTTTGGAGGGAAGGCGACGACTCCGTTAGGCTGAGGGTATGCAAGGGGGAGACTTCGGAAGCCCTGCTTTGATCGGACCTTTCGATCGCGCGCAGGGAGCGATGCTTCGAGGGGCCGTCGAGCGAGCGGACTCGGGCGTCTATGTGTCGAGCACCATCTTGGGTTCGCAGGACGATCTCGCCGAGCTGCGCCCAAAGTGTATTTTCGTCGACGGCGAGACCGAAGAGCTTGCAACGACCACGACCTGGATTCGCGAGGATCCCTTCTTGTTCGCGACGCCCGTGATCGCAATGGTCTCGGACCTTCGTGATGCCTCCTTCGTCCAAGCATACCGAAAGGGAGCAGACGATGTGATTCTGCGTTCGAATCTTGGGGGAGTGACCCGCCGCATTGCGAACCTTCAGGATTTTGACCCCACTGCGCGCCCGCCGGTCTCCAGGGGTCGTGTTGTGATCAGTCATCCTGTCGACGAATATCGACGGCTTCTGGGACGCGTGCTTCGCCAGGCCTGCTTCGATGTGCACTTCGCGGTCGATGCGGACGAAATCATCACCGCGATGGCATCGGAGCCGGGGCCCGATCTGGTCGTCGTTTCCAACCAGCTCCTTCCAGTCGCCAACATTGAGCGCGCAAGGCGAGCCGCCAACGCCCCCAAGACTCGTTTTGTCGTTGTCTCCGCCGCGGCGTCGACTCGAATCATGCTGGACGCCAAGTTCCCGCACGCCGCCACCATCTCGGAAGGCGCGCCTCACGACCACCTGCTCTTCGTAGCCAACGACTTGCTGAGAGACGGTTGCCGTCAGGTACGACAGTCGCCTCGATACCTATTCGATACGATTTGCAGCTTTCGAACGGAGGGTGAGTTCTCTCCCGAGTACGGCCTCACCTACAACATGAGCCAGACTGGGATCTACGTGCGAACGCTCGACCCGCCCCCGAAGAACACGACCCTCTGGCTCGAGCTCAGGCCCCCGGGCACGACGGCGACCGTCCACTTGCGCGGCACCCTCGTTTGGGTCGCGACACCCGGCGCTAGCTCACGTGCAACCCCGCCTGGGTTTGGCCTTCAGATCGATGCACACGCCTCGCCGGCTCGTGACTTGAAGTTCTACCGAGACTCATACAACACCCTTGCACAGGTGCCGAACCAAATTGCCCTGAGCTGGCGACCCTGAGCTCAGCGAGGCATACACAGCGGGGCACAGATGAAGGGCCTCGTGATCCATGACCAGCTGAGCATTCCCAGCCGCGACCTCTCATGGAGTGCTGCCCGCTCGTCCGGCCCGGGCGGCCAGAATGTGAACAAGGTCGCGACCAAGGTCATCCTTCGCTTCGACCTCGACGGAACGGCTACGTTGACGCAGGCCCAGAAGCGACGCTTGCGAAAGCTCGCAGGGCGCCGCCTGGACGCCGAAGGCGGAATTCTGATCAGCGCCCAGGCCGAGCGCTCTCAGAGCCAGAATCTCGAACGGGCGCGCGCAAGCCTGCGCCGATTGATTCTGAAATCGCTGGTCGCTCCGAAGCGTCGCGTCGCAACGAAGCCATCGAAGTCTCAAAAGCGCCGCCGGCTCCGAGACAAGCGCCGTCAGAGCGAGAAGAAGAAAGACCGAGCCCCCGTTCGAGGAGATGACAGCTAGCCCTGAAGCCGCTTCTTGACCTTCCGCCGCAGCACAGGGAGCAGCTTGGCTTCGAACCAGGGGTTCTTCTTCATCCAAATGCGGGAGCGCCAGCTCGGGTGGGGGAGCGGAATCGTTCGGGGGCCGTACTCGGTGAAAGAGCGAACGGTTTCCGTCAGTGTCTTCTTTCGAGAGGAGCCGAGATACTGCTCTTGTGCGTATTGCCCGCACAGGAGCACGAGTGGGTCAGGCGCGATGGCGTCCAGCACGCGTTGGTGCCACTGCGGCGCACACTCGGGCCGCGGTGGCGCATCGCCGCTCTTTGCCTTCCCGGGATAGCAGAAGCCCATCGGGACCAGAGCGAACCAGTCTGAGTCGTAGAAATCTTCGCGGGAGACGCGCAACCATTCTCGAAGGTGGTCGCCAGACGGGTCGTCCCAAGGGACTCCCGTTTCGTGCACCTTGGTCCCGGGGGCCTGTCCGACGATCACAATTCGGCTCTTCGACGAGAACTGAACCACCGGCCGCGGCCCAAGCGGAAGGTGCTCAATGCAAATCTCGCACTGAGCGATGTCTTTCTTGAGCGTGCGCAATGAGATTGCCACCGAGCCCGGAGCGTATCACGTGCCTCGCCCGGCGAGGGTGGCGTGCCGGCTCCGAAATACACGAACCGCGAGTTCGAAGCCTACGGAACAGAGGCTCGTGATCCCAAAGAACGACGGTCTCCTGTAATCTACTTCCATGTCCGACCCAGAAGACCAGACCCCCTCAGCCGCCGAGCAACTCCTGGAGCTCGAGGCTATCAAACAGCTCAAGGCCCGCTACTTTCGGCTGATGGACACCAAGCAGTGGCTGCCATTTTCGCAGGTATTCACCGACGACGTCGTCGTCGATGTTTCGCACGACAAACATACGCCCGGAGATACCATCCGGGGCCGCGCTGACGTCGTCGACTTCATTCGCAAGGCGGTCGGCAAAGCAGCCACCGTGCACCACGGTCACATGCCCGAGATCGAGCTGCTCAGCCCGACCGAAGCCCGAGGCATCTGGGCGATGTACGACTACGTCGAGTTCAAACCTTCACGCGGCATCCGCGGCTACGGCCACTACCACGAAGAGTACCGCAAGGAGAAAGGCGCCTGGCGCATCAGCACACTCAAGCTCACGCGAATCAGGGTGGACCCGCTCGACTAGGGCGGTGGTTGTTCGGAACCAAATAGCGTGCGAGAAGACCCGAATGAAATGTAGCTGGTACAGCTTTCTCCTAGCCCTCGCCATGACGGTCTCTTCCGCCTGCACAGGCTCCGACGCTGTCACGGACGCTGGCCCTGACGCTGGCGCCGACGCTGGCGCCGACGCTGGCCCAGACGCTTCCACGGACGCTGGCCCAGACGCTTCCACGGACGCTGGCCCCGACGCTGGCCCCGACGCTGGCGTTGACGCCGGCATGACCGAGTGGCGGATCTTCCGAACCGACACCAACCAGACCGCGAACCTCGGCGGCATTGCGGGCGCCGATGCAATCTGCGCGGCCCAAGCCCTGGAAGCAGGACTCGAAGGCGAGTTCAAAGCCTGGCTGTCGACCATCGCCTCACCGGTTTCCAATCGTCTGACCCAAGCCAGTGGTCCGTACGTCCTGGTGGATGGAACGAGGGTCGCCGACGACTGGGACGATCTAGTCGACGGCTCGATCCTCGCGCCGATCAACCTGGACGCGAACGGCGTATTCCGCCGCGGCGATATATGGACTGGAACCCTGGCCACCGGCGCCTCCTATGCCACTAGCGACTGCGGAGCGTTCACGAATGGCTCCAGCGGCATCGCCTTGTGCGGCGCGAGCAACTCGACGACCGCGACCTGGACCGAGAACATCACCCCGGCCTGCTCCACGCCGTTGGGCCTCTATTGCATCGAGCAGTAGCGGGGACGTCGTTTGCCTATTCTAGCCATCGATCTTGGCACCTCGAACGTCAAGGCTGCGGTCGTCGATCGCGATGGTACGCTGCTCGGCACTGGTCGCGGCTCCATCGAGACCGTTCACACCCCAGATGGCGGCGCCGAGCAAGATGCAGAGCGCGTCTGGCAGACGGTCTTGGCCGCCGCCGACCAAGCACTTGCCTCTCTGCCGAACAGACACGATGTCCGCGGCATCGCTTGCGCGAGCCAGTACTCCTCGATCATCCCCGTGGACCGCCAGGGCTGTCCCACCGCCAACATGGTCGTCTGGATGGACCAGCGCGGTGCGCCGTCGCGCTTGAAGACATTCCCCGGTGGGCACCGCATGAAGCCCAACCTGTTTCAAATGGGCCGCTGGGTGCAGATTCACGGGATCCCGCCGCTCGATTCGGGCGCAGACTCCCTCGCGCACATGCGCTGGCTCAAGCTCGCGCGCCCAGACGCATATGAGCGGACCGCGACGTTCCTCGAGCCGATGGACTACCTGGCGATGCGGCTTTCGGGCCGGCACGTGAGTAACCGCTGTTCCAGCTTTCTCATGCTGCTCACGGACAACCGTCGCCCTGACGTTGCTTATCACCCAACCTTGCTGAAATGGTCGGGCCTCGACGCAGAGAAGCTACCGAAGCTCGTTCCAATCGACGAGCCCCTGGGACCGGTGCTTTCCGAGGTCGCCGAAAGCCTCGGGCTCTCACGCGACACGATCGTCTTTCCACCGATCAACGACACGCAGGCCGGCGGGGTCGGCGCTGCGGCGTTCGCCGGCAATCACGCCGGCATCTCCATCGGCACGACAGGTGTCTGCGTCACGCACGTCGACTTCAAGCGCACCGACGTCCTGAATTCCCTGGTGAGCATGCCGTCCCCGATCGCCGGCGGTTACTTCGTCATGGCGGAAGCGGGAATCGGAGGCGGCGCCTTAGACTACTTCCTCGAGCAGCTGGTGTTCGCCAACGACGGCTTCGCTGACCACAGCCTTGCCGAGCGGTTCTCGGCTTTGGATCGCGCCGTCGCGGCGATCGCCCCCGGCAGTGACGGCGTCCTCTTTCTGCCCTGGCTGACCGGTTCGGTGACACCCGCTGAAGACGGCAAAGTGCGAGGCGGCTTTTTGAACCTTTCCCTTCAAACGACACGCGAGCATCTCGGCCGTGCCGTGCTCGAAGGCGTAGCCTTCAACCTCCGATGGGTCCAAGGAAGGGTCGCTCGCTTTGCCAAGCGGGATATCTCGCGCATTCGGTTCTATGGCGGCGGCGCACTCTCGTCGGCCTGGGCGCAGATCTTTGCTGATATCCTCCGACTTCCGGTCGAGCAACTTCGCGAACCGGAGTACGCGGTGAGCCGTGGATTGGCACTACTGGGCTACCATCATCTTGGCGAGCTCAGTTTAGAGGAGATGGAAGCGCGCGTCCCCATTGCGGCGACCTATGAGCCGCGGCCAGAGGTCGCCTTGCGTTACGATACGATGTTTGCGCAGTTCGTCCGCGCCTTTAGAAAGAACCGTTCCGTGTTCCGCGCGCTGAACGCTGGGAGTGAGTCATGACCGACACGATCGAATCCTTGATGAGAGGCCTCTACCCCTACGCGGAAAGTCACGGTGTGATCCGCGACTTTCCCTCGGAGGGGCGTTCGACCAAGGCGATCCTCGAAGAGCTCCGCGCGGTCGCGGCCAAAGAGGACGAAGCATGGGAGAACGGTCGCTGCTCGGGCACGATGTACAGCGGCGACCACGAGCACTACGACTTCTTGAACGCGGTCTGCGCTCTTTTTTCCTACGTGAACTCGCTGCAGCGCGACATTTGCCCGAGCATGACGCGGTTCGAGTCGGACATCATCGCGATGACCCTCGACCTGATGCACGGCGACGAGGTCAAAAAGCCGAACCCTGCTCACGAGGCTTGTGGCGCCGTCGGTTTCGGCGGCACCGAGAGCATCATCAACCCCTTGCTCATCTACCGCGACAAGGCCCGCGAGGAGCGTGACATCGATCGTCCCAAGGTCATCGTCCCGGACACCGCCCACCCTGCCTTTCGCAAAGGCGCGCACCTGCTCGGGATCGAGGTCGTCCAAGCGCCAACCGATCCAACGACTACCCTGGTCGACGTGGACTTCGTGCGCGACCAGATCGACGACCGAACCATCGCCCTCGTCGGCTCGGCGGGCAATTACCCGTACGGCACCATCGACCCCATCGATGCACTCTCCGACTTGGCCGTGCAGCACGGCATCGGCCTGCACGTCGACGGCTGTCTTGGGGGCTTCATCCTGCCCTGGGGCGAGGCGCTGGGCTACGACATCCCCGCCTTTGATTTCCGCTTGCCAGGCGTGACCTCGATCTCCGCCGACACCCACAAGTACGGCTACGGCCTCAAGGGCACGTCGGTCGTGGTCTACCGCGACGCGACGTTCCGAAAGCATCAGTACTACATCGAGCCGAGCTGGAAGGGCGGTATCTACGCGTCCAATGGGCTGGCCGGCAGCCGCTCTGGCGGCCTCATCGCGGCGACCTGGGCCGCCATGGTGCGCTATGGCAAAGAAGGGTATCTGCGCTACGCGAAGCAGATCTTCGAAACCTCGTTCGAGATGCAGGGCTCAGTCAAGAGCCTCTCCGAGCTTGCGTTGATGGGCTCACCGACATTCTGCTTCTCGTTTCGGTCGGATGAATTCGACATCTACCACGTCAACGACTTCATGAAGACCCGTGGCTGGCGATTCAACGGGCAGCAGCACCCGTCCGCAATCCACATGTGCGTGACCCGGCCCCAAACACGGACTGGAATTGCCGACGCCTTCGCAGTGGACCTCGCGGAGGCGGTCGCCTACGCCCACGAGCACCGCGACGCCAAGCCGCAAAGCTCCGCGATCTACGGAGGCGGCGCCGCAGGCATCCCCATGGATAGCCCCGAAGCAGTGCAAATGCTCATGACGATGGCGCTCGACACCCTGCAGTCGTATCCGTTTTAGGGTGCGCGGACGGCTGGGCTGCCCGCGAGCAGTCCTTCCTTCACGAGCCACGCGTAGTTGTCCCGAATGGCCAGCTCGGGTGCCCGTGTTCGGTAGCCGAGCTCCCGTATCGCCTTCTCGCAGAGGAAAGTCCGTCCGGTGTCGCTCATGGATGCCGCGATCTCTGGCGTGACATCTGGCTCTTTTCCAGTGATCGCGGCAATCATCACCGACACGCGCCCGAAAACCTTGAAGATCCAAGCGGGGGCTGTCCTAGGGGTCTTGGCGCCTGAAACCCGCGCGATCTCTCCCACGAAGTTTGGGAACTCGATCACGTCTCCGGTCAGCAGATACCGCTGGCCGCTTCGCCCCTTCGTCACCGCGTCCAGGTGCGCGCGAACGACATCGTGCACGTGCGCGACTTGAATGGTCCCGGGTGAGACGGCAGGAAGCTTGCCGTCGCGAAGCAAGAAAAAGAGTCGCCCGAAGCTTCTGGTATCGTACGGACCCACGACTTCACTGGGATTCACGGACACTACCTTCATCCCGAGCTCCGTGCCCTTCATCGCCTCACGCTCCGCAAGGCACTTGCTCCGTTCGTAGTTTATCCAAGAGCTTTCGCCTTCGGCGGGCGTCTCTTCGTCGATGGTCCCCTGCGCGCGACCCCAAATCGCGTTGCTCGACGTGTGAATGAAGGTTCCCACCCCTTTTTTCGCGGCCACTTCGACCATGTTGCGCGTACCACCGATGTTGTTCGCGTCCTGCTGCGCGTTGTTCTTCGACCAGAAGTTCGTATCGCCGGCGACGTGGAAGACTACGTCCGTTCCTTCTGGAATCGCGCGCTCGAGGGAGTCCCGATCGGTGATCGATCCCTGCACGAGCGAGATGGGAAATCGGCTTAGGAACTTGACGTCCGAGGTCGGGCGGTGAAGCGCGGTGACCGACCAGCCCTCGTTGACCAGAAGCTCGATGAGATTGACCCCAATGAACCCGGTGCCGCCGGTGACGAATGCGGTTTTGGACATGTCTGGCAAGCTCGAACCCTACCACAGGCGCATCTGCGGCTCCGACACCGGGAATATCTCTTGAAATTACTCACCGCATGGCCGAGCGTAGCGGCATGAACGCATCGAGCACTTTGACCGGGAGGATCCGATGAGCGCACTCGAATGGCTAGCAGCTTCGGCACTGATGACGGCCCTGTTTTGGGTTCCGTACATCCTGGAGCGAATGGTGGCCTTGGGCATCATGGGCGCCTTGAGCCCGGTCGACCCCGAAGACGAGCTCAAGCAAGCCCTCTGGGCGCGCCGCGCGAAGCGTGGGCACTACAACGGCGTCGAGAATCTCGTGGTCTTTGCCACCTTGGTCCTCGTGGCCTTCGCGATGGGAAAGGGCGATGAGCCTGGCATCTTGGTTGCGACGCAGGTGTATTTCTGGGCACGTCTCGTTCACTTCCCATCAGTGGCCTTCGGCCTTCCTGGGATTCGAACGGTTGCATTCCTCGTTGGCTTCGGCGCTCAGATCGCCGTCGCGCTTCGCATCTTCACCTGACACGGCAAGCGTCGAGCTCGATAGGTCGATTTTGGCAGGCGCTTCAGTCGACGACGATCCCGCCTGCGCCGCCTTGGCCAGCGGCTCCATCGTCGCCACCGTAGCCGCCAACACCACCGGCGCCGCCTGCGCCGCCCATGCCGCCTGCGCCGCCCATGCCGCCTGCGCCGCCCATGCCGCCTGCGCCGCCCATGCCGCCTGCGCCGCCCATGCCACCTGCGCCGCCCATGCCACCCGCGCCACCGTCGCATTCCTCTGCGTCGAGTGTCATCTGGTAGGCCGCTCCGTCATCGACAGTTTCCCTGCCGCTCTGGTCGTGCGGTACGACCACGACGCACTCGCCTTCGGTTTCGTTCCCGCTGTCATCGGTGGCCTTCCAGCCAAGCTTGTACACGCGGCCGTTGCTTCCGCCTTGCCGCTCCGAGCGAAGTTGCACGCGGTCACACGCTAGAATGATGTCGGGCTCGGTGTTGCCGTCGCCCTTCGCGTTGACCGGCTCGTCGCTCGACGCCGAGAGGAACGTGACCGCTAGGTTTCCGTCGCAGGCGTCCCGGACGCAATCTTCGCCCGAAATCGTGTGGAACTTGTGATTTGGAGGCCAAAGCTCGAGTGCCTCGTCGGTCGCCACGGGCGACGTGGTGTCTTCGACCGTCAGCGTCGTCTCGCAGGCGACTTCAATCGAGTCTTCCCCTCCGCCTGAAGCTGCAGCGGTGACCACGATCTCGTGCGTGCCTACTTCGAACGGCCCTTCATCGTTGAGCGCGAGCTCGATTTCTTCACAGCTTTCGGGAAGGTCACCGGAGGGCTCGAGATAGATGAGCGTCGGATCTGCACCGCCGTCCTCACATTCAACCGTGAGATCATCCGGACAAAGCCAGTCCTGATCGTCGAGCTCGGCCGCATCTTCGATGCACTCCGCCGTCAGGTTTGGCGCCGTCCCGCCAGCGGTATCGCCGCTCGAGCATCCCTGGGTGATGAGGAAGGCCATGCCGGCCAACAAAACGAATGATGTTCGGTACAACATAGGCTGTCTATGTCGCACTAGGCTTCGTGGCTGCCAAGATTTCTAGCTCACAAATTACGAGAAAATACACCCATCTGGGTTCCCGGGGGCCGGGAGTATCCAAATGTGAGATAGGCCACACAGCGTGGATTCAGGATGCGCCCCTAGGGGACGACGATCACCGAGCGCATTCCGAAATGGTCGGAAAGCGGCACCAGCATGTCGCCTTCCACTGGTACGACGGGTTGGTCGAAGATGCGCGCGGCCGAGCTGACCGCGCTTTGGGTCAAGTTGTAGAGAAAGATGTGGTCAATCCAAACCGATGACTCCGTATCGGTCACCGGATTGCTGCTGCAAAACGTGCAAAGCGGCGTGTAGTCCGCCGTGTAGGCAGGAGTGTAGGCCGCCTCGAGGATTTGGAACGTTTCCTCGCCCTCGCCAACGATGTCGTCGTCCGGAAATGCGAGGCCAGCGTTGAAATCACCCAGGATCACCGCCGGTCGGTTGTTGCTCCTCGAAGCGACGTAGTTGACGAGCTTTTGTGCCTGGAGCTCTTGCTCCGCTTGCCAGCCTCCAGGCCCCTTCAGCCCTTCACCGTATTGTCCGGTGTAAGGAAAGGTGTTGATGCTGTTGGGCGGGACGCTGAAGATCGGCGTGAGGTGATTGCAGTAGGTATCGAGCTCCGCCCCGTTTGGCAGCTCGACGGTGGCCTTGAGGATGCTGCGACGATTCCAGGTGCCGGGGATGACCCAGTTCTCGGTGTTCTTGAGCGGATGACGCGAAAGGATCATCACGCCGTTCTGTCCGCCGAAGGCGAGGTCTTGGTTGGGCACCGTCGGACAGCTCGTACGCATCTCACCGAACGTCGCCGTCGGAAGCTGAGGAATGACACAGGCATAGCAGCGCTGATGTTGGGGGTCGGTTCCGAACAAGAGCGGCGCGACCGCGATCGAGCAGTTGGAAGAGGCGCACGCAGCGCTGGTCGTGCGACCCATGTCACTGTCCGGAATCGTCGAGCAGTTGTCCCGCACGCAGTCGATCGCGATGTCCATTTGCGCTTTGATGGTCAGCTCATCGCCGCCGAAGATCTCGTCCGGACAAGGCACCGTGGTCGGCGCTGGCGGAATCTGTCCTTGCTGATCCGTCGGGTCGTCCACGGGCGTGTCGAGGTCATTTTCAAAGAACACCGAGTGCGGAAACGCTGCGGCCGCCCTATCGCGGATGAGCTCCTTGTCGGCCTGGATCCACACCTCTTGCAGGCAGAGAACATCGGCGTCGTGGGCCGCAATCGCGTCCGCAATGGGTTCCCGCCGTTGCTGCTCGTAGGGAATGAAAGCCCCGGCCAGCGCCACGTTGAATGCGTCGACGATGACTTCTTCCGGCTCCCGGCTTGCTGTACTGCTCTCTCCACAGCCCAGTGCGAGGGCAAATACGCTGACGATGACTAAGCTACGCTTCATGACTAACTCCCTTGTGAATTGTGACGCCAGCGTGCCGAATCCCCGTCTCTTCGTCAACCTATGCGGAGCCAGGCCAGCAGCCTTGCGAGTGAAGCGATATCGTGGGTACGGTAGCCTCATGAGACGACTTGCTTTGACGATGGCGTTCCTGTCGGTGCTTGGTTTTTCGGGTTGCAGCGACTCGGAATCGACCGCCGTCGCTTCAGGCGAAGCCCTCTACCTACAGCCACACAGCGATGGAAACACGTTCGCCTGTGCGAGCTGCCATGCGCTCGAGGAGCCCGCGCCCGATGGGATTCGCCGCCCCGGCCACCCTATCGGGGATGCAGCCAATCGACCGTCATTCAAAAACGGCCAACTCGACGTGCTGCTCGATGCTGTCAACAGCTGCCGCGTGGAATGGATGGGGGCTCCGGCGTTCAGTGAGGCGGACCCGCGATGGATCGCCCTGCTCGAG
>Ga0224508_10000445_pt1 | contig 41316 bp, 31 predicted proteins | sample SF_Jan12_sed_USG_4_FD_170157 | JGI IMG/M metagenome (GOLD analysis project Ga0224508, IMG submission 170157) | Sediment microbial communities from San Francisco Bay, California, United States - SF_Jan12_sed_USGS_21 | ecosystem: Environmental > Aquatic > Marine > Sediment | place: USA... | reverse complement strand
ACGGCGCAGGCGAAAATGTAAATATTACCGCTGCTCCACTGCTCGAAACCCGGGCGCATAACCATCAGCACGCCTATGAAACCGCCGCAAACGCCAAGCCACACCGGCCAATGCGCCTGCTCGCCGAGAAATATCACCGCCAGGATAACCAGCAGAAAGGGATAAGCATAGAGAATGGCGATCGCGTCGGCGTAGTCCACCGTCTGTGCGCCGATGACGAACAGGCTGGTGCCGGCCGCCATGGTCAGGCCGCGAATAACCTGGATCAGCGGGCGCGCGGGCATCATGCCGGCGAGCCCGTAGCGCCAGAGCAGATAAGGCAACAGGATCAGGCTCATGCCGGTAAAACGGAACCAGGCCACCTGGAAGGCGGAAATCTGGTCGCCCAGCAACTTCATCATGGCGCCGGCAAACGCCGCGATCGACAGGCCGGCGACAACCAGGATTATGCCTTTGGCGTGTTCGGACAGCCGTGCGGGATTATTATTGTTGGTCACCACGCGATCATAGCGGAAATCGCTCGCGCGGGTGAACCGGCGTTTGCAGCTGGCGAAACGAGTCGCGGGGGATTGCGTTAGTTCCCGCCAGCCCTCTTTTGCCAGGCGGCGCGCAGGCGCGCCAGCGGATCCTGGCGATAGTACAATCGCATTTGCGCGTATACCGACGGATAGTGGCGATCGAGCAAATCCGGCCGCTCGAAAAAAACTTCGCTCATGACGGCGAAGAACTCCGCCGGCGAGCTGGCGGCGTAGCAATCGATTCCGATATCCAGACCGGTATCGCACTTGCGCCGAAAATTCTCGAACTGCCTGGAGAAAATCTCCGACCAGGTGGCCGCATCCATGCCCGCGTGCAATGGCGGAAAGCCGTTGGCGCTGCCGTTTTGCATATCGAGCTTATGCGCGAATTCGTGGATGACGAGGTTATAGGCGTCAATTTCGCCGGCATGATCGGCCATATCCCAGGCGAGAATTACCGGGCCGCGCTGCCAGGCCTCACCGTCGAGCTCGGACATCACCACGTGCTCGACACCGTAATCGTCCACGTAAACATGCCGGGTCTCGAAGCCCGACGGGTAAACGATGACCGAGGTCCAGCCGGCATAGGCGTCGAGCCCCAGGTTCAGGATCGGCAGGCAGGCCTGCAGCGCGATCTCCAGCGCCATTTCGCGCGTGACGCTTAAACCGTGCGCACCCTCGAAAGCCTTGCGATAACAAAACAGGATAGCGAGCTCGCGCAAACCCTGCTTTTCGTCGGCGCTCATGCCGTCGAGCAACGGCAGCGCATCGAAGGCAGTTTGCCATTGCTGTTCGCTGATGTCGGAGCGCTTGACGATGCGCCGGTCGAGCCAGTGGCGAATGAAATCAAGCATTGTGAATCAAGCCCAGGCCGGGAGGCACGGAAGTTATAATGCGGCTTAACTTACCATTAGCAAAGACACAAGTTAACTGTCAGCATTACGCAACCCGGATAAATCGGATTCGACATGAAGATATATTTTTCACACGGCAAGGACAGCGGCCCCTGGGGCACCAAGATAAAGCGGCTTGCCGGGATAGCGACAGACCGGCAATTCACGGTCGAGTCGATCGACTACACCGACACCATGGATCCCGACCTGCGCGTCGAGCGCCTGCTGCAGGCTCTCGCCCGTGAGCGGGACGAATTCCTGCTGGTGGGCTCGAGCATGGGTGGCTATGTTTCCCTGGTCGCCTCCGAGACGGCGAAGGCCAGGGCCGTTTTCCTGATGGCGCCGGCGCTGTACATCCCGGGCTACCGGCGGCAGGAATATCGCTCGCGCTCGCTGCGCATCGAAATCGTGCACGGCTGGTCCGATGACGTCATAGCAGCCGAACACTCCATTCGCTACGCGCGCGAAGCCGATTGCACGCTACACATGATCGCCGGCGATCATGCCTTGAACGGCTCTCTCGACATGGTTTCCGACCTGTTCGAGGGATTTCTCGACCGCGCCGGGGTCCCGCGTAGAGGTTAAAACACCACAACGCGACGGGGCCTGGCGAAACAATGCCCGAAATGGCCCAGGATGGGGCGTGCCATCGGGCTGATCCGCGTACGGCACTGCCGGCAGAATGTTCAGGCAAGCATTCTGGAGTTGAATAGCCCTGCGCTATGATAAATAGCTCTATTATTAGAAAATCCCTTACTTTTCGTGGTTCTATTGCAGGGAGCAGGGGATTGATGTAAAAGTAGGTGCAATAAATACAATCAAATCTGCACTTGGGAGGGTAAATTGGCGTCCATCTCGTCCAGCCCGCTGTCTTTTTTTTGCGACTGTCTTGACTACTCGAAAACCAGGGCCTCCGAGTTGTATCGCCGCAACGGCATCAAATTAGATTGTTTTGGATTGGTCGAGCCCACCATCCCCCTGCCCACCTTCAATTCGACGTTAAACGATATCTGCCTGGATTCACGCGATACCATTGTCGCCTGGAAAATCGGCGAACAGTTCGACCTGGCCTGCCTGGGTGAATTCGGCGAAAGCATTTCAATCGCGCCCACGCTGTACGACGCGTTAAAGGCTTTTGAAATCGGCTTTTGCACCGTTCAGACCGAATCACAAGCCTCGCTGTCGGTCGAGAACAATGTCGCCAAGTTCGAATATCGCATACTCGATTACAATATCTGGCCGCGCCGCAACGATGCATTATTGACACTCGGGCTGGTCAAGGGCGTCATCGACCGCTATCACGGCAGTGAATCGGTACCAATAGATGTCTGTTTCGAGCATATGAGGGGTGAAGAGTTTTCGCCCTTGAGCGCAAATATCCATTCGATGCCCGACTACGAGCAGAATTACAACAGCATTTCGTTTCCGGCCCCCTTGCTCGACAGCAAGCTTTCCTTCGACCAGATCGCTGCCTTCGAGGCCGTATTTTCCCGCCTGCAGGCCCGGGCCAGGGAAATTGAGGAGAACAGGGATTTATGCGCGAGAATTGCTTCCGAGATTTACAGAAATCTGGGCAAGGACGCGCTCGATCAGACCAGCATTGCCAGGACCCTGGCCATGTCCCGCAGAACGTTGCGCCGAAAACTGGAAGAGAGCAACCTGACCTTCAAGGAAATATTAAACGACTGCCGTAAATCAACCGCGGTAAACCTGTTGGCGCGAACCCGATTACCCCTTTGCCAGATTGCGCTTGCGCTCGGATACTCGGATCAAACAGCCTTTACACGGGCCTTTTCGCGCTGGTACGGCATGTCGCCCAGCCGCTTCAGAAAAGAGACGCCGGACTTTTCACTGGTTCCCATTTCCACCAACTGATCGAAGGGCCCCAGGTTTTCCTCGCCGTGGTGGGTGACCAGTATGCGGGTTGCAGCGGCAAAATTCTGATCTATGTTTTGCACTATCCTGTTAGCGGTAGGCGCATCGATTTCCGACAGCGATTCATCCAGGATCAATATCCGGAACGGACGCAATAATGCCCGGGCGATGGCCAGCCGCTGGCGCTGGCCACCGGAAAAATCGCTGCCTTTTTCCGCAATCCGGGTATCCAGGCCGTGCGCGGCGTTTCTCAGGTCATCGGCGAGACAGGCTATCTCCAGCACGGACCAGAGGCGCTCCTCGCTCGCCTCGGCATCGGCAAGCCGCAAGTTGTCGCCTACGGTGGTGTTGAAAAAATACTCTTCCTGGGAAACCATGCAGACAATCTTTCTGAGCTGCGGTTCGTCGATGGTTGAAAGCTCACAATTTCCAATACTGATGCTGCCGGATTCGGGAGAATACCAACGCGTCAGCAATCCGAGCAGGGTCGTCTTGCCCAGCCCGGAAGGCGCCTTGAGCAGAACCTTGTTTCCCTGCGGTATCCGCAGATCGATACCGTCGAACAAAAGCGAGGCCTGACCACCATGGGCGAACGAGACGTTTTCAAGCTCAATATCGTGATCAGAGGAAGGAACGCAGGATTGCTCGACGGCCGTTTCTTCCGGACTGTCGACAAACAGGTCGGAGATTCTGCCGATTGAAATCTTGACCCTGGCCTGGGCGTGATACAAACCCAGCAGGGTACGCATGGGTCCGACCAGGAAGCCCATGTAAGCGAGAAAAGCAATCAGCGAACCGATTTGCCAGTCGCCGCGTATCACCCAGAACCCACCCACCAGCAAGACCATGCTGCGGGTTATGGCAGTCATCACGGTGGGAATGCCACCGACCACTTCCATCCACCTGCGTTGGCGGATAATCGTGCGCAGATGATCCTTCTGCACGGGTTGCAGGGACGATAGCCGGTCGTGTTCCGCACCCAATCCCTTAATCGTGCCCAGACCGGCAATACTCTCGGCCAGAAAGCTGGAAACCCGGCCTCGCTGTTGGCGCACTCCCCCGGCCAGCTTCTCGGTTCTGGGCCTGGCCCACTTGAGGAAAAGAAATTCGAGCGGCGCCAGGCTGATCGCAAGCAACGCCAGTTGCCATTGCAGAATCATCAACATAATCGCGCCGCCGACCAGTCTCAGGATCGCGCCCAAACCCGACAGCAGGGCGTCGAAGGTAAACCTTTGCACCTCGCTGGCGTCGCCGTCCAGGCGCGTCATCATTTCGCCGACCTCGATCCGGGCTATGCGATGCGGCGGGATGGCCATCAGCGCCTGCAGCGTATTACTGCGTATGTCATTGAGCATGCGCGCCGAGAAACGCAGGTGAACCAGGCTATTGACCGCGCCAAAGATGACGGCGAACAGGCCGACAGCGAAAAGACAGGCCGCCCACAGAATCAGGCTGTCGCCGTCTTTGGCCATCAGGCCGTCATCGATGAGCAACTTGGTCAGATAAGGGGGGGCGAGCCCGAGCAAGGCGGAAAATATCGACAGCCCGAGAACCAACAGCAGCGCATGGAAATATTTCCTCAGAACAGGCGCAATCCATTTGCCTCCGGTATCGCCCAGAAGGATTTTCGACAGGCGTATCATCCATCGGTCAAGCATGCGTCTGTACAGAATGATTGCGAAATTCCCGCCCCTGAAATACCGCGCGACGATTCAGTAAGTCTTCCAGCTCCGTCACGCTGCAACTGCCACGTTCCTCGAGTATCCGGGCTATGATTCCGGCTTGCACGGCGCAACCGATACTGGCCCCCCCGGTCTGTAAACCGGTATGTTCGGGCGAAGCACACCAGTTTCCATAAACTGTCTTGCCGTGATGGTTCAGGCGGGAAATCTGCCCAACCGCACAGCGCGCATCGCCGGTAGCGGCGATGACGCCCTCATAGGCCGCCGGAAATGTCATCGCTCCCCGCGTCGGCGACGCCGCCACCAGGATTATGTTTTCCGCCACGACATCACGACAGGCCTGGGCGAGCACCTCGCGGTCATGTTTCAGACCCAGGCTCATGCAGATGACATCGACCGCCTGCGCCTTGAGCCACAACAGTCCGGCGGCAACCAGGGCCGGCGTGGCCACGGGCCGGTCGTGAAAAATCTGAGCATGATGGCACTCGACCCGCGGTTGAATCTGCCTGATCGCCTTCTCGATGGATGTGCCATGACCAATCCGGTCGACAGCGGGGGCTTCCTCTAGTATACGACTGCCGTCCTGCCGGAAAGCCCTGGCAAAACGCAGCCCCGCGGATCGACAACCGCTATCGATAATTCCTACCCTGATGACTGCTGATGCGGACTTCACCGGAATACCCCTCGGAATTCTCCGCGGAGACCTTTAATTATTTCCGGATTACTGCTGAAAGACTCGCAAATTGGCCAGCCCCATATTGGCGCCGCCGGGCATGTCGATGGCGCCAAGCTCCTGCAGCGTCTCGCTATCGAAGATCCGTATATCCCCCATCGCACCGCCGATTATGACCTTCTTGCCATCGGTCGTGATATTGGTTGCGTAATAACTGTGCGGCAGATCGATTCGTTTTATCGGTTTGCCGCTTTCCGCGTCCAGTTTGGTCAGATTATTGTAGGCGGCGTAAACGATGTTCTTTTTACTCGGATGAGCGGCACTGGAAAAATAGAACACGTCGGTATTTTCAACATCGGTCATGCTGAACTCCCCCGTGTCCAGGTCCAGGCGCAGGATTCCGGTCCAGTAGGCCGCGGGATCCGCCAGATCCATGTCACTGCGTGCGGAATAGTAGGGCGTGGTAAACACCCCCGCCGATTCCCACTGTTGCCACACGCTCAGGATATCCGGGGGATAAAAATTAGCTCGGTCCCATTCCTGTGTTTTGTGCTCGCCGATCTTGTTTCCGGTTTTGCCATCGAAAATATGCAGCGCACGCCCCATTCCATAGAGCCTGGAACCATCGTTGGAATAGGCCAGAACCGTTATCTGCCTGGGCGCATCGCTACGCGCCTTGAGCGCTCCGGTGCTGGCGTCGTATAAAGAGATTCGCGTCGATAGAACGCGGTACTCGCTCTTCAGTATTTCGACAGGATTTTCATACACCGCAATGGTCGAATCGTCCGGCGAAACATCCATGCCGAACATGGCCTTGACCCTGTTTGCATCATCGGACAGATCGATCCGCATCAGCTCCTTGCCGCTGTCGAGATCGATCTTGATGATCGATTCGAACTTGTTTCCAGACATGAAAGCGCTTTTGCCGTCTCTCGACGGAACTACGGTAGAAATCGTCGGGCCGGCGTTTTCGACCTCGATCTGCCGGGTGATTTTCATCGAATCGGGATCCGCGATTATAATCCTGTTCGGCTTGATTGCCGTCAGGATCATGTCCTTCGCCTGCGCAAGACCGGAGGTCAGGAAAAGCGCTCCCAGCAAGGGCAGCAAATAAATCGGCTTGAATTTACTTTTCATGGATCATCCCTCCGTTACAGATCTTCGTCTGGAAAATGCGCCTGCAGGTTGCGCCAGTCAGTTTGCGGGGCAGCCACCTCGTCATTCCACTTCGGATAAGTACTCATCGTGTCGGGCACCTGTGCCGGCCACCAGCAGGGATCGGTGCAACCGTACAGGTCCGCTTCCATTGGCTGGCACAACGCGGCCACACCGCCGAAGGCATCGACCTCCCACCCGGGATCGAAGGTAGTGGTACAGCCAACCAGGGAATTCATGGCAACCACTTCTTCTTCATTACCCTGTTCAACGGCCTCTGCAAACAGCCTGGCCTTTTCATTGGCCGGTTTCAGATGCTTCATGACGCTTTTCTCCTAGGTGAAATATGCTTTTCGATATAAGCGGGATTTTGCTGGATAATGCGCATATAGCCGCGCACACCAAAGTCCACCCAATCCCGCAACAGGTCGCAGTAGTGATATACGGGAGCATGAGGATCCTGGTTACGAACATAGGATTCGTGATAACAGCCCCCGGCGCATAAGGAGCGGATTCGGCATGTGGCGCAACCGAATTGACTCCTATCCTGCGTGGTTTCTATGAAGGAAGAGAGCTTCTCCACCTCGATACCTTTGTTAACGTTGCCATAGGTCGGCTGATCTGAGCCAACGAAACGGTGGCAAAGATGCAGGTCTCCCTCTTTATCGACGGCCAGCATGCCGAGCCCGGCGCCGCAGGGCACTACCTTGCGGGTTCCGGCGGTTATATCGGAAAGCAGCTGGTGCATGTTGGAAAAGCCGATGTTGACGCCTTTTATCGCCGCATCGATATAACGCTCGCCCAACAGCTTCATATCCGAAAACACCTGTGCGAGAGAATCCCCGCCCAGGTTAAACGCCGATAAAGGCCCCGAGGTTACCGGGCCAAAGCCGACTTCGGCAAAGCCGAGGTCATTGATCAGATGATCGTGGATCGCGATTACGTCGGTCACGCCTTCGGTCAGAGTCACGCGGGCACCGACGGGTCGCGCACGATAGCGCGATAACAGCAATTTGACCTTGGTGGCGACAACATCGTAGGTGCCCTTGCCGCCCACGGTCAGCCGGTTTTTATCATGCAGCGCCTTCGGACCGTCCATGCTGACGGTTATCGCCACTTGATGTTGAGCCAACCAGTCGATGATTTCCTCATTTAGCATGGTGGCGTTGGTAGTCAGCGAGTAATCGACCGACATTCCCTGGCGCGCCGCGGCCGGTGTAGCATAGGCGACAACCTCCTTGATCAGGGGCATATTGGATAAAGGTTCGCCACCGAAAAAAACGATATTGACCTGATCACGGCCACGTGCCTGCTGCAACAACAGGTCGACCGATGACCTGGCGGTGGCAAAGTCCATTTTTTGCCCTTTGGCCGGGGTGGTCAGGTCTTCCTTGTAACAATAGGTACAGGATAAATTGCAGCCGGTATTCACATTGAGGATGATGGTGCTCAAATTGACGTCCTCGACTGGCACAACTTCGACCGCCGGCGCCCTCGTTTCATCCCGTTGCAGGATATTCAAGCTGGCGAACCCGCTGAAGCATTCCAGCAGTTCGCTCTCGTCGAACCTGTTCCCCAGACGCTCCAGCACCGTGTCTGTCGACAGCGTATTAACCTCCTTGAACAGGTTCAGCACCGATGAGCTGACTTCATCCATCTCGAACAGGCTGGTGGTCGGCACATGCATCAGCATGTGCTTGCCGCCGACATCCAGATCGTGAGCGTTATGCGGAACCAGAGTGTATAAACTCATCTTATCTTCCTCTGCTGCGACGGATCGATGTCCTAGCGAATCTGGGCATCGATAAATCGCTGCACGGTAACGTACAATTGGGCACTGCCCTCGACCATATTCGAGCCATCGCTTACGGTCGCGGTTACCTTCAGGTTGCCCGCGTTGTTGGCCGTCATGAAACGCTTCGGATTAGGTCCGCCCAGGTTTGGCGTAAACAGCCCACGGCGATCAATGGAGCCGGCGAACTCGGCATCCTTCAGCCCTGCCGCGAATTCATCGAAATTGTCGGCCTTCCAGTCGGCGGGCATGGCGCCGATTTCTATGTCGTCTTCCGTACCCGCCTTGCCGTCCGGGCCCGCCATATACCCGATCGCATCGAACTGCGCAGTCAACTTTTCGACGGCACCACCGCCCACTCGCGCAATTTCGACCTCCGGGCTCACCTTGACGGCATCCACCCGGTTATAAACCACCAGCTTTCCGCGTCCGCCCGAGCCGACCGTCACGCTGCGCTGCCCGATTTCGGCCGAAGCTGCCGCCTTCACGTCGGCAACGACCTTGTTGCTGCTGCGGCTGACGATATTCACCGACATTCCGCTACCGAAATTCAGGTCTCCTCGATCGAGACCGGTGCCGATGACAGTGACCCGCTGACTTGCTCCACGCTTGATATAGCCGGGGCTTATTGCCTGTATAGCGGTCGGCGCGGAAGCTTTGGCCGCGTTCATTCGGCCACCGAGATTGTCCTGGCTCTTGATATACCAACGCCCGGCCATGGTGCCTTCATCGCCGGAAAACGCCAGCACCTGGCGAACCGTGTTAGCGCCGCTTTTGAGGTTTGCCCGCCATTCACCGTCGGCGTAAACCCTGGCGCTGCCGGTTTGTTGCACGGTATCGCCATTGGCAAACTCCATCGAGGCCTTTACGTCGTAACGGCCGCCGGCACCGGTGGAGACATTCATCTTGCCCCAGAAGTCGCCGACGCCCGGCTGCTGTCCGGAAATCACCCATTCGCCGGTGAAATCCGCCGTGGCGGGGCCAGGCGCTTCACCCAGCGGGTAGAGCTCCGCCAGACGATCGGTGACGGAGGATGTCGCGATACCGAACCAGTCGCGATCGCGAGCAAGCGCCTGGTATTCGGTGGTAGCCCAGGTTGCCAAATGAAAATGAACCAGTTTCAACCAGTCGTCCCTGCTGCGGCGCTGTAGCGCCACGCGAGCAAAACTGTGGCAGCGGCCGCATATTTCCATCAATTCCGCTTCGGGCGCCTCGTCTACGGATGCAGGTTCGCGTTCTAGCGCATAACGGTAACCCGCCGTTTCAGCGACGCTGATGCCCTGCTTTTCCGACAGGAAGGCAATCAGGTCCAGACGTTCCTGGTTGCTTAATTCGACACCGTGGTCACGGCGCATTCTTAACAGGGTCATCTGCCAGCCTTCGGGAGTACGGCGAGCGTCGAATATTCGAGTATAACTATCTGTTTCCTGTGAATAATGGCAACCGCCACATTTATCCTTTAACAGCGGCATTTGATCCGTTGCGATCGCTTTTGAAGGAATCGCGATAATGGACACCGCAGCCAGCAATGCAATCCAGAATGTGTGCGCAACTCTCATTGATATCCCCTGTCGTCGATTAACAGCTGGGACTCGCGGATCGCGAGCCCCGACTATTAAGGTCAATATGGATTTTGGCCGATTATCTTTACATCGGCAGGCGACAGATTCTTGACATTTTCGGACAAAGAAAATCTGTTTGTCCGGAACGGTCAATAATTTTCAGCTTCTTTTGCCTAGACTTCGGGCCACAGCATTATTCAAAACAAATGACTTCATCCTCTTACTCGTTCGATATAGCCGTTATCGGCGGAGGTCCGGCCGGTTGCATCAGCGCCCTGTTACTGAAAAAACAGGGCTTCGATATCGTATTGTTCGATCCCGATAAATCGGCCAGCCGCCTCGAGGGCATCGGCAATCGATTGATGCACTGGTTTAGGGTTAACGATCTCGAAACCGTAATCCCGGATCCCACCCGGGTGACTCGCCTGGCCAACTGGAACGGCAACAGCAACGACTACAACTTTGAATTCCTGGTCGAGAGAAAATCGATGGACGCTTCGCTAAGAGGCCATGTCGGCAAGCAGGGTGTCGCGGTTGTCGCGGAGACGGCAGACTACCGTAAAGTAAAACAGGCGGTTGAAGTCACCGCGGCATCGGGCACAGGGTTCAAGGTCAAGCGGGTCATCGATGCTCGCGGCCGCAAAGCCCACTCGGGCAAACATTCCATTCACGGTCCGGCCACCGTTTCGATAGGCGGATGGCTCGACGAGTGCAGGTCGGAAATGGCGTTTGCCCAGGTAATCCCGTTTCGCGATGGCTGGGTATGGGCCGCTCACCCCGGAGGCGGTCATGCCTGGTTTCAGGCAACCCTGGATGCCGTCGACGGAAAGAGCCCGCCGTTGTCCAGGTTGCAGCAAGCGTTCGATTCCTGTCGGCAACAACTGGCTCAGCCCCTGTCCGGTGATTTCAGCTCCATCCTGGTGCGCGGCTGCGCCCCCGTCATAGGTAACTTTACGCCCGATCCGCAAATCATACCGGTCGGCGACGCCGCTGCAGCAATGGATCCCTTATCGGGTAACGGCATGTTCTGGGCGGTTTCCAGCGCGCTGGCCGCCAGCGCTTCTATCAACACCCTGGAAAGCCGCCCGGGCGCAAGTAGCGAAACGCTGGTAGCGCGTTATCTGAGCGAGCGCATTGGTGAAACCTACTATCGCCAAACCAGGCTGGGACGTGACTTTTTGCGCATGGAAACCCGCTACCGGGACGCAGCCTTCTGGTCGAAACGGCTGAATTTCCCCGACAACCAGGCCTTGCACCAGCCAACAGAGGGCATACAGGTCAAAAAAAGTATCGTCGTCGTCGACGGAATATTGAAGGAAAAGGAAATACTGATCACGCCACTGGAGCCGACAGGCGTCGCCTGGGTCGACGGTGTCGATGCGATCGAGATCTGGTCGCTCTACCAGTCGGAAGACGGCATTGCCAGAATGTCGGATTTATGGGGCGAAGACAAGGCCCGCTCGTTTCATACATGGATTAACGAAAGACTGGCGGTGCAAGCCCCTGCCGCTGCGCCCGGTTAATCGACAACCACCGCGTAAAAGCCGGAAATCTGGCGCCGAGCGGGCCCGATCGGTCGTTCATTGCTTTATCCAGTCAGGATAAATAGTATATGTTCCCATCAGACATTACCCCGGCGAGGGCCTGAAATGCTCAGACAAGGAATTAGGTTTGCCATCTCCGCGGCGGTTACGGGCCTGCTACTCACCAGTCCGGTTTACGCTTTCGATCTGCTCGTTGCTCAGGCCGACACTTCGACCCCCGAGACGCAAAAAAAATCGAAACTGGTCGACCTGTGGCAACCCGGAGATCCGGGTCAGCGCATGAACATCCGCGGGCGCGTAACCAGTATCGATGGCACACCGCTGGGCGGAATTCACATATCCCTTCGGCAGGCAAACGGTGAAGGCGATTATACCGAAAACTACCAGGCCACCCTGGAAACCGACGCCCGCGGGCGTTTCCAGTTCGGATCGGTAGTACCCGGTAATTATTCCGGCGCCAAGCACGTTCATATCTCGGTGTACCAGGAAGGTTTCGAATACTTCGATACCAGCATATTGTTCAAGGGCGATCCGAACCTGGACGAACACTACGAAAGCGGCAAGGCGATATTTCTGGAAGAGTCGACCGTGAAAGGGGAAACCATTCTCTTTGGACGCTTCGATATCGTGCTGACTCCCGAGTAGGAGCAGCCGCATCGATGGCGCGCCAACAGTAGGCCGGCCGGGTATCGATGGGGAAACCATGAAAAACGCCAAGCTCATTTTTCTTTTTCTGATCGGATTTCTGTTACCGGTGGTCGCGATTTCCCAGTCGCTCCAGCAAGACGATGCGGCACAAAGCGCAGGGCAACTCGACGCTCCCCCGGGTAATTCGCACGAATTTTATTTCACGCGCGGCATCTATAGTGGGGAGTTCGATAGTTACGACGAAGGCGGGCGCTGGGCGGTCGATTACCCGAAAGCGGATCACCAGTTCCTGATCGCGCTAAAACGACTCAGCGTAATCGACGCCTACGGATCGGATAACGCAATGGAGTTGACCGATCCGTCATTGCGCCGTTTTCCGTTGCTATACGCGGTCGAAGTGGGGTCGATGTCGCTAACCGAGGCGGAAGTGCTGGCACTGCGAAACTACCTGCTGGCCGGTGGCTTGCTGGTGCTCGACGACTTCTGGGGCAGCTGGGCCTGGGATCAGTTCCAGTCGCAGATGCAAAGGGTCCTTCCCGATCGCGCGATTGTCGAAGTGCCGCCGGAACATCCCGTGTTTCATGCCTTTTACAACATCGATCGCGTGATACAGGTGCCTAACGTGCGCCAGGGCTGGGGCTCGCGGCATGGCGGACCGACCCATGAATACGACGGCATCGTGCCCCGGCTGCGCGGCATATTCGACGACGACGGCCGCCTGATGGTGCTGATCAACTGGAATACCGACCTCGGCGACGCCTGGGAATGGGCGGATGACCCCAATTATCCGCTCAAATTCTCCACCTATGCCTTCGAAATCGGGATCAATTTCGTCATCTACGGAATGACCCACTAGAGCCGCCCCGGGGACAGAGCGAAGCATGTTCGAATTCCTGTTCAAATACCCCGCAGAGTATTTTGGCGAAGGCAGGTTCGTATCCATGTTCTCCTGGTGGCAGCTGGCGCTGATGCCGCTGGCAATAGCGGCGATCGCCTTCGTCTTGCTGGGTTACTTCAGGCTGCGAGGGCAAACGCGCGGCGTCGACAGAATGACCATCGCGCTGCTACGCGGCACTGCCCTGGCGATGATCGTCTTCAGTCTGTCGCGGCCGCTGCTCGAAGTCACCGCGCGCATGCCGCAACCCGGCGTGCTCGGCGTTTTGCTCGACAATTCCCTCAGCATGGGGCTGGCGGACGGGGAGCTGGACGCACGCAGCGATTTTATCACCGAACAATTCGATGCAGCATCCGGCGAGCTGCTGCGCGACCTGCAGCAAAGCTTCGATGTGCGGCTGTTTAAATTCGGCAGCGAAACCAAAGCCATTTCCGACATTGGCGCACTGGATTATGTCGATGGCGACAGCAATTTGATCCAGGCGCTAAGATTCGCGCAAACGGCCCTGCAGGGCGAGCCGCTCGCCGGCCTGGTGGTGATCGGCGACGGCGCAATGCAGCCGGCCGAGCCGCTGGACGACTTGCTGCTATCCTTAAGATCGGCGCGTATTCCGGTCTACAGCATCGGCCTGGGCGAGAGCCGATACGCGCGCGATATCGAAATCAGCCGGGTCAAGTTGCCGGACGCGGTACTCAACGGCAGCCGGGTGATGGCGGATGTTTCGATAAAGCAGCAGGGCTACGACGGCCAGACGGTCGAGCTGCTGGTCGAGGATGACAGCAGAATCCTGCACAAACAGCAGGTACGCCTGCAGCCGGGAATCCAGTCGTTGAGGATACCGCTGTCTATCGAGGATAACGGCCCGCGCCGACTCGAGTTCCATCTCGGCGCGATGGCCGATGAAAAAATCGCCGCCAACAATAGCCGGCAGGCAATGCTGACGGTGGATAACCGTAAAATGCGGATTCTTTACTACGAAGGCGAGCCCCGCTTCGAGTTGAAGTTCGTTCGCCGCGCGGTCGCCGACGACAAAAACCTTGGCGTAACCGGTTTGATCAGAACCGCCGATGCGAAATTTTATCGGGTTGGCATCGAATCCAGGGAAGCGTTACGTAACGGCTTTCCGATCACCCGAGATGAACTGTTTGCCTACGACGCCATCATACTGGGCAGTGTCGAAAATTCTTTATTGAGCCGCGAACAGCAGGACATGATCGTCGAATTTGTCAGTGAGCGCGGCGGCGGCCTGCTCATGCTCGGCGGCCGCCACGCCTTCAGCGAGGGAGGACATCGAGACTCCGTGCTGCAACGGATCGCGCCCGTGGTGATGCCGGAACAGGCCCAGTCCGATTTCACCCGCCAGGTCAGAATTCTGCCAACCGAAGCCGCCCTGGTGCACCCGGCGCTGCTGATCGCCGACAGCAGTGAGAAATCGATCGCCCGCTGGCTGACCCTGCCGCCGCTGACCATGGTCAACCCGATCCGGCGCATCAAACCCGGCGCCACGCTGCTGTTGAGCAGCCCGGCAAACGAGCAGGACGACGCCTACGTGGCAATGGCCTGGCAGCGCTACGGCCGCGGCAAGGTAGTCGCGTTTCCGGTACAGAATTCATGGCTTTGGCAAATGCATCACGAAATCGAGCTCGAAGACCAGACCCACGAACTGCTGTGGCGGCAACTACTGCGCTGGCTCGTCGAAAGCGTTCCGCGTCGCTTGAGCCTGAGCCTGTCGGCGCAGAAAATTCATGCCGGCGGCGTAATCGAGTTGCGCAGCGAAGTCCGGCAACCCGATTTCAGCGCGCAGCGCGAGGCACAGCCGCGCGCGGTCCTGACGGCACCCGACGGCAGTGAACAGGAAATCGTTTTGGATGCACATCCTTCGCTGCCGGGCATCTATGAAGGCAGGCTGTCGGTTGCGGATCCCGGGGATTACCTGGTGCGGGTAGAACTCGATGAAAAAGGCGGCCTAACCCGCGGCGGCGAAACGCGCCTGCTGGTAACCCCCGCGGGAGAGGAATACTTCCATTCGGAGATGAACGAAAAACTGTTGCGCCGGATCGCAGACGAATCCAACGGCAACTTTTTCAGCGCGCGCCAGGCGGACAAACTGGTCGATGCGCTGGATGATAACAAACGCGGATCGCAAACCCTGCTGCGCCTCGAGTTATGGGATATGCCGCTCCTGTTTCTGTTACTGGTCGCGCTGTTGTGCGCGGAATGGGGATACCGGCGTTGGCGGAGCCTGGCATGAAAATTCGCGCGCTGCTAATGCTCTGGCTGCTCGCGACCCCGCTCGCGCAGGCGGCGCAGCATCACCTGCTGATTATCAGCGGTATCGGCGGCATCGACGCCTATCGCGAGCTTTTCGCGGAGCGAGCGACGCGCCTGTACGAATCCGGCGTCAAAGCCGGCATCGACGAAGACAATATCATCCTGCTGAGCGAGGCCGCGTTGCCGGATGCCAACCGGAGCCACCGCGTCTCGGACAAACCGACCATCCTGCAGGCATTGCGGGAAATCGGCGCCAGGACGCAGGCCGGCGACCGAGTATTCATAGTATTGATTGGCCACGGCAATGCCCGCGGCGACGGCGCGGCATTCAACCTGCCGGGGCCCGATATCTCCGCCGCGGAACTCGCCGCGGCGCTGACCGGGCTGCAGAACCAGCTCGTCGTCATCGTCAACACGGCCTCCGCCAGCGGTCCCTTCATCGACGCACTGTCCGGGAATAACCGCGTGGTCATTACCGCGACCTCGAGCGGCCGCGAGTACCACGCAACGCTGTTCGGTGATTATTTCGTCTCCGCCTTCGCCGATTCCGGCGCCGACACGGACAAGGACGAGCGGGTATCGATGCTGGAGGCGTTCGCGTTCGCGCGGCGCGAAACCCAGCGCGCCTACGACGGCGAAAAGCAGCTGTTGACCGAACACGCCCTGCTGGATGACAACGGCGATCGCGAGGGCAGCCTGGATCCGGGCGAGTTTGAGGTCGACGGCGCGCTGGCGAACCGCGTTTACCTGCAACAGCCGCCATCCCTGGCCCTCGGCGCATCGGCGCAGCTGGTCGCAATGATGCAGCGCAAACAGGATCTCGAGCAGTCGATCGGCGAGTTAAAGCGGCAGCGTGAGAGCCTGTCACAGATCGACTACTACGCCCAACTGGAAGAATTACTGGTCGATCTCGCCCTGCTCAGCCGCGATATCAGGGCGCAGGGAGGTTAGATGAAAAATTTGCTGCTACTGACTCTGCTTGGCTTTGCGCAACTCGGTTACGCCGCCATCGACCCGCGGCTGGAGCAGATTCAGGCACTGCGCCAGAGCGGCGACTACCCGGCGGCGCTGGAACGGGTACAAAGCGAACTGGCGGCGCAGCCGGACAGTATCCCGCTGCTGAACCAGCTGGGTGAACTGCGGCTCGAGACCGGGGATCTCGAAGCCGCCTCGACGCGCTTCCAGCAGGCGCTCGAGCTGCAAGGACCCGGCCGGCTGACGGCAAAACTCAACCTCGCCGAAATCCATCGGTTAAGGGGCGAATGGCAGCCGGCCGAAACCCTGTGGCGCGAAATTCGGCAAGCCTACCAAAGCGAGCCCTCGCTGAGCGCGCGCGACCTGTTTGCGATTGCCAGCGCAACGCGCCACCTGGGGCGCTCCGATCCACAGCTTTTCAAGGACGCGGTACAGCTGTTCGATCAGGCCAGCCGCAAGGATCCCGCCTACCTGGACGCGGGCGTCGCGCTGGGAGAGCTGCTGCTGGAAAAATATAACAACCAGGAAGCCGCGGCCGTGTTCAAAGAGATGCTCGAGATCAACGAAAAACATCCTCGCGCCCTGCTCGGCATGGCGCGCAGCCAGCACTTCGATTATTCGTCGGAGGCGGTGAAGACCGCGCTGCAGTCGTTGTTCATCAATCCCAGGCTGGTGCCCACGCGGGTCTTCATGTCGCGCCTGTTCATCGAACAGGAGCAATTCGCCGACGCCAGGCACGAGGCCGATCTGGCGCTCGAGGTCAACCCGGTGTCTCTGGAGGCCCTGACCATGCTCGGCGTGGTCAACCATCTCGAACGCAACTCGGAGCAGTTTGCAGCGATCGAACAACAGGTCATGGCGCTGAACCCGCGTTATGCCGACTTTTATGCAACCCTGGCGGAGCTGGCGGCGCAAAACAGGCTCTACCAGGATGCGGAAAAATTTGCCCGCCGCGCGCTAGAGCTGGATCCATTGTCATGGCGAGGCTATGGCCTGCTGGGCATGAACCAGCTGCGCCTGGGCCGGATCGAGGCCGGGCGCGCCAACCTGGAGCGCTCCTTTAGCGGCGACCCGTATAACGTCTGGATTAAAAACACGCTGCAGCTTGCGGATACCTTCGAAAACTACGTGCAAATCGACCGCGGCAAATTCCGCGTCATCCTGCACGGCGAGGAAAATGCACTGCTCGGCGAGTATATTCACGATCTGGCGGAGCAGGCTTACCGGCACCTCGAAAGCCGTTACCGGCACCAACCAGCCGAGCCGATTCGAATCGAATTATACCCGGATCACGCCGATTTCTCGGTACGCTCGGTGGGACTGGCCGGCATCGGGCTGCTCGGCGTCTGCTTCGGGCCGGTGGTGGCGATGGACTCGCCCGCGGCGCGCCCGCGCAGCGCTTTCAACTGGGGCTCCACGCTATGGCACGAACTGGCCCACGTATTCCACCTGTCGATGACCGTAAACCGCGTCCCGCGCTGGTTCTCCGAAGGGCTCGCGGTCTACGAGGAACGTCTTGCCCGCCCGGGCTGGGGCGCCGACGTGTCGCCGGATTTTCTGCTCGCTTACCTCGAAGGGCGCTTACTGCCGGTCAGCCTGCTGAACAACGGCTTCGTCCGGCCTGCCTATCCGGAACAGGTGATACATTCCTATTTCCAGGCCTCGCTGGTGTTCGAATTCATCGAGCAGCGCTGGGGATTCGACGTCATCCGGGCAAGCCTGAACGCCTACCGGGACAGCAAAAATCCCGATACCGTGTTAACCCAACATCTGCAGATCGACAGCGATACCCTCGACGCCGACTTCGACGATTATTTGAAAACCCGCTACGCTACAGCGCTCAAGGCCTTGAGCAAGGATCTCGAGTCCGTTCAGCAAGCGCGGCCGTCAGACCAGGTGACGGTCGAAACCGCGCTGCCCGACAAGTATTTAGACCAGATCAAGCTCGGACAATTGCTCTATGAACAGGGCAACCTGGAACTGGCCGAACTGTTTCTAAACAGGGCGCAACAGCTGTTTCCCGAATACGCCGGTGACGATAGCAGCTACTGGCTGCTGGCCTCCCTCTACCTGCAGCAGGAAAAATTCCCGCTGGCGGAAGCGCAGCTGGAACAACTGGTGACGATCAACGCCGAGCACTACCCTGCGCAGCTCGAACTGGCCAAATTACGCGCCCAACGCGGCGACAAGGCGGCAGCAGCAGCCGCGCTGGAAGACGCGGTTTATATCTACCCCTACGATCTCGAACTGCACCAGGACCTGGCCGGCCACCTGGCCGAGCTCGGCAACTGGAGCAGCGTCGCGCGCGAGCGCCGCGCCCTGCTGGCGCTGGATCCGGTGGACAAGGCGGAGGCACACTACCAGCTGGCCTATGCCTATGAGCGCGCGGGAAATCGATCTTCCGCACGCGAGCAGATACTATATGCACTCGAGATCGCGCCTAATTATCAGCGCGCGCAGGAATTACTGCTTTCGTTGCGGGCGGCAATGCCTTCCGCGACCGGAGCAACGGTAGCCCCAGCGACGGATTGACCGGTTTAACCGCCAACCGCGCCTGGCGCATCCGCAATGGCACAAGAGGTTCAACGATGGATAAAAAACTGGAACAGACGGAATCCCTGAGCGCCGAGGACGATATCGGACTCGCCGAGGATTTGATCAAGCGCTATGCGCGCCTGCGCTCCGAGCTGGGCAAACTGATCGTAGGCCAGGACGCCGTCGTCGAGCAGGTTATGCTGACCATACTGGCCGGCGGCAACAGCCTTATCGTCGGCGTTCCGGGCCTCGCCAAGACGCTGTTGATTCACTCCATCGCGCAGGTGCTGGATCTCGGCTTTTCGCGCATCCAGTTCACGCCGGACCTGATGCCGTCGGATATCACCGGCACCGACCTGGTGCAGGAAAATCCCGACAGCGGCAAGCGCGAGCTCATCTTTCTGCCCGGGCCTGTTTTCGCCAACATCGTGCTCGCAGACGAAATCAACCGCACCCCGCCTAAGACGCAATCCGCGCTGCTCGAAGCGATGCAGGAACACCGCGTTACCGTGCAGGGCAAGACCTACCAGCTGGACGAACCCTTCTTCGTGTTCGCCACCCAAAATCCGATCGAACTGGAAGGCACTTACCCGCTGCCCGAGGCCCAGCTCGATCGTTTCATGTTCGAAATCATCATCGATTACCTGTCCGCGGAGGACGAACTAGACGTCGTGCGTCAGACCACCTCGCTGCGCGAAATCGAGTTCGAGTACGCCATGAGCGGCGACGAGATACTCGCCTTTCAAAAACTGGTGCGCAAGGTGCCGGTATCGAAGGCGGTGTCACAATACGCGCTGGAGCTGGTGCGCCGCAGCCGCCCGGGCAGCGACGACGCGCTCGATTTCGTGCGCGACTGGGTCGACTACGGCGCCAGTACCCGGGCCGCGCAGTACCTGGTGCTCGGCGGCAAGGCGCGCGCGCTGATCAACGGCCGATACCACGTCGATTTCGACGATATCGTGCAGCTCGCCAAACCGGTACTCAGGCATCGGGTACTGCGTAACTTTCACGCCGAATCGGAAAAAGTAACTTCCGACGAACTCATCGATCGCCTGATCGCCGCGGTGCCGTTACCCGGTTCGGGCATGTAGCGGGCGGTGACGTGCTGACAAACCGGCAATCACGGGGCCAGCTGCCCGGGCAACGTTTCATCGACCCGGTCGTTCTAACCCGTATCGATAACCTGGAACTGATCGCGCGCGGCGTCGTCGACGGCTTTATCAGTGGCCTGCATCGCTCACCGATGCTCGGCATGTCGGTGGATTTTGCCGAACACCGCAGCTACATGCCCGGCGATGACGTACGCCGCATCGACTGGCGGCTGTTCGCGCGCACCGACCGCCTTTATGTCAAGGAATTCGAAGCCGACACCAATGCCAACCTGCACCTGCTGCTCGATATTTCCCGCTCCATGGACTTCGGCAGCGGCGCGGTCAGCAAGCTCGAGTATGCGAAATTTCTCGCCGCGAGCCTGGCCTACCTGTCCCGGCGACAGCGCGATCGCATCGGCCTGATCACCTTTGATAACGACGTCGTGGAGACGATTCCACCGTCGATCCGGCACTTCAACACGGTGTTGCACGCTCTCGACCGCGTAACTGCCGGCGGCGCCAGCAATTACAGCGATCCGCTTTCAAAAATAGCCACCAATCTCGGGCGCCGCGGCCTGGTGGTGCTGATTTCCGATCTGTACGACACGCCGCAGCGACTGCTGGGCGCGATCAACCAGCTGCGCTACCGCGGCAACGACCTGATCGTGTTCCATCTGCTGGACCCGGCGGAACTGAGCCTCGACCTGGGTGACGTCGCCAGCGTCGAAGACCTGGAATCAGGCGCCAATCTGCCGATCGCGATCGATCAGTATCGCGACAGCTACCGGCAACTGATCCGGGATCACCGGGCGGAGCTCGAGCGCTGTCTTGGCGCCAACCAGATCGATTACATTTTTGCCGACATTTCGCAGCCGCTCGACAATATCCTGTTCCGCTACCTGTCCGACAGGGAGCGCCAGAACCGGACTCGCTGATGGGCCTGTCCTGGATCAATCCGCTGTATCTCTCCGGCCTGCTGTTACTGGCCTTGCCGGTGTTGATCCACCTGGTGCAAAAGCAGCACAGCCAGGGTAAGCGTTTCCCTTCGCTGATGTTTCTGCAACAAATCCCGCAACGCGAGAAGCGCCGCTTCGAAATCAGGCACTGGCTGCTGCTGGCACTGCGCTGCCTGCTGCTGGCGCTCATCGTGTTCGCATTCGCGCGCCCGTTCCTCAGCACCGAATCCGGGACCGCAGAGCTGGAGCCGGGACGAAAGGACAGCGTCATCGTGCTCGATCGATCCTATAGCATGCGAATTGCCGACCACTGGCAACAGGCGCTCGATCTGGCCTTGCAACGGGTGGATCGGAAACAGCCCCTGGATCGAATCGGGATCGTATTATTCGATGAAGAAACCGAGATTCTCAGCGATCTGACCACCAGCGCCGACAACCTGCGCGCGCTGCTGCGGCCGCTGTCGCCCGGTTATAAAGCGACGCGACTGCCGGCCGCGATCGAACAGGCGGCGCGTCTGCTCGCGGGCAGCAACGCCAGCGGCCGTCAGATTTTGGTGATCTCCGATTTCCAGGCCGCGGCAGCGCCCTCGGTTGCCAAAATTAGCACGGATATCGAGCTTACCGCGCTGCCGGTCGAAGTCACCCGGGTCGCCAATGCGTCGATTACCTCGGTCGCCATCGAACCGTCGTCGCGCGCCGCGGCCGATGAGTTTTCGCTCACGCTCGAAGTGACGAATCGCGCCGCCACCCCGCTGCGACAGGAAGTCATACTCACGCTCGACCGGCGCGAGCTCGCCCGCCGCGAACTTATGCTGGCGCCGGCATCGACGGTTAGCGAAAGCTTCGATCGATTGAACGTCAGCGACGATTTACTGCGCGGCACGGTTAGCCTCGGCGACGATGCGCTGGCGCTCGATAACCGGCACTTCTTCGTTTACTCGAGCAGGCAGCAGGTGCCGCTGTTAATCGTCGAAGGGCCGGCAGCCCGCGCCAATCAGAGCTTTTACCTGGAAAACGCGCTGAAGCTGGCGCGTAATCCCGCGTTTCGAGTCGAACGCAGGGCTTTGAACGCCTTGAAAGCGGAAGAATTGCAAAACTTTGCAGTGGTTATCATCAATGACCTGTCGATACCCGGGGGCGACCTGGGCGAGGCGCTTGGCGAATTCGTCGCCGCCGGCGGCGGCTTAATGGTCAGCGTTGGCGCTGCCGAGCAGCCCAACTGGCCCGCGGCCTACCTGCCGGGAAGCCCGGGACGCAAGGTCGATGCCAAACGCGGCGCGGCCTATAACATGACGACTTTCGAATTCGACCATCCATTATCTATCACCCTCGGCGCGCGCAATACGACCGACCTGTCACTGGCTCGGGTTTATAGTTATCGCGAACTGCAGCCCGGAACGGATGACGAGGTCGTGGCGCGCTACAGCGATGGCGCAGTCGCGCTAGTGGAGCGTCGCGTCGGTCAGGGCCGCGTGCTGCTGTCGACCACGACGCTGGATACGCACTGGAGCGACCTCGCGCTGCAGCCGGCATTTCTGCCCTTTCTGCACCAGAGCCTGCGTCATCTTACCGCCTTCGAATCCCATGCCAAGCAGTCCAGAATCGGCGACATCGCCGACGTGATGCGTTACGCGCGGGCGCTCGCGGGTACCGACGCCATCGTCGCCGCCGCGGCTGACGGGCCGCTGATTGTCGAGTCGCCATCGGCACGCGAAATCCGCGTCAGTCGGCAATCCCCGCTGCTGACCCTCGCCGAACCCGGCTTCTACCAGGTCCATCACGCAACCCCGGCCGGGGTGGAAATCACCCTGGCCGCCAATATCGATCCGCGGGAAGCAAACCAGGAGAAACTTGACGTAGACCGATTTGTGGAGGAAATTAGGGCCTCGGCCGAGCCCCCGGCAACGGGTGCAGTCCTGACCAGGCGACAGGCCGCCGAGCACGAGCAGCAACAGCAGCTGGCGTACGCGATCTTGCTGGCGGTGCTGGCGTTAACGCTGGTCGAGGCCCTGTCCGCCAACTGGATCGGCGCCAGGCGCACCCGGGGAACGGGTTAGCCGATGAAAAAAATGGACACGAAACGTACCAACATCGGGACCGGATTGTTCGACTTGCTAACCCCGGTCCGGCACTCGCAGGCCGCGGACGGGCTCGCCCTGTCGGCGGTCATCGAGCGCATACGACGGCGCTGGCGGCTGCGCCTGCTGGCCGACGGCCTGGTCTGGGTAATCGCACTCGCCACCGTGCTGCTGGTGATATCGGCGTGGCTGTTAAACCTCTGGCATTTTGCCCCGCAGGCGATCTGGCTGTTGCGGCTGGTGGTTGTTTTTGCGCTGCTCGCCCTGCTGCTGCAGTTCTTTATCAAGCCCTTGCGCCGCGAGGTCGACGACAGCCGGGTCGCGCTCTATCTGCAAGAGCGCGAGCCGGGTTTGAACTCGCTCGTCCTGAGCGCGGTCGACGCCAGGAGCGCTGCGAATCAAAGCTTATCGCCGCAACTGGTCGAACAACTGAACAGGCGAGCGCTCGACGCCTGTGCACAGGTCGAATACGGCGACCGGGTCGAACGGCAAAGACTCCGTCATGCCGGCTGGAAACAGGCCGCGGTACTGGCCGTCGTAATCGGCCTGGCAGCCTGGCCGCCCGCGTTTCTGCGCAGCGGCGCGCCGGCGCTGCTGCAGGCCTGGACCAGCGCCAGTGAGGCCTCCCCCTACCGCATTGAAATTGCGCCCGGCGATATCGAGATCGCGCGCGGCGACGACCAGTTGATCAGCGCCAGGATTGCCGGCTTCGACGGCGACGAGGTGCTGCTTTTCACTTCGCTGGACGAAGGTAAAAGCTGGCGCCAAACCGCGATGACCACCGTTGGCGAAAGCGGCAACTACCAGTCTTTTATCTTCGACCTGAAACAGGACAGCGATTATTACGTCACCGGCGCGGGTCGAAGGTCGCCGACTCATCGCATCTCGGTCGCCGACATCCCCGCGATCGAGTCGATCGCCCTGCGCTACCATTTTCCCGCGTATACCATGCTGCCACCCGAAACCAGCCAGGGTTCGGGCGATATCGCGGCACTGCGCGGCACCCGCGTCGAAGTGCTGATCAAGCCCACGATAGACATTCCCGGCGGGTCGTTGCAACTCGCCGACGGCCAGCGTATCGAGCTGCGGCGCGCAGAAGACGAGAACTGGCTAGGCGAGATCACGATACAACAGAATGGCGCCTACCAGGTGGCGCTGCAGCGCGCCAGCGGTATCGACGTCGACGCCTCGCCCGAGTTTCGCATCCGCGCGCTCGACGACAATTATCCGAGCGTTTCGATTACCAGCCCGGGCCGCGATACCAGGGTCAGCATCATCGAAGAGCCGGTATTGAAAGTGCGCGCCACCGACGACCAGGGAATCGCCAATCTCGAACTGGTGCTGTCGGTCAACGGCGAAGCCGAGCAACGCGTGCAGCTGATGCCGACGGCGGATCGAACAGGCGACGGACAACAGGTCGACGCCGAGCATATCGTTTACCTCGAAGATCTCGGGCTGCGTCCCGGCGACCTGATTTCCTATTACGTCAACGCCGAGGACCGGGCGCCTACCGACGAGGCCAGGACCGCGACCAGCGATATCTTCTTTTACCAGGTACGGCCGTTCCGCAAAAACTACCGCCGCGCTGAGCAACGCGGCGGTGGCGGCGGTGGCGGCGGTCAGGGCGGGCAGCAGCAGGGGCACCTGTCGGAGCAGCAGAAACAGTTCGTGGTGGCGACCTTCAAGATGATTCGCGATCGCAGTACCTACAGCAAGGACAGTTACCGGGAAAACCTGGAGCTGCTGGCCACGGCGCAGGCGCGAATCCGCGATCGGGTGGAGGCGATCATACGACGCATCAGCAGTCGCCCGATCGTGCAGGTGGACAAAGCATATAAAGTCATCCTGCAGGAGCTGCCGCTGGCCACCGCGGCCATGCGCGAGGTCGAGCAGCAATTGCAAAAGACCGAAGTAGAGTCGGCGTTGACCGATGCGCAGATCGCGTTGAAGCACCTGCAAAGAGCCGATGCCGAGTTCAGGGATATCAACGTATCGCTGGCGAATCGCGGCGGCGGTGGCGCCGGCGGCAACACCGGCGTCGAGGATCTCGCCAACCTGTTCCAGCTGGAAATGGACAAGCTGCGTCACCAGTACGAAACGGTGCAACGCGGCGCGCAGCAACAGTCGCCGTCGGAAGTAATCGACGAGACGCTGGACAAGTTACGCGAACTGGCGCGGCGCCAACAGCGCGAAGTGGAGCGTGCAATGCACCGCCAGGGTCAGGCGAAAAACAGCGGCCCAAACCAGGATCAACTGGCGCTGGCCGAAGAACTCGAGGAGATGGCGCGGCAGCTGGAACGGCTTTCGCGAACGCAGCCAAACCCGCAACTGCAGCGCTCGATCAGTCAGATGCGTAACGCGGCCGAAGCCATGCGCCGCGCTGCGGCGAGCGCGTCGGCGGGCGGAACGGGCCGCGTCGACCAGGCCCGCCAGGCCGCGCAAAACCTGCGCGAGGCCAGGCGCCTGCTGGACCAGGGCCGGGTGCGACAGTTCAGCGAAAAAGTTGAGCGCAGCCTGCGCCGCGCCGAACTGGCGCAGCAAAAGCAGGCCGCCATCAAGCAGGAAGTGTCGGCGCTGGATGAAAAATGGAGCGCAAAGCTCGAAGCGCAACTGGAACAGCTGCAGGAAAACAAGCGGGCGCTTTCCGAAGAGCTGAATAAACTGGAGAACGAACTCAGCGAACTGACGACAAGCGCCAGGGAAGAGCAACCGCAGGCAGGGCAATCGTTGAAACGTGCGATTCGGGCAACGCGCGAGCACCGTTTGCATGACCGCATCGGTCGCACCCGTCAAATGATCCTGCTGGATGAAAAACAACACGCGCTCGACAACGAAACCGAGATTCAGGCGGGTATCGGCCAGATTCGCGAGCATATCGAAACCGCGCTGGAAAATGTCGGCGAACCGGGCGCCCGCAAACTCGAACGCTCGCTCGAGCAACTGCGCGACCTGGCGCGCGAATTGCGCCATCTTCGCCAACGCGCCGCGAGCAGCGCCAACGGCCCGAGAACGGACGCCGAGAGTTCGGGTCGACCTGACTTCGACGGCGGCCCGATCGGGCCTGACCAGCTGGAAGGTCTTGCCGAGCGCACGCGCCAGCTCGGCAGCGGCTTACTCGACCAGGGCGTCCCGGCGGGCGACATAGATCCCGTGCTGGCAAAAATCCAGGAGCTGTCACGGGCGAAAAATGGCGAGGACTTGCCCGCTTCCACGCTGCAGCACGATCTAGCGCTGCGCGCGCTGATGGAACTGGAGTACAGCTTACGCGGAAATCTCGACAAGCCTGAATTCCCAGAATTATTGATATCCGAGCCGACCGAACTAACCGAAGAATACCAGGAGATGGTCGCCGACTATTTCCGCAAATTGAACCAGCAATAAATATAGCTGTGATATGCAGGCTAGAGGGCGGCCCCCGCATCCACCGCTTTTAAGTTCACCTCGGCGATCGCTTTTTTCTGCAGCGTGGAAATCGCATCATTGAGCGCATCCAGCGGGAACAGCCCGCTGTCGGCGAGCATTGCCCCCAGCGCCACATTCCCGATCGCTAACCGGTTTATCTTTTTTGCCGAGGCGATCAATGGAAGCTTTACGACCTTAGCCTCGGTCGCGGGGAGATCGAGGGATTGCTCGGCATAAAGGGTGGCGCTGCTGGCGAGCTTTTCGATCCGCGCCCGCGATTTCTGCAGGCCCTCTTCTGAAACCACCACGAAGTAGTCGGGGGAATCGATCGCCGTATAGTCGATGCGTTGCGGGCTGAGGATGATTTCCGTGATCGAGTGGCCTGTCATCACGGTAATCGGGTAGTCGTCCTTCTGCGTCGCCTCGAGACCGGCGAACATACCCGCCTGGGCCAGCAACCCGGCCGCCGAGCGGATCTTTTGCCCGGCGCTGCCCGCAATCACGATGCCGGTTTGGCGGCTGATCGCATGCTCGTATTTCGCACTGATCCGCGGCTTTTCACGTAGCGGCTGCTGCGCTTGTGCGTAGATTTCGCGATACCGTTCGCCATACTCCGGCCGTGGCCGATCGGCGAGCAGACCTGCCTCCAGGCCGAGGCGCTCCATCATCGCGCTCAAATCCTTTTTCCCGAGTTGGTTGCGCGGCAGGTAATAGGCGGTGCACATATCCCAGATATCGAGCATGGAGAAGCCTGGCTGCCGGATGGCTTCGGCAATCCTGTCCGCCAGGTCGGTGTCGAAACCGGTCCCTCTATAGGCCCAGGAAGCGCCCGCGGCAACCGTGACACCGCCCAGGTCCATGGCGCTTTCGAGATTGCCCAGCGGCGTGGTCGCGGTGATTCCGTCGGCCGGCGTCGTTACCGAATGCTGACCGCCGGTCATGCCGTAGTTGAAATTGTTGGCAACGACCAGCGTGATGCCGATATTGCGGCGCGCGACGTTGAGCAGGTGCGCACCGCCGATACCGCAGCCGCCATCGCCCTTGAGCACGATGACGGTCAATTCCGGCCGCGCCAGTTTCAGCCCGCAGGCATAGGTGATCGAACGGCCGTGCAGCCCGTGAAAGGCGTGCGTGACGAAGTAGCGATCGGCGAGACCGATGCAGCCGATGTCGGTGACGATGACCACTTTCTTCGGGTCGGGCTGCAGCTGCACCAGCGCCCTGTCCAGCGCCTTGACCAGCCGGTCGTGCCCGCAGCCCGGGCAAAAAGGCAGGGGCCCGATTTCATCGGTCAGGAATGTCTCTACCGCCGCGTTCATCGCAGACCTCCCTGCTCGATGATTTCATCGGGCGAAAGCAGCGTGGTGTCCATCTTGTTGATACCGATGACATCGACTCCCGCGGGCGCCAGTCTTTCGACTTCGAGGAGGTACTGGCCCATATTCATCTCGGGTACGATGACCTTGCGGATTCCGTCCATCGCCGACACCAGCGCCGTCGCGGGGACGGGATAGAGCGTCTGCAACACCAGCGCCGAAACCTTCGCTCCCGCCGCGCGTGCCTCGCGCACCGCAACCGCGGCCGAGCGCGAGGTAATACCGTAACTGATAATCAGCGTGTCCGCGCCGGGCTGAAAATCCTGCTTTACCAGCGCCAGTTCGTCGGCGGCTTCATCCACCTTGGCCGCGTAGTGGTCGATCATTTCCTGGATCACCCGTGGATTGCTGGCGAGAAATCCGTCCTTGTCGTGGCTGGAAGTGGTAAAGCGGGCGATGTGCTCACCGCCGAAGTCGGCGATCGGCGGCACCGCCGACGGCAGGTCGAAATAATGCGGCCGATAGGCCTCGTCGATTGCGGCCCGGGTACGCTCGACCAGCGCGGGCAGCTCGATCGCATCGAGATCGACCGATTCGCGGGTCAGGCCGATCTCCTTGTTGGTCAGCAGGAACACCGGCACGCGGTACTGTTCCGAGAGGTTGAAGGCCCGGTAGGCAAGCTCATAAGCCTCGCCCACGGTGGCCGGGCTCAGCACGATCACCGGAAGTCCGCCCGAGGTGCACCAGCGGGTAAATTGAATATCGCCCTCGGCCCCCTTGGTGGCGGAACCGGTGGCCGGGCCCTGGCGCTGCACATTGACGATGACCATGGGCGTTTCGCCGATAATGGCGAGCCCGATATTCTCGCTGTACAGGCTGATGCCCGGGCCGCTGGTGGCGGTCAGCACCTTGCTGCCGGCCATCGCGGCGCCGATACAAAACCCGATCGACGCGATCTCGTCTTCCGCCTGGATACCGGTACCGCCGTTTTGCGGTAAAAGATCCAGCATGTGCTGCAAGATCGACGACGACGGCGTGATCGGGTAGCCTGCGAAGAAATTGCAGTTCGCCTTCATCGCGCCGCGCGCGATCGCCTCGTTGCCTTCGAGAAATTCAAGTCCCATAACTAGAGAAGCTCCGAATTATTGGTCATTGCGAAACGGTGAAGCTATCTCACAAAGATTGCTTCGCTGTGCTCGCAATGACCCGATAGCCGAAAAGATTGCTTCGCTGCAGCCAATGCGTTCGCCGCGCTCACGGGCTGGGCCCCGCTCGCAATGACCCGATAGCTGGAAAGTTTGCTTCACTGCAGCCAATGCGTTCGCTTCGCTCACGGGCTGGACCCCGCTCGCAATGACTATTAAATCCGCACAAGGCGGTGAACATCGGCATTCACGCATTGAGCGCCACCTGCTGCTTGTCCCCGGTGAGCGTGATCGCGCCGAAGGCGCAGACGCTCTGGCAAAGCTCGCAGCCGATACATTTTTCGGCATCGACGACCATGCGCTCGTCGACGATATGCATGGCGTCGTAAAAACACACCTTGGCGCAGATCACGCAGCGCGGCGTCTTGCACTTGTCGTGATCGACCAGCGAATAAACCGGCGGCGCCTCGAACAACTCCGCCGGCGTCCTGGCCTTGCGCGAGGCTATACCGTAGATCGACTCGAGATCGGGGTAGCCGTGATCGTCGAGAAACTTTTCCATGCCGGCGATGATCTTCGGCAGCCATTCGATGCCCTTGAGCATCAACACTGAACAAACCTGCATAAGTCTGGCGCCGGTCATGAAAAACTCGATCGCGTCGCGCCCGTCGTAGATGCCGTTGGAGGCTGACATCGGGATGCCGTGCTTGCTGTAGATTTCGTGAATCCAGCGCAGCGTCATGTACTTGACCCAGGGCCCGCCGATACCGGCCACGCCATCGATGTACGGCCTGGCGTTGTCGATGTCGACGGCAAACCCGACAAAGCGGCTGTTGACCGCGACCGAGGCGGCGCCCGCATCCCGGGCCGCCTTTGCAATATCGGCGAGATTATGGGTTTCAGGGGTCAGCTTGACCATCACCGGTATATCCACTGCCTCGAGGATGCGCTCGGTCAGCTCGGCGGTCACGTTCGCATCCTGGGCAATCCAGACACCCTCGGTCGGCCCCCCGTAATCGACAGGATGCGGGCACTGGTAATTGAGCTCGATCAGCGGCAGCCCGCAATCTTCCAGCATTTTTGCCAGCATGACCCATCCGTCGATGGTGCCCGAGGCGATGTTGCCGATGATATGCGACCCGTTTTGATGCGCGTATTGCTGGCTTTCGGCCAGAATCGGAATCCACTCCTGGTAGGGTTCGCTGACGTAACCCGAGCGGCTGTAAAAGAAAAAGTTACGGTTCACCTTGCCCTGGATCGGCTCGCCACGGTCGTTCAGGATGGCGTACTTGGAGTGCTTCGTCAGCGTCTGCATGCCGGGCATATCGCCGACGGTCTTGATGATGATGCCGCCGGCCCCGTGGTCGATACACTTCTTCATGTTATCGACGCTGTTGCCCGGCTCCGCCGACGCCACGACGATCGGGTTTTTAAAGTTCAACCCGCAAAACTCGGTGTTCAGATCAGCCATAGCAATTCTCCTGCCAGATTTCGCACGGCCCCGGGTGCCTGCCTGTGTCGAGGTAAATCCAGGGCTTTGAAGAATTTTAGGAGTACGTTGATTGATATGTCCAATCAAAAGAAATGAAGAATTATTTTAAAAAAGTTATCAATCGGCCAGGGCATAAAATCGGCAGCGTCATTCAGCCAGGCGGAATTCGATCCGTGCTTTAATCAAGTAGCCTCCAGGATTTAGCCGTCATTGCGAGCGGGGCCCAGCCCGTGAGCGAAGCGAACGCATTGGCTGGAGCGAAGCAATCTTTATGTTAATGATCGGCTGATGAAAGATTGCTTCGCCGCTTCGCGACTCGCAATGACTAGTTGGCCAGGGATTGGCTGGCGGGCCGGCAAAGGCAAAGGCAAAGGCAAAGGCAAAGGCAAAGGCAAAGGCAAAGGCAAAGGCTACCGAGATTATTAATAAATAAAACTAAATAGTTGATCGTTTTATTTAAATTGACTAATGAACATGTCGATCGTTAGCATCGTGCAATCTTTACCGAATAACCCGTGGCAACACCCGCGCGGCGGAACGAGGAGACCTGGAAATGGCCGCAACAATCGAAGCACGTTTAGCCGAGCTGGGAATTGAACTTCCCGACGCTCCCGCACCCGTATCCAACTACATGCCCTACGTGGTGGCGGGCAACCTGGTGTTCATTTCGGGCCAGGTAACCCTGTGGAACGGCGAGATCAACTATGTCGGCAAGGTCGGCGCCGATCTCACCATCGAGCAAGGTTACCAGGCCGCGCGCATGTGCGGTCTCAACCAGATTGCCCAGGTACGCGCCGCCTGCGGCGGCGACCTCGATCGCGTCAAGAAAGTAGTCAAGCTCGGTGCCTTCGTCAACTGCGTCGCCGATTTCACCGAGCATCCGAACGTGGTCAATGGCGCATCCGACCTGATGATCGAGGTTTTCGGGGATGCCGGCCGCTGCACCCGCACCAATGTCGGCGTGCCCTCGTTGCCACTGGGCTTCGCGGTCGAAATCGACGGCGTGTTCGAGATCGCCTGAATCTAAGGAGGAAACAGACATGCTAGCCTTATGCGCTAACTACGAGGGCAACGTCCCCGAAGACCCGGAGGCATTCGACCGCTACGTCGAAACCGTCCATCTTCCGCTGGTCGCCAGGTATCCCCGACTGCGCGCACTGCGATATATGAAAGGCGCGGCGCGTGACGGGGTCGCACCGAAGTATTACCTGTCGTTCGAACTGTTCTTCGACAGCCTGGAGGATTTCCAGGTCGCTGCAAAATCGGAAGAAAGAAACCGCGCCGTCGAGGACGCGATGAAAATCGCGGATCGTTTCGACGGGGAAATTCACCACGTGATGTACGAGGTCAACGACATTCCGCTCGGGGCCGCTTCGGTAAAGGGGGCTGCGCGGTAAAGGCCCGCAGCTAACAGCATCATGCGCAGATATCTTCACATCAATCTCGATGACCGATCGATCGACGCGCAAGCGCTTAACGGGGAAGCAATCGTCCGCAGCGGCCGCTATCATATCGCAAGAACCCTGCTGGACTGCGGCGCGGCGAGCGTCGAGCCGCTGTCGCCGGACAACCCGCTCATTTTTTCCGCCGGGCCTTTCGCCGGAACCAATTTCTCCAACGCCAATCGCACCAGCGTCGGCTGCAAAAGCCCGCTGACGGGCGGCATCAAGGAGTCCAACGCGGGCGGCAACTTCAGCCTGGCCCTGGGGCAGCTGCATCTGTCTGGCCTGACGCTTTATGGCGCATCGGCCGACTGGGTTGTCATTCATATCGCAAAGGATGGCGGGGTTCGTTTCGATCCGGCGCAAGCCTACCTCGGCAAGGGCAATGTCGAGGCCGCCGCCATGCTGCGCGAGAAATACGGCAAGAAAGTCAGCCTGGCGCTGTGCGGCCCGGTCGGCGAGTACCAGGGATTACTGGCCGGAATCGCCTTCACCGATCCCGACGGGCGCCCGTCGCGGCTGGCCGCCCGCGGTGGCGTCGGCGCCGTGATGGGCAGCAAGAAGGTCAAGGCCATCGTGGTGGAGTTACACAAAATGCCTCAGCTGCACGACCGCAAGAAGGTCATGCAGGCGGTGCGCGAGTACGGCGCCAGGCTGCGCGAACAGGAGGGCGTGCGTAACCTGAACACCCTCGGTACCGCCTACGTGGCGGATTATACCAATCACGTCGGCGGCCTGCCGGTACGTAATTTCGCCGCCGGCCGGCTGGCCGATACCAATATCGAGCCGTTGAAAATGGGCGGAGACTACCTGCGGCAGCAGAATATCGAGCGCGGCGGTGAAACGGCGCACGCCTGCATGCCGGGCTGCATCATCGAATGCAGTAACGTTTATGCAGCCGCCGACGGCAACGAACTGGTGTCGCCGCTCGAATACGAAACCATAGGCCTGCTGGGCAGCAACTGCGGCCTGACGGATCCGGACGATCTGGCCAGATTGAACGCCATCGCCAACGACCTGGGGATCGACAGCATCGAAACCGGCGCGATGCTGGCGGTGTTGATGGAGGCCGGCCTCGCCGGCTTCGGCGATGTTGGCTTCATGACCGACGCGCTGGAGGCCATCGGTAAAGGCACCGCTGAAGGCAAGCTGTGGGCGCAGGGCACTGCCCGCGTGGGCGAGCATTACGAGGTCGAGCGGGTGCCGGTCATCAAGCAGCAGGCGATCAGCGCCTACGACCCGCGCGTGATCGAGGTCACGGGTATTACGATGATGCTCACGGCGCAAGGCGCGGACCACACTGCCGGCAACGTGCCGATGATGAACTGCAACGGTAAACAGGCGGATGAACTCGTCGCCGCCAGTCTGCAGTCGCAGGTGAGTACGGCCAGCGCCGATTCACTGGGCTTGTGCATATTCGGCCGCTCGGTGACAGACACGCACACCGAACTGGTTATCCAGGCCATCAATGATGCCCACGGGACCGAGATCGAGCCATCTTTCTTTTGGGAATTAGGGCGTGAAACGCTAGAATTGGAACACGAATTCAACAAGGCGGCAGGCTTTCTGGCCGAGGACGATGCGCTTCCCCAATTTTTCCATGACGAGCCACTCGCACCATCCGGCAAGACGGCTCGCTTCCGTGATCACGAGATCCGCCAATGCGTAATCGACTGGTGGCAGCAGAGCGCGTAATCAGTCCTCTCCAGTTAGCCGATATAAAAGCGTTGCGTGGCCAGGGCGGGAGTCCGGCTTGAGTTTGAGCCTGCGACATGTCCGCGCCTTCGTCGAGGTAGCCCGCCAGGGCAGTTTCCGCCGCGCCGCGGAAAAACTGTTCGTATCTCAACCCGCGCTGACGATCACCATTAACCAGCTCGAAGAACTGGTGGGGGTCAGCCTGCTAAATCGCACCACGCGACGGGTCAACCTGAGCATCGATGGCGAGGATTTCCTGCCCATCGCCGAGCGCCTGGTTGCCGATTTCGAGCGCGCGATTTCCGACCTGAAGTCCTCGGCCGAGCGACGCGGCGGAAAGGTGAGCATCGCGGTCCTGCCGTCGCTTACCATTAACCTGCTGCCCGGGTTACTCGCTCGATTCAAGAACGCCAATCCCGGGGTGCGGCTGGTGCTGCGGGATGACAATGCGAGGGGAGTCCAGCGCCAGGTGCTTAACAACGAGTCCGATTTCGGCATCAGTAATCGCTGGCAGGAAGACTCCGAGCTGGAGTTTTCCTCCCTCACCGTCGATCCTGTCGGGCTGGTCTGCCCACCGGATCATCCGCTCGGCAAAAGCTCGCGGCCGATCGCATGGCGCAAACTGGAAGACTACCCCTTCGTTGGCATGTCGCAGGACACCGGCGTCAACAAATTGATCAACGCGATCGAGGCCTGCCCCGAGTCCGTTAGCTCACCGGAATACGAGGTCCTGACCATGGCCGCGCTCGGCGGAATACTGGAAGCGAGGCTGGCGATTACGGTCCTGCCGTTGCTCGCAATGCCGAGCCATATGCATCCGGCGCTGGTCTTTCGCAGGCTAACCAATCCGAAAGTCGAACGAGAGCTTTGCCTGATCACGCGGCGCGACTACCCGTTGTCCGCATCCGCGCAAATGGTTCACGACATGTTGCTCACCGAGACTCCGCGCTCCGTAGATCGATTGTAGTTCGGGTCACTATCGAATCGCCATTAAACAGTTGAATAACAAGGGAATCGCGGAGGCGAGATATCCGAAGCAGGTGAAGGCGGGTGAGCGAATGGCCGAGTAGCGCTTCGAGGAAATTAGGAATCAAGCCGGCGAACAGGAGCAAACTCGACCCACTTTGGCCGCGTGACCCGGGTGCAAGAAAACCTGTTGGCAGGCGCGTTGAGCGCCCTTTCCGGACTGTCTAGTAAGCCAGGGGTTTACCAACAGGCCCGGTCATTTTCAGAGTTATACCTCAACAAACAGATTGCTGGATCTGCACAGTCGGGGCTCACCTCCTAAAACTAGTGTGTTTCACTGCCCAATTGGTCGATCAGAGCGCGAAGTAGATCCGTTTCAGTCAAAATGCCTACAAGCTGGCCATTGGCGTCCAGAACGGGCAGGCCTCCGATTCGATTATCGATCATTTGTCTGGCCGCCCCTGCCAGTAGTTGGTCGGGTGCTATGGTGACGACCGGGCTATGCATCACTTCGGACACTTCCACCGGTGTTTCCCTGAAACGCAAGGAAGCAACTTTCAGATCACGACGGGTAAGGATGCCAACAACCGCGGTGTCTTTATTGACAACCGGAATATGGTGCAGATCCTTCTCCTGCATAATCTCAAACGCCTTCCAGTAGTCGGTATCGTCACGAATCGTGATTGGCGTATGCGACATATAGTTTTCTACTTGCATCTTATGTTTCCTCGTGGATTGAGATCGAAAGTTTAAAGACCACATATCCCTACAACAAGTAGTGATATTTAATCATTGAAATTAAATAAAGAAATGCTGCCAGCGGCGGACTGAAAAAACCGAAAAACCGGTACAGATATATTTAATCGACTACTTTTGCCCGGGTTGGCCGTCCAGGCCGTTTGAATTCCAGCCTGATTCCGCTTCTCAACACAATTTCTTCTATGGACCTGTAACCGCCCGCCAGGCGATTACTCCCAAGTCTCTTTGTTCACATATCATAAATAAATCTGTCCCAGTTTCCAGTTTCTACCGATCTAACTCCCCCCCTAGTAATTAAGCGATTCCTCGGTGAACGGCTTGTCAAGCCTGGCATTGTCACGCAGGCCAAGAATCGTCCTGAGCACGCTGTTCATGGTATGTACGTCGTTATCGAATCCACCGTGGCTTGAACTGTTCGTGTTACCGGCGTTGGTCGCGCTACTGTAGTGCACACTAAATTTGTTGCCGATCTTTCTAATATCGGATTCCTGCAGTAGCGGATCAGTATATTTTTTCATGCCCAGTATCTCCTCTGGTGTGTCTTCCTCAAAGGCTCTGGACACCAGGTAGAGCAGGGACTTGCGATATATGAAACCGACATGATCGTCACGCTCCAGCCGATTGGTCAAATTAAAAATCTGCATTTTATCGATGCCAAAATCACTCTTGCCGGTAACCAGATACGGATAGTAATGACTTCGAAACATATCAATTGAACAGGCCGGCGCGAGCAATGAACAACTGCCGAGCCTCAAGTCCGGCGCAAATTCCGCCATTGCATTTACCATGTGTGCGAGCAAAATTGCTCCAGTGCTGTGGCCGACAAGATGAACGGTCAAATCGGCACTTTTCGGCACAGTTAACTCATTGAGGAGAATCTCCAGCGTTTGCGTGCCTGCACGGTCTGGTTTAAATGGCATGTCAGCCCCCGCCTTCATTTCCCGCCACAGTGCCCGTCCGGGAATACGCGTCGCCCATTCTATAAGGCGATCGCTCCAGTCACTGATTCCGCCAACCCGGTCTTGGACTTCCTGCTTGCGGCGAAAGATAACATCCTTGAGTTCCTCCATGATTCCGGTGTCATACATTAAGTGGCAGGGATAAATTCCATTTTCCTTAAACGTATTTTTCATAGCGGCGATACGCCGCGCCGAGGCTTTCGGCGAGTTCAAACCGCCGTGCGCATAGAGTAACAGGTGTTTATACCCCTTTTTATTCGTGGCCAATTGCTCGGCCGTAGTGCGCACGTCTTCGGCATTGCTCCAGTAACGACCCTGGGCGTGAAAATTCCCATCATCTACATGAATAAAATGTCCCGCGATTTCACTGCGCGGCGGCGAGGGCTTGAGCGACAGACCACTGCGATTCTTTTCTACCTGGTCTGGCAGATGCCAAATCTGCGGCGTCGATAAGGCCAGCGAAAACACCCAGGCATCCATTAAATTCTGTTGCCAGTCCTCGTACAACCAGAGCGCCAGACCCTTGTTGCCCCAGGACTTACCCCAGGAGTTTTGTACCCAGAAGCCCCTGCCGTCATAGCCGACAATCGCAAATGCATGGCCTCCCTGCGGCTGCGGCTGGAAGTCGATAATGTGCTCCACCCTTCTTGTTTTTTTATTCTTGAGTTTTTGTGGTTGTAGCCACCCGGCGTGGGTTTTCGCCGAACAAAAAATGGCGCCACCCTCGTTGATGGCTGCGTGAAAGTCAGAAATCCGTGGTTGAACTCGATAGTAGGCGCCGATGGTGTTTTTGCGCGCCATTTTGGCCCGTTCGACGGTAAGCGTTTCAGGGCTGTTTGCGACGTACTTCCAGTCCGAATCACTGCAAACACCCATGTTGTACCATCCTTTGATGGCGCCCCGACAACTTGAACCGGCATAACCCTCTCCCGGCCATTCATCGTGCAACTTAGCCATTTGATATAGCATGCGAGGGCTGACCTTATTTTCTTCGCCACGCTGATTATTTAACAAGTTGATTACGGCGGCGAGGCCAAAACCAGTACACGCACCCTCGTGTTTTTGATCCAGAATAGCCAGGTCTTTTGGTGGGTCGAGACGCATTTCCAGTGTTTTCAGCGACGGCTCGAACGGAAAGTCACGCAGGTCAGGAGCATCCTGAATCGCGCTAAGCGGATAATCGTCGGCAGCCGTTAAATTCTTTTGTTTCTGCATAATGGATATCTCGTCTGCGTAATGGATGATTTGATCGTGATTCTACTTCACCACAACATGACGCCGCCCTGACCTACGCCAGTGGAGTAATACAGGCGCAAACGAAGATAGTAGGTTCGACCGTTAATCAGTCTGATTTCAATTTTCGAATTGTAATTTGTGCCGCTGTCATCGTCGCCATCGAGGTAGATGGGCGTACCGTTATCATCTTCAAATAGCACGATAACGGTATCCATCACGCCGAAAGTTTGAATCGTGTAACGCCTGCTGACTTCTGGTTTTATTTCATAATCGAGCTGTTGTCCTACTCCGAGTTTTACGATTTGTGATAAGAAAGGTTTGAGCAAAGGCAACTTTTTCTTACTGGGCGCTGGATAAAACTTGCGTACCTCTGCCTTGTCTGTATCGGAAAGACCAGCTCTGGGAGTCAATGCCTTGTTTTGATATTCAGCCGGAACCTTGATCAATCCTTTGCCGAATCGATAGTGCATGATCGAATCCTTGTCCCAGATCGAACCCTCAACTTCGGCAGTCGAAATTTTGCGAATAATATTGTGATAGATTTTACCTTCGTCCCAGTTATTTGGCGGACCGCTGAAATAATCCTTGACCGCATCGACATCCCAGACGATACCGGCATTAGGGTTTTGATGCTCATGCGGAAAGCCGAGTGCATGTCCGATTTCGTGCAACGCGGTATCACGGCCGTACGGCGTGGTTAGATCCCAGCCAAAATTCATCGTCCGCTGGCTAGAATTATCCGCGATATCAATTGAATCCCGGCCAACATAAGACCAGGATCCACCACGCTGAAAACCGATTCGAATCTCGGCATCATTTGGGCTGCTGACTTCTTCGAATTGAAGTCCAAGACCGAGACTTTTCCAGGTTTTGAATGCGTTTCTTACCGCGTTCTTCTGGTTATCGGCGCCACGCCAACTCGCCGGTGAGTTAAAAAAGAAATAGTGCAGGACCGTGTTATTAACCCACTTTTTTTCGATATAGCGTATAAGAAACGCCCTGCCCGGATCGATATGACTGTCCAACGCTCGATCGGGTACGACCGGAAGGCCACAATGCGCAAATTGTTCGTTTGGCTTGCTTCTTTTTCTGTATTTCTTTTTCTTATCTCCCATCTCACACCTCCGTGGATGCCTAAGTTGAAATGTTGATCAAAAATATTCTCGCCTTATTTCCGAATGAAGTCGCGGAATGCTCTTTGGCGGAAGAAATGCGATTGTTACGCATGTTCCGAGGTGACAGGAATCTGGAAGCCCACCTGGATTTCGATTTGCAGCGCTCATAAGGCAACTTTTCCCCATGATTTTCTACATTACTCCACTAGCAATGCTGCACACGCCCTTTCGGATCATGTTTGTTATCAATGGTTTCAAAGCACGGAAATACAAGCGAGAACTAGAAAACACCTTCCCTGCTTCCATGTGTTTTAGTTGAGTCAAAACCCTACTCCGAAAATATTGGAATTGCAAATTGACAGGGTTGCCAGTCAGGGACTCTTAGGTGATTAGTGGTTCTTTCTCTAACAATATAATTCAAGCCTGGCCGAAGTGGATTTGCAATGCTTGCCAAAGGTTATCGAAATATCACGGATCATTGTTATCCATGGGTATTTCCAACACTAATTTGTCCATCTTGAGACGCAATGATTTGATTTTCAAAGAGTAATTTTTAACCCTCCGACGTAATCACAGGTTTGTACAGGGAAGACTGATGGACGCCAGGCCATTCGCATTAAGCTGACAGCAAACTAATAGACAGCCGTGGTGGCGGTCGTCCTGAACCGCTCGGGTTTTCTTATGGCTGCCCTTAAAACAGGCGCGTTCAGAAGTTGGGATTTCCGAATACCGCCAACAGGTAATGACTGATTCCATGGTTACCCATGTATACTTCTAATCACATAATGAGTACACCTCTTAGCAAAGGAGAAAAGCAGTTCATGCGCTGGTTTTACTTTATTCTCGTTCAATGCCTGCTCATCGGGATCGTTGGCACTGTCGTTTTTATCCATAGGGACCGAGTAGCTCTAATAAAAACTCCTCCAGCTTCGTTAGCGCAGTGGTATAAGCCGGAAAACAAACGGCAAGTGTGGTTGCATAATATGTTTAAGCTTCGCCGCGAAATGCAGGCAGTAAGATTTTATGCCAATAATAAAGATGATATTCATCTACAAAAATGGGCCGCTCAATTAAGCGAACATTACCTGCAAATAGGTGAAATGATTCCAGAGTGGAAGAAAAAACTGGATACGAATCTAATTGCCGAGCTGCAGGAACAGGTCAAAAACAGTAACTATCGGGAAATAACTCACAGTCTCGATAATTTAAGTAAAAGCTGCGACTCCTGTCATGTGGATTACCGGGCAATCACTGCAACCATTTATCGTGCCGCTAATTTCTCAGCGATTGATACCCCCGGTCGATCAACTTCATTGAAAGAGCACATGAAGGAGCTTACTCAGCAGGTTAACCAGATTAAAATTGCATCGGAGGATGGCATGCAGAAGGCTGCACTGGCTTCCTTATCGGATCTAAAGAAAGGTATGAATACATTGGGCGAGACTTGCTCAATTTGCCATAAGAAAGACGAAAAGGAGTACCCTGGCGATATGATCAATAAAACGATTGCCAGGCTCGAAGAAAGCCTGGTAACGGGCACCCTCAAGGATCAGGGGCGTGAATTGGGCACACTGGCGGTAACGGCCTGCGCCCGATGTCATGGTATTCACCGTCTCGCCTATGACTCCAGAAACCTGTTCGTAGAAAAGCGCGGCTGGTATGAACTGATTAAGCATTAGAGGAATTCCAATCGGCCGGAATTTCTAATTACTGGTGTCCGAATATGGGGGCAGGGTCTCCGACTCTGGCCAGGTATTTTATACAGCCGCGAACTAGTTTTGCTGAGAACAGGTAACGTTGCGTATCATTTGCAACATCCCCCTCTCTAATAGGTAGAGATTAGGTGTTGCATCGACCGATTGAAATCACAACCCATAGCAATGGGATGGACTCCTCCTCATCTCATCGGCATCGATGTGCCAAACTGAGATTGTCATTTCAGTTAACGATGAAGAGGAGTCCACGATGGAGATTAATCGAGTTGGTGTTGATTTAGCAAAAAATGTTTTTCAATTACACGGGGCAGATCGCAGGGGCAAAGCCGTCTGGAAGCGTCGGCTATCCCGGGGTAAATGGTTGCAGGTATTGTGCGACACCGTTGAGCCGGGGACCGAGGTCGGGATGGAAGCCTGCGCCGGCGCCCATCACTGGGCCAGACAGCTCATACAGCGAGGTTACGTGGTCAAGATCGTCCCGCCGCAGTTCGTAAAGCCCTTTATCAAGAGCAACAAGAACGATGCCAATGATGCGCAAGCGATTTGCGAGGCGATGGGCAGGCCCAACATGCACCCGGTTCGGGTGAAAACGGTGGAACAACAGGATATGCAGGCGCTGCATCGCATTCGCGATGAAATCAAGAGTCATCGTATTGCCAAGGCGAATCAGATCCGCGGCCTGGTCGCCGAATATGGTCTGGTGGCACCACAACAGTTGGCGGCATTACGCCGGGCGATCCCGGATTGGCTGGAAGACGCGGACAATGGTCTTACCTTCTTCTTCAGGCAGTTGCTACAAGGCCTGTGGAGAGACCTCTGCGAGCTGGACCGTCGGATGACCGAGCTGGATCGGCAGATCGCTACAATAGCCGAAACAGACCCTACCGCCAGGCGGTTACAGCAGTTACGCGGCGTGGGTCCATTGATCGCG